>WNGH01009747.1_pt1 | contig 12580 bp, 10 predicted proteins | sample 5400631 | NCBI WGS metagenome assembly WNGH01 (sample SAMN13153373, study PRJNA577476) | soil metagenome | isolation source: 115 cm soil or saprolite under Garry oak tree replicate 1 | place: USA:California | collected 2016-06-15
GCCCAGTGGCGCGCTGTTCGCCGTGAACTCGACCTCAAGCCGGAAACCCGACACTTGTTTTGCGATGGCGACTTCGAGCGACATGATTTTCTTTCCGACGGGTTCTCCTTCGGTTCACCAAGAGCGTTCTGCGTGAACAGAACTCTGGCTAAACAAATAGAGCCCGCACCCGTTTCCCGCGTGCCCGGTTCTATGTTTTCCGCCAGAGGCTCCTCGCTCTGCGATTTGTGCCGTAAATGACGGAAAGGACCAGGAAGGAAAACAACAGCAGGACCAGCGCCGTGCGATTCGCCACATCGTAATTGGCGGCCTGCACCTGATCGTAGATATCGATGGAGACAGTTCGCGTCACACCGGGGATATTTCCACCAACCATCAGCACGACGCCGAATTCGCCAATCGTGTGCGCAAAACTCAGCACGGTTCCGGTGATCGTGCCGGCCGCGGAGAGCGGCAGGATCACGCGAAAAAATGTTCCCAGCCGCGATGCGCCCAGCGTCCACGAGGCCTCGATCAATTTGCGGTCCACTGTTTCAAACCCGGCGGAAAACGGTTGCACCGCGAACGGCAGGCTGTAGAGCACGGAAGCGACCAGGAGGCCCCCGAAGGTGAACGGCAGCGTGTGGCCAAACCATGACTGCCACAATTTCCCGGGATACGCTCGCGGACCGAGACCCACAAGAATGTAGTAGCCCAGCACGGTGGGGGGAAGAACGAGTGGGAGAGCGACAACGGCTTCGATGAGAAATTTCCAGCGCCACCGCGAGAACGTCACCCAGTACGCGATGGGCAAACCCACAACGAGCAGAATTCCCGTGACGGAAACCGCCAGCTTCAGCGAGAGTGCAATGGCCTGCCAGTTCAAGGCTTCACCTTTCCGGGCAGGATAAATCCGTACCGCTCGAGCAACGCAGTCGTCATGGGTGATTTCACGTACTCGAGGAACGCTTGGGCGCCTTGCGGATTCTGCGAGGCGCGAACCAACACGAGGCCCTGCTGGATGGGCGCGTACAATTTCTCAGGAACGCGCCAGAAGCGGCCTTTCTCTTTCAGCCCCGGTGAAAGGGCCAGAGAAAGCGCGAGGATTCCCGCGTCCGCATTTCCCGATTCAACAAATTGCGCCGCCTGCGAAATATTTTCGCCGAGCACGAGGCGGTTCTTGACCGCGTCATAGACGCCAGCTTTCCGCAGTGCCTCCTCGGCCGCGCGGCCGTAGGGCGCGTGCTGCGGATTCGCGATGGCGAGTTTTTGAAAGGATGGATCGCGCAGCGCCGCAAACCCCTTGCTAATATCCACGCGTGAATCATTTCTTACCCACAGCACAATTTTTCCAAGCGCATAAAGATAGGTGCTTCCCGGCACGGCGAGTCCTTCGGCTTCGAGCTTTCTCGGATACTCGATGTCCGCGGAGAAAAACACGTCGAAGGGCGCGCCATTTTCGATCTGTGAAAGGAAATTTCCCGAGGATCCCGTGCTCACGCGGACCGAGCAACCAGTCGGCTTCTCAAAATTCGCGGCGATTTCGTTCATCGCATACATCAGGTCCGCCGCGGCGGCCACCGTGACCGTGCCGCATGACTTCGGCGCAGCTTGCGGCGGAGAGGTAGAATCGGCCGTGTTGGTGGTGAAAGGCCGGAGAAGAATCAGCGCAGACGATGCGACCGCGGCGAGCCCTAGCAATAACATGATGTGAATCCGTTTCACGTGTCGGCCGCCGGGTTTCAAACTCGTACGATCATGACTTCAGTGGATTTGATAAGCGCCGCCGCGGTCTGGCCCTTTTCCAGGCGCATTTCGCGCGCCGCGTCCGCCGTGATGATGGACGAAATGCGCTGTCCCCCGATCGAAAGTTTTACCTGGGCCAACAAGCCGCTGTAGCGCACTTCAACGATCCGGCCCACCAGTTGATTTCGCCCGCTGATGCGCCGGAAGCCGCGGCGTCCGGCCAGCGCATCTCTTTCCTCGGTGCGCGGCAAGAACCGCTCGATTTCGGACGCGGGAATGCGGTGGTGCCCTCCGGCCGTCTGGACGCTGCGCAGTTTCTTCTTGTAGATCCACTGCTTGAGCGTGGGATAGCTGATCCCCAGCGCCCGCGCCGCGTCGCGCGGGTTGAGTAGTTCCTCCGAGCGCATGGACACCTCCAGAAAGTATACTTATATTTGGTTTGATTTGATATGTCAATACGGATTAATACGATTTATCGCTGAGGAGTCTTGCGGTTTATTGCAGCATCGCTGAAAATCCAGATTAATCCTCGGGCGCAAACGCCAGCAACACGTTGCCGGACATGCCGCCATTCCGGGGATATCCGGAATTGACGAAAATCATGCCGCCAACGATGACTGGGCCGGCTCCGTCGAGTGAACCGCCCTTGGCCTGGATTCCATTTACGGTCGTGTATTCCTTCGCGGTGTCGAAATCCCAAAGAACTTCGCCGTCTTCCGTCGCGAACGCTCTCATATGGCCGTCGAGCGAGCCGGAGAAGACGACGCCGGGGATCAGCGAGAGCGCCGCCGACTGGGCGGGACTACAGCCGGGGCGCGGAGGATTGCACGGATGGCTCGACGCGAACCAGGCTTTCCCGCCATCCTCGAGATGCAATGCGGTCAGTCCGCCGCCTTTCACGGGATCAAAGGTTGCTCCACCAACAGGCCCTGCGGTATTCATCACGGCAGTCACGTCGGAAACAGCGGCGTACACTTTTTGCCCGTCACTGGCCATGCCCCACTGCACGCCCCCGTTGAGGCCCCCTGTCCCGACGCGAGTCTGCCAAAGAATTTTCCCCTTTGCATTAGGATCAAAAGCGTACACGACGCCTGACTTCTGTCCGGCAACGAGAATTTCCCGGCCATTCGGTGCGTGGGCCAACAGCGCTGATGATCCGAAGTCGTAATCGGGCCCGTTCTCCGCAGGACAATTGACGCCTTTGGAGCGGCAAGAGGATGTGTACGCATCATTCGAGATTGTCTGCTGAGACCATACTACGCGTCCCGTTTTTATTTCGAGCGCCATCACGGCATCGCTGGTGGCCGTTGAGGGGGAGGAATAATTGTCGCCCGTGGTGACATAGAGAAGTCCGCGTTTCGTATCGATCGTTGGACTCGACCAGATCGGAGCGCCGGAAGGCCCCCACTGTTCGCCTCCCATACTGTTCACACCGGTTTTCTTGGACGCGTCCACAGTGTAGGTTTTCCAGACCAGGGAGCCATCGCTGACTCGAAGCGCGGTCAGACTGCCTCGAAACGTACAGCACGTGTACTGGGGATCGACCGAGCGCGTCTCTTCCCAGGAGGCGGCTGGAATGAAAACGACGCCGTCTTGTGCCACAGGTGAGCCTGTCAAGCGGGCGGCTTCGTGATCTTCCACCCGCAGCTTCCAAAGTTGTTTACCTGTTTTTGCGTCGAGTGAATAGACCCAACCGATCAGATCGCCAAACACCAGCGAGTAGGTTGCACCATTTCGAACGGGGAGGATCGCCGCGCGGACGGGCCCATTCGCCTGAAACACCCAATGCAAACAGCCTGTCTTGGCGTCCACAGCCTGGACCGCGCCGCCGGCGCTGCCCACGAAGAGAGTCCCGTTCAAAACGGTTGGCGCCGCGAACGCTGTAACGTCGCCCGGAAAGCCAAGAGCCCATTTCAACTTGAGGTGCCGGACCTGTCGCATCGTAAGACCGGCCTGCTCGACGGTCTGGTACCGGGTGTTCGATGGCGAGGGACTCCAACCGGCCCAACTTTCCTTAGCGGACCCTGCCATGGGACGTATTCCCGAGGCACAGAAACTGCTCGCTGGAGGCGGGGGCTCTCCGCCTGGAGTCCCCAGATAGTTGGCTACAGCCTCGCGTTCTTCGCGTTTCATTGGGTAGGCCACGCCCATCATCAATCCGAAGTCGAGCGTCCGGAGGATTCGCACTGCCGGCATTTTCTGCAATGAGTCGCGTGACGGCGCCCGGTTCCCCGCTTGATCGTGGCAGGTGGAGCAACGTTTTTGATAGACGTCCGCACCGGAGATGGGTGCGGCGTTCTGAGCCGAGGCTGCCGGGATTGCCGAAAGGAACAGAACGCAGACGGCCATCCGGAACAACAGGGTGGCGAAAGTCCATGCATTTCTCATTAGGATTTATCCTTTGCGGAATTCGATTGTGGGTAATGCTCAATACCCCGAAAGTTCCAATGCGTTGGCGCGATGGTTTCAGTAGCGCCGGCGTCCCGCCGGCTCCTTGTTTTTTTTGAACTCTAAAACCGCCGGCAAGATGCCGGCGCTACCACGCACATTGCGGGAGTTCAACCGTTCCCATTGCCAACTGCCGGCGCGCGAATCCGTCAGCGCTAAACGTGGGCGGCGGCTTCCTGCTCAAACGCGTGGTAGGAGGAGCGCACCAGCGGCCCTGATTCCACGTGCGCGAAACCCATTTGCTCGCCAAGTTTCTTGTACTCGGCGAATTCGTCGGGATGCACGAAGCGCACGACGGGCAGATGCTCGCGCGTGGGCTGCAGGTACTGCCCCAACGTGAGGATGTCAGTGCCTTGCCCGGCGAGATCCTGCATCGCGGCAAGCACTTCCTCGCGCGTCTCGCCGAGGCCCAGCATGAGCCCTGTTTTCGTGGGCATCTGCGGAGCCAGGAATTTCGCGCGGCGCAGGAGTTCGAGCGAACGCTCGTAAATCGCGCCCTTGCGCACCTGGCGATAGAGGCGCGGAACCGTTTCCGTGTTGTGATTGAGCACGTCCGGCCGCGCGCGAACGACCGTCTCGAGCGCATGCCAGTCTCCGCGAAAATCCGGGATCAGCACTTCGACCTTGCAGCCCGGGAGGCGTCCGCGAATTTCGGCGATGGTGCGGGCAAAAATGGCCGCGCCGCCATCGGGCTGGTCGTCGCGGTTGACCGAAGTCACCACCGCATACCGCAGGCCCATGAGTTGCGCCGCTTCGGCGACGCGCTCCGGCTCCTGCTCGTCCGGAGGCCCAGCCGGTCTGCCCGAGGGCACGGCGCAGAAGCCGCAGGCGCGTGTGCAGATATTGCCCAGGATCATGAATGTCGCCGTGCGGTGTTCCCAGCATTCGCCCATGTTCGGGCAGCGCGCACTTTCGCACACTGTGTTGAGACCCAGCGTCCGCATGATCCGCTTCAGGTCCTGATAGTTTGGTCCGTTGAAAAACTTGACGCGCAGCCATTCCGGCCGCGGATGCCCTGCAGAATCGAGCGAAACGTTCGAAGCCGGAGCCGGAACAGAATTCGAAATTATGTGGAATGGAGTGGCCATTAATTTTTTGGCGGGCTTGACGCCCCGGCGAGGTCGGGGCGTTCAACATAAAAGTAGAGCCCGTACCCGTGCAGCCTCAATCTCCCATTCTAAGCGCACCATCAAGGGGATACAAGCGCCTGGTACCGACGGGTCTGTCGTAACTCTTTGGAAACTCAGACGGGTCGAAGCGGGCGATTGGTGCGGATCGACCACGCTAAATGGAGTCTTTTGTGTCTTTTTTACCACGCACGGTTTACCTTTTTGTCGCAACTTATTGATTTTAATGAAGTAAACAAATGGCAGCAGGGACCATCACATGCTACAATGCCGGCTCACTTATGACCTATCAGACTACCATTGAACGGCCGGTTTCGACAAAGGGATTAGGGCTGCATACCGCCGTAAAATCCCACCTGCGTTTCGTGCCTGCGCCGGCCAATACCGGAATTGTCTTCCAGCGCGTGGATCTTGACAATTTTGAGATCGAAGCGCACGTGCGCAACGTCGCCCGAGTGAGCTACGCAACGAGCCTGATGAAAAAAGGCGTGCTGCTCTCCACGACCGAGCACGTGCTCGCGGCTCTCTATTCCTGCGGCGTGGACAACGTGTACATCGAACTGGACGCGCTCGAACTGCCGATCCTGGACGGCTCCGCGCAGCCGTTTATCGAGATGCTCGCACAGGCCGGGATTCGCCGGTTGAGAAAGCGGCGGCGCTACCTGAGAGTGGTGAAACCTCTGGAAGTTTCAGAAGGCGGCCGGCGCATCGGGATTTATCCCGCCAATGATTTCCAGGTTCGCTGTTTTGTGGAATACGCGCACCCGGCGGTGGGGGCGCAGGAAGTCGAGATGCGCGTCGGCCGGGAATCCTTCAGCCGGATGCTGGCGCCCGCGCGGACGTTCGGCTTCGTGCAGGATTTCGAAGGGCTGCGCCGAATGGGACTCATTCGCGGCGGCTCGCTCGACAATGCCATCGTGCTTAACGAATGCGGCGTCATGAACGGCCCCTTGCGCTTCCCAGACGAATTCGGGCGGCACAAGGCGCTTGATTTGATTGGGGACCTAGCGCTGGTCGGGCACCCGCTGCTGGCGCGCGTCGAAGCCTACAAGGCTGGGCACGCGCTACACACGCAACTCGTCACGCGCCTGCTGGCGGATTCCACGCTCTGGACCGAAACGTTCGACGAGGCTCCCTCGGAACGCCGCCCACTCCGCGCGGCTGCCACGGTTCCCGCCGGCAACTAAGCGATCTTCCCTCTTGCCACACAATATTCATTCCTCGCCCTGGAGTTACTTCGAAATCGTCAATCAAATCAATTGATCGGCGGACTATCGGCCGTGGCGACTCGACCCAGTTCCGCCCGGATCATGGATGTCTGGTTGGTGAAGAAATATCGCCCGCCTGTGGCGCCTGGCGTCATCGGCGTTGCTGTGATGGCGTAGGTTTGGGCCCTTCCCTTGCCGTCCCGCTCAAGCCCTCGATATATAGTGTAATTAAAAACATACCCGTTCTTGATTCCACTTGTCAGCGCCAAGTTGATCAAGCCAGCCGCGTCAGCGCTGGTATTAACTCCGGGCGCCGCAGGACCAAGATTAACCAAACCCGGCGGGAAGCTGCCATAAGTCGCCGAATATTCGACACACGCGGCGTTGAGGGTGCGCAACGTTGCGACGGCCGAAGCTTCATTTGCGATCATTCTCGACCGCAACAAATTGGGGATGGCAATCGCCGAGATGATCAAAATAGGAATGATCGAGATTCCGACATAGCCAAGAACAAGGCCAGCCAGGGCCATGCCCGCTCCGGATTTTCGCCCCTCGCTGCGGCGGATCTCAGCGCGGGAGATGTGCCCCATCACGACCGCGGCGATAGCGGTCGGCAGGAAAAAGAACAGGATTCCACAAACGAGGCTGCCGATCGCCAGGCCGCTCGTTTCGGGGGCAATCGGCGCACCGGGGGAGGGGCTTGCCGGGACAGCCCACTCTGGGGAAGAAGACCCGGCGGGAGCCACTCGCAATCCGCAGCGGGGGCAGAACATGACGTTGCTTTGTTGGATCTCGTGACCGCAGGAGGTACAGTGATTCATGGCATGCCTCGTTGAGGAAAGATGTTACCCCGCACATTACTCCTCTTATCGAAGAAGTCAATATTGGCATCACGACGAAAAGCGCCGCACAGGTGTCCCATTCGCACCGTCCGGCATCGCCGTTCGTTGTCAAACGGGCATGAACCACTGACAATGTGGGTATGGCAACTTCCGACTTCGTGGTTGTAATCCTGGCTGCGGGCAAGGGCACGCGGTTGAAATCCGCTCGGGCGAAAGTGCTGCACCGCGCGGGCGGGCGCTCTCTGGTCGAGCACGTCGTGCGCGCGTGCCAGCCGCTCAAGGCGCGTGAGATTATTGCGGTCGTGGGTCATCAGGCCGAGGACGTGACCGGCACGGTCGCGCCGCTCGGCGTGAAGACGGCGTTGCAGCAACCGCAGCGCGGCACGGGTCATGCGATGGTCGTGGCGCGGCGCGCGATCCCGTCGCGCGCGAAGTTCGCTATCCTGCTGCCGGGCGATGCGCCGTTGATTCGCACGGAAACTCTTGCGGCGCTCGCACGCGCGCACAAGGAGACCAACGCGGCTGCAACCATTCTTTCCGCTGAAATTGAGAATCCCGCGGGCTACGGGCGCATTCTCAGGAGCGACGGCGGTTCCGTGTCCGCCATTGTTGAGGATTCGGCGCTCACCGACGATCAGCACGCGATCCGCGAAATCAATTCCAGCATCTACTGCTTCACTCTCGAAAAATTGTGGCCGTGTCTTGGATCGCTGAAACCGCAGAACGTGCACAAAGAGCTCTACCTGACGGACGCGATCGCCGTGTTGCGAGAGAAAGGCGAGAACGTGCAGGCCGTCCTCGCCGGCGACCCGGACGAAGTCCTTGGATGCAACACGCGCGCCGATCTTGCCGCTGTGGATGCGGTGTTTCGACGCCGCAAGCGCGCTGCCGTGATGGATGCGGGCGTGACGCTTGAGATGCCGGAGACAGTGTTGATCGATCCGGAAGTCACCGTCGGCGCGGACTCGCGCATCGAGCCTTGCGTGCAACTGCTCGGCAAAACGCGCATCGGCTCGAACTGTACGATTCGCACCGGCAGCGTGCTGGCCGACGCGGTGCTCGAAGACAACGTGCTCGTCAAGCCGCACACGATGGTGATTGCGAGCCATCTCTCGCGCGGAACGCAGGTCGGACCGTTCGCGCATCTCCGCGACGGCGCGCGCCTGGAAGAAAATGCGCGCGTGGGAAATTTCGTGGAAGTGAAGAAGAGCGTGCTCGGCGAAGGCGTCAAGTCCATGCACCTGACGTACCTGGGCGACGCACGTATCGGTGCAGGCACGAACATCGGCGCAGGCACCATCACCTGCAACTACGATGGCGTGAACAAGAATCCAACCACGATCGGCAAGCGCGTCTTCATCGGCAGCGATACAGCGCTGGTTGCCCCGGTGCGCGTGGGAGACGGCGCGTACGTTGGCGCGGGCTCCGTCATCACCGAAAACGTGCCCGCCGACGCGCTCGGCCTCGCGCGCGGACGCCAAGTGAACATGCCCGGCTGGGCCGCCACCCGCCGACGACAAATGGCGGCAGCGGCCAAACCCGCAAAATCGCGCCCGCGCAAAAAATCCAAGCGCCGGGCGCCTGCTCGACGCAGCAAGACGCGATCCCATCGAGTCAGGCCACGCAAGGCTTCCCGCCGGAGATAGTTTCTTCCGAGCAAGGCCGGATGTGCTTCCTCCCGGCCTGCTCTCGTTATATATTCTCTGGAGTCTAAGGTAGTGTTGGCAGCGGCCACGAAATGTTCACGAACGTCTTCGTTCCACAATGGGCTTACCGCCAATTTCTGGCCAGCGGAAAGTGGCCGGACAAAACCACGTTCGTTGTGGAGGATCGGGAATCGCAGAGCAAGGGCTCCATCAACAAGACGGGCCATTTCCAGACCGATCTCATGGGCATGGGCGTGGAAGTGAAGGACGAGACCCGCTTTCCGGAAAAGTGGGCGTACTTCAACTTCAAGGCAGACACAAAAACAGCGGAAGCAAACCCGAAAGCCGCATGCTGGCAGTGTCACGAGGATCATGCCGCAGTGGAACACAGCTTCGTGCAGTTTTATCCCACGTTGAAAGAGGTCGCGAAGAAATTTGGGACCTATCGCGCGGCGGCGGAAGAAGTTTCAACGGCTAAATAACTGCCGCACACGGAAATGGATTACTGAAGCAATCCCGTTGAATGCAGGGTAGCAGGCTAGTTTGGCGTTGAATGTGGGCTTAAGTAGCACAGGCACTCTTGCCTGAGCGGTCCTTTCGTAGAGTATTCGACGCGGCGCGCAGCCAAGAGTGGCTGTGCTACTGGCAAACTAGCCCACCGCCGAATGCAGCATTGGCGGGAGTGTGCGTCGCGACTGTGTTAAAATGCGCGAGTGAGGGGAGAACTCGCGCGATGAAATTCGGTGTGGTCGTCTTTCCCGGCTCGAACTGCGACCACGATGCCTATCACGCCCTGGGCCAGGTCCTTCACCAACCGGTTGAATTCCTCTGGCATCAATCCGAACAGGTCGCTGGTTTTGACGCGATTATTTTGCCCGGCGGTTTTTCATACGGCGATTACCTGCGCACGGGCGCGATTGCCCGGTTTTCTCCCGTAATGCGCGCGGTTGAGAAATTCGCGCGCGCCGGAGGACTTGTCCTCGGCATTTGCAACGGCTTTCAGATTCTTTGCGAGGCGGGCTTGCTGCCAGGCGTGCTCGTTCGCAACGCCGGGATGCGGTTCGTCTGCCGGCAGGTTCACATTCGCGTGGAAACGGCGGACACGCCATTTACCGCCGCGGCCAAACCCGGCCAGGTTCTGGAAATTCCGATTGCGCATGGCGACGGAAATTACTTCTGCGATGAAGCGACGCTCGACGAGCTGGACCGCAACAACCAGATTGTCTTCCGATACACGATGCCGGATGGGCGCGAAGAACCGGCGGCGAATCCGAACGGCTCGCTCGTGAACATCGCGGGCGTTTGCAACCGCGAGCGGAACGTGATGGGGCTGATGCCCCACCCGGAGCGCGCGGTTGAAGCACCGCTCGGCTCAGCCGACGGCCTGGTGATATTTCGCTCGCTGATTCAATCACTCATGCGGCAGGCCACGGTTTTGGCGTAGGCGCGCAACTTTTGCTCTTCTGGCGAATTATGCGGGCTTGCGCACCGTTGCGAAGGACTGATGTCTCGTAGCGCCGGCGGGACGCCGGCGCTACCAGAGAGCCTTGCACGCGAAAAGATGCTGGACACTGAAATAAGAGTCACACCGGAGCTGGCGGCTGAGCACGGCCTTACGGCCGAAGAGTACGCGCGCATCCAGAAAATTCTCGGTCGTGACCCGAACTTCACCGAGCTGGGCATCTTCAGCGTGATGTGGAGCGAGCACTGCTCCTACAAATCGAGCAAAGTACATCTGCGCAGGCTGCCGACCCGCGCACCGCAGGTGTTGCAGGGGCCGGGCGAAAACGCGGGCGTCGTCGATATCGGCGACGGCCTGGCCGCCGCATTCAAGATGGAATCGCACAATCATCCGAGTTACGTCGAGCCGTTCCAGGGGGCCGCGACCGGAGTGGGCGGAATTTTGCGCGACATCTTCACGATGGGCGCGCGGCCGATTGCCGTGCTCAATTCGCTGCGATTCGGACCGATCACTTCGAGCGCTCCAGGGGCTAAAGCCCCTTCCGTTGTGCCGGCTGAGATGTCGCGGCTAAAGCCGCGACCCACAAACCTGGCCCTCGAAGACGCTGTGGACGGGTTGAGGCCCAGCCAAGCGGGGCCGGTAGTGGGCGAGACGACTTCTCTCGCGGCAGATGGACTTGTGGGTCGCGGCTTTAGCCGCGACATTTCAACCGCTCAAAACCAAGGGCCTTTAGCCCCTGAAGCGGTTGATGAAGAAACAATCGCGCGCAACCGGCGCATTCTCGATGGCGTGGTGCGCGGCATCGCGCACTACGGGAATTGTTTCGGAGTACCGACGGTCGGTGGCGAAGTCCAATTCGAGCCGGGCTATTCGGCGAACCCGTTGGTGAATGTGCTGGCGCTGGGGATCGCCAAGAAAGAGGATTTATTTTTTGCGAAGGCGCGCGGCGCCGGGAACCCGGTGATTTACGTCGGCGCGAAGACCGGGCGCGACGGCATTCATGGCGCGTCGCTGCTGGCCTCCGCTGAATTCAGCGAAGAATCGCAGCAGAAGCGGCCCAACGTGCAGGTGGGCGATCCGTTCATGGAGAAACTGTTGCTCGAGGCGTGTCTCGAGGCGATGCAAACTGGCGCGGTCGTGGCGATCCAGGATATGGGCGCGGCGGGGCTCACGAGTTCTTCGTGTGAGATGGCATCGCGCGGCGGCTTGGGCATTGAGATTGAGCTGTCGCGCGTGCCGCAACGCGAACCCGGGATGACTCCCTACGAAATGATGCTGAGCGAATCGCAGGAGCGCATGTTGCTGGTGGCCGAACGCGGCCGCGAACAGGAAGTCCTCATTGTATTCGCCAAGTGGGGCCTCGACGCGGTCGAAATCGGCCGCGTCACCGAAGATGGCTTGGTGCGCGTGCTGCATCGCACACAGATCGCGGCGGAGATTCCTGCGCACGCGCTGGCGGAAGAAGGGCCGGTGTATCAACGTCCTCTTTCTTCACCGGCGCCCGTTGCGAACGAGCGCCTGGTTGAATTCGGCCCCGCGGGCGCGGACCTCACCGCAAATTTTCGCAGATTGCTCGCCGCTCCCGCGATTGCTTCGAAGCGCTGGATTTGGGAGCAATACGATTACATGGTGCGCACGAACACGCTCGAACCGCCGGGGGCAGGCGATGCGGCGGTGGTGCGCGTCAAGGGCACGAAGCGGGCATTAGCGCTGGCGAGCGACGGCAATGGACGCTGGTGCCGGCTCGATCCGTTCGTGGGCGCGCAGCTTGCAGTCGCCGAAGCGGCGCGCAACGTGGCGTGCTCCGGCGGGAAGCCCTGGGCGGCAACCAATTGCCTCAACTTCGGCAATCCGGAAAAACAGGAAGTGATGTGGCAATTCAGCCGCGCCATCGATGGGATAGCCGCTGCGTGCACTGCGCTTGAAATCCCTATCACTGGCGGCAACGTCAGTTTTTACAACGAGACGCTCGGCCGCTCCATTGATCCGACGCCCGTCCTCGGCGTGCTCGGAATGCTCGAAGACGCTACTCACGCACTGGGGATGGCGTTTCGCGCCGAAGGCGACGTGATTGTGGTCCTCGACGCGCAGACGAGCGCGACAAGCGCCATCGGAGACTCGG
>WNGH01018161.1_pt1 | contig 12575 bp, 14 predicted proteins | sample 5400631 | NCBI WGS metagenome assembly WNGH01 (sample SAMN13153373, study PRJNA577476) | soil metagenome | isolation source: 115 cm soil or saprolite under Garry oak tree replicate 1 | place: USA:California | collected 2016-06-15
AGAAAATATGCGATCGCGTTCCGATGCAGATCGATTACGAAGAGGCCACGTTTGGCCACTCGATCCATTTCGCGCAGAATTCTAACCGCACCTTCATCGTCAAAGTGGTGCAGCGTCAGTGACTGAATCACATAATCAAACGCATCATGTGAAAAAGGAATCGCGAAGCCATCTGCCTGCACTGAAGAGATTTCAGGAAACTCACGAGACTCCTCGATAATGGACTTCGCGGATCGAGTATTCAACTCCAGACCGACCATAGATGCTTTGCGATCCGTTTCCCGAGCCCACTTCGCCGCAACCCGCAACAACTCACCCGATCCGGCGCCCACGTCGAGAACTGAAAATGATTTCAACTTCGCGTGGGCAATCTCTTTCAGCAGTGAATCACGCAGCGCGCTCGCATCGCCCAGCCATTCATTTACCCACTGCAACTCGACGATGCAGCCTTCGTATTCCTCCGGCGTGTAATCGCCCTTGTCGAGATGTTCGAGTTCGTAACTGCGTTGGCGAAACTTTTCCAGCATGATTATCCGCAGATTACACCGATTAACTGATAAAAACTGAAGCGATATTAACCGGCTTTTATTCGCTTGCGCTAATCGGCGAAATCTGCGTAATCTGCGGATTTTCTCACACTCGCCTGATCACCAGCGCGCTATTCTTCGAGCCAAAGCCGATGCAGTTGCAGAGCGCGATATTCACTCTAGCTTCCCGCGCTTCGTTGGGGACGTAGTCCAGATCGCAATCGGGATCGGGTTCGTCGAGGTTGATTGTTGGCGGGATGATTCGAGTTTGCATTGCGCACAAAGCTGCGCCAAGGCCCGCGGCGCCGCTTGCACCCTGTGGATGACCGACTTGTGATTTGGTTGCAGACATCGGCACGCGATGCGAATTGGAGTTGAGCGCTATCTTCAGGGCATTCGTCTCGATGCGATCATTAAGAACAGTGGAGGTGCCGTGGAGGTTCACGTAGTCGAGGTCGCTCGGTTGAACGCCGGCATCTTCCATCGCCAGCGACATCGCGCGTGCGGGCTCGTCGCCGCCTTCCTGCAAACGCACTCGATGATACGCGTCGCACGTCGAACCGTAACCCATGATCTCCGCATATATTTTGGCGCCGCGCTGCTTTGCGCGTTCAAATTCTTCGAGCACATAAATCCACGAGCCTTCGCCAAGCACCATCCCCGAACGATTGCGCGTGAATGGGCGCGACGCACGCTCTGGCTCGTCATTCCATTCAGTCGTCAGGACGGTAAGCAGATTAAAGCCGGCCAGAATCCCCGGCGCCAGTGGAGCATCGACGCCTCCGGCGATCATCACATCCTGACGGCCGAGGACAATGTGCTGCGCCGCGTATGCGATCGCGTCAGTTGAGCTCGTGCATCCAGTCGAGATCACATGCGATAAACCGCGAAGCCCAAACGCCATCGACAGCTCACTTGAAAGAGTGCCATGCGTCGCTGCGGGAATGATGTACACGCTCGCTTTTGAATGCGAGCCTCCGTTGTACCAAATCGCATAATGATCTTCGACGAAGGGCAGTCCCCCGCCTCCGGTTCCTAACTGAACACCAATTTGTTGTCGTTCTTCCGGTGAAAGCTCTGGTGGCGAGATTCCTGCGTCGGCAAATGCTTCTCGCGCCGCTGCCAATGCCAAAGGCACGGTGCGCGGCACATGTTTGCGATCCTTCGCGCTGAGCTGCGCTGCCCAATCGAAATCTTGAACCTGCGCTGCGATCTTCACCGGCGAATTTGAAACGTCGAACGACTCGATCCGCCGCACGCCGCTTTCGCCGCGTTGCAATGCCGACCAAAACGCTTCCCGCCCAATTCCGATCGGCGTGACACAACCCATGCCAGTAATGACAACACGGCGTAAATGTTTGAACTGAGCTAGCATTCTTGATCCGATCCGGGGATGGCCAAGGATACCATCGCCATAGGCGGGAGAGCTAACTGACAAAAAAGTGTGATCGGCTCTTGAGCCCCTACATGAACCGGTCGCTACCGCTCGCGGTTCTGTAATACTACGGTGCGGGGTATGTGCTGGAGGTCCTCGCGGATTTCAAGTAGCTTCCAAACATCTCGATCGATCAAATTCTTCACCGCTTCGTGCTGCCCGAATCCAATCTCAAAAAGCAGATAGCCGTTTCGTTGCAAAAATAGAGGCGCATCGCGCAGCAACCGCCGAATAACTGCCAAACCGTCCGGACCAGCAAAGAGCGCTGCGGCCGGTTCGTAAAGTACTTCGCGCTGCATCGCGTTGCGTTCGTTATCTGAAACGTATGGTGGGTTGGAAGCGATCAAGCGGAATTGACCGGCCGGCTCCAGCGCCGAAAAACAATCTGACTCCAGCAAACTCAGCCGATCGACGACGCCGTGACGCTCGGCATTCCGTCGTGCAACTCGCAGCGCTGCCGGTGAGATGTCGGCTGCGAGGGCGCGCGCTTCCGGCAATTCGTTAAGCAATGAAATCGCGATGCAGCCGGAACCGGCGCCGATATCGGCGACGAATGGCTGCGCCTCGTCTCGTAATAGGTCCCGGGCTGTCTCAACGATGACTTCGGTTTCCGGTCGCGGAATCAGTACGGCAGGCGTAACTTCAAACTCGAGTTTGAAAAATTCCTGACGCCCGGTGATGTACTGCAAAGGCTCGCCCTGCGCTCGCTGTCCGACGAATCCTCGAAACGACCCCATCTGTTCATCGGTTAGCGTATCCTCTGCGTGCGCGATGATGAATGTGCGATCGCGACCCAGCACGTGAGCCAGCAGCGAACCAGCTTCCATGCGCGGTTCACGAACACCCGCGGCGTCCAAAAGTTGAGCGCCTAAGGTGGTTGCATTGGCAATGGAGATCGACATCGGGTTCCTTGCTTACTACGCGATCTTATATTACGCTTTATATCGAATCGGAAAAACTGCGGCGCGAATTGGTAATTTCCGAACGCGTAGGCGTCAAGTTAACAACTTGGGTCACATGTTCGGAAGACAATCGCCATTGAAACTTTACTTCGGGTAGCACGAAGCGAGACTCGTTTCTTCCCGTACGGACGGCGGAACCTCCGAGCTAAACGGTTCGGAGGTTTCGCAGTTCGGAAAGGCTGACGTTCGACATTTTTTGACGGACGTTCGATATTTTTTTGACGAAAGGAGAGCACTACTCCTAAAACATGGGCGCCCTGGCAAAAAGCCTTCTTCTCTTTGTGCTGAATTGGCTCGATGCGCAACTCACGCTTCTCTGGGTTCATTCAAATATCGCGACTGAAGGCAATGGCCTGATGGGACAGTTGCTAAAAGTCGGCGATGCTCCATTCATGCTGGTGAAATTATTGGTCGGTGCTTTTGCCGCCTATACCCTCTATCGTTGCTCGCATCTACCGCTCGCGCGCCGCGGCATGCGCCTGGTGCTCACGATTTATGCGGCCTTGATGTTGGTGCATGCAGTCACGGGAATGTCGGCGCTCGGGTGGTCGCAGCCATTGGCCGCGGTTAATTACGTGACTAACCTGCCCTACGCTTTGCTTACCTTGTTCTCCTGAGAATCTGTCCGAGTCTTATCTTCGCAGTCACCTCGATAATTGCGGTTTTCCCTCTTTTGATCTCGACAGGCTTCTGGAACTTCCGGGTGTCTTCGCGCGTTCACAGTGCCAGGATTTGCAGGAAAAACTCCCTCTCCCTTTGGGAGAGGGCTGGGGTGAGGGTCTAGCTCCCAGTTGACCCGCGTAATTGCGTTCCCTCTCAGTCGAATGCACCCTGGGAATAGCAAAGAGAGTGGTTGTTTTAATCTTTCTCAGCTAAACCCTCACCCCAACCCTCTCCCAAAGGGAGAGGGAGTTACCTCAAATTCTTGGCGCGGGTTCGTGCGTTTTGCAATTGCCGGTTACGCAACCGTAAACTAAGGCTGGCGCATCTTAAGCAACGCGTTTCAACGAAGTTAAGTATTTAAAGGAGAACGAAAGCTTCATGTACAAAATTACCGGACGCCAAATTCTGGTTATTGCTCTGGCTTCTGCGTTATTTGCCGTGGGCAGCGTCATGGCAGTTCAGCAACTATGGGGACGCCTGCAACCTCTGAGTTCGGCGTTCTCGACTACTGCGCCGTCGAACATCACGGACCCGTCGATGGCCACAGATGAACAGAATAACATCGAGGTTTATAAATCGATTTCGCCCGGTGTCGTTAATATTAGTGCCACAGCAATGGTGCGGGGATTCTTCGGGCTGATGGTTGAGCCTCAGGAAGGCACCTGCTCGGGCTCGATCATTGATGAGCAAGGCGACATTGTCACTAACGCTCATTGTCTCGAGAACGTGCAGAAACTCAGTGTGAGTCTCGGCGGCGAGAAGAAATATGCTGCCCGAGTAGTCGGGGTCGATGCTGATACTGATTTGGCAGTTATTCGTCTGGCAGAAGCGCCAAAGGATGCGCTTACGATTGTTCCGATGGGCGACTCGGACAGACTTAATGTAGGCCAGAAGGTTCTGGCGATCGGAAATCCATTTGGCCTGGATCGCACTTTGACGACGGGCGTAATCAGCGGCCTGGAACGGCCGATTCGGGCGCAAAACAATCGTCAGATCGAAGGCGCAATCCAAACGGACGCCTCGATCAATCCTGGAAATTCCGGCGGTCCGCTACTGGATTCTCACGGTCGAATGATCGGAATCAACTCGCAAATCCTTTCACCGTCTGGCGCGTCTGCTGGAGTCGGATTCGCAATTCCGGTAAGCATCGCTAAACGCATCATTCCTCAACTGATTCGCAGTGGCGAAGTACGCCGGCCCAAGCTTGGCATTATCCCTCGCGATGTCGCGCCGCTGGCAAATCAGGTTCGCATGCCGGTCTCCGATGGCGTGCTGATTCTGCAAGTGCAGCCCGCTGGCGGCGCCGCTAATGCCGGTTTGCGCGGCACCGTACAAACGGAAGACGGTGATATTGAATTTGGTGACATCATCGTGGGCATCGAGGGCGAGAAGGTCAAGAATAACGACGATCTCTTTCGCATTCTCGACAAACACCAGGTTGGCGACACCGTGAACGTCGAAGTTGTCCGCAACGGACGGCACCTGACCGTGCCGGTGCGGTTGACCGAAGCTACGGACCGCCGTCGCAGCGTTCGCGAATAGTTTCCGAATCAGCTTTGAAAGAAGAAACGCGCGTCGTGAAATCGGCGCGCGTTTTTGCTTTAAAAGCTAAGACCAAAACAAATTACGGCTCTCGGTCTATTTTCGCCTCTGGTACTGAACTGTCCGGTTCAGGCTCCGCTTCCGTTTGCTCTTTCTTGCACGCGACATTGTTCCAAATATCGGGCCATTCTGTCCTAAGCTTCTCTTTGCCGGTTGGATTGATTACCGAATATTTCAGAGAGGTTTGTCTTGAGGTCTGAAAATGCTCGCTATAGGGTCTCAGTACATGATCGATTATCACCACCGCGAGCTCATGCACGAGTCTCCTGTGACTTTGGTCCCAGCGATTGAATTGTTCAACTTGGAGCTTGAGAGTTTTCGCGTCGAGTATAGCGTTAGGAGTGAATTCATCTAGCGAATTTGCTCTTTGAAGTTGAGCTTTCCTTACCGAATCCTCAGCTCGACAATACAAAATGAGAACACAAGCCGTGAGTTCTATTCCTCCTCTTCCTAGTTTCAAGATTATCGATTCATTCCTGATGGCCTCTGCGAAGTAATGAGCCAGGATTTCGGTAAGAGACAAGTGCTGAGTTTTGGTTTGTATGAAAGCAAGTGGTATATCGGTGTTCAATCCCGGCTGGTTGGCAATCAATTGATAAATATCTAAGTCCACATTGTGCTTGACCGTGGCGTTGAAAGGTCTGAACAAAGACATATATGCCTCTCGATACTTGAGGATGTCATGGACCGGTGCTGCAACAAGGATCTGACCGCCGTCCGCTAGGCCCATTACACGGGAAGCCATACTTATCCCGTCTCCAGCCACATTTCTATTGCCATTAACGTCAGTAACGACATTGTCGATATTAGCATTTACACCAGTGTGGTCTTTGGAACCCTCGTTAAACTCATTTACATAAGCAAGAATCTTCAAAGCAAGACGAATGTGAATATCGTAAGGAGTCTCAACGTTGAGTAGAGCAATACAGATCCCATCACCCGTTGGAATTAGAATTAGACTTTCCCGGGGGATTTCAAGCTCATCGATACTGTGGGTTACGATCCCATTTAGTGCTTCGACGATATCTGACTGCGCTTCCACGCTTCGGTTGCGAGTAAACGAAACCACATCAAGGAATACGTATTTGGCCGGGGAGGTCGTCGCTTCAGACATAATTTTGGGTAGAGAGCATTAGCCTGGAGGCCAGGTCATCTCGCGGCCGCCGAGCACGTGAACGTGAAGATGAAACACTGATTGTCCAGCGCCGCGTCCAGTGTTGATCACGGCGCGGTAACCGCCGCTTCCACTCAGTCCATGCTCATTCGCGACGCGCGCGGAGATTCGTAGCAGGTGACCAAGCAAAGTCTCGTCTTTCTGCGAAGCATCATCGAGAGATTCAATGTGATCGCGCGGAATGACCAGCACATGCGCCGGGGCTTGCGGATTAATATCGCGAATGACGACGCAGCGGTTGTCCTGATAAACCACATCGCCCGCGGCGTTGCCGTTGATAATTTTGCAGAAAAGGCAATCTTGTTCGCTCATGTTTTCGGTGTCAGACTAGCCGATAATCTCGCTAACTTTCAATGAAAGACCGGGAACGGTCGGTGAAATCAGGATTTCTCCGCGCTTGAACTTCAAACATTTTCGGTAACGATTCTCCACTACGTCGTAGTAGACCTCGATCAGCTTCTTTGGTAAGTTCACCAGCCAAGCTTCAGGAATTCCGGCGCGGGCGTACAGAGGGATCTTCACATTGCGATCGGACAGGATCGTAGAGTCCGACACTTCGACAATCAGCAAAACATCTTCGGCTGTTGGAAGGTGTTCCGCGTAGAAGTCGTCACGAGGCTTCAGCAGCGCCACATCCGGCACAGGTTCCGAGAAATCGCTGAGCCTGACCGGATTCTGCACCCAAATCACTGCTCGTCGCGCAAAGGTGTTTTGGAATAGACGGTTTGCCCGGGTAACACACGCTGCGTGAGGGCTGCCAATCGGACTCATCTTGACGATCTCTCCTTCGATCAGTTCGACGCGGTCGTCTGGCTTCAGCACTCCTACTTCCGCGAGGCGGTAATACTGGTCAACGTTGAAGTGCCACTTTTCGAGTTGTGCTGACATGGAATCTCTGCTTAATCCTGCTACGTTAACTGGCCCGATGTTATCACACCCGGTGGTGTCTTACTCACGTCACGCGACGACCGAATCCTGGCCGACGGGCGCTAGCGGCGCCGTGACTGATTCGCGCACGCGCTCGATGTCGGCGCCGACTTCTTTCAGTTTGGCTTCAATCCTTTCATATCCGCGATCGATGTGATAGACGCGGTCGATTAGAGTTTCGCCTTCGGCAATTAAGCCGGCCAGGACCAGCGATGCCGAAGCGCGTAGATCGGAAGCTTGCACCCGCGCGCCAATCAATTTGTCCGGTCCGTCAACAATCGCCTGGTCGCGGCTAATCTGAATTCGCGCGCCCATGCGCTGCAGTTCTGAGGCGTGCATGAAGCGATTCTCGAAAATGGTTTCCATAATTACCGAACGTCCCTGGGCTTGAGTCATCAGCGTCATGAATTGCGCTTGCATGTCCGTGGGAAAACCGGGATAGGGTTCGGTACTCAGGTCAGAGGCTTTCAATCCACGTGGAGAACAGCGCACTTGCAGAGTGCTCTGGTTGACCTCCTCAATCTCGACGCCAACTTCGCGGAGCTTGGCTATGATCCGATTGCAGTGTTCAGGATTACAGTTTTTGATCTCCAGCTCGCCGTTCGTGATTGCGCCGGCCACGAGAAAAGTTCCGGTCTCAATTCGATCGGGAATGATCGTGTGCTGCGCACCGCCGAGACCTTCCACGCCTTCAATTTGAATCGTCGGCGTACCTGCGCCCCGCACGCGCGCGCCCATCTTATTCAAGAGTTCGGCGAGATCCCTGACCTCCGGCTCGCGCGCACAGTTATGAAGGGTCGTCGTGCCGCGCGCCAAAGTCGCCGCCATCATCAAATTCTCGGTGCCGGTTACCGAGACTTTGTCGAAAAGGATTTCGGCGCCGATCAATCTATCTCTCGGAACGCGCGCAACGACGTCGCCAGCTTCCAGGAAAACTTCCGCACCGAGTTTAGTCAAACTTGCGAGATGCAGGTCGATTGGCCTGGCTCCGATAGCGCAACCGCCCGGCAGCGAAACCCGCGCTTTGCCAAATCGAGCCAGCAAAGGACCGAGCGCCAACACCGACGCGCGCATCGTCTTCACTAGTTCGTAGGGAGCAGTCATCAACTCCACATGCGCAGCGGAAATCTTGTGCGTGCGCAGCTCCGGCGTCAGCACCGTTGCGCCAATGTCTTCCAACAATCGCCGCATCGTGATGATGTCGCGCACGTAAGGCAGGTTATGGAGAATGATGGTCTCGGAAGTTAGAATCGCCGCCGCCATGCAAGGCAAGGCTGAGTTCTTCGCGCCGCTAATTGAGACGCGACCTTTAATCGGATTGCCGCCACGAATGAGGAACTTGTCCACGCTGAAAGAAGATAATTGAAAAGTTCTCGCTGTGCGAGTAAGTGATCAATCATCAAATCGCGAAAGATTATGAACGTCGGAAACGAGTTGCCAACCTGCGAACTATTCCGTCAATATTTAAAGAGTGCCATTCGATGGTAAATTCATAAGTACATGCACATGCCTGAGATTCGAGCGGCCCCGGGTACTCAATCTTTGCAAGGTAAATGCCTTTATCGTAAAACAATTCCTTGCCGGTTCGCTCGGCGTCCCAGGGATACCCAAATGCTGTGGCTCCTTCCCGATTGAAAATCCAACCGTGGTTTTTGAGTTCGTTATCATAGTATATGCGAAGCTGTTGGTAACTTAGGTCCGCTCTATACTCCTCTGCAACTGCACCACTTCGGGCTGAGGAAGATGTTGGCCTGATCCTCCTCGCCTGGGGTGGCGGATTTATCGACAGAAATTCTTGTTCAGCGTTGAGTTGAGTTTGATTCACCTTCATTGAATAGAGCGTACCAACTCCGAGAGTTAAGACTCCAAGCACTATCAAGACGTATGGAATGTATTTCCTGAGCCAGGTTTGTATCATCTCGGAATACACTAAATCATTCGAACCCGGAAGTTAGTAGCCATCAGTGCGATTCAACTACTTTGTATAATATCTGACCTGCCAGTACCTCGTCTCGGTCGCCACTCGAAACCTTAATCCGCACGCCAGCCAGTTCATAGTTCGATCGACGATATTGATAGAGCAGCTTTGCTGCGGATCGACTCGGAGCGAGCGGACGGTTTCCTCCGCTCAACCCGATGCGTTCCCAGCAAAGATCAAAGGGAGCGTCGAGCCAAACACTAAGGCAATCACGTTGCGCGACGAGGGCACGATTCGCTTCGATGGTCCACGCCCCGCCGCCGAGTGCGATCACCCGCGCGTCGTCCATCTTTAGAGCGTCGCGAAGCGCGTGGGTCTCTATTTCCCGAAATGCCGGCTCGCCGTCTTCTTCGATGATTTCTGCAGGCATGCGGCCTTCGCGTTCGGTAATGAACGAATCCAGATCGATCATTTCGCAGCCCAGCCGTTGGGCCAGCGCGCGGGCGACTGTAGTCTTGCCGCAACCCATGAAACCAACGATTACGATCCGACGATCTTTCATTGCACGGCGGGTGCCGCTGTCAGCTTGCGCTACTCAACCAGCGAATCGAGCAGACCAAAGAATTCCGGAAAAGAGACGGCAACGCACTCGGCATCCTTGATTTCCGTCTTTCCTTCCGCGATCAATCCGGCGACGCTGAACGCCATGGCGATCCGGTGATCGCCACGCGAATCGATTTCTGCTCCGCGCAATCGAGCGGGACCGGCGACGCGCAGGCCGTCGTCGAATTCCTCGACTCCCACGCCCATCGCCCGCAGACCGTCCGCCGTAGTCGCAATCCGATCAGATTCCTTGACGCGCAGCTCGGCCGCGTCGCGAATTTCAAGGCCGCCCTCGATCTGCGAACCGACCACGGCGAGCAAGGGCAGTTCATCAATCAACTGAGCGATCGCTAAACCATCAATCAAGTTGGGTGGCTGAACGTCTGCCGGAGGCCGCGGTTCTGGTGCCCCATGAATGCTCACCAGGCCGACGGGTTCATTGCTTTGTTCGCGAGCTTCGGTGACGCCAGCTTCAAAGCCAAGCGCGCATAACTGATCCAGGAAAGACGTGCGAGTAGGGTTCAGTCCAACCCCATCAATCTCAATCGAAGAATTGGGCATCAAGGCTGCAGCGGCAATGAAGTAGGCGGCGGAAGAAATGTCGCCAGGAATCGACACCTCACGGGCCACGAAGCGCGCCGGGCCAGAGACCGCAGCAAAATGCGCAGCTTCGCCTTCGCGTTCAGCCTCGCCGGTGTCGATCGGAACATCGAACCAACGCAGCATTCGTTCGGTATGATCTCGGGTCGGCTCGTTCTCGATGACCTTTGTTCGTCCCTCGGCGTGGAGTCCAGCTAACAGCACGCACGACTTCACCTGGGCGCTCGCCACCAGCAGCTTATAAGTTATTGCCTGAAGCGGCCTGCGTCCTGCGATCGCCAGCGGCGCACGTCCTTCGTGCGATGAAATATGCGCGCCCATCATCTCGAGTGGCTCGATGATTCGCTGCATCGGACGCGAACGCAGTGATGCGTCCCCGGTAAGTTCTGTCTTGAAAATCTGGGCCGCGAGAATTCCGGCGAGCAGACGCATCGTCGTGCCACTGTTCCGGCAATCAAGTGGCGCAGCCGGCGCCCGCAAGCCATTCGGCCCAACACCATGAATCAAAAGATCGCCATCGTCACGCTCAATCGAGACGCCAAGTTGTTCCAGACAAGCCAAGGTTGCCGCGCAGTCGACACTCGTCGAAAAGTTCGTAATCCGCGAACTGCCTTCCGCTAGTGCCGCAATTATCGCTGCCCGGTGAGAAATGGATTTGTCTCCAGGAACCATTAGACGTCCGCGGATTCTCTTTGCCGGTCGAATGATCACGAAAGAATCTTAACTGACTTTCTTGACACACAGCCAGCGAGCATGTTACACGTCCGTCTTCCGTCAGTTATTACTTGCAGCAGTTAGAAGCGATTCCCGGCGAAAGAGAACCGCGGCTTTTGTGACCGACCAAACGACTCGACTCGTTTTGCCCAGCCACATCGAGGCGGTTGCCGAGGCTGCTGCCGCCGTGGCGAGCTTTGCCCAGAACTGCGGCGTCGGAGACGAAGCCGCCTTTGGCATCGACATTGCCGTGCGCGAAGCGGTGACCAACGCGATCGTGCATGCCAATAACGAGGACGACACGAAGTCAATCGAAGTAAGTTTTAATTGCGCGGACCGCGCGCTTGAAATTGACATAAAAGACCAGGGCGAAGGATTCGATCCGGCAAGCGTGCCTGATCCGACCGCACCGGCGAATCTCTTGAAGACATCAGGCCGTGGGATTTTTTTGATACGCAATTTTATGGACGAGGTGCAGTGGTCATCCAGGCCTGAAGGTGGCACCATGTTGCATATGGTCAAACGGTTCTGAATCAGAGGATGTTCTTTGTGCTTAGTACTTTGTGCCTGGATGGGAAAAAGAACTAAGTACCAAGTCCAAAGCACAAAGTACAAAGATCAAAAGGGATTTCAGATTTAACATTCCAGAGCTCATACCGAAAGAGGAGAAGAAGAGAATCATGGCAGAACTTAACATCCGCGAGCGACAGGCCGGCGACGTGACGGTTCTCGACATGGATGGCCGGATCACCATTGGCGAAGGCAGCGTCGCGTTGCGTAGTGCCGTCCGCCGCTTGCTGGAAGAAGGAAAGAAGAAACTTCTGCTGAATTTGGCAGGCGTTGGTTACATTGACTCCAGCGGCATTGGCGAGTTGGTCTCGAGCTATACGGCGATTAATAAGGAGGGCGGACAACTCAAACTCCTCAGCCTGACCCAGAAGTTGCAAGACCTCTTGACGATTACCAAGCTATTGACGGTCTTCGACGCGTACGATAGCGAAGCCGAGGCGCTCAGCAGCTTCAAGTAGATTTGTCCGAGCAGCAGAAGTTTGAATTCAATCTTGTCAGAGTTTTTCTCGGAGGTTTTCAGTTATGGCTCAACTAAACATAAAAGAGAGACAGGCGGGCGATGTCGCCATTCTGGATCTTGATGGCGATGTTCGCATGGGCGACAGCGCCACCGCGTTGCGCGGCGCGATCCGAAATCTGGTTGCCGGCGGCAATCTGAAGATCCTTTTGAATTTGGCTGGCGTGAAGTACATCGATTCGAGCGGCATTGGTGAATTGATTGCGAACTACACGACGGTGGGCCGCACCAAGGGCCAACTCAAGCTTATGCACCTGACTGATAAAGTCCAGGACTTGCTTGTAATCACGAAACTGCTGACAGTGTTTGACGTTTATGACGACGAATCTGAGGCATTAAGCAGTTTCAAATAGCCGGCGCTTT
>WNGH01013948.1_pt1 | contig 12573 bp, 14 predicted proteins | sample 5400631 | NCBI WGS metagenome assembly WNGH01 (sample SAMN13153373, study PRJNA577476) | soil metagenome | isolation source: 115 cm soil or saprolite under Garry oak tree replicate 1 | place: USA:California | collected 2016-06-15
GGGGGGACCTTGAGGCGCACCGATCCGCCGAGCGTGGGCACTTGCACGCTCGTGCCGAGCACGGCTTCCCACGGCGCGAGCGGAAGATCGAGGAAGAGATCGTGGCCGCTCACGCGAAACAGCCGGTGCGGATGCAATGCGATATTGAGATACAGGTCGCCGTCGCGTCCGCCGTTCAGCCCCTTGCCTCCCTTGCCGGGCAGGCGCAGACGCTGGCCGTCGGTGGCGCCCTTGGGAATGCGCGCTTTGAAGGCGTGCCGCACGCGGCGCGGGAAACCGCGCTCGTCGTACTCGGGGACGGTCAGCTCGAGGTCCACCTCGGTGCCACGGAAGGCTTCTTCCAGCGTGATGTGCGCCGTGACCTCGTAGTCCTCCCCGGGCACTGCAACCTTGCCGCCGCCCCGTCCGGCGCGATGCATCCCGCCCGCCAGGCCGGCAAACAGATCCCCCAGATCGATATCGTCGAACGAGAACGAGCCGCCGCCGAATTGCTGCTCCCATCCCGGGGGCGGCCGGAAATCCTGTCCGGGGCGATGGCTGCCCAGCTGATCGTAGGCCGCGCGCTTTTCCGGATCCTTCAGAGTGTCATAGGCTTCGCCCAGCTCCTTGAACTTCTCCTCGGCGTCCCGTTCCTTGGAAACGTCCGGATGATACTTTCTGGCAAGCCTCCGGTACGCGTTCTTGATCTCCTCGGCACTGGCCTTGCGGTCGACACCCATCACGCCGTAGTAGTCTTTGTATTTCATCCGCGGTTCGGAAACGCAGTGAAGTCATCAGGGAACACGATGCGGGCGCGAACGAAGACTCGATCGGGGGTCAACGCCTGACCCTGGACACTGACCTCGGCAGGAATACTTCCGCGGGTTAGCCTTGGCTCTAGCGCAGACGTCCCTTGTTCGACTTGGGCTGAGGCGCGTGAAAGACGTAGCCCTTTTCTCTGGCATCGGCCAGGCAACCCTCGTAATTCTTGTAGGCCCGATTGGATTCCGAGACGACCGTCCGGTCCGCGGAAATCTGCTGCCACCTCCAGGCGTGAGCGGGGTCGCTGTAGAAGCGCCAAATGATGTTCATCTGCAAGAACTCTCCCTGGTGCGACTCGCGAGCGGTTACAACGCCTTCAGATTCTCGGCCGAGGTCTTGCCGTTCTTGCCCGTGACCAGCTCGTATCCGACCTTCTGGCCTTCGTTCAAGGTGGACAGACCGGCCTTCTCCACCGCCGAGACATGCACGAACACGTCCTTCGAACCATCGTCTGCCTGAATGAAACCAAAACCCTTCGATGCGTTGAACCACTTCACTTTTCCGGTTGGCACAAGACTCTCCTGACGAAAGAAATGGATTGAATCCCCGCCCGGGCCGTCCCTTTGGCCCCGAGCGACGGAAGATAGTTTAGTCCAATTCGCCGCCGCTGCGCTCAAACCGACGCGGGTGTCTGCCGTTATACTCGCCCGTTGCAAGAGGAGTCCCCGGCGCCCCGTGCCGCAACACCCGCTCAAGGAGGATGTCATGAAACGCCTGCTTTTCGGCCTGATGCTGCTTGCGTCGCCCGTATTGGCACAGGACGCGGTGCCGCAGATTCCGTTCGACGGGACGGACCCGCTCAAGCTGCCGAAGGACCTGTATCTCGGCGAAGTCACCGGCGTAGCGGTGAATTCGAAGGGGCACGTCTTCGTCCTGTCGCGCGGCAACACCACAGGCCCGGCCTACTCGGCAGCGGCGGCGCAGCTGCTCGAGTTCGATCCCGAAGGAAAGTTCGTGCGGGAGATCGGCAAGAACCTGTACGCCTGGTCGTTCGGCCATACCGTCCGCGTGGACCCGAGCGACAACATCTGGGTCACGGACAAGGGATCGGACATGGTGGTCAAGTTCAATCCCCAGGGCCGCGTCACGATGGTGTTCGGGCGCAAGCAGGAAGCATCGGGCAGGGAAACGGCGCCGCTCGAGCGCCCCAATCCGCCTCTGCCTCACGAAGACGGGCGCTTCAGGCAGGTGACCGACGTCGCCTTCGATGCGGCCGGCAACGCCTACATCAGCGACGGATACATCAATTCGCGCGTCGCCAAGGTGGACAGGAACGGCAGGTGGGTCAAGTCGTGGGGGAGCAAGGGCGCGAAACCCGGCGAGTTCAACACGCCGCACTCGATCGCCGCCGATGCGCAGGGCAACATCTACGTCGCGGACCGCGGCAACCGGCGCATCCAGGTGTTCGACGGCGAGGGGACGTTCCAGCGCGAATTCACGATCGACGTGCCGTACGATGCGAAAGCGCGCCCGGCGATCGGCAACCTCCCGGATCTGGCGAAGATCGAGGCGGGAGGCGGGCCGAAGACGCAGATGCCCGGCGCGCCGTGGGCGGTGTGCATCACGCCCGGGCCGAAGCAGGTGCTGTACGCCTCCGACGCGTTCCCGGGCCGCGTGTTCAAGCTGTCCCTGGACGGAAAGGTGCTCGGCGTGCTCGGCGAATCCGGGAAACAGTGGAAGCAGTTCGGCTGGATCCACGAGATCGCCTGTCCCTCGGAGAACGTGCTCTATGTCGCCGAGCTCCTCAACTGGCGCGTGCAGAAGCTGGTGCTGCATCCGAAATAGGCAGGTTCACCGGACAAGCGTTCGTCGGCCAGGGAAGCCTTTCGTTCGCGCGGGAGGGCGTTTCGTCGCATCGCCGTTGCGGGGCGCGCCCAGGGTCTCTAATGTGCACGCGTCAATGGAGGGAGACATGCCATGAAACGCGAAATTCGTCTGACGGCCCTGGGCATCGCGATCGCAGTGAACGGCGCGGCGCTGGTGGCGGTGAACGCCGCAATGGTCGACGGCGCCGAGCGGGAGCTCGCGTCGCAGCAGCAGCCCGAGCGCATCGTCATCGTCGCCAAGAGGCAGGACCTGCCCGGAAACCAGACCGTGGCGAGCCAGAATTGCCCCGCTCCCAGGGCGCTCTGACGCCTTTCGGATTGCGATGCACGCCACACGCCAGCTGGCAACGGCACTCGCTGCATGCGAACATAGCGGCAGGAACGACGTGCTGCCCAGACCACGCGCCATCATTGCCGAGGACGAGCCGCTGCTGCGCGAGGAGCTCGCGGAGCTGCTTGGCTCGCTCTGGCCCGAGCTCGACATCGTCGCGCAGACCGGCGACGGGATCGCGACCCTGCGGGAGGTCGAAGCGCATGCGCCCGACGTGCTGTTCCTCGATATCCAGATGCCGGGGCTTACCGGCCTCGAGGTGGTGCGGCAGCTAAGCGGCCGCTGCCATATCGTGTTCGTGACGGCGTACGACCAACACACCCTCGCCGCGTTCGAGCAAGGGGCGGCGGATTACGTGCTCAAGCCCGCCAATGCGGCCCGGCTCGCCACGACCGTGGCGCGCCTCAAGGAGCGCGTCGGCGGGCCCGCGCCGGCGATCGAGGGCTTGCTGCGCGAGCTCGGCGCGCCGCAGCGCGGCTTCCTTCGCTGGATCAACGCGTCGCACGGCCCGGCGGTTCGCGTCATCACCGTGGACGACGTGTGTTATTTCCAGGCCGACAGCAAGTACACGCGGGTGGTCACCGCAGCGGAGGAATCGCTGATCCGCAAGCCCATCAAGGAGCTTTGCGAGGAGCTGGATCCTTCCTCGTTCTGGCAGATTCACCGTTCGACCATCGTCAACGTTCACGCCGTCGCCGGCGTGGTGCGCGACCTGCGCGGCCGCACCCAGGTGCGCCTGAAGCGCAGGGACGAGCTGCTCATCGTCAGCGACGCCTATGCCCATCGCTTCCGCCAGATGTAGGCGCACTCCCGCGCTGATCGACGGGCTCTCGTGGAGCGCGTTGGCATTGGTATTGGCGTATTGCGCCCTGACCTCGCTCGAATCGATGCTCTCCCCTCATATGGGCGTGTTCGGCAGCGGCCGCGACATGGTGCTCTCCTGGCTGGTCCGCATCCCCATATTCATGGTGATGGGCGTCACCGTGCTGATCACCGCGCTCGTTGTTCTGAACGCGGGAGGGCGCGCCGGCAGGTTGAATCCGGTCCTCGCTGTCGCCGCGGCAGTGGCGGGCTGCCTGGTCGCCTCCGTCACTCGTTATGCGATCGGGGCGGCGCCCGCCGCGGACGGACCGGTGTTCATCGTCAGCGCGTTCATCAGCTGGTTCATTCCGGCGGCGGCGCTGGTTGCGGGCTACGTCTTCTATCTGCACACCCGCGCGGTGCGCGAGCAGGTCGACGCCGCCGAGCTGCAGCGCGCGGCGCTCGAGAAGCAGCAGCTCGAGACGCAACTGTGCCTCCTGCAGGCGCAGATCGAGCCGCATTTCCTGTTCAACACTCTCTCCAACGTGCGGCGCCTCTGTCAGAGCGACGCCGGCGCAGGGCGCGCCATGCTCGCCCAGCTCGCCCGGTATCTGCGCGCCGCGCTGCCGAGGATGCGCGACCACGACGTTTCTCTCGCCGACGAGATCGAGCTCGTTTCGGCGTTCCTGGGCGTGCAGAAGATCCGCATGGGTGCGCGGCTCGCGAGCTCGATCGACGTGCCGGCGCCGCTGCTCGAGGCCCGTGTTCCCTCGATGATGCTCGCGACCCTCGTCGAGAATGCGATCAAGCACGGCATCGGGCCGCTCGCCGAAGGCGGCGCGATCCGGGTCGCAGCCGCCCGCGAAGGCGAAACGCTGGCGCTCTCGGTCGCCGATACCGGGCACGGATTCGCCGCGGCTTCCGGCTCGGGCGTAGGGCTGGCCAACATACGGGCGCGGCTCGGCGCGCAATACGGGGAGCGGGCAACGCTGCGCTTCGAAGCCAACTCGCCGCGCGGCGTCGTCGCCACCATCAGGCTACCGTGGACGCGCGGCGAAGGGCGATCATGAGCAGCGTGCTTTCTGCACCGAGCGCCAATTCAGGCGGCGCTGCCAGCCCCGGATGGTTCAGCGGGTTCGGCAAGCGCCACTTGGGCATCGTTCTGACGTTCAGCGCGGCGGTTCCCCTCAGCGGCGCGCTGTTCAAGCTCGCAGTCGATCCCGCATCGCATCACGGCGCCCTGGTCGGCGAAGTCATCTCGGCAAGCGCCACTTGGGCATCGTTCTGACGTTCAGCGCGGCGGTTCCCCTCAGCGGCGCGCTGTTCAAGCTCGCAGTCGATCCCGCATCGCATCACGGCGCCCTGGTCGGCGAAGTCATCGCGTGCTTTGTAATCGGCCTGGTCGCGATGCTCAGCGTCATCGCCACCGAGAACCGGCTTGCCGGCGTTCTCGGCGCGGCGCCGCGGATGGCGATCGCGGTGCTCGTAGCGGCCGCCGCGGGGACCGTGCTGATGGAAGCGGTGACGCAACTCCTGATCCGGCCGCTCGGCCTGCCGATCGAGGAGGCTGAAACGGTGATGTACTCCGGCGATCTTCATCGCATCGCCTATCGTTTTTCCGGCGCCGCTACGTGGTCGCTGATGCTGATCGCGCTGTACGCGATGTTCGAAGCCAGGCGGCGCGCCACCGGGGAGCTGCATGGGGTACGCGTGGCGGCGCTCGCCGCCGAGCGCGCCTTGCTCGAGGGTGATCTGCGGGCGATGCAGGCGAGGGTCGACCCGGAGCTCCTGTTCGACACGCTGCTAGCGGTGGACCGCGCCTACGCGAGAAGCATCCGTTCCGGAGAGGAAGCCCTCGACGCCCTGATCGGCTTCCTGCGCGCGGCGCTGCCCGCCGAAGCCGCCGCAACGTCCACCGTGGCGAGAGAGCTCGAGCACGTGCGCGCTTACCTGGCGGTGAGGGAGCTGCTCTCGGCGTCGAGACCCGGCCTGGAGATCGGAGCGGAGCCGGCTGCGCGGGAAGCGCCGATGCCGGCGATGCTGATGCTGCCGCTGGTGCGCTGGGCGCTCGATGGGCGGCCGGCGGTCCGCCTGCAGCTGATGGTGCGGCGGAGCGAGGGCGCGCTCGGCATTTCAGTGGAGAGCGACCTGGCAGAAGCGCCGCCCTCCCCGGAAGGCGACCTCGCCGGCGTGCGCAAGCGCCTGTCGCACCTTTACCGGGAACGCGGACGTCTGGACGTGAGCATAGCCTCGGGCAAGAGGCGAGCAGTCATGGAGATTCCGCTCCAGCCGCTCTAGGCGGATCATGGAAGAGGGCCGGAGATTTTCCGGCCCCCTCGTCGAGAGCGGCCTCTCAGCCGCAAAGCGCCTCGTTCGTGAAGGCACCCAGGCCTCTTACCGAAGACCTCTCCTGCAGACTTCCTAAGCCCCGCCGCCACCGCCAACCGCGTCGAAAGCGGGGCAAAGACCCCCGAAGGGTCCCATGGTCGAGGGGTTGGGGTTGTGGAGTTGGATGTTGCCGCCTCCGGGGCCCGAGCCGCCCAATGTGTGATTCGAATCGCCTTCGGTCGTATAAACAGGGATCCCCCCCCCGAGCGGCGTCAGCCGGATGGTGAACTCATCGTCGACGCCCGGTTCGCCTGTGTCTCTGGCTAACACGAACCAATCGACGTCACCGAACTGGTTCGTCCTGGCTGTGCCGCAAATGCGGCGGACACCGATCGGCTTGCCGCGGGAGTCGGTATTCGATTCCTCCTCGAAGTACCCCGTGATGCTGGTCCAGTGAACGTTCAGGCCCGTGCCATGGTCCTGGTACTCCAGATGCCCCCAGGTCGGCGAGCCGTGCTTGCATCCGCCTCCGACGCCGAAGTTTGCCTTGGCACCGCTATCGCGGATGATGAAGCCGCCGCCAGTCAGGAAGTCGCACTCCCAAGCACTCGCGGAGCCGCTGGCGAGCACGAGCGCGAGCGCCGCGACTCCAAACGCATAACGTGTCCAAATTCTACGCATTGTTATCTCCGTTCGCATTGTGATGATTCGGTGATTGCTCAGAAAGGCCTCAGCCCTCAGTAGCTCGCCTGGACCGCTTTCGCGCTTCCGCCGCTGAAGCCGGCCGTCGCAGATGCGACTGCCACGTCCGCAACGCCGGAGACGATCGCGTGAAGCGCATTCACCACCAGGGTGCCGTCCGGCAAGGATTGCTGCTCGTTGAGCACCACCGAACCTCCGGGGATACCGATCGTCTGGTTCGGGTCTCCGGTCACCGGGATTGGCACCCCGTTGATCGAGAGGCCGTCGATATTCGAGGTCCCGACGGCGCTGCCCACGACTGCCGTGGCCCGTGACATCACGAAGTCGGCACCGATGCTGGTTCCGGCGACATTCAGAGCGAGGGCAGCGAGCGAGGCTTCGGAGTCAATTTGATCCGGATACCCGATCGCCACTGCGTGGAGGACCTCCCCCGTGAGCAGGGAAGGGATGCCTGCTGTCGCACCCGATGCCTGCAGCGCGTCGCTCGTCCCCGCGGCGAGCGTTCCGGTGCCGGCCAGCACCGTCGTCGCACCGAGAACGGTGCCTGGCGGGGGAACGGTGAGCTGCGCGCTGCCGACTGCAGGCCACACCAACAAGCCGCCCAAGACCCCCACGACGGCTGCGGCCAAACCCAAACGGGACGAATTTCTGTGGCGCATAGTAACCTCCTCCTTGTAGAGAGAACCTGTGCGACAGATTATTCGCACCTTTTATTGCAGAGCTAAACCGTCAAGTATGCCGAGTGGCCCAGCCAAGCATGCCTCGATCGAACTAAGGTCTTCGGCGTGCTACCGGTCATGATGGCTGGCATCGACGCGGGCAAGAGGCGAGCACTCGTGGAGATTCCGCTCCAGCCGCTCTAACCCAGGCTCGTGCGCCCGGATCGTACCCGATACGTCAGGGGCGTTTGCGGCGCTCGATGCCCCTGCGCCGCTCCGGGCCGTCGAAGCGCCGATCCCTGCCCTGCCGCCGGTCGCGATCGCTGCGCCCAATCTGGCTTCTCTCCGGACCGGGCGCTGCGCTCGCCGCAGCAAACGATTCGGGCTCCGCGGGGGATTCCGCGCCGTTCGCCTCGTCCCAGCGAGCGACGAATCCAAATGCCAGCCACAGCGCCGCCGCATCGAGCGCCAGCAAAAACAGCTCCAGGAACAGGAAGGGCAGAAAGATGCCGCGCTGGACGCTGCCGCTGAGGGCGAACCTGAAGCCCTCGAACGCGCGGTCGGGCTGAGTTTCGAACGGCGGGAACAGCAGGGTCAGCAGCAGATTGGCGATGACCAGCCACTGCAGCACGCTCTGCCAACGAACTCTGAGGCGGGAAGGCTCTTGTGGCGCGCTTTGCAGGAGGAGCCAGGCGAGCACCGCGTTGACGAGCACGGAGAAGATTTCCAGATACAGCAGGCCGCTGTTGCGGGTGGCGTTTGCCGGCGCGTCGAATGCCGGGTAGAAGGCATCGAAGCTCGCCGGGCCCGCGCGCAGCAGTGACTGTCCGTTGAACGGCGGGAAAATGAGCATCAGCGCCAGATTGGCCAATGCAGCGATCAGCACCGTCAACTGGAATTTATTCATGCGTGTCCTAAAGCAATTCGTGTGCTATTCGCATGGCAATACGGCCAGCCTATACCTACTATGTATCACAGATGAAGTTCTAAAGATTCACGCCCGAGCCCCCTTCTTGCGCGCTACGAGCGTGGCGAATTCAATTTGCGGTAAGCCTGCACAATCCTTTTGTGACGCTCGTACTTATCTGCCATTTTGCGCAGCACTAACCGGAACCACCAAAATTGCTCATCTGGAACTGAAAAAACGATTTTCATTAGGGCAGGATCACGCCCTTCTTGGAAAGATCGCAGCCTGCGCGGGCATCAGCCGTCTCTAGCGCCTCCGCGAAACGCTCGGGCGCAAAAGATCGAGGCACTGAACAGCTTCAAGGTAACGGTCTGCCATGACACTTCCTGTACCTCGTAAGCTAGGAACCCCGCCCTGCGACCGGCAATAGGCCGGGAGGACTACTCGAAAACACCGACGGCTGCACATTCCTCGTGGAGCATTGAGCCTAAGAAGAAGGGTATTACAGACGGGAGAGCTATCATGACGGTCATCGCGTTCAAGGAAAAGTCACAGGTGCTGGCCGAACAATACGGCTGGCCGCTACCCAGCGCCAAAGGCTATGTCGATGGTGAAACATTCCGCAAACGGTGTGAGGAACCGCCGATACGTGCCTTGGTCGGGATCGACGACTACTCGGAGGGCTTCCGAGCCGGTTACTTCCATCGGTCGATTTCCGAACAGGTACTCTAGGGCAGACCCCAGGCACAATCGGGCTAGGACCCCGCGAAGGATTGCCTCAGCACCTCGTAGCTTTCACGAAGCCGGCCTTGACCTGCTCAAATGATCCCGCGGAGTTTGCGTTTGAGCTCGATGATCCAATGGGGCAGGTCAGCCAGGAACCGCAAAGACTTCTCCTGGCTTGTGACGACGACCCTGTTGGTGGCGTCGTTCTTGTCCGTCGCACAGCTCATGTCCTCTACGCCGGTCTGGCAGCCAACGTTGGTCCCTGAACGAGGGTAGGACTGCCGATTCGTCTCGAAAGCTCCGAATGTTGATCCCGCGCTGTCGCGCCAGTGATTCAACGTATTGCTGGGAGAGACGAAGCTCATCGGAATCCCCGGTGAGCGCGATTCTATATCTCGATAGCTCGCCCAAACTTTTGAAGTGATCAAGCAGCCTGGACTGTCCGACTTTGAATAGAGGTCTTGAGGCGTGAACCGCTATCCAGATCCGCGAGTGCCCGTACCTGCCCACCGCGGCTGCCACGGCGGCAAGAAACTCTTGCGCTTGCTCAGCCGTTTCCTGGCGGAACAGATCCGCCCTGAGATAATCGGGCTCGGTCGTAATCTGGTACCACATATCGTCGCGACGCACTGCAGGGTGTGCAGTTGGCCGACTTCCCCTTTTACTCTGAGATGCAAAGCAGTGTCACCGGACTGCAATAAAACAACGCATTAGCGTCGTAGGCAGATCGGACTATGGGCTCTACTTAGTCTATTAAGACCACACGCTTACGATCTCGAACTCTTGATCAACGGCCACTCAAGGGAGGGCTTGAAGCCATAAATAACGCTGAGGTCTTGAAGACGCTTCGGGATGCGCCGGACTTCGCTGCGCTGAAGGATGCGATTCTGAAAATATGCGGACCCCGCGGCCCCGCAATGTCTCACGAGTTCATTTTCCATCCGGACAAGCGGAGCCTTTCTCAACCTTGGCGATTGCTCAGACCTACCGGGACGCTTGTGGGATCTCGCCCAGGAGATGGGCGTCACGCTCGAAGCCAAAAGAATTGCCGCAACTCGAGATCCCGCGCCGCGATCCGATCAAGCTCGTCGGCGTGCTGCTCGATACGCGATCGGGTTTCACCCACGCATTCCGCTCAGCGCCACAACGCCAGGATCATCCCCATGGCCTGCAGGCTGACGAAGTAATGGGCGGCGTTGATGCAGAACAGCTTCCAGGACCTGTTTTCCCAGGCCACGGCTCCGAGGAGCAGGGGCACGCAGAAGCCGATCCAGGCGAAAAACGGGACAAAAAAGCCGTAAGTCACGTTCGAAGCATTTGCGCCTACCTTCCAGGCTGAGAGCCGCCACACCTCCACGCTGTAGGCGAGCATCACCGCGGTCAGGAACGATCCGATCACCATGAGGATCATCCCGCGCTGCATGACTTTGGGGGCCGGCTTGTGGTCGGTGGGCCTGCCCATCTCCTTCATCCACGCCTTGCCCAGGATGGGACCGTACCAGAGAAAACCAATTACCATGCTTGCCGCTACTGCCGCGAGAATCGCCCAGTAGTTCAGTTGGATATCAGGTCGCATGGACCCCCCCTTTAGAAAGCGGGCCGGATGTGAAAGGACCGCGAGGGCATGCTAGAACCATCGGCTCGCCGATGCAAGACATCCCGGTCCGCGGAGCGATTCAGTGGTGGGCGTGTCTCGGGCCGGCACCCGCTGGCGCGGCTACGGCGTCGCAGGAGGTGCTAGCAGACCGATGCGGCTTGGCCCGGTCCTACATGAGCCGCATCGAACGGGGTAAGGCGAACCCGTCCCTTGACGCGATAGAAACGCTGGCCGGGGGTCTGAAGGTCCGGGTGAGGGAGCTGTTCGAGGATTGATCGACTGCCGCACACTGCTTAACGCCGATGGAGCGGCTGGCGCGGAGTTTCGAGGGGTGCAGCGCAGACCTATACTGCTACCTATATACGCATCACGAGCGTGGCGAATTCAATTTGCGGTAAGCCTGCACAATCCTTTTGTGACGCTCGTACTTGTCTGCCATTTTGCGCAGCACTAACCGGAACCACCAAAATTGCTCATCTGGAACTGAAAAAACGATTTCCATTAGGGCAGGATCACGCCCTTCTTGGACAGATCGCAGCCCTGCGCGGGCATCAGCGGTCTCAAGCGCCTCCGCGAAACGCTCGGGCGCAATAAGGTCGAGGCACTGAACAGCTTCAAGATAACGGTCTGCCATGACATTTCTTGAGCAAGAACTGTGCCCTACCTGTTGTACCTCGTAAGCCAGGTACCGCATTCCGCGCCCAGCGACCGGCAATAGGTCGGGAGGGCTACGCGAAAATACGACGGCTGCAACCTTCCTTGTGGACCATCAAACGAAGCATTTTAAAAAGGTTTTCAAAGGGAGGTGTCATGCGAGTCATCGCGTTCAAGGAAAAATCGCAGGTACTGGCCGCCGTACCGCAAGCGGGCTAAAGCGCCGCCCGTACGTGTCCTAGTCGGAATTGACGACTATTCGGAGGGCTTCCCGGCCGGTTACTTCCATCGGCCGCCTTCCGAACAGGTACTCTCGGGCGGACCTCCGGCACAATCGGGCTAGGACCCATTCCTCGCTTTGGCGAAGGATTGCCTCAGCACCTCGTAGCTTTCACGAAGCCTGCCTTGTTTGGTGCCTGAGCTCGATGATCCGATGGGGCAGGTCAGCCAGGAACCGCGAAGATTTATCCTGGCTTGCGACGACGATCCTGTTGGTGGCGTCGTTCTTGTCCGTCGCGTGGCAAATTCAAAGCGCGGCGAGACCGCAACATACGATTGTCGCGCTCGTACTTTTCCGACTTTTTGCGCAGCACTAATCGGAACCACTGAAACTGCTCATCTGGAACTGAAAAAACGATTTCCAAAAGGGCAGAATCCCACCCTTCTGAGAGAGCTCGCAGCCCTGCGCGGGCATCAGCGATCTTAAGCGCCTCCGGCAAACGCTTGGGCGCAATCAGATTGAGGCACTGAACAGCTTCAAGGTAGCGGGCCATGATATTTACTCCAGCACATCTGCCCTGCACCTCTTTGTAGGCTAGGCCGACTATCCGGTAGTGTCAAACCTCGATTGGAGGCATCACATCGCCTGCATTGCCTAAGGCTTCCGCTCCGCGGATAAAACAACCAAAGAGACAGGCGACGCCCAGCCCGACAAGAGTCCATGCAACCAGTATCGCCATCATCCAAGTTATCCAGCTCACGAGGGCACGAGGACCCGTTCCGCTCAGCAGCCCGACGGACGTTCGGAAGGGTCACTGCATTTTATGACGGTATCATAAAGTCCGCCGGGCGTGCCGAGCAGGCTTATCGGTCAGACGCCGCGTGAAATAAGTCTGGTAGGCCGTGCAGGAGTCGAACCTGCGACCAACGGATTAAAAGTCCGCTGCTCTACCACCTGAGCTAACGGCCCGGAAAGGAGCGCGATTCTATTATGTCGCGCGAGCGAGCGTCAATGAAAATGC
>WNGH01005052.1_pt1 | contig 12571 bp, 13 predicted proteins | sample 5400631 | NCBI WGS metagenome assembly WNGH01 (sample SAMN13153373, study PRJNA577476) | soil metagenome | isolation source: 115 cm soil or saprolite under Garry oak tree replicate 1 | place: USA:California | collected 2016-06-15
GTGATCAAGCGCGTGTTTGGGTTCACCAAGGTGTGCTACCGCGGCTTGGCGAAGAACAGACATCGGCTGGTCGTCGCCTGCGCGCTGGCAAACCTCTTCATGGTGCGCAAACGCCTGCTCCGCCTGCAGGAGGCGTAGTGTGTCCCGTGAACGGTCCGTGTGCTGTCGACGCGCAGTGGGACCGGACAACACGCTCCGAACGTGCTCCTGCCGTCGCCCTGACACCGCGTATGTCCTTTCCCGGGCCGTCACAATGACTTGTTCAGACCTTCCCTAGTCGGGCGCAAGCCTCGGGCCAACACCTTAAGTGTTGAATCTTCCAGCCATGACAACACCGTTCGTTAGAAGTCATGCGGAACGCGTCCGAACCCGGAAGAGGTCTAGTCCCATTGCTCGGTCTTTGGGCGCGCGGCGAAGGTAGTTCTGGATGGCAGCCGTAACCCCCTTGGCCGTCACTGTCTTGGTCAGGTGGGGAAACTCGAGGCGGAGGATGTCGGCAATGTCTTCGCGGAGGCGTGCGGGGTACTTGCCGGGCGACCGGCGCACGCGTTCGTGAGTATAAGAGCGTACCGGGTAGTAGGGCTTGAGGTAGTCGTAGAGTCGAGGGATCACGTACTGCGTGATTATGGGCCAGCCGACCGAAGCGCGCCGGCTCCGCCAGGGCTGACCGGCGCGCAGCCGCATGAGACTCGGAAAGTGCTTGTGGAACAGCGTGCAGTACAGCCGGTCGATCCGATCCTGGTCGAACCACGCGATTCTTGTCTCGCCCCACGGAGGAGGCCCGCTCTCAATGACATGCTTATCCCGAAGGTGCTGCTCCTGCTCCGTGGCAAGGGCAGCGAGACTCGAACGACTATTTGAGTTCCGTCGCTCCTGGAGTGTCGCGTCGAAGTCCTGTAGTTCGCGTATCCTGCATCAGGGAGAGGTGGGAACTGTCATGACGCATAGCGTTTCCCCTTGCCGTAGGAGCGAGATCATTGCCCGCGCGCCGCTCGTGACCGCAGTGCTCTTGGTGGTCTGCGGTTGCGCGCCGCAGGGCGAGCGGCGCGCGGCCGCACGCGCGCGGCCTACCGTTATTCTTGCCGGCTGAAGCGAGCAAGCGACTCGTGTGGCAAGTGAAGGAGGATCGCAATGGTCACTCTCAGCGCTGCGCAGCTCTCACCGTTAGTGAACGGGTACAAGATTCATTCCGGCCAAACGCGGGCTATTACGTTGGCCAGCGCGTCAAAACTCGCAAAGCTTGGTGAGGTGACCGTCCGCGGCACTCTGCTCGGCCGAGAACTTGTGCGACTCGACGCGAAGACGAACACGCGGAAGGCGCGGGCAGGCGGCCCGTATCATATTGAAGCGAACGATGGCGACTTGCACTTCTGCCTTGGAACCAAAGCGCTGCACCCGCACATTGGGTGCGAACTCCAGAACGCCACCGCCTCGCTCGGCACGTTTAAGAAAGCGGTCGGTCAGACGATTGCCGTCACGGGCTTTTTCCGCTGTCTCTTCGAGCACCCGGGCTTCATGACGAACGACGACGCTCACATTTTTGAGATCCATCCAGTACGTGCGGTCACGATTGGCGGGAAGGTCCTGACGTTCGACGTCGACATCCCCGACCAAGCTGCGATTCACACCTGGGCGGCCCCGCATCCGGTAGCGAAGCAGGACGAGCGCGTGAGGGTGACCTACGCGAAATCTACGGACACCCTCGTCTTCAGCGATATGGACGGCCGAGACGAGAATTACATTCGTGTATCAGGTGTAGTGAGCGACGTGCAGACGACGGCCACTGGAGAGGCGCTCTCGTCCTTCATGCTCACGAGCCCGGAGGTCGGCCATCCGTTACATGCGTACTGTCTGCCGGGCACGAGTGCGGCTCGCCAACTCCAGGGCCTCGCTACTCCAACGGTGAGCGCGGTGGTCCTCCGGAACATCGATCTCACTGAGGCGCTGAAAGGTCGGTACGTCATTAACGTGCTTGCGATCGACCTTCAGGCAGCATAGAGATGATAGACGCCGATAGGAGGCTTGGGTTCACGTGCGCTAGCTTGCACTCCGAACGATAGCCTAGCGGGGTGACCCGCCTCGCGGTCGCTAGAGGGCCAAGATGCGAGTTCGCCGAGTTGCGCGGCGGTTGCCTGCCCTTATCCTCGCTGCTCCTCGGCTGAAGCCGCGGCTCCGCATCTGATGCAGTTGGCCTACCCCGATCTACGTTTAATGCGATCACCGTGGCGACGGAGGGATGTGTCATCGCGAAACAACCCGTCACACGTGGCCGCCCACCTTGCATGCAGGCTCGCCTCAGACCGTAAGGCGAGACTCAAACGAGCATTTCAGTGAGGAATTGTCGTCCGCTCTGAGCCAAGGGGCGTCGGCGAACTGGCCGCTCACTGGTCTATCCACACGGCCATCAGCCGTCCGCCATAGTCGAAGCCATTGTTCGGCATATAGTTTCTGATGTGCGAGTCCCACGCCGACACGACTTTGATAGAGCCATCGGAACCGAAGTACACTTACTCGGCGATGTAGCGCTGGATGTCATAGAGGATCTGTCGGCGCTTGGCGACGTCGAGGGTCCGCCGCTGGAGCATCATCATTTGTGTCAGCTTCGGGTCATTCACTCCTTGGACGTTCAGCGGCTGGCCGGGCATGAAGAAGCGATAGAAGTAGCTCTCGGGGTCGGTCCAGGCCGCACGCAGACCGAGATACATGTGATCGAACTTCCCAGCGATAATGTTCGAGAGGAAAGCGCCGTACTCCTTGAGTTTCAGATCGGCGTCGATGAGGGCTTGTCAAGAACTATGTAAACGAGATCCGGCGGCGGCCTTCTGATTGCGGCGGTTCACCGCACGCGTTTGTTAGGTGCCTTGCCGTCTGACCCACGTCTCGACAGCTCGCCACTGACGCCGCAGCAACCCTCGTTGCCCAGCCGAGGGATGGTGTAAGTAGATCATATGTGCGTCTGTCGAGTTGTCCATACGATATTTAAGAAGACTGTAAAGTTTCCCGACCATCCCCAGATCGCAAAAGGTTGAACGTGTTGGTTAAAGCCTGACCTCGAACCGAAACTCCAGCGGCCTATTGGCCGACAAGTGATATCGGGCCCCCGCAACCGGCCGGAGAGCGATAGTGGTTCAGTGCCCGCCGTGCGTGCCGATCTTCGGGATGGACATCACCAGGTGGAGGTACCCGCCGAGCTCGTTGATCTTCCGCATGTCGCCAGCGATGAACGCGGTACGCTCGGCCTCGGTGAGGTCCGCGTCGGCGACCGCCGCGCGGGGGTCCTCGATGAAGCGGGCGCGCAGATCCGGATCCTTCTTCAGGTGGTACAAGAGGCTGTTGATCGCGTAGCGGCTCATCAGAGCCTCCATTCCACGGCGGCCAGATTGATGCGAGGCAGCTCGCCGAAGTAGCGGACGTCCGCGCGGGCGGGGGTGATCGCGCCGAGCAGCACCATCCAGTTCAGGAACTCGTGGCTGCCCGTCTTGTGGAGCTCGTCGGACGTGAGATCGAGCAGCGGCTCGTGTTCGCCCATTTCCATCCAGTGGATCAACTTCCGGTCGAACACCGTGTCGGTCTCGCCGACGCGGGCCAGCAGCAGTTCGGGAAAGTGCGACAGACCGCCCGTCGCGATGATGCCCACGCTCCAGGCACTCTTCGCCACCACGCGCGCGATGTGCCGGCCGAACTCGAAACACCGCCGCGCGGTGGGCTGGGGCGCGATGAACGCGTTCACGAAGATGGGGACGAGTGGCGGAACGGGGCGTCTCCCCAGCATGGTGTTCACCGGGCTCAGGAACGCGTGATCGACCGGTGCCTCCCACGAGAGCGCGAGGTCGAAGCCGCTCTGTAATCCCTGCTCGAGGATGCTGTTGCCCAGCGCCTCGTGCAGAGGGTACTCCGCGGGCATGTGGTCGAGGACCTTGTCGAACGCCTCGGCGTTGTCCTGCCTCATGCGCTGGACCTTCCTGCCGATCCGCACGCAGATGGCCGGCACGCAGTTGAACGAGAACGCGTTCATGTGGTCGTCGGCGACCACGATCAGTGCGTCGGTCTTCTTCTCGACGAGGCGGTCGCCCATCTTCCCGATCGCGTCCATCGCTGCAATCACCTTCTGCCGGCCGATGTCACCGCACGCCGCCTGGTAGTATTCGGGATCCAGCACGTGTGACATCGCACCGGCGAACACAATGTTGCCCATCGCCTTCTCCTCGGCTTTCCTACGATTTGGTGAAGATCAGATCTCGGATCCGTCCCACGTACTCGACGAATCGCGGGTGCTCGCGCACGTGCAGCGTGCGCGGGCGCGGGAGCTCGATATCGAGAATCTCACGCACGCCACCCGGCCGCAGCGTCATCACGACAACCCGGTCCGAGAGGAACACGGCCTCGTCGATGGAGTGCGTGATGAACAGCACCGTCTTGCGCTGTTCGTTCCAGATGCGCTGCAGCTCCAGGTTCATTTCTTCGCGCGTCATCGCGTCCAGCGCACCGAACGGCTCGTCCATCAGCAGGAGGCGCGGCCCGAGCAGGAGCGCCCGGCTGATCGCGACCCGCTGCTGCATGCCGCCGCTGAGCTCGCGGGGGTAGTGATCGTCGAACCCCTCCAGGCCGACGAGCCGGATGATCTCGCGCGCGACCGGCTCGTACTGCGCGCGCGGGCGGCCGGTCGCGTCGGCGGGGACGAGCACGTTTTCCAGCACGGTGCGCCACTTGAGAAGCGTCGCCGCCTGGAACACTATGCCGACGCCGTCGGGCGGCTCGTGGACGGGGACGCCGTCGATGCGCACTTCGCCGGCGGTCGCGGGAAGCAAGCCGGCGACGATCTTCATCAGGGTCGTCTTGCCGCACCCGCTCGGTCCCACAATGGAAACGAACTCGCCCACTCCGATGTCCAGCGACGTCCGGCACAGCGCCGGCCGTGCGCCCGCCCGCGCCGCATAGACCTTCTCGACGTCGCGCAGCTCGATGAATGCGCCCATCAGACCATTGACTGCAATCCGCCCTCGGAGGCGGCCCATGGCGTGCAGATGCGCTCAATCGCCAGAATGGCGCCGTAGAGGGCGAGGCCAATGATCGAGACGAGGATGATGGACGCGAGGCCCAGCGCCGTGTCCATCTGGTTGTTCGCGATCACGATAAGGTAGCCGAGGCCCACGTCGGAGCCGACGAATTCGCCGATGATGGCGCCGATCACGGCCAGCGTGGATGCCACGCGAAGCCCGGCGAAGAAGTACGGCAGCGAGTTGGGGAATCGTATCCTGAAAAACACCCACGTGGCCGGCGCCTTGATGGAGCGCGCGAGATCGAGGAGATCGGGCTCGACCTGCACCAGCCCGACCGCGGTATTGATGAGCACGGGGAAGAACGCGACCAGGAACGCGATCGTTACTTTCGACGTGAGCCCGATGCCGAACCACACCAGGATCAGCGGGGCGAAGGCGATCTTCGGGATGATCTGCAGCGTCACCAGGAGCGGCGTGAGTGCCCGGCGCAGCGTTTCCGAATAGACGATGACAACGGCGCCGGCGACGCCGAATACGACGGCCACGGCGAATCCGAGGATGATGCTCTCCACCGTCGCGACGACGTGCTTGGGCCAGTGTGCCCCGAACGTCATGAGACGTCCCGCCACTCGGTCGATGCCCGGCAGCAGGAACGGCGCCGGACGGAACAGCCACACCGTGGACTGCCACAGCAGCAGAACCACGGCGAACGACAGCACCGGCAGCAGCGCCCTCGTCAGGCGGTTCCGCACGCCTACTTCACCGACTTGTGCGCCATCTCGATGAAGCGGTTCGTGTAGACCTGATCGAGCGGCGGCTCGGTCCTGAGCTTCCAGTACTTCACGACCGTGTCACGCGTATCCTGCATCTTCTTCGCGTCGAGGATGCCGATACCTTTCGCCTTGCTCGCCTCGTCCCACATGGCGTCGAGCAGCGTGTCGACCGAGGCGCGGATGTAGTCCTTGTCGATCTCCGGATGCAGCTTTGCGACGATGGCGGCCGCTTCGGTCGGATTGGCTACGGTGGCCGTGAAGCCCTTCAAAAGGGCGAGCACAACCTTGCCCACCATCTCGGGACGCTTGTCGATGGTCGCCTGGGTCACCGTGACGCCGTTCGAGTACATCGACACGTACTGCGAGTAGCGGAACGTTGCCATCGTCTTGCCGGCCTGCGCGAGCGCCTTCTTGAAGAGGATGTCCTTGTCGAAGAAGCTGGCGGTCACGTTGATCTGCCCCGTAGCGAGCATCGGCAGCCGCTGCGGCGCGTCCATCTGCTGGATCTTCACCTTCTTGAGATCGAAGCCCGTCTTCTCGGCGAGCGCCGTCAGCATGATCGTGCAGACGTCGCCGGGCGGCCCGCCCCAGATCTTGCCCTCGACGTCCTTCGGCGCGCGGACGTTGGCGTCCTCGACCGCCGAATACGTCGCGCACATCTCCTGGCTCAGATAGCCCATGACAAAGCGGAGATTGCCGCCGTCGGCGTTCGCGATGATGAGGGGCGCCGGATGATTGAAGCCGACGTCGGCCACCCCGGCGGCGAGCTTTTTCACCGTGTCGCCCGAGCCGTAGCCACGACTGATGGACACATCTAGCCCCTGCTCGGCGAAGTAGCCCTTGTCCTGCGCCACGAAGAACGGCGCGTGGTATCCGCTGATGGTGAAGTCGAGGACGATCGTCACCTTGTCGACGGCATGGGTGGTTCCGAAGGACAGCAGAACAGCGACGAGCGCGAGCAGGACGGATGACGAACGCATGGAACTTCCTCCTAACCTTCGAGATACGGTCCTTCATCACGGCGCATTTCCAGCGTGATGCAGCGCATGCCGTTGACGCCGCCCTGCATGATACCGTGGCAATCGAACGGAATAACCTCCACCTTCTTGGCTTCGAGCCGCCTGATTGTCTCCCGGGCGCCCGCGTTCACGATGACCTTCCCCGGCTCGACGATGAGCAGGTTCTCCGGCGTGAAGCGATGGTGCTCCTCGCGCGGGACCTCAACAATGGTGAACTCATGGTCGCGGAGCCACTGGTACGTCTCCCACGGCGTGAACGCGGGATAGATCAGGACCGTCCGCCGCCCCGCCGCGGCGATCACCATGTCGGTGTGGAATTCGCCGCCGTTCTCGAATTCGTCGCGGATGATCTGCAGGGGCATCGGTACCAGATGCCTGATGCCGGCTTCCTCCAGCGTGGGACGGACTTGGGCCCAGCCCTCGGCCGTCGCGCAGTTGGACGTGCCCATGATCCACGTGTCTTCCGCGAGCGGCAGGCCCATGGGCCCCAGCTCGCACACCGCGCGGCCGTGGACCGTGTGGAGGATCGGGCAATCCATGCCGATGAGGAATCTCGTGAACGGCCGGGCAAGCCCGCGCTTGAACGACGCCTGACCCCAGCGCGAGATGATTGCGCCGCCCGCGACGACCTTCACTTCGGCACACATGAACAGCTTCCGCATGGGACCGTAGGCACCGATCGGGTGGTCGTACTCGATCCAGTGGACGTCGATGCCGAGCGAGCGCAGGAGCTTCTCGTACTCTTCGTGGTTGCGGACGAGCGCGTCGAGATCGATCTTGCTCGAGTACCGTAAAAGGAAGAACTTGGGATGCTTCAGCCAGAGGTCGAGCACCTCGTACTCCGTGGGCCGGGAGAGCGCGACCTCCCGCAGGCGGCCGATGCCGTTCGCGCCCCAGCGCCGGCCCCATTCCGCCTCGTACTCGTCGAGATGACCGAAGCGGTGGAGCTGATAGACGTCCGGCGGCAAGTCGCCGCGATAGTCGGGATACCGGGTGAGATCGAAGCGATTGATTTGGGCGGCGTCATAACGCATGACGATGGACCGTCCCTTCTGTGCGAGCGAGTGGCGGCCCAGAGTAGTGCGCCACGCCGGAGCCGTCAAGCAAGGTGGCGAGAGCAGAGCCGCCCCTTCTGTTTACCCAGGAAACGGCCGCGGCCAGAGTAGTAGCGGGAGCGGAGCTCGCCCACGGGGTACAGTCGAGGGGTGGCGGGCGACGGGCTGCGCGAGGCGATCGGACAGGAAGGCCGACGGCAGGTCTCGGTGCGAGCGCTGCTGCTCGGCACCGGGCCGCGCTTCGCCCGCGACGCCTTCGGCCCGGTGGTCGTCTTCTACGTCGGCTGGAAGCTCGTGGGACTCACCACCGGAATCGTCGCCGCCACCGCGCTGACGACGGCGGCCTATCTCTGGGAGCGGCGCCGGGCGCGGACCGGGCTCGCAGCCGCCATCGGGCTCTCTATCGTGCTAGTGCAGGCGCTCGTCGGCTTGCTGGCGGGCAGCCCGAAGTGGTACTTCGCGCCACCCGTGATCGTGAACGCCGTGTACGGGAGCGCCTTTCTCGTGTCGGTGCTGATCGGGCGACCCCTGGCCGGCGTCTTCGCCGGCGAGACGTACCCGTTCCCGCCGGAGGTGAAGGCTTCGGCGACGTTCCGCCGCGTGTTCTCGCGTGTGTCGCTGGCGTGGGCCGGGTACCTCCTGGCGCGGAGCGCGCTCCGGCTCGTGGCGCTCACGCGCCTGAGCGTCGAGGGGTTCATCGTCGTGAACGTCGTCAGCGGGATTCCCTTCACGGCGGGACTCATGGCGTGGTCCATCTGGTATGGCGTGCGCGGCTTCCGGCGAAGCGCGGAATTTGGCCCTTACCTGCGCGAGACGCACTGAGGGTCCCGTGGACATGGGTGGTGCCCTTTGATGGAGAATGTAGAGCACTCTCAAATGCGCTGAGGATTTTCAGGCGCTGCTTTGAAGGACCGATTGTCGTGCGTATTTCTCGGTCGGCGGGACCGTGTAGCATTTTGCATATCCAGCGCCGCCGCCCGCTTTCCGCCGATGTTTTCGTAGAAAGTAGTTCAATGTGGTGACCATGCCGGACTTCAGTCAGGTCATCACCGACTGGGGGTACGCAGGAATCTTCCTGATAGTCATCCTCGGGAACATCGGGCTGCCCGTCCCCGAGGAGACCGTGTTGGCAATCGCTGGCTACCTGGTGTGGTCGGGCCGGCTTCAGCTCCTCCCGGTGCTCATCGTGGCCCTCGTTAGCGCCGTGGCCGGGGACAGCCTTGGCTATTGGCTCGGGCGCCGCTACGGACGGGCAGCCGTCGAGCGCTACGCCCGTTGGTTGCTGAAGCCCGGACGCGTGGTGATCGCGGAATCGTTCATCAGGCGGTATGGGGCTCTCGCGGTCTGCGTCGCGCGATTCGTCGGCGGGTTTCGCTTCCTGGCCGGGCCGTTGGCCGGAGCAGTCGGCCTTCCATTCCGCTCATTTTTGCGCGGGAACGTGCTCGGGGCGGTGCTCTTCGTGCCCTACGCGGTTGGGATCGGCTACGGCATCGGCTACGGTCTGGGGCCATACGTGGCCCAGGTCCAGCATGCGCTGGGAGGCATCGGGCACATGGTGCTGGTCGTGGGGGTCATAGCGGTCGTCGTCTTGTTCGCGTGGCGCATCGCGTGGCGCACGATCATAAGGGCCGTGAGGCTCAGAGTGCATCGGGCGATCAGAACGCTTTGGCGCCGGCGACTTCAATAAGGGATCAGAAGACGATTTGTCGCTCCTCGAGAGAACCCGCCTAGCCCTTGACCGCCCCCGCGGTGAGGCCGGACACGTAGTAGTCGAGGAACCAGACGTAGACGATGACGATAGGCAGGCTGGCCACCACCGCCCCCGCCATCAGCGATCCCCAGTAGTAGATGTCGCCGCGGATGAGGTCCGCGGTGACTCCCACCACCGCCGTCTTGTTGGCGGTCTGGGACACGAACGTCAGCGCGTAGGTGAACTCGTTCCAGGTCAGCGTGAAGCCGAACAGCGTGCAGCACACGATGCCGGGAAGGGCCATCGGCAGCACGATGCGCAGCAGCGTCTGCATGCGGCTGGCGCCGTCCACCAGCGCGCACTCTTCCACCTCGCGGGGGATCGTGCGGAAGTAACCCATGAGCAGCCAGGTGCAGAACGGAACGAGGAACGTCGGGTACGTCACGATCAGCGACCAGATCGTGTCGGAGATGCCCAGCCACACCACCACCTGGGAGAGCGGCAGAAAGAGGAGCGTGGGAGGCACGAGGTAGGTGATGAACACCGCGGTGCCGAAGCTGCCGACGCCGCGGAACCGCAGGCGGGCCAGGCTGTAGCCGGCGAGGATCGCGATGACCAGCGAGACGGATGTGGCGACGACGCTGATGATGAAGCTGTTCTTCATCCACGTCCAGAACTCGGTCTTGAAGAAGAGGTACCGATAGTGGTCGGTGATGACGCCGGTCTGGATGAGGAACGGGACCGATTTCAGATCGTAGAGCTCGGCGTCGTTCTTCAGCGACGTGATGACCATGTAATAGAACGGGAACACCGCGAAGAGCACGAACGGGACGATGTTCGCATAGCCGAACATCGTCGAGCGGATTCGCTGGCCTCGCGAGCGCACGCCGACGTGCACGGTCACTCCTTCCGGATGTAGCGAAGCTGGACGAAGACGATCGCCGCCAGCATCGGGAAGAGAAACAGCGAGACGGCCGCGCCCTGGCCGAGGTTGCCACCGCTGAGCCCCACCTGGTACGCGAAGGTCGCGAAGAGGTGGGTCGTGTTGATCGGACCGCCGCGCGTCAACACCTGCACGATGTTGAAATCGGAGAAGGTGAAGATCGTCGAGAACAGGATGACGACCGCCAGCACCGGCTTGAGCAGGGGCAGCGTCACGTGCCGGAACCGCCCCCACGAGCTCGCCCCGTCCACCTCGGCAGCCTCGTAGTACTCGCGCGGGATCGACACGAGGCCGGCCAGCACGATGATCGCGAAGAAAGGCAGGCCGCGCCAGACGTTGACGGCGATCAGCGCGGTCATCGCGTACCTGGTCATGCCCAGCCAGTTTGGGCCGGGCGGGTTGATGAGCCCGAGATGGATGGCCGTCCAGTTCACCACGCTGTAGAGCGAGTCGAACATCCACCCCCACGCCAGGACCGAGAGCGCCGTCGGGATGACCCACGGCAGCAGGATGGCGCCCCGGATCAACCGCTTGAACTTGTAGTCCCGGAACAGCAGCATGGCGAGCCAGACTCCGAGCAGCGTCTTGAGCACGACCGCGACGGACGTGAACACGAACGAGTTGTAGACCGTTTGGCGGAAGATCTCGTTGCCGAGGACGTCGCGGAAGTTCTGGAGTCCGATGAACGTGCCCGGCGAGCCGACCCAGTAGTCGGAGAGGCTGAAGTAGATCGCCATCCCGAAGGGGTAGGCGACGAGGCAGACGATGAGGAGGAGCGCGGGCAGGATCAGCCCGTAGCCGAAGACGTGCTCCTGCTCCCACCACTCGCGCACTCGCGCGAGGCGACGGGGCCGCGCGACGCCGGTGGTCGCTTCGAGAACGCGTTGTCCGACCGCCATGCTAGCTCTTGCCCTTCGTCTCGAGCTTGCCCTGCACCGCCAGCTTCACCTGATCCTCACCCCATGCCAGCGCGCGCTTGGTCGGCATTCCGTTGATGGCCTTGGCGACGATGTCGGGCAGGATGTAGTTGACCACGATGAGCTGCACCGCCGCATTGGGCTTGGCCGGCCAGCCCTGCTCGTGCACGTACTCCGCCTCCTTGGGCAGCATCGCGTACTTCGGATTGCTCGCCCAGATCGGGTGCTCGGCGAAGTGCTTGACCGGGGGCTGGTTGAACGCACTGCCGGCGGCGATGAACGCGTTGTAGTTCTCCTTCTGGAAGAGAAACTTGACGAAGTCCTTGGCGAGCGAGACGTTCTTCGAGAACTTCCAGATTCCCAGCGAGTTGATGCCGGTCGCGGAGTGGATTCCGGCGGGGCCCCTGGGACTGTTGTGGTGGTTGATCTCGTCGGCGATCGGCATCTTCTTCTCGACGGCCGCGACATACGGGCTGATCGGGTTGTGGATCCACGACCCCTTGCCCGAGAGCAGGAAACGATTGTTCGAAGCGTTGTCCCACGACAGCACTTCGGCCTCCATGGCGTCCGAGTACAGCTCCTTGTACCACTCGACGACCTTCGCGGCCTTGTCGCTGTTGATCGCCGGCGTCTTGCCGTCTTTCTCCAGCACCTTGCCGCCGCTGCACCACAGCACCGACCAGAACGTGATGTTGGCGTCCGTGCAGTGGCTGATCGGGATGCCGACCGGATTGCCCTGCTTCTTGAGGATCTTCCCCGCCTTGAGCAGATCGTCCCAGGTCTTCGGCGGCTGGAGGCCGGCCTTCTTGAATTGCGCTTCGTTGTAGCTTCCGACGAACGCGACCCAGAACCAGGGCACCGCCCGCCATCCGGACGCGGTTTGACACGTCTCCTTGGCGAACGGATACCAGCCGCCGTAGCGGCCGCCAAGATAGTCGACGAGGTCGCCCATGTCGACCAGGTGCTGCTCGTAGAGGAAGGGGTCGGCGGCGGTCGTGACGATGAGGTCGTGACCGGACTGGGACGCGACCTGGGCCGCGCGCTTGGCGAAGAGCTGCGGAGCCTGGATCGCGTCCACGCGCACGGTCACCCCGGCCTGCTTGGCGAAGACCTCGCCCTGCCTCCGCAGCTCGTCGTCGGACGCCGGGACGAAGTGGTTGAACGTGAGGAGCGT
>WNGH01005053.1_pt1 | contig 12571 bp, 7 predicted proteins | sample 5400631 | NCBI WGS metagenome assembly WNGH01 (sample SAMN13153373, study PRJNA577476) | soil metagenome | isolation source: 115 cm soil or saprolite under Garry oak tree replicate 1 | place: USA:California | collected 2016-06-15
GATTCCGGGTCTCGTTTGAAACTCACAGTATAGCAGACCGGAATTTCTTCCGCGGTCAACCCCATTTGTTGTAAAACGATTCGTTACGTTTGGAGGCTTTGAACATGTCGAAGGTTTCGCGCTGGTTTTTCCTTGCTCTGCTGGGTTGTGGGGCGTCAGGCGCTGCCGCCGCGCGGCCCGAAGCGCCCCAGACCGCCACCATCGTGGAGAAAACCGCGGGGGCGCAGAAGCTTCCCGGTTATTTCAATTTGTACTGGGACGCCAGGCAGGGCAAGCTGTGGCTTGAGATCGACAAGTGGAGCACGGAATTTCTTTACCAGAGCGGGCTTCCCGCGGGTATCGGTTCGAATGACATTGGACTGGACCGCGGCCAGCTTGGAGCGACGCGTATCGTGCGCTTCGAGCGCAGCGGCTTGAAGGTCTTGCTGGTCCAGGAAAATCTCGATTACCGCGCGGTGAGCAACGATCCCGACGAACGCCGTGCCGTCCGCGAATCTTTCGCGGAGTCCGCGTTGTGGGGCTTCACCGTGGCCGCGGAGGAGAAGGATCGCGCGCTGGTGGATGCTACGGATTTTTTCCTGCGCGATGCCCATGGCGTTCCAGCCACGCTCCATCGGGTGAAGCAGGGCGCTTATCATCTGGACGCGTCGCGATGCGCCATTTACCTTCCGCAAACCAAGAATTTTCCCTTGAATACGGAAGTCGAGGCCACCCTCACATTTGCTGGAGAGGAGCCGGGCCGCTGGGTTCGCGACGTGACGCCTGCTCCTGAATCGATCACCGTCCGCGAGCATCACTCCTTCGTGCAGCTTCCGCCGCCGGGATATAAGCCGCGCATCTACGATCCGCGGGCGAGTTTTTTCGGCGTGGATTACCTGGACTACGCCACGCCCATCAGCGAGCCGATCGTGAAGCGCTTTATCGCGCGGCATCGACTGGAGAAGAAAGATCCGAAGGCAGCGGTCAGCGAGGCGGTGCAGCCGATCGTGTACTACCTCGATCGCGGAGCGCCGGAGCCGATTCGATCCGCGCTGCTCGAAGGAGCGCGCTGGTGGAACCAAGCGTTTGAGACGGCGGGTTACAAGAACGCCTTCCGCGTCGAACTCATGCCCGAAGGCGCAGATTCGATGGACCTGCGCTACAACGTGATCCAGTGGGTGCATCGCGCGACGCGGAGCTGGTCGTACGGCGCGGCGGTGATTGATCCGCGAACGGGCGAAATCATCAAGGGCCACGTGACGCTCGGGTCCTTGCGCGTGCGGCAGGATTTTCTGATTGCCGAAAGTCTCCTGGCACCCTACGAAAAAGGCAAACCAGTCTCGCCGAAGATGCAGGAGATGGCGCTGGCACGGCTGCGCCAGCTTGCGGCGCACGAAGTCGGGCACACGCTGGGCCTAATGCACAACTATTCTGCCAGCACGGTCAATCGATCTTCCGTGATGGATTATCCGGCGCCGTACGTGAAGCTGGGAGCGGACGGCACGCCGGACGTTACCTCCGCCTACGCGACGGGAATCGGCGAGTGGGACAAAGTATCCATCGCGTTTGGTTATCAGGATTTTGCTCCGGGGACGAACGAAGAAGCCGCACTGAGCAAAATCCTCCTGGACGCGTACGGCCGAGGGCTGCGCTACTTGACGGATCAAGACGCGCGTCCCGCAGGCTCGTCCAGCAGCGTAGCCCATCTATGGGATTCAGGCGCAAATGCCATCGACGAGCTGAATCGCCTCATGCAAGTTCGCGGCGCGGCACTACAGCGCTTCGGCGAGAATAACATCCGGGAAGGAGCGCCGCTGGCAACACTCGAAGACGTGCTGGTGCCGCTTTACCTGGTGCATCGCTACCAGCTGGAGGCAACCAGCAAACTCGTCGGCGGAATGGACTACACGTTTGCGCTGCGCGGTGACGGACAAACGGCCACGCAAATCGTGGCCCCCGCGGAACAGCGGCGCGCTCTTGCGGCCGTGCTGGCAACGCTGAAGCCGGACGTCCTGGCTTTGCCCGAGCCGCTGCTGAAAATGATCCCGCCGCGTCCGCCCGATTATGAACGAGGCCGCGAGCACTTCAAGATTCATACCAGTCCGGTTTTTGATGCGCTCGCTCCCGCGGAAGCCGCGGCACAGCACACCTTGCATTTTCTTTTCAACCCCGAACGCGCGGCGCGGCTTGTGGAATTCCATGCCCGCAATGAGGAGAACCCGGCATTAGAGGAAGTCCTGGAGACCATATTTGCGGCGACATGGAAAACGCCGCGCGGCGAAGGCTCATCGGGGCAAATCGCCAATGTCGTGGATATGGTAGCGCTCTATGACCTGATGGCGCTTGCCGCCAACGATCATGCCTCGGATGAAGTACGCGCCATCGCCCGGCTCGAGCTAGATGAATTGCATGGGTGGCTTAATGCCCCCCTGGCGGGTCGCCAGCCGATATCCGATCAGGCGCACGTCTCCTTCGCATCATGGCAAATCGAGCAGTTTGAGAAAGATCCGAAGCGCATGGAGCTCATGGCTCCTGCCGAGCCACCGGATGGGCCCCCCATCGGCACGGACGACGACTGGGATGGTTGGGACTGATTTTTCCGGTGCATTGGACGTGACTAAAGTCCTCCGCTGTCGTCTATAGCTGCTAGGAGGACCCCATGCCTCGACGCAGCTGGTATTTCCTGATTTCGGTTTCCGCCCTGCTGGCTCTCGGCTTCACCACGGCTCGAGCGAACCGGCATCACCACTCCATGAACATTTCCGGCGGCCACCGACAGCCCGCAACTGATTGCTCCGATCTTCGCATCCGCTTTGACGACCGGGACGCCATGGTGCGTTCTGAGGAGCGCACCTTGACCAAGAACGAAGCCGCGGTGTTAGAGGTTCATCCCCACCGCAACGGCGGAGTGCAGGTGGCGGGCTGGGACAAAGAGACCTATGCGGTGACAGCGTGCAAGGCCGCGTCGGGTCCGGGTGATGAGGCCGAACAAATCCTATCGCAGATCAAGATGTCCATCGAAAATGGTAAGGTGTCGACGAGCGGTCCTGGGGATGATGAGGAATGGACAGTCTATCTACTCATTCGCGCGCCACAATCCGCGTCTATCGACATGGACACGATGAACGGTCCTATCTCTCTTTACGACGTGGACGGTAAACTCACGGCCCACGCCAAGAATGGCCCTATTAGCTTGAAGAATTTTTCCGGCGACGCAGAGATCACCGCTGTGAACGGCCCGATCAGCCTGGACGGCGGCAGGGGACGCGTGCGAATTCATACGGAGAATGGGCCGATCTCTGTGGAATTGGAAGGGAAGACGTGGAGCGGAGAGGGCCTTTCGGCCGACGCCAAGAACGGCCCTGTGACATTGATGGTTCCGAGCGGTTACCAGTCCAGTTTCGTGGTGGAGTCCACGAACTACGCGCCGGTAAGCTGCAAGGCGAGTATTTGCGATAATGCGCGGAAGACCTGGGACGACGAGCACCGGCGCATCGAATATGGCAACGCGCCGGCGATGATCCGGCTTTCGACGGTGAATGGGCCGGTTACGGTGCGCGACTCGAGAGAGAACCTTTAAGAGGCCAAAGTTGCTCTATGGAGGGGCGGCCCGGCGGAATAATTTGAGCGCTCGGGAATGGACGCGCTGCGGCACTTGCGGATAAGATTTGGCGCATGCTGCTGGAAGCCCGCGTAACTCAACCGACGACGGAAGCCGAAGCTGTTCGCTTGGCGCGCGAACTTTATGGGTTGGAGACTAGCGCGCGGGCGCTGCCGGGCGAGTACGACGATAACTTCCATTTGACTAGCGCAGCCGGACATGCGTTCGTCCTCAAAGTTATGCATCCGGCCCGGGAGCATTCCTTTATCGATCTGCAGTGCCGGGCCCTGACGCATCTAGCGCAACGCGCGCCTCATTTGCCTCTGCCTCGCGTCAAACAAAATCGCAGCGGTGAACTGTTTACTTCGATGGCCGCCGCGGACGGCTCGGGGCGCCTTGTCTGGCTGCTCACTTTTGTGATTGGAACGGCGCTCGCCGAAGTCTGCCCGCACACGCCGGAGCTTCTTGGTGATCTCGGCCGTTTTCTCGGCGAGATGGACGCGGCGCTGCAATCGTTTACGCACGCCGCTGCCCATCGCGAACTGAAATGGGATTCTTCGCGCGCCGCTTGGATCAGGGACTTTGTCAAACATATCGCGGACGCGCAGCGGCGCGCGCTTGTCGAGAAGTTTCTGGCGCTCTATGAAGCGGAAGTCCTTCCCCTGTTGACGCGCCTGCGACGCAGCGTGATTTATGGCGATGCCAACGACCACAATGTGCTGGTCAGTAATCCTTGGCCCCCGCCGCGCAAGGTCGTAGGCGTGATTGATTTTGGCGACATGCATCACGGGCTCACGGTGTCTGAGCCGGCGATTGCCGCCGCGTACGCCATCCTCGGGAAGGAAGAGCCACTGCCGGCAGCGGCGGCAATCGTCGCGGGATATCACCGAGCGTTTCCACTCGATGACCTGGAGTTACGGGTTCTTTATGCTTTGATCGGCGCGCGGCTGGCCGTCAGCGTCACCAATTCCGCGCACCGCAAAACGATTAAGCCGGACGATCCGTACGTCACCGTCAGCGAAGCGCCCGCATGGGAGGCGCTGGAGCGGCTCGCAAAAATCCACCCGCGTTTCGCCCACTACACTTTTCGTGCGGCTTGCGGGCTTCCGCCCGTTCCGCAAGGTGAGGAGATCAAACGCTGGCTGGAAGTGCATGCCGGCTCCGCTGCTTCGATTTTGGATGTTGATGTGGGAACGGCCCAGAGCGTTGTTTTTGATTTGAGTGTTGGCAGTACGTTCCTGGGGGCCGATCCGTGCGTATCGGAAACAGCCAGACTCAGTGAAAAAATATTCCGTGAAATGAAGCGTGCCGGCGCATCCGTTGGTGTCGGCCGCTACGATGAGCCCCGACTGCTTTACAGTTCACCGCTGTTTGGGTCCGCCGGCAATCCCACGAGCGAGCGGCGCACAATCCATCTGGGAATCGATCTTTTTGCGGAACAAGGCACGACTTTGCATGCGCCGCTGGATGGCGTGGTCCATATCGTGGCGAACAATTCCTCTCCGCTGGACTACGGACCGCTGCTCATTCTGAGGCATGAAACCAGCGGCCGCGAGGAATTCTTCACACTTTACGGGCATCTCTCCAAAGACGCTCTCGACAGCCTCAAGGTGGGCCAGCGCGTCGCTCGAGGTCAACCATTCGCGCGCGTCGGTTCAGCACAAGAGAACGGCGGCTGGACGCCACACCTCCATTTTCAGATCATCCTCGACGTGCTTGAGCTGGGGGCCGATTTTCCGGGTGTCGCCTACGCTTCGCAACGTTCGGTATGGACGAGCCTCTCGCCTAATCCAAATCTGCTGCTCGGAATTCCGGCCCATCGATTTCCCGCGAAAGAGCCGGCGTTCTTGGAGACGCTTGCCGCGCGGCAAGCCCGGCTGGGAAGAAATCTGAGTGTCTCTTATCAGCATCCGCTGAAGATCGTGCGCGGCTGGATGCAGTATCTGTACGACGAAACCGGCCGGGCGTACCTCGACGTTTACAACAACGTGCCGCTCGTCGGGCACAGCCACCCCCGGGTGGTCCAGGCGGCGCAGGCGCAGCTCGCGCTGCTCAACACCAACACGCGTTATTTGCACGACAACGTGAACCGCTATGCCGAGCGTCTGACGGAGCTGTTGCCCTATCCGCTGCGCGTTTGTTTTTTTGTAAATTCCGGCAGCGAAGCTAACGAATTGGCGTTACGTCTGGCACGCACACATACGGCCAAAGAAGACGTCATCGTTCTCGAACACGCCTACCACGGCCACACCAGCACGCTGATCGACATCAGCCCGTACAAATTTAACGGACCCGGTGGAAGCGGGAAGAAGCCGTGGGTGCATGTCGCGCCTCTGGCCGATGATTTTCGTGGCCCGTATCGCCGCGAAGACAAGCAAGCGGGCGCGAAGTACGCGCGTGACGTTGAGGAGATTCTTGAGCGTGCCCGCGCCGAGGGTCGTGGAGTCGCGGCGTACATCGCTGAAACATTGCCCAGCGTCGGCGGCCAGATTGTTTTTCCACCGGACTATCTCGCCGAGGTTTATCGTCACGTGCGCCGGGCGGACGCGGTTTGCATCGCTGACGAAGTGCAAGTGGGATTCGGGCGTCTCGGAACGCATTTCTGGGGGTTCGAGACGCAAGGCGTCGTTCCGGACATCGTGGTTCTTGGCAAGCCGATCGGGAATGCATTTCCGCTCGCGGCAGTCGTCACCACGCCGGAAATTGCCAATTCGTTTAACAACGGGATGGAGTTTTTCAGCACGTTTGGCGGCAACCCAGTCGCTTGCGCAGCAGGCCTCGCAGTGCTGGATGTGCTTGAAGAAGAGAATTTACGGCAACACGCCTTGCGCCTCGGCGCACATCTCATCGAGGGCTTGAAGTCTTTGCAGGTCCGCCACGCTTTGATTGGCGACATACGCGGCTCGGGATTGTTCCTCGGTATCGATTTTGTGCTCGACCGTGAAACGCGCGAGCCGGCTCCGTTGCAAGCTTCATACGTAGTTAATCGCCTTCGCGATTGCGGCATACTCACCGGCACAGACGGGCCGCATCACAACGTCATCAAGCTGCGCCCGCCGCTGGTTTTCTCCGCAGTCGACGCCGAACTATTCGTCAAGAGGCTGGATGCTATTCTGCATGAGGACGCGGCACAGCCGCGCTGCTGAGGGGGGAGTCTTCGGCGCGCCGGGAAACCTGACGCAAGCTGTGAGTTCGCGCCAAACCAACCCATTCCAGCAGGTCGGCAAGCTGGTCACGCGCGCTCCAGGGAGATGATCAAAGGGCTGCCCATGCCCTCCGTGCCACCCTCGCCCAGGGCGAAAAACCTGAAGCCGTTAGCGGAATCTATTGGCTGCTGCAGCCCTGAACGGCTCGGAGAACAAGCGCTGGGAAATAGACAGCGCCGAAGAACCGATGCACATTGCAGCGCTCGAGCTTGAACTCTAGGGAAGTTCTGGTACGCTCTTTGATCTGGAGAAGAAGGCATCATCCGGAAGCCATTCAGCAAAGTCTTGCGTTAGAGGTAGATAGGGACTTCGATCGTTGGCCAGAGGCTGGCATCCCATAGTGAGGCGCATCCCCCAGGGCCCTAAGCGCATCAAAATGGGGACCCCGTGGGGATCCGTGCCGGGCGCTTAAGGTAGCGAGAAGGACACACGCCGCGCGGTCCGCTCTTCCAGCACTACATTACGGAGTTACAAAGGCAACATGGCTCGTTCGCTCGTTATTGTCGAATCGCCTGCCAAGGCGAAAACGATTAACAAATATCTGGGGCGAAATTTCACCGTCAAAGCGTCCGTCGGCCACGTGATGGACCTGCCCAAGAAAACGATCGGCATTCGTCTGCCTGGCGAAGAAGAGGGCGGCAGAAAGAAGAAAAAGGGCAAAGCTAAGAAAGGAAGCAAGAGAGCAAAGGAAAAGCCGACCGGGAAGCTGATAACCCTGGATGACGAGAAAATCTTTGAGCCTACGCTTCAAATCATCGCGGGCAAAGGCAAAATTATCAATGAACTTCGCAAGGCTGCGCTCTCTGCGGATGCCATCTATCTGGCGGGCGACCCTGATCGCGAAGGCGAGGCAATTTCGGCGCACCTAGCCCTGGTTCTCTCCAAGCCTGCCAGGTTCATCGAGCAAGAACCCAGCGTTTCGAGATTTAAGAAGAAAGCGGCAACTCCCGAAGAGCTGGTTAAGAAAGAAGACCAGAGCGCTTCCAAAAAAGAAGTTGTTGCCATTGACCCTAAAAGGATCTTTCGGGTGACCTTCAATGAAATTACCCCTAAGGCCATTCGCGCGGCCTTTGATAAACCCCGGCAGGTAGATGCCAATTTAGTGGATGCGCAGCAGGCACGCCGCGTGCTCGATCGCATTGTGGGCTACAAGGTTTCTCCGATTCTCTGGGACAAAGTTCGCCGCGGACTCTCCGCCGGGCGCGTCCAGACGGTGGCGCTGCGGCTGATCGTCGAGCGCGAAATGCAAATCCGCGCCTTCGTTCCGCAGGAGTACTGGACGATTCACGCGATGCTGGATGCCGGTCAGCCGCCGCTCTTCGAAGCCAAACTCTTCAAACACCAGGGCGAAGACATCGCCGTCTCGAACCAGGAGACCGCGGACAAGATTGTCGCTTCGGTTAGCAAGGCCAAGTGGCAGGTCGCCAGCGTCGCGCAAAAAGAAAAGAAACGCAATCCTCCGCCGCCCTTTACGACTTCCAAATTGCAGCAGGCGGCCTACAACCGGCTGCGCTATACCGCCAAGCGCACCATGTCACTCGCGCAGAAGCTCTATGAAGGCGTGGAGCTTGGTGATGAAGGCTCGGTCGCCCTGATCACTTACATGCGTACCGATTCGGTGCACGTTTCGAACGACGCGCTGCTCCAGGTCCGCGAGTTGATCCCCGAACGCTTTGGACCAAACTATCTTCCGGAGAAGCCCAACTATTACAAGTCGAAGAAGGATGCACAGGAAGCCCATGAGGCGGTGCGTCCGACCGACGCCACGCGTGCGCCAGAAGACGTCCGCAAGTATCTCGATGAGGACCTTTTCAAGCTTTACCAACTTATCTGGCAGCGCTTTGTTGCCTCACAGATGCTCCCGGCGATCTTCGATCAAACGACGATCGACATTTCCGCTGGTGACTACACTTTCCGGGCTACCGGCTCGGTGCAGAAATTCGACGGCTATCTCCGTGTCTATCAGATGCCCGCGTCGATCGCCGATCGCGAGGAAGACGAAAAAGATGACGAAGGTGAAGGCCGCGCACTTCCCCAGGTGACGGAGGGACAAACGCTCCGCTTGGACAAGATTCGTCCGGACCAGCACTTCACCGAACCGCCGCCGCGGTTCAACGACGCCACCTTGGTTAAGGAGCTCGAGGAAGACGGTATCGGGCGGCCCTCGACTTACGCTTCCATCATTTCAACCATCGTCGAGCGCGAATACGTCACCAAGAATCAGGGACGTTTTTCACCCACCATGCTCGGCGAGCGCGTCAGCGTGCTTCTGATCAAGAGTTTCGAAGACATCTTTGACGTCACGTTTACCGCCCGGCTCGAAGAAGAGCTCGACGAAATCGAAGAAGGCAAGCTGCCTTGGCGCGAAGCCGTCAAAGAGTTCTGGGAAAAATTCGTCATTGACCTGGACAAGGCCGACGATGAGATGCTTTCTTACAAGGCCGGCATCCCGACTGGGAAGAAGTGCGAAAAGTGTGGCCAGGGTGAACTACTCGAGCGCATCAGCCGCCACGGCTTCTTTCTGGGCTGTTCGCGCTATCCCGAATGCGATTTCATTCAGGACCTCTCCCCGGAACTTTCCGAGGAGACTAGCGGCGAGCCTAAAATCGAGTATTGCGACAATTGCGGCAAGGAGATGGCCATCAAGCGCGGCCGCTTCGGCACCTTCCTCGCCTGCACCGGTTACCCGGACTGCAAGACCACCCGCCGCCTAGTCCAGGGCACGCGCATCGCGCACCAGCCCGATGAGCCTCTCGCTGAACTCTGCACCCTGTGCGGCAAGAATCTCGTGAAGAAAAGCGGCCGCTTCGGCGAATTCATCGGCTGTTCCGGCTACCCCAAGTGCAAGTACACGCGCCCGATCACCATGGGCATCAAATGTCCGAAATGCCACGAAGGCGAATTCGTCCGCCGCGGCAGCGCCGGCAAAGGCGGCCGTGGACGCCCACGCGTGTTCTACGGTTGCTCCCGCTACCCGGATTGCGATTTCACCACCCCCCACATGCCCATCGCCGAACCGTGCCCGAAATGCGGCGCGCCTTTCATCGTCGAGAAGCGCACCAAGATCGGCACCGTACACGCTTGCCTCAAAGAAGGTTGTGATTGGGAGCAGCTTGTCCCCGAAGCCCAGCCGCAAGCACAGCCGGAGGAAGCTCCGGTGCCTGTGGCGGCCAAGTCCTGACCTACCTGCTTCTAAAAGAAACAGCGCCTTGATTTCACTCCCCGCGGATTTATGCGCGCCTATACTGTACCTGGGGAGCGGTGGCGGCGAATGAAAGAAGCGATGGCGAAGTATCTTGAATACCTTCACTCGGTGAAGAATGCCTCGCCGCATACGATTCTGAACTACCGCAGAGACCTCGAGCAATTTCTCGCGTATCTGTCGCCGCCGGGGGCACGGCCCCCTGCGCTTACTGGCGTTGCCCATCCCATGATTCGTGAGTTCGTCGCGCATCTCCACGATCACGGCCTAGCGAAGAGCTCCATCGCGCGGAAGCTCGCGGCCCTGCGCTCGTTCTTCAAATACTGCGTGCGCCAGGGCCGTTTGAAGGAAAACCCCGCGCGTCTCGTTCCCACGCCGAAGTTGCCGAAGCGCATTCCTTCAGTGCTCTCAGCGGAAGAGATGAATGGCTTCCTCAATCAGCTGGCCGGGGCGGGACAATTCGCGCCAGGCGGCCGGGCGTCTTCCAAAAAGAGCGCATTGCGCCCGGCGACATCATCTCCGGAACTGCAGGGCGGGCCGGGTCGTTCTGTGTCAACCAAAGAAGGTTTGCTCCTTCGCCGCGACCGAGCGCTCCTGGAACTTCTTTACGCCGCAGGCCTGCGCGTAAGCGAACTCACCGGCCTTAATCTTGCCGATATGGAGCAAAAGGAACGCATTCTCCGCGTCCGCGGCAAGGGACGCAAGGAACGCATCGTTCCTTACGGTGCTAAGGCCCAGGATGCGCTGGAAAAATACTGGCCTCTGCGCGAACAGCTCCTGGAGCAAACGGTTCGAACAGGTGACAGACCGGAGCCGCACGCCGAAGCGGTCTTCCTCAATTATTCCGGCCGCCGCCTTACGCCGCGCTCCGTCGGACGAATCCTCAAAAAATACGTTCGCATCGCCAACGTCAACTGGGACCTGCATCCGCATTCCTTGCGTCACGCGTTCGCGACGCATCTGCTCGCCGACGGGGCCGATCTTCGCGTCATTCAGGAACTTCTCGGCCATCAATCACTCTCCACCACACAGAAATACACCCACGCCTCCATCCGCCAGCTGATGGACGTTTACGACAAGGCGCACCCGCACGCCTGATTCCCGCATCTATGCGGTTTGCCAATCCGGAAGGCTAAGTTACCCTGGGGAGCCGCCAAACTTTGAATATGCGACTGCCTACTGCACTCTCGATGGCCTCTTGTTTGCTCGGGTGCACGGCCTTGCCGGTGCGCGCAAACGCTCAAGAGAACTACGAAATCCAGGTGTATCCGTACGAAACCGTCGAGCCTCACCACACCATGGTGGAGCTCCACTCCAATTTCACGTTTCAGGGCTCCAAATCCACCGATGACGGCACGCTTCCCACCAACCACCAATGGCACGAAACCATCGAGATCACCCATGGATTTAATGGCTGGTTTGAAACCGGCTTCTACATTTTCACTTCCGCGAAGAACGGCCAGGGTTGGGACTACGTTGGCAGCCACATCCGCCCCCGGGTGCGCGTTCCTCCCCAGTGGCACTGGCCCGTCGGCATCAGCCTTTCGAATGAAATCGGGTGGCAGAACCGCCGGTACTCCGCGGATACCTGGACGTGGGAGATCCGCCCGATTGTGGATAAACAGCTCGGCCGGTGGTATCTCTCCTTCAATCCCACGTTTGACCGGTCCTTCCATGGCCCGGGCGTGAATCAAGGGCTGGTATTCTCTCCCAACTTCAAATTCAGCTACGATTTTACCAAGAAGATCGCGGGCGGTATCGAGTATTACGGCTCGCTGGGTCCGGTCACAGGTTTCGACCCGTTCAGCCAGCAGCAACAGCAAGTTCTCCCCGCCATTGACCTGAATCTCTCGCCCAAATGGGAAGTCAATTTTGGGTTGGGTGTGGGTGTGACGCGTCGGACGGATCACCTGCTTGCAAAGATGATTCTCGGCTACCGTTTCGATTTCTAAAGCGTCTTTGAGAAGGAGCTCCTGGGGCCCGCTATGAACTACCATCTCGCGCAGATCAATATTTCCCGCCTTAATGCTCCGCTCGACGATCCGAAGATCGCTGAATTCGTCTCGCAACTTGGGCCGATCAATGCGCTCGCGGACAAAGCTCGGGGATTCGTCTGGCGGTTGCAGTCGGAATCCGGCAACGCCACGGACATTGCCTACAATGAGGACCCCTTTGTGATCGTGAATATGTCGGTTTGGGAGTCTATCGAGACGTTGCGCGAGTTTGCCTACAAGTCAAGTCATCGGGAAGTTTTTCGCGACCGCGCGAAGTGGTTCGAAAAGGCGGTCAAGCCCGGTTATTGTCTGTGGTGGATTCCGTTCGGCCACATTCCTACAGTGGCCGAAGGGCGCGAGCGGCTAAAACACTACCAGAAACACGGCGCGACGCCACATTCGTTCTGATTTTCACAGCCATTCCCTCAGTTCACCGACGAAGGCGTGTGCGTCTAGAAAATGTGTTTTTTTAGTTCGAAGGCCAAGACGAAAAACGGCCGGCGGGAGTTCCTGCCGGCCGTTCAGTTTCCTGCCTATCGGTGTCCTCCGCGAGAGCCACCACCGTGGAACCCGCCTCCCATGCCGCCGT
>WNGH01005358.1_pt1 | contig 12571 bp, 9 predicted proteins | sample 5400631 | NCBI WGS metagenome assembly WNGH01 (sample SAMN13153373, study PRJNA577476) | soil metagenome | isolation source: 115 cm soil or saprolite under Garry oak tree replicate 1 | place: USA:California | collected 2016-06-15
AATATCGATGGCGCCGAAGTGAAACAGCGGCCCTTCCTCGATAGTGAAAGTGACGACGAAACCCTTTCTGCCCGGATCGTAGACGCCGGTGGCTGAAACGACCTGCACGTCGGCATAACCGTGCTTGAGATAGAAACGCCGGATCAGATCGCGATCGGCCTCGATGCGATCGGGATCGTAGACGTCGGTGGTCTGCAGAAAGCTCAAGAATGTTGATTCGGAGGTCTTGATGATCTCTTTGAGCCGCCATGCCGAATAGGCGTTGTTACCGACGAACACGATGGATTTGATACCGTTCTTTTCGCCCTCGTTGACTTCAAACACAAGATCGACGCGGTTGTTCGGCCGATCGATGATCTTGGGCACTACCGAAACGTCGAAACGTCCGTTGCGCTGATAAATCTCGATGATGCGCTGGACGTCGGCCTGCACCGCGGCGCGCGACAGCGCACCCCGCTCCTTGGACTGGATTTCTTGCAGGAGTTGCTCGTCCTTGAGCCGACGATTGCCTTCGAAGGCAATCTTGTTGATCACCGGCGCCTCGACGACCGTGACGATGAGCTTGCCGCCGGACTGCGTGATCCGAACACGGTTACCTTCGACCACAATGCTACTAGCGGTGAGACCGGTTTCTGCCGGCGCTGCAATGGTAACGCCCGCCGGCAGGCCGACAACGCCGATCCCCAGGAGCAGGCCGGCCACGACCAGCCCCCGTTTTACCCGCACACACATGTCCATGCGCAAAGCGCCCTTACCCCTCGTCGCCGCCCCCAGTGGCGGGCTACTGGTCCCCGGTTCTCCTTGCGCGGGATCGAATTTCGATTGGTCCTTCTATCATTTTTTACCCCCATCCGGCGACCGCCCCGGTCGCTGGCTGCTTTGCCCCAGTTCGCGTCCTAAGAGGTGGTCAGATGAACGATGTCATTGAAAGTTGCAAATATCATCAACATGACGACGATCGCGAGCCCAATGCGGAAACCGACCTCCTGGGCTCGTTCCGAAAGCGGTCGACCCCGTACCGCCTCGATTGAATAGAACAAAAGGTGACCGCCATCGAGCAGCGGGATCGGAAAAAGATTAAGCAGCCCGATCGAAACCGAGAGCACCGCCGCGAGATGAACCAGGGCGGCAAAGCCGATGGTTGCGACTTGCCCCGAAATCTGGGCGATCCGGATTGGGCCGCCGAGCTGGTCAGCGGCTTCGCGGCCAACAATAACGCCGCCGATATAGCTGAGCGTGCGGTCGACGACGAACCAAGTTTCCTGCCCGCCAAGCCAAATCGCCTGGGCCGGCGAAACCGGCTGGTACTTTACGTCGCCTGGCGCCATGGAGCGCGTAATGCCGAGGATGCCGATACGACGGACATTGCCGAAACTGTCCTTGACCTCTTTGAGCGCCGGGGTCGCCTTCAGGAGCAGCTGTGAACCGTTGCGCTCCACCTTGATCGACAGTGTGCGGTCGGCGCTGTCGCTGACGATGCGCTGCATATCGGCAAAGTTATCGATTGGCTGCCCATCGATTGCCAGGACGATGTCGGCCGGCTGAAAGCCCGCTGTCGCGGCCGCACTATCGGCCTGCACGGTGTCCACCCGGGCGCTCATTGTCTGCTTGCCGTAGATCATGAAGATCCCGGCAAAAATCACTATCGCTAAAAGGAAATTTGCCAACGGGCCCGCGACCACAATGGCCGCTCGCTTGCGCACCGGCTGGAAGTGGAAGCTGAGTGCGCGGTCCCCCGCATCCATCGTCTGCAGGCGAGAAGCATCGGGGGCACTGCCGGCATTCTCGTCGCCAAAAAACTTTACGTAACCGCCAAGCGGGATCGCGGCAATCTTCCAGCGCGTGCCGTAGCGGTCATTGAAACCGGCGAGTTCCGGACCAAAGCCGATCGAAAACGTCAGAACCCGCACGCCGCAGAGCCGCGCGACCAGGAAATGGCCCAGCTCATGGAAGAACACGACAAGGCTGAGGACGAATAAAAAAGGGACGACGTAGCCGGCCACCCCTCCGCCTAACGCTTGGATATGCGTAAGAAAAAAAGACCCCATGATGCGGTCCGAAATCCCCTATCTTCCAGCCGGATTTGCCAGCGCTAACATGCCATTGCGGCAATTTCGGGCAAGAGGTCGGCGGCCAGCCTTCTGGCATTATGGTCAATGGCCAGCGCCTCCTCGACTGATTGTGGCTCGGCGGTCTCGCCCCGGCGCTGGGCGGTATCCAAGGTCGCCTCCACTAGGCTCGCTATGCCGCAGAAGCCGAGCCGTCCGGCGACAAATTCGCGGACTGCGACCTCGTTGGCGGCGTTGAGCACTGTCGGGGCCGAGCCCCCGGCGGCGAGCGCCCGCCGGGCGATGCCGAGTGCAGGAAAGCGGGTGAGGTCCGGCTCCTCAAAGCTCAAACTCGCAACGCGCGCCAGATCGAGCCGCGGTGCCGGCGTACCCATGCGGACCGGCCAGGCCAAACAATGCGCAATCGGAATTCGCATATCCGGCGAACCGAGCTGGGCGATCACTGAGCCGTCGCGAAATTCGACGAGGCCATGAACGATGGATTGTGGATGGACCAGAACGTCGAGTTCGTCCGGCCGCAATGCAAACAAGTGATGGGCCTCAATGAGTTCGAGACCCTTGTTCATCAGCGTCGCCGAATCGATTGTCACCTTGGGGCCCATGGACCAGGTAGGATGCTTCAAGGCCTGCTCCACGGTGACTTTGCGGATCGCGTCCAGCGGCCAAGTCCGGAACGGACCGCCGGATGCAGTAAGCACGATGCGCCGGATGTCCTCACGCCGGCCGGCGCTTAGCGCCTGGAAAATCGCATTGTGCTCGGAATCGACCGGCAGGACCGTAGCGCCTTTGGCGGCGGCGCGCCGCATGAACAGCGCGCCTGCGCAAACCAGGCACTCTTTATTCGCAAGCGCGACCGTGGCGCCGCGCTCTGCGGCCGCAAGCGTCGGCGCCAAGCTCGCCGCGCCGGTGATTGCCGCCATGACCCAATCCGCAGGCCGCTGCGCGGCCTCGACAATCGCGGTCTCGCCGGCGGCAGCTTTGATGCCCGAGCCGGCGAGTTCGGATTTCAGATTCTGATAAGCAGCAGGGTCGGCGACCGCCGCAAAACGTGCGCCAAGCTCGCGCGCAAGGCCCGCCAGCGCCACGGCATCGCGATGCGCGGTCACCGCCTCGACCGCATAATGGTCGGGGTCGCGCCGCAGCAAGTCCGCCGTGCTGGAGCCGATCGAGCCGGTAGCGCCGAGCAAAGTGACTGTCCGGGGCACGCGCGCCGGTTCGGCTTTTGCAATCGCGCGTCTTTGCTTCATCGGTAAAACCATGCCGCGGCTACCATAACAGCAGGCCCCGTGCGGAGGCAGCCATACCCATCCGCAGGGCACCAATTAAAACCGCTGCCAACGCGGCGAGCAGTAAGCCATCGACGCGATCCATAACCCCGCCATGGCCCGGAATGAGCGTGCTCGCGTCCTTGGCGCCGAATCGTCGCTTGACCCAGGATTCGAGGAGGTCCCCAAGCTGGGCAGCTATCGAAAGGATCAGAGCTAGAACTCCGGCCACCAGCGGTTGGGTTCCAGCGCTCGCATAGGCCACCGCGGAGCCCGCGGCAATCCCCCCCACCAAGCCTCCAATCGCGCCGGCCCAGGTCTTTTTCGGGCTGACGCGCCGCCAAAGTAGCGGGCCTCCCAAGGAGCGGCCGACAAGATAAGCGAATATGTCGGTCGTCCAGACGGTTGCGAACAGGAACAGGACGGCCGCGACCCCCAACTCGGGATCGCTACGCAGCACGATGGGGCAAATGAGCACTATGCCGGCATAAATCGTCCCGGCCGCAGGCCAACGGGCTGACACACCGGAACGGTGCGTAGCCGGCAGCGCTGCGTTCACGGCAGCAACCGTAAACGCGCCGAGTATGACGACACCCATTGCCGCATAGGGCATCGTTTCTTGCGTAAGAATGGCGGCGATGAATAGCGCTGCTAATCCCGGACCGAGCATGCGCCACCCGGCGGGGCGCGCGACCAGGACGCTCCATTCCCAAAACACGACCGCCGCAGTGATGGCGCAGACTGCGGTGAAAACCCAGCTCCCCAAGAAAGCGGCCAGGATCGCAAGCGGCGCGAGCACCGCAGCCGACGCGGTGCGACGCAGGAAATTTTCCATCGCTGCTGGACCGGTCTTGTCGCTCCCGCCCGTGCCAGGGTGGTGCCGGTTCGGATTGATCACGATCCCGTCTGCGCAATCAGCCCGCCAAACCGCCGTTCGCGCCGGCGGTATTCGGCGATCGCACCCTCGAGCGCCGCACGGTCGAAATCGGGCCAATAGATCGGCACAAAGACGAGCTCGCTATAAGCGGCCTGCCAGAGCAGAAAATTCGACAGGCGTTGTTCGCCGCTGGTGCGGATGATCACATCGGGGTCAGGCAGGTCCGGCTGATCGAGATGACGCGCCAAGAGATCCGGCGTGATGTCGTCGGCGGATAGCCGCCCCTCGAGGACTTCGAGCGCGAGGCGGCGCGCAGCGCGCGCAATCTCCTGCCGCGCGCCATAGTTGAAGGCAACGACAAGCATCAGACCCTCGTTGTGCTTGGTCAGGTCTTCGGCTTCTTCAAGGAGAGCGCGGATATCGGTGGGAAGGTCGTCGCGTTCGCCGATCACGCGCACGTGCACATTGCTCTTATGCAGGTCAGCAAGATCGTTACGGATGAACCGGCGCAACAGTGCCAACAGATCGCGAATTTCCGACTGCGGCCGCGACCAGTTTTCAGAGCTGAAGGAAAAAATCGTCAGGACAGAAATGCCGAGCTCGCTCGCGGCGCGCACGGTTTTGCGCAACGCCTCGACGCCGCGGCGATGCCCTTCGACGCGTGGTAGGCCGCGCGCCGCGGCCCAGCGCCCGTTTCCATCCATGATGATGGCAACGTGCCGGGGCGTATCAAAGCCATCGCCGCCCGACTGCAGCTGCTGACTTGCCTTTGTCGATATTGCTGCGTCGCTCAAACTGTCATGATCTCCTTTTCTTTGGTGTTGAGGAGTTTCTCGACTTCGGCAATCGTCGAATCGGTTGCCTTTTGGACCTCGTCGGCTTGCCGATTGTGTTCGTCCTCGCTGATCTTGTGATCCTTTTCCAGTTTTTTGAGAAGGTCGAGGCCGTCGCGGCGAACATGGCGCACTGCGATGCGGGCGCCTTCGGCATATTTGTGGGCAACTTTAACAATTTCCCGCCGGCGCTCCTCGTTCAATTCGGGAATCCGCAAACGCAACACTTGGCCTTCGGTGGACGGCGTCAGCCCGAGATTGGCAGCCGAGATCGCCTTCTCGACGGCATGAACCATGGAGCGGTCCCAAACCTGCACGTTGAGCAGCCGCGGTTCAGGCACGCTGATCGTGGCGAGCTGATTGAGCGGCATATGTGAGCCGTATGCTTCAACCTGGACATGATCGAGCAAGGCAGTTGAAGCGCGGCCAGTGCGCAGCCCCGAAAGTTCTTGTTTGAGCGCCGCGATCGCCCCCTGCATGCGGCGCTTCAGATCGTTCATATCGAATGTCGTCGTTGCCATGGTAGCCTCCGTGGCACCCTATGCCGGCATTGCCGCGGCGAGTCCGCGCGGCAACCATTCGCCTCTCTTCACGCTTCCTAAGACGCAGTAGCCGCGAGCGCTAGTGTCCCGATTCCGAAGTTCGCACGCTTTGTCGGCACGCTCTCATGTGAACTTCGGAATCAAAAGGGACACTAGCAAATATATAACGCTAGTGCGGTTTTTGGATTTGAAGTTCCTATGAGAGCCTCCGACTGAACTGTAGGAACTTCAAATCCACCGCGCTAGCTGACAGTCGTGAAATGGCCTCTGCCGCACAAGACATTTTCGATCGCGCCATGCTCGCGGATCGAGAACACGATGATAGGCATACGGTTTTCCTGGGCAAGCGCGAACGCCGTTGCGTCCATGATCTTCAAGCGCCGATCCATGGCTTCCTGATGGTCGAGATGGTCAAAACGGGTCGCTTTGGGATCATGTTTCGGATCTGCGGTATAGACCCCGTCCACGTCGGTGGCCTTGAGGACAGCGTCGCACTGCATTTCTGCGGCGCGCAGGATGGCCGTCGTGTCGGTTGTGAAATAAGGATTGCCGGTGCCGCCCGCGAACACGATGATGCGTTTGTCTTCCAAATGGCGGAGCGCACGCTGGCGCTCGTAAGTCTCGCAGACTTGCGGCATGGTGAGCGCAGACATCGTGCGCGCGCCCACCCCGGCCCGTTCGATCGCGGCTTCCAAGACCAGCGCGTTCATGACCGTGGCCAGCATGCCCATGGCATCCGCGGTCGGCCGCGATATGCCATCCTCGGACACTTTCGCCCCGCGCAGCACGTTGCCGCCGCCCACCACCACGCCGAGACTGATGCCGAGCCGCTGCGCGGCGACGAGGTCAGCGGCGAAGCGGTCGATAGTCGCCTGATGAATGCCGAATTTTTCGGGGCCGCTTAATGCTTCGCCGGACAGTTTAACGATGACGCGCCGGTATTTCGGTTTCGCCATTGAGATGCCCGCCCCTCGTCGCGGTCGATCCTCGCAGGATACGGCTATCGTACTCGCAACCGAAAACCAATTATCGCCTACAATCAGTGTGTGCCGGCAAGTACCGCGACCTCAACGCCGAAATCGCCGCTTGCGCGTTCGATTCCCTCGCCGAGGCCAAAACGTACAAATCCAGTGACCTTGATCGGTGCACCAACCTTTGCCTCAGCCTCTTTGATAGCCTGAGCCACGCTTTTCTTATCGTACAATGGACTTATGAATTCCTGATCGAGCAGGCACACTTCCTTGTAAAACGACTTCAGCCCGGATTCGATGATCTTGTCGATCACATTGGCAGGCTTACCCTGCGCCTTGGCCTTGTCGCTCAGCACGGCCTTCTCGCGCTCAATGGCGGCGGTATCCAACCCGGACGGATCAATCGCCTGTGGATTGGCGGAGGCGACATGCATCGCCACCATCCGCCCGAAAGCTTTCAGCTCATCATCCTTCCCGGCCGATTCGAGCGCGACGATCACGCCGATTCGGCCCAATCCGTCGCTCACCGCATTATGTACGTAGCTCGCGATCGCGCCTTTGCCGACTGACAGTCCGGCAGCGCGGCGCAAGCTCATGTTCTCGCCGACCTTGGCAATGGTGTCGGCGATCGCTTCGCTGATGGTGATGTTGCCCGCTTTGACGGCGAGGATTTTGTCGACGCTCGGGCCGGCATCGAGCGCGGCGTCGGCGATCATCTTTACCAGGCCCTGAAACAAATCGTTGCGCGCGACAAAGTCGGTTTCCGAATTGACCTCGACCAGAATTCCTTTGGCGCCCTTGACGGCAACGCCAACCAAGCCCTCGGCGGCCGTGCGGCCGGCCTTCTTGGCGGCCTTGGATAGCCCCTTCTTGCGCAGCCAATCGACCGCGGCGTCGAGATTGCCGCCGGTCTCACTAAGCGCGGCCTTGCAATCCATCATCCCGGCTCCAGTCTGATCGCGGAGCTCCTTCACCATGGCTGCGCTGACATTGGCCATCGAAAACCGCCCTACACTTCTTCGGCCGTCAATTCCTTGGCCTTGGCGACCCAACTTTCCACGCGTCCGGGCAGCCCGACCTCCTCGCCGACATTATGGGCTGCTGTCGGGGACAGTTCGGCGAGCTGCTGGAAGTGGAAGATGCCGAGGTCGTTAAGCTGCTTCTCGATCGCTGGAGAGATGCCGGGAAGCTTTTTGAGATCGTCGGCCACGCCGCGCGGCCCCGACAGCGGCTCGAAGCCGAGCTTGCTCTCGGGCGCCGCGAGCACCTCCTCGACCACCGGCGCGGCCTGCGCGCCGATGTCGATGCCCTGGGCGCCTTGCGCGCGCGAAATGCCGTCGATTGCTGCCTTGGCGACGAGATCGCAATAGAGCGTGATGGCCCGGCTCGCATCGTCATTGCCCGGAACGACGTAGCTAATTCCGTCCGGATTGCAATTGGTATCGACGATGGCGGCGACCGGAACACCAAGCCGCCGCGCTTCCTTGATCGCAATATCTTCCTTGTTGGTGTCGATGACGAAGACCAGATCCGGAAGCCCGCCCATATCCTTGATCCCGCCGAGCGCCCGATCGAGCTTGTCGTGTTCGCGCTGCAGCGTCAGCCGTTCCTTTTTGGTGTAGCCTTGCGCCTCGTTCGAGCTGAGCATCTCCTCAAGCGCGCGCAGCCGCTTAATAGAATTCGAAACCGTTTTCCAGTTGGTCAGCGTGCCGCCAAGCCAGCGAGAATTGACGAAGTATTGCGCCGACCGCTTGGCCGCTTCGGCGATGCCGTCCTGAGCTTGGCGCTTGGTGCCAACGAATAGGATGCGCCCGCCTTTCGCCACGGTGTCGCTGATCGCCTGCAAGGCACGATGCAGCATCGGCACCGACAGCGTCAGATCGATGATGTGGATGTTGTTGCGAGTACCGAAGATGTATTCCGACATCTTCGGGTTCCAACGGTGGGATTGATGGCCGAAATGCACGCCAGCTTCCAGAAGCTGGCGCATGCTGAAGTCTGGCAGCGCCATATGGTTTTCTCCGGTTGATCCGCCGCGGACCGAGAGCCCGGCCTCTTTAGGGCCGGACACCGGACGGCTCTAAGCCAAGGTCCGCGTGTGAGGTTGCCGCGCTTATATAGGTGCCGCGGGTCGGGCGCAACAACGCTGCTCTTACAGCGCCTCCACGGTGACGACGCCGGAGACCGCCTTGATCGCGCCTGCGATCTGCGGGGAGACCTTGAAACGGCCCGGGAGCTTGACTTCGACCTCGCTGCCATTTTGCAGCAAGAGCACCATGCTGACTTCGCCCTCGCCGGCATCGGCGCCATTGCCGCCGCCATTCTTCTCCAAGCGTTCGAGCCGGCGCGCCACGCCGGGAAGCGGCTGCGCGTCGCGCAGGAAAACACGCAAACCGCGCTGCATCCTGGCCGCCGCCTCGTCGAGTGGCTCGACCGACTGAATGCGCGCGCGCACCTCGTCGCCTTGCACTTCGGCGGTCAGGAACAGAAGCACCGCCCTGCCCGGCTCCAACAGATCGCGGTACTGCGCCAGACCTTCGGCAAACAACACCGCCTCATAATGCCCGCTGGGGTCCGACAGGCCGATAATGCCCATCTTGCTGCCACTCTTGGTGCGCCGTTCGGTGCGCGACACCACTGTACCGGCGACGCGCCCTGCGCTGGCCCCGCTTTTGACCGCTCGCGCAAATTCGGCCCATGACTGTACGCGCAGCAGCTTGAGCGCCGCGACATAATCGTCGAGCGGATGTCCGCTTAAAAAGAAACCAACGGCCTCATATTCGCGCTGCAGGCGCTCGGCCGGCAGCCACGGCTCCAGCGCCGGCACGGCAATAGACGAATGCGCCGCCGCTCCACCGAAAAGCTCCGATTGGCCGCGGACGGTGTCATCTTGCGTGCGCTGCGCGGTTGCTAGGATCGCATCTACGGCGGCATAGGCCCGCGCGCGATTTGGCTCAATGCAGTCGAACGCGCCAGCGGCGGCAAGGCTTTCCAGCACCCGCTTATTGACGGCGCGCGGATTGACGCGGCGGCCAAAATCAGAAAGGTCGGTGAACGCGCGTTCGCCGCGTGCCGCGACAATACTCTCGACTGCTTGGCGGCCTACCCCGCGCAGCGCCGCCAAGGCGTAATGGATGGTATTGCCCTCGACCTCAAATTCGACTTCCGACCGATTGACCGACGGCGGCTCGACTTTGATGCCAAGCCGCTCGGCCTCGTCGCGAAACTCGGCAAGCTTGTCGGTGTTGCCCATGTCCAGCGTCATCGACGCGGCCATGAACTCCACCGGGTAGTTAGCTTTCATGTAGGCGGTTTGATAAGCGACCAGCGCGTACGCGGCGGCGTGGCTCTTGTTAAACCCGTAATCGGCAAAGCGCGCGAGCAGATCGAAAATGGCTTCCGCTTGCGCCGGTTCGACGCCGCGCTCGATACTGCCGGAAATAAAGCCTTTGCGCTGCGCCTCCATTTCCTTGCGGATCTTTTTGCCCATCGCGCGGCGCAGCTGATCGGCCTGCGCCAGCGAATAGCCGGCGAGCACTTGCGCGATCTGCATCACCTGTTCCTGATAGATGATGACGCCGTAGGTTTCCCGCAGAATGGGCTCGAGCTTTGGGTGAATGTAATCGGGGCGTTCGAGCGCATGTTTACGCGCGCAATAAGTAGGAATATTCGCCATCGGGCCGGGCCGGTACAGCGCGACCAGTGCGATGATGTCCTCGAAGCGATCGGGGCGCATGTCGATGAGCGCACGCCGCATTCCGGCGCTTTCCACCTGAAACACGCCGACCGTTTCGCCGTGGGCCATCAGCTCGTAGGACTTCGCATCATCGAGCGGCAGATTGGATAGATCGATCTCGATGCCGCGCCGGCGCACCAGCTTGGCGGCGCGATCGAGCACGGTAAGAGTTTTCAGGCCGAGGAAGTCGAACTTCACGAGGCCAGCCGGCTCCACCCATTTCATATTGAATTGGGTCACCGGCATCAGCGATTTCGGATCGCGGTAAAGCGGGACCAATTCGGTGAGCGGGCGATCGCCGATCACAATGCCGGCGGCGTGGGTTGAGGCGTGCCGCGTCAGGCCTTCCAGCTTTTGCGCGATATCGAAGGCGCGCCGCACCACCGGCTCGCTGTCGCGTGCCGCCTGCAGGCGCGGCTCATCCTCGATTGCGCGAGGCAGCGAGATCGGATTGAGCGCGTTTTGCGGCACGAGCTTGCATAATCTGTCGACCTGGCCGTAGGGCATTTGCAAAACCCGCCCGACGTCGCGCAGCACGCCGCGCGCCTGCAGCGTGCCGAACGTAATGATCTGTGCGACCTGGTCGCGACCATACTTCTCCTGCACGTAGCGAATGACCTCGTCGCGCCGGTCCTGGCAGAAGTCAACGTCGAAATCCGGCATCGAGATCCGCTCGGGATTGAGGAAACGCTCAAACAACAGACCGAAGCGCATTGGATCGAGATCGGTGATGGTCAGCGCGTAAGCGACCAGCGAGCCGGCGCCGGAACCGCGACCCGGTCCGACCGGGATGCCCTGCGCCTTGGCCCATTGGATGAAATCGGCAACGATCAGGAAATAGCCGGCATAGTGCATGTCCACGATGACGCCGAGCTCGAATTCGAGCCGCTCGCGGTAATCTTCGACACTTTGAGCTGGCGCGGTGCCGTAGCGCGCCAAGCGCTGTTCCAAACCCGATCGCGCGGCGCGGCGGAGCTCCTGTCCCTCGGCGGCCTCGGATGCGTCTTGGTTCGGTTGGTTTTGGCTCGGGTGTGCGGCATCTACTCCTGGACTCGCCTCGGCCGAGCGCCCGCCCCGTCCCGCGGCGAAGCGCGGCAGAATCGGCGCCAGAGTGCGCGGCCGGAAGACACAGCGCTGCGCAATTTCCATCGTGGTCGCCAGCGCCTCCGGCAGGTCGGCAAATAAAGCCGCCATTTCGGCGCGGGTTTTAAAGCGGTGCTCCGGCGTTAGCTGCCGGCGGTCGGAATCGGCGATCAGCTTGCCTTCTGCGATGCAGAGCAGCGCGTCGTGCGCCTCGTAGTCCTCGCGCGCCGCGAAGAACGGCTCGTTGGTCGCCACGAGCGGCAGACCGCGCGCATAGGCGAGATCGATCAGCTGGGGCTCGACCAACCGCTCGCTTGGCATGCCGTGGCGTTGCAATTCTATGTAGAAGCGGTCGGCGAAAAGCTGCTGCAATGTTTCGCAGCGCGCCAGCGTGACCGGGTTCTGTCCGGTGACGATTGCGCCATCGAGCGGCCCGCTCGGCCCGCCGGAAAGCGCGATCAGGCCATCGGTGCCATCAGTGAGCCAGCTGATTTTAACGTGCGGCCGTTGCTGCGCCTCGGTCTCAAGATAGGCGCGCGAGCACAGTCGCATCAGGCTGCGGTAACCCTGCTCGTCGGCCGCGAGTAACACAAGGCGCGGGAAAGCCTGTTCGGCAGCCGAGTTGCGCGTTTCCAAATCGCCAAAGTCGACCGCCATCGCACAGCCGACGATCGGCTGAATGCCGTAGCCAGCCAGTTTTTCCGAGAATTCGAGCGCACCGAACATATTGTCGGTGTCGGTCAGAGCGAGCGCGGGCTGGCGGTCTTGCTTGGCGAACTCCGCCAAGCGCGCAATCGTCAGCGCCCCTTCGAGCAGCGAATAGGACGAATGGACGTGAAGATGCACAAAAGCCGGTTCAGCTGGCATTAAATGGGATCCATCTGGCGTTCGCTGGGTGGCGACCGCGCAAACCTACGCGTGACCAAAATAGCGACGCGATTCTCGGCCCACGGGCAAATGGCTTTTTACCACTATGCCCGCTATCCCCGGCACCTCGTTGGAACGAAACGGCGCTCAGCGCCCACGGCGGTTGCGGCGCTCGTTTGCTTAAAGCAAGCCCAGCACCTGCGCCCATACCGCGACGGTCGCGAGAAACAGGCTCAAAGACGCTAAAGCGACAGCCTCTTCAAAAACTGACCGGATCATGACTGGCCCCATCGTTAGAACAGACAGTGAATATAGTTCATTTTTTGTT
>WNGH01005057.1_pt1 | contig 12570 bp, 15 predicted proteins | sample 5400631 | NCBI WGS metagenome assembly WNGH01 (sample SAMN13153373, study PRJNA577476) | soil metagenome | isolation source: 115 cm soil or saprolite under Garry oak tree replicate 1 | place: USA:California | collected 2016-06-15
GCGACCTCTTTCACCAGCTGGGCGCCCATGTTCTCGAACTTGTCTTCCAGTTCGATTTCCTTGGCGACGGTGACGCCGTCCTTGGTGATGAGGGGGGAGCCGTACGATTTGTCGATGATGACGTTGCGCCCTTTGGGGCCGAGGGTCACCTTGACGGCGTCGGCCAGAGTATTGACACCTTTAAGGATGGCGTTTCTGCCTTCCTGGTCGAATTTGATGAGTTTCGCTGCCATGTTGATATATCCTCCTTGGATAAAGTATTAAGGTGTGTTGATGTATGAACGGCACAGGAAAACGTTCCGGATGCCAGGCGCGCGACGAGCGGGGCGCGAGGCGTACCTGGAAGGTACGTTGAGCGTCACGCGACGAAGCGCAACGCCGCAGTCGGGCGTTTGCCGAAGCCGACTATTCCATGACGCCGAGGATGTCGTCTTCTCTCATGATCAGGTACTCTTCCCCTTCGATCTTCACCTCGGTGCCGGCGTACTTGCCGAACAGCACCTTGTCGCCGGCCTTGACGTCGAGCGGGATGACCTTGCCGTCCTCGGTCTTCTTGCCGTTGCCGACCGCCACAATTTCCCCCTTCTGGGGTTTTTCCTTGGCGGTTTCCGGGATGAAGATCCCGCCGGCAGTCATGGTTTCTTCCTCAAGCCTCTTCACGATAATACGGTCCTGCATCGGTCTCAGTTTCATTCCTGCTTTCTCCTTTCGTTTGGTTGAATGGTTGACGGCCGGGACTTCATCGTGCCGTCCGTTCGGTAACTCTTTTCCGGCTCAAAAAATATTAGCACTCAAAACCGCTGAGTGCTAATCGCTGGGTAAATATAAACACGTTGCCGGGAAAAATCAAGGCATATGATAGAAAAAAAATTTACGTCAGTTTCCCCGTCACCATTTTCGCTTGGCCTGCTCTTCCCGGTAGAATTTTTGGTAGAGGATCTCCCAATCCCTGCTCCCCGGGACCTTGGCCTGGGAGTAAGAGGCGAGTTTCTTCCGGACGGCCTGATCGATCTCTTCCCCCACGGCGAAAAAGGCGGCGATGGTGTCCTTTACGGCATTAAGCGCCCGGGGCTCATCGGGGAAATCCGCCAGGTCGTCACGCCAGAGCTTGTCGACAATCTTGTGGGCGATATGGGAGATGCGGTCTTCGGAGATGTGCATGGAAACCTCGTGAAGGGTGAATGGTGAAAAAATCAGAGAACGATCTTGCGGTCCTTGGCCAGCTTTTCCTTGATCATCCGGAGCATCTTGTGCCGGTCGATGCCGGCTTCTCCCCCCATGGACCTGAGGGTCTGCTCCAGGAGGTTCTCGGCGTCCTTTTCCAGGGATTCTTCCGCCTTGATGTCGGCTGTGATGGCCGCCTTGATGGCGGCGAGGAGCGTGCCCCGCTCTTTTTTTACGGAGAGCAGGTCTTTTGCGGTCAGGTCGCCAAGGATGTTTTCCGCCAGCCTGCCGATCTGATCTTCCTTGAGTCGCATCTATGCCCCCCTCCCTGTCGTGCCGGCCGCAGATTGCCGCCGTAGCGGTCTTTTGGTGCTCTGTCCCGTGGCAGCCCATTGTACGGGTTCCCGGCAAAAAAGCAAGGTTTTACCGCGCTCCCTGTACGGTAGTTGTTGACCTGACCCGTCTGCCTTGGTATCTTTGGCAGGCTGGCGGCAGGCAATCAATCGATGCGGAGGGGAATCGTGCTCATTGTCATGCATCACAACGCGGAAAAGAAGCAGATAGAAGCGGTTATCCAGGCGGTGGAGAAAATGGGCTTCAAGGCCGCGCCGATACCGGGGAGCGAGCGGACCGCCATCGGCGTCCTGGGGAACAAGGGCTACGTCGATGATTCAACCATTCGGGACCTGCCGGGAGTCCAGGAGGTGATCCATGTCTCCAAGCCGTACAAGCTGGTTTCCCGCGATTTTCACCCGCGGGGGACGCTGGTAAAGGTAGGGGGGGTGGTGATCGGCGAGGGAGAGCGGCCGGTGATGGTCGCCGGGCCCTGTGCCGTGGAGAGCGAGGAGCAGATCCTGAAAACCGCCCGGGCGGTGAAAAAAGCGGGCGCCGACCTCTTGCGGGGCGGGGCCTTCAAGCCGCGCACCGGCCCCCACACCTTTCAGGGGATGAAGGAGGAGGGGCTGAAGCTGCTGGCCCTGGCCAGGGAGGAAACCGGCCTGCCGATCGTGACCGAGGTGATGAGCCCGGACAACGTCGGGCTGGTAGCGGAATACGCCGACCTTTTGCAGATAGGCGCCCGCAACATGCAGAACTTCGACCTGCTGCGGGAGGTGGGGCGGATAAGGAAACCGGTGCTGCTGAAGCGGGGGATGAGCGCCACCATCGAGGAGTTCCTGGCGGCGGCCGAATACATCCTGGCCGAGGGGAACAGCCAGGTCGTTCTCTGCGAGCGGGGGATCCGCACCTTCGAGACGGCCACCCGCAATACCCTGGACCTGTCAGTGGTGCCGCTGATCAAGGAGCTCTCCCATCTGCCGATAATGGTCGATCCGTCCCACGCCACCGGGAGAAGGAGCCTGGTCGCCCCGATGGCGAAAGCCGCCCTGGTGGCAGGCGCCCACGGCATTCTGGTGGAGGTCCATCCCGATCCGGAAAAGGCCCTTTCCGACGGGCCGCAGTCCCTCACCTTCCAGGGGTTTGACCGGCTGATGGAGGAGATTGACAGGCTCAACAAATTCCTTGGCTATTGACAAAAAAGCCTCTTGATTTATCTGCGGCGCGGCGCTAAACTGGAGTCACTCAAAGCTTCTCTCTGTGGTGTGCGTGAGGTTGTAAAGCCCAAGCGGAATAGTCATTAATGCCGGGAGCCTGGCAGAATCGCGGTGTGCTGCCCCATTGCGCGGGAATTGCCTGAAGCGGTACTCTGGGAGCCCACTTGTTAGGGAACTCGCTCGGAGGCCCTGAAACCAACGGCACAGCGGAGAGATTAACAAAAAAGGGGGCGGATTATCCGCTCCCTTTTTTCTTTCCTTCCAGACTTCCGAACTTCCGCACTTCCGCGCTGAAAAGCCGTAGTTACGGCTTTTCGGGGGCCAGATCCCGGAGGATGGCGGTGAACAGCGGCTTTTGATGGGTCATGGAGGCGGACAGGGCCATTTCCACCTTGGTTATCTTGCCATTGATGTTCCTCACCTGCTGCATGCTTGTTTCTCCCACCCCACCCCCTTTCCCTTCCCGCATAAAGGAGGCGACCCCATTTTTGAGGGCCTCTCCATTTTCCAGGAATGCGAAGATGTTCTCTCCAAGGAGTGCCTGTCGGGAAAGGCCGAGGAGTTCCTCCGCCCGCTGGTTGGAAATGATGATCTTCCCGTCTTCCATGAACGTCACCACCGCCGATTTTGCCATTTCGATGAATTTGCGGTACCGTTCCTCCGATTCCGTGCTCTGCAGGGTCTTGCGCTCCAGTTCCTCCATCATCTGATTGAAGGCGCCGATCAGCTGGCCGATCTCGTCGTTGGTTTTCTGCGGCAGTCTTTCGGCGAAGCTCCCCGTCGTGGTCACGCGAATAATGCTTTCCGAAAGGAGCTTGACGGGGTTGATGATCGTCCAGCGGATCAAGGCCCCCATGACGAGGATGATCACGAGGAATATCGTCCCGCGGTAGGCGATGTCCATTTTCAGGCTGGCACCTATCTCGCGGTACAGGTCGTTCATCGGGATGGTCACGGAAACGGCGCCGATCACCTCGCCGAGCCGGTAATTGTAGGAGTAGTGGCCGCGCGGGAAGCGCTCGCGGACAAACAGCGGCGCCTTGTCGAATTCGCCGTGGCATTCCAGGCAGGACTTTTCCGCGAACATCGGCAGCATGTAGCGGAAGGCTTCCTGACCCTTCACGTTGACGATGCTGGATGTTTCCTTGATGGCCTTCTCCGCGAAGAGCTTCAGCTGGGCCGACTCATAGTCGTCGGGGCGGTTGTTGGGGTTGCGGTACCGGAGGGAAACCTGACGGACGTAGTACCGTGAGTCCTTGGTGAGCCTTTTGGCGACCTGGGTGGCGACCACCTGCGGCACGAGGCCGTAGTTGTGTTCCGGCTCTCCCCGGACCACGCTCGATATGTAGTCGCGGGTCTCGATGATCACCTTGGCGTAATTGCGGGCGTTGTCGACGGCTATCTTCAGGAGCAGGGACTGCTGGCGGTGGTAGGTCAGGTACGCGGCGACGAGGAGGAGGGAAACGAGCAAGAACGACATGATGATGTTGAACTTGGCTCCTATCTTCACGTTGGCGAACCACGACATGCCGACCTCCCCTTTTGTGCGAGTTTACCGACAAAGTATACCCGGAGTGGGAGGATGCGCAAGCCCGAAAGCCGTTAATCAGGTTCCTTTATGGCACTCGACGCAGACGGGGTCCGCCACCCTCCGTTTCAGGAGCGATGCCGGGTCTTTCGGCCGACTTTTTCCCATCAGCTTTTCCCCCACACTGTGGCAGTCGAAGCAGCCGATCTCTTTTGCCTGAGTTGCCTTGTGCATCCTGACCATGGCGGGGTTCTTGCTGTGGCAGACCTTGCATTCGAAGGCGTGGGCCGTGCCGTTCGATAAAAGCAGGGCGACGAGCAGGACGGCGCTTGTGAGGGTGTATCGTGACATCATCTGTTACCTCCGGGGTATAGTGGGATTACTCTTTCTATACCCTATAACGGTTCAAATCGGTTTGACCCAGGTCAAGGAGCGGGAGATTTCAGGAGAAGCGGGGAAAGCGTTGATGTTAAATCCGTTGACATGAAAGGGAAATAATGTAATAACTGCGCGTAACTATGGGGGCTGCGTGCAGCATGTCGCAGGTTTTTTCTGAGGGTATCAATGGTTTTACGTGGGTGGGACCATTTCAGGTTTTTGCAAGGGCCGTCCGGGTCAGCTTTGGGCTGATGGGGCGGCTTTTTTTGTTTTTTGAGCCTCGATAGAAAAATAGATAGAATGTCCCCTCTGCCCCCCAGATAAATAGACCAGAGCGTCCCTTCTGTCCTTTGATACTGTTAGTTTCTTATTAATACCTTACGGAGTAAACTCGATGGCCCTTAACCCTAGTGCAAAATTTCTCGTTGACTTAAGGAAGCTCGAATTTGGAGATGCTTCTGCTGAGGATGATGATTTTCTTGACGATGACTATGTATGCAATACAGCACTAGAAAAAGTCATTTTTAATCGAGCCCGGATTGTGATTGGTGAAAAAGGGTCTGGAAAGAGTGCAATTTTCAGAATTGTTTCAAATTTAAAAAAATACAATAAAGATAGAATTAGCAGCGAGCATATAGAAGAGTTTTTGGATGAATTAGACGGGAAGTCAGTTGTTACAATTAATGAACCACATAATCTAGAAGCATATAGGTTCTTAATTAACCAGAAAAAATCAGATGACCCTGATAAGTTTAAAATACTGTGGCTAATTTACATAGCAATTATTGTCGGGAAAGAGGTTGTAGAGAAATCAGATTATAACCCTACTTACCAGGCTGACATTGATGTGCTAAAGAAGATTCTTCATCCGTTCGATATTTGCAAAGGGAAACCAACCACCTTAACAGAATTGGTTGTCAATTTTATTAAAAACTTCAAACTCACGATTAAAATCCCATATAAGGGATTTGAAGCAGAGATATCAACAAAAGATTCATTACCCGCTAACGTTGCCGAGATAGACCTAAGCCATCTCCTTCGCCACCTTCAAAAAATAATAGCATCATGGGAAACATCGGTGCTTGTTCTAATAGATAGGCTTGACGATTTTTACAAATACGATCAGCCGAAGATGGAACGTATGATTCAAGGTCTCTTTTTGGCTATTGAAGAACTACGGTGTTTTAAGGCTATAGTCCCAATAATTTTCTTGAGGCGTGATATTTATGATAAGGCAGGCATTAAAGACAAGGATAAATTCCGCCCTATCAAAGCTGATATATTTTGGGAGCCTGATGATACTATCAGATTCCTGTGTAAAAGAGTTATGTACGACAAGCAGATTCGTGACATAATTGGGCGAGAAAAATATGATAGTTCTTTGTCTGATTTGATCCTAAAGGTTGTGTTTCCAGAGTCAATTCGGCATCTAAACGGTCGGGCCGACAATGAGTCTATCCCATTTAAGGAGTGGTTGCTCCTTCATCTTAGCAATTCTCTTGGCCATATCTCTCCTCGGGATATAATTGCTTTTCTTTCGAAGTGTATCGACAATGAGATGGGTACGGTGCAAGCCGGCAAAAAGATTTATTTTCCGATATTGCTAGAAGGATCGATTGTTTCTGCTTATAATGAACTATCTAAAGAAAAATTCGAAGATGTTATTGCTGTTACGGGGTTAAGCGATATACCTAACTATCTTAATGCAAAATGCATGAGGAGTTTTACCTATAAAAAGTTAAAAGACATGCTAGAAGTCGATGACAATGATGAGGAAAAATTCACCAAACAACTTAATGTGCTTGTGTCAGTCGGATTTATCAGGATGAACACTATGCAAGCGTTCGGAAAACATTATTATGTAACTTATGAGGTGCCACCATTGTATACTGCGAATTGGAAACAACCAAAAGGCAAGGTTAAGGCTGCGTGAAATACATCCTTTTAATTAGTCTACTACTTTTCGCATGTAAGAAAGAAGATAGCGCTGGTTATAAATATAGTGTTACTCCTGTAAAAAATATTGCAATTCTAGAAAATCAGTTGAACGAAGCTGCTAGGCTAGGCTGGGAATATGCTGGATATATCGAGTCGGAACGTCTGCTGATCCTTCGCAAGAAAGCTCAATCACCATGACATCTATCGAGGCGACAGGAATATGGCTCCACCCTCATGCCCTCTGCTGAAATAGTCAATAACATAAAAGAGCGACCAGGATGGGGAGACGGCTGGACGTTCTTGTCTATTTTTCTATCCCGGAACTCACCCTGATTTAAAACAGCTTCCTTTGCTTTTCCGTAAGATCCTCAGCCTTCTTCTCCCGAACGCTTTCCGGTGTCCACAACCCCTTTTTTACCCTTGCCGCAAGTACATCGTCACCCATGAGACGGTTCAGCTTTTGCCTCAACTCCTCCAGTCGTGCTGCCTCCTGACCGAGCTCGGCAAACCGCCGGATGATGTCATCCGGTGGGCCTATCTCCACTCCGATCCACCGCCTATTTTTGATCTCCGCTATGGCATACGTAGTGCCTGAACCACCAAAGGGATCGAAAACAATATCTCCCTCCTCCGATGCCATCTCGACGATCCTGTCCAGCAGCTTGATGGACAGTTCGTTGGCCCCTTCCCTCTTTTTGTATTTCGAGTGCCTCACCGGCGGGATGTCGTACCAGACATCGGTAAGGCTTATCCCGTCAGGATTCATTTTGTCCTTGTAGCCGCCATAATCCTTCAAATCGGTCAAGCACTTCGGGCAAATTTCCATCGGGAGACGGTCCGGGTGGAAGGCATTGGGCTTTTCGCCCTTGCAGTAATAGAGGAGGGAATAATGGGACGGATAGAGCCTCCCCTGAATCGGCAGGGAATACTTGATATCCACCCCAATCCAGTGCCGGAAGGTGAGCAGGCCGTTCAGGTAATCGGAAAAAGTGGTATTCCATTTCGGAAGGTTCCAGAGAAAAAAGCTACCGCCGGGCTTCAGGATACGGACGCACTCCCCAAGCCACTCTTCACACCAAGCAATGTACTGCTGCTCCTTCAGGTTGTCGTCAATTCCCGACGGATAGAGCTTCTTCAGGTTAAAGGGGGGGTCCGCGAATATCAGGTCAACGGAATCGCTCTCGATGGTTTTCATGACCTCAATGCAATCGCCCTGATAGAGCTTGCCGAACGAAGTCTCGAAAACCTGCTTCGGCATCTGCAGGACATTGCTTTCCTTTGGTAACTCATCCTCGATGAGCTTGTAAAGCTCTCCCGAATGCCGCTGCAGTAAAGCCCTCAAGCCATGATCGAACAGCCCCATTTCCAGTTTTAGTTGCGCAGCGCTCTTGCCGGTTGCATGGCAGATGCGTTGCAGGTCCTTGCCGGAAGGGAGCACGTTCCGCTCGTTGTAATATTTCAGCCGTTCAACAGGGATGCCGGCGGAGGAGGAAAAAGCGACCAGGGAGGCTCTGTCGTCGGGGGCGACCCCTACCGCCTTATAGAAATGGGACATCTCGTTCATTGCCGCTCCCCTGCCGTCACAAAGCAATTTTTCATGAATAATTATACTTTTTGTTGCCTATAGTCAACAGATATATTGCTTTTAACGTGCTACCTTGTGCCCCGGAGGTTCGAGATGACCCTTGAGACAGCATTTGGCCAAGTGATTCGGGATGTTCGGAAAGCAAAAAAATTGTCCCAGGAAAAACTCGCCTTCGAAAGCGGCCTCGACCGAACCTTTATTTCCCTGCTCGAATGCGGCCGGAAACAACCTTCCCTCGTAACCATTTTCCAACTCGCAAAGGCCCTGCAAATCCCGCCTTCGCAAATTATCGCGTCTGTCGAGGAAAAGTGCAATGAAAATTCTCAGGATTGAATATCTTATCCGTAAAGGGCCGTTTTCCACCTCGGCGGAATTCGAACAGCTCCTTGGTGAGATCAAGGACTCGATTCAGGCAGTTGCCTGGCCTCCCGGAAGCGACTCGTTCGTCATCAACCCGGTGAAACAGGCAAACGGGGTGAAGCCGATCAAGAACGGCTGCATGGAGCATCTCTACGGGCAGGGCTGGCGCCATGAAAAACGGATGAAAATAACGGCAGACGTCGAGCCAGGCCCAGTAGACGCCGTAAAGACCGTATCCGGAGGCCGAGAATTCGTCCTGGAGTGGGAGACAGGCAACATTTCCTCCAGCCACCGGGCGTTGAACAAGGTCGCCGTGGGCCTTCTTGAGAGGATCATTGTCGGAGGGGCGTTGATCGTCCCTTCGCGGGACATGTACAAATGGCTGACGGATCGGGTCGGCAACTATAGGGAGATCGAGCCGTATTTCCCGGTTTGGAAGAATCTTCAGATTGACGAGGGGGTCCTGCTGGTGATCGAGGTTGAACACGACGGCACCTCGGATCAGGTCCCGTTCATTGCCAAGGGAATTGATGGCCGTGCAAAGAAGCCTAAAAAGAAGAAAGCGACAAAGGGGCCAAAAATCCAGAAGACAAAGGAACGTTGAATAAAACCCTTCCCAAAATCGATGATTTATGCTAGATATCAGAGCCCTTCGCAGACCCGCCGGACAACCAATCAATATTTTATGAGCGGAACGCGCACGACATGAATATGGCCAAAATAATCTGCATAGCCAACCAGAAGGGCGGCGTGGGTAAGACCACGACTGCGGTGAATCTTGCCGCTTCGCTTGCCGTCGCGGAACGGAAAACCCTCCTGGTGGACATGGATCCGCAGGGAAACGCGGGGAGCGGAGTCGGGGTCGACAAAGGGAGCCTCCGGCAAAGCATTTACGATGTCCTCATCAACGAGGACGACCCGCATGGGGTGGTGCGACAGACCGAGCTTCCCTTTCTTTCGGTCCTGGCCTCCACGACCGACCTGGCCGGCGCGGAGCTGGAGCTCGTCTCGGTCATCGGCCGCGAACTGAAGCTTAAGGAGGCCCTCGAACCTCTCCGCAGCGGCTTTGATTACATCATCATCGACTGCCCCCCATCCCTTGGACTCCTCACCGTCAATGCCATGACTGCTGCCCATTCGATCCTTATCCCGCTCCAGTGCGAGTTCTACGCCATGGAGGGGCTTTCCCACATTCTCAAGACCATCAGGCTGGTGCAGAAGGCGTTGAATCCCACCCTTGCCATTGAGGGGATACTCCTGACGATGTACGACGGACGCAATAACCTTTCCCGCCAGGTGAGCGACGAAATCCGCAGCCATTTCCCGCAGGAGACTTTTGCCGCGGTCATTCCGAGAAACATCCGCCTCTCCGAGGCCCCGAGCTACGGAAAACCGATCGTCCTCTACGATATCGCCTCGCGGGGGGCTTCCAGCTATCTGGAACTGGCCAAAGAAATCATACAGCGTGAGGGGAACCATGGTTAAGAAAACCGGGCTCGGCAAAGGAATGGGGGCGATCCTGTCGGTGGTCGAGGACGAGCGCAGCAGCTACTTTTCCTGTCCCATCGAGGAAATCAGGCCCAACCGGAGCCAGCCGCGCAAGACCTTCACCAGCGAAAAGCTGGAGGAGCTGGCGGCGTCCATCCGGGAAAAGGGGATCATTCAGCCGCTTGTGGTGCGGAAAAAGTCGGACCACTATGAACTGATCGCCGGCGAAAGACGCTGGCGGGCCGCCCAGAAGGCGGGACTCAGGGAAGTGCCGGTGGTCATCCAGGACGTCTCGGATGCCACCGCCCTGGAGATGGCCCTTATCGAAAACATCCAGCGGGAGGACCTGAACGCCGTAGAGGAAGCTGAGGCGTACCAGGCGCTCCTGGACAACTTCTCCCTTTCCCAGGAGGAGCTCGCCAGGAGGGTCGGCAAGGAGCGCTCGACGGTCGCCAATTCCCTGCGGCTGCTGCGGCTTCCTGCAGAAATCAAGCGCGATGTCGCCGAAGACCGCCTTTCAATGGGGCATGCGCGGGCGCTTTTGGCGCTGGACTCCCAGGATCTGATGGTCGAGGGGCGGGACGAGATCCTCAAGAAGCAGCTGACGGTGCGCCAGGCGGAAGGGCTGGTGAAAAAGCTCAAAACGAACCGGGCACCGAAGGCGGTAAAAAAGCAGGACCCCCATCTGGCGGATGTCGTGGAGCAACTGAAGCGGCATTTCAAGGCCAAAGTGGCGCTCAGGCAGGCCGGCCGGGGCGGCAAGCTGGAGATCAGTTTTGCCAGCATGGATGAGCTGACCCGGATCATCGAACTGCTCAATCTGTAAGTGCCCGGTTACGCGCGATCTTTGCCGATAATTTCATCGGGCGAACAGAAATTTATTGACATGCGCCGTGGCATATGGTAGCTATCGCATGTTTTACGCCGGGCGCTCGTATGACCGCCCGGGAAACGTATACAGTATACAAAAGTCAGTTCGAGGTGGCAGGGTGATTAATTTAGATTTAGCCTTTGTATTCCAGCTGGTCAATTTCCTGGTCCTGGTGCTGGTCCTGAACGTGTTCCTGTACAAGCCGATCCGGAAAGTCCTGGCCGACCGGGCGGAGCAGTTGAGCGGGGCCAAGGCGAAGGCGGCCGAAGTCGATCAGGAGGTTCAGGAAAAGGTGGCCCTCTATGAAGCCAGGCTGCGCGATGTAAAAGCGAAGGCGGGAGCAGAACGAGCCGCTATGATTAAAGAAGCGCAGGCGGAAGAGGCAGTTCTGGTCGAGAAGGCGCGAACGGAAGCCGCCGGTTCCCTGACTGCCATCAAGAGCAGGGTGGCCAAAGAGGCTGCCGGCGCCAAGGAGCTCCTGAGGGAGCAGGCCCGGGCGCTGTCCCTGGAGATTTGCGAGAAGGTTCTTGGAAGGAGTCTGTAAGATGAAACAAACTTCCCGGCACAACGGGTTGCATACCTCTGTCATGATAACCGCGGCCGTATGCCTGCTTCTTTTGGGACTGGCTGCGGCAGGCTTCGCCGCCGAAGGGGGCGAGGGCGCCGTGGATACGGCAAAGCAGATGAAGGACTTCGGCTGGCGAGTGCTCGACTTCGCGCTCCTCTTCGCCCTGGTCGTCTGGGCACTGAAGAAGGCTAATGTCAAAGGCTCCCTGGCGGACCGCCAGGCGGGCATCGACAAGGCGCTGAAGGAAGCCGAAGCGGCAAAGACGGCTGCGGAACAAAAATCCGCTGAGTACAGCGCGAAGCTGGCCGCCGCCAATGAAGAGATCGACGCGATCTACGCCGCCATCAGGACCGAGGGTGAGGCGGAAAAGGCGCGGATCATTGCCGAGGCCAAGGCGACCGCGGAAAAGATAGCAGAGCAGGCAAAGCAGACCGCCAGCCAGGAAGTGCTGAAGGCGCGGCTGGAACTTCGCAGGGAAGCGGCACGGCTTGCCGTCGAGCTTGCCGAGCAGAACATTAAAGAGAATATCCGGAAGGATGACCAGGATCGACTGGTCGGCGAATATCTTACCAAGGTGGTGGAGTTACATTGATCACGAACGCTATCGCACGACGTTACGCGAAGGCCCTCGTTCAGCTCGGCGCAGAAGAGGGCGCGGTGGAGCGGTTCAACACCGAACTGGCGGCATTCAACGCCACGCTCGCGGAGAACCCCGCACTCAACTCGATCTTCATGAGCCCCGCCTACGGTATCGAGGCCAAACGGGAAATTCTCAAGGACCTCATCGGCAAGCTTGCCCTCTCCGGAACCGGTGCCAATTTTCTCCAGCTCCTGCTGGACAAGAGCAGACTCAGCCTTCTTCCGGCAATCGCCGAAAGCTACAGCGCCTTTGCCGATGAGCTTTCCGGCGTGATCCGGCCGACCCTTGCCTCCGGCATGCCGCTCGACGAGAGCCAGGTCGAGGGGATCAGGGTGGCGCTGGAAAAGTCGACCGGCAAAAAGGTGGTGCTGAAGGTAGAAGTCGACCCGGCCCTGATTGGCGGGGTAGTCACCAAGATCGGCGGCACGCTTTTTGACGGCAGCGTGAAAACTCAGTTAAACAGAATCGAAGATATATTACAGAAGGGGTAAACTTTT
>WNGH01008078.1_pt1 | contig 12569 bp, 11 predicted proteins | sample 5400631 | NCBI WGS metagenome assembly WNGH01 (sample SAMN13153373, study PRJNA577476) | soil metagenome | isolation source: 115 cm soil or saprolite under Garry oak tree replicate 1 | place: USA:California | collected 2016-06-15
TCTGCGTGAGGAGGAAGTAAGGACCATGGGCTGCCTTAGGATCGTGTTGACAGGCGCAGGCTCCTTGTCCGCACTTCATCCGGCGTTCACAGAGCGAACCTCGTCGCATCGGTTCCGGATGCGAGAAGGCTGCTGCTAATTGTGTAATGCGCGAAGGGACTGCAGGTGTGAGATCATCCATGGCTGGTCCTCCTGCAGTATATAATACTGCAGGACAAGGAGAAAATCACGCCTTTTCTCGAAAGCGCCACCCTGCTGACGTGCGCCCGCGTCAAACGCGTCAAAAAGGCTGCTTGACATTTGGCCCCAGTTCTGGTAGTATCAATTTTGTCAATCGCTCCTGTAGTTCGGGAGCCATTTTCATTATGGGCAAATACCACCGGGTCACAGCCCGGTGCCCGAAACCCCGTGGACCCGTTTTAGCCAGGGATAAAATAGATCGACCCTGGGTCAGGTTTACCGTGGCGCACGCTACCCGTTAGGGGAACCTCCACAAGACCATTAAGCAAGGTCGCTGGCAAGCGCATTAGTGCGTTTGCAGGACTTTTGCTATGGCTCGTCTTAAACCGAAGTATCCGACTCCGCCTGCACCAGTTGCAGTTGCGCCTGTTTCGCCAACACCCTGCAAGGACTTCATGAATCTGAAAGAGGCCGCTAGATATTTCGGCGTCTCCATCTGGTCGGTTCGCGGTCTAATTGCGAAGGGATTCATCAAGGCGAAACGAATCGGAAAGTATGATGTCGTGCGCCGGATGGACCTTGCTGAGTATTGGGAAAAGGCGGCGTAGCTGGCAGCGGTACGGGGAATCGAACCCCGGTTTCGAGGTTGAGAACCTCGCGTCCTAACCCCTAGACGATACCGCCGCACTCTTTGATTCTATCATTTACCAGCCAGAGTTTCGAAAGCGTTCTGCTGCTGACTCAGGTCCTTGATGTCGTAGCGATTGAACACCGAATCTGTTTTGTGTCCGCTGATGCTTTTGGCTGTGGCGCGGTCGATGCCGTTGGCGGTCATCCGTGAAACCGCTGTGCGCCGGAAGTCATGTGGCCTGAGTCCGCGATATGTTTGCTTGATCGGGTCGTACACGCCGACCTTCAATTTGTGGCATGCCTGACGCCATTGGCTGCGGAAGTCGGTGGTATCGAAGATCAGAGCACCGTTCACTCGCGTACCCTCGACAATGTGTTTCGACCAATTAAAAGGCTTTCCTTTGGAATCGACCAAGGGAATGGGCGCGTCTTGTTTCGTTGTCCCAGGTTCAGAACGTGGAGTCAGGATTGTACGTTCTTCGTTCACGTCGTCCCAGGTTAATTCCGCAGTCTGACCGGAGCGTTTTCCAGTTCCAGCAAGAAAGAGAATATATGGATGCAGTTTTTTAGGGTTTGCATCTTTCTTCAGGTTTTTCTCGATTTCATTGAGAATGTTTTCGAGAAGTTCTTTCGATGCTACTGTCCGGCGAATGTTGTCCACACCAGCCGCCATCGGAAAATACGGAACGTCGTGCCTATCGATTAGTTCCTCTTTGGCAGCATGATTGAACATGGCTCGAGAACTGTTAAGCGGCGATTGGTGGTCGCCTTCGTAGCATTCTCTACCCACTGCCGGGAGTCAGCTTCAATCTGTTTCAGTTCTTTCGGAGAGGGCTTTCGGCCTAGCTTCAGGGTTCGAACAGCTAGTTCTTGCTGGTAGGATTTCTCTTTGAATTCGAGCACCACGGAATTGTTCTCACGAAATTCTCTAAACTTCTTAAGCACTGTCGGAGTAATTGGACCGGACGTATCTGTTCTTGAAGAACATGTTCAGGTCTTCCAGAATGCTCCCCTGGATGTGCTTGCCGCTTTCCAGGTAGGCGTCTCGAATCTTCTCGTATCTCAGGTGGGTTTCTTCCTTGACCCCGGCCTTAACCTCAACCTTCCACTGCTCCAGCTTTTCCGCAGCATCGTGCTCGTCCTTAGTTCCTGTGGATTTGCGCTGTTTGACCCCGTCGATCACCAGGAACATGTAATACGTTCCGGCCTGGTTGACCTTGTTGCTGATGTAGCCTTCTCCGCTGATTGCCGCCATACAAGCCCTCCGATTAGTTTGGGTTGTACCTGCGGGTGCAACCTGGGTACAAGTATGTAAAGGGATTCATGGAAAAGATTAAGCTTGAGAGGGCTACGTCCTAACCCTTAGACGATATCGCCGGAGACCTGCACGGAAAGAGATCCGCCGGAAATCCCCGGCGGGACATCTGATTCTCGCATGGACGATCAAGACGATCAAGCCAGGCAGGATTCAAGAGATTCAAGGATTCAAGGGTTCGCAGCGAACCACTTTCCCGCGTTTAGCGACGCGTGGCCGGCGTCGGAATTCTGATTTGTATTCACGCGATTCTCCAACCAAGAAGGTATTGCTTCTCGTGCTTTGAAGGTGATCTGCCTGGCGACGAGAGCACGGCCAGCGGTCAGCGATAGGCAGCGGCTTGGATGCTGTACAGCTCGGAGTAATGACCTTTCCTGGCCATCAGCTCATCGTGTGTGCCGACCTCCACGAGCCGGGAGCCATCCATCACGAGGATGAAGTCGGCCATGCGCACCGTCGAGAAGCGGTGGGAGACGAGGATGGTGATGCGGCCGCTCGGGTTCTCGCCGGGGCCGCGTGCTGCGGCAGCATAGCGCTCAAACAAGGCGTGTTCGGTCTCCGCGTCCAGCGCCGCTGTCGGCTCATCGAGGATGAGCAGCAGCGGCTCATCGCGCATGAAGCCTCGCGCCAGCGCCAGTTTCTGCCATTGCCCGAACGACAGTTCGACTCCGCCCGGCCACGTTGGACCCAGCTGCGTTTCCAGGCCTGCCGTCAAACGGGTAACGACATCTGCCGCGCCGGCGCGTTCTACCGCCGCAGCCACCGCGTGCTCGTCCTCAAGTCGAGGAACGTCGCCCAGACCGACGGTATGCCGTGCGCGGAATTCGAACCGGAAAAAGTCCTGGAACGCGCCGGCGAGGCGCTCGCGCCACTCGCTGGCCTGCACCCGTGCCAAAGGCGTTTCGTCGAGGAAAATGGAACCGGATGTTGGCTCGTACATTTTCGCCAGGAGCTTGACCAGCGTGGTCTTGCCGGCACCATTCTCGCCGACAATCGCCGCCACCGCGCCGGCAGGCAGCTCTACCGACACATCGTCCAGCACCACACGCGACGTGCCCGGGTAGGCGAACGACGCATGATCGACTCGAATCCCTTTCCGCAACACTCTCGGAACCGGGTGGTCCCCCGACGCTGCAACGGCGGCAGCGTAATCCTCAAGCCACGCCAGCCGCCGCGATCCGTCCATCCAGAACCCTCGCAGGAATCCGAGCTCGCCCACGGTTGCGCCGATGTACGCCGAAAGCCGCGCGCCCGCGGCCAGCACCAGGAGCACTTGGCTCGCCGATGCGTGAAGCCCCGACGAGACGAACACGACGGCGCCGACGTACCCGGATCCGAAAATCGCCCAGGCCACCGCGTGCCAGAATGCGGATGCCCACCGGGCGGGAGCCACGAGCTCGTACCAACGCTCCCACGCCGCTCTCCTCTGTGTCGCCAGGCGGTCTCCGATGCCTATGACGCGCACTTCCTTCCCTGGAGACGCCGTCGTAGCCATGTTGAACAGATGACGCGCCAAGCGGATTGCTTGTGCTCCACGCTCCTGGGCGGACCGCTCGACCTCGGGTCGCCATGTCGAAGTCCATACGGTTGGCACGGCAAACACGCCGAGCAGGAGGAGCGCCGGGTGAATGGATCCGAGCAGCGCCAACGTCACGCTTAGCCGTAAAATCCACCCGAGCATGGAGAACACTGCCATGTACATGTGGTCGAGGACGAAGACCTGGTTGCGCAGCATGGACAGGCGGTCGAGGTACTCGGGGCGCTCCTGGTGAGCGATCGTCGCGATCGAAGCCTGCACTTTGGCCACATGGGACTCGAGGGCGATCGTCACCTTGTCGCGAAAGCGCCGCTGCATGCGCGTGCTGACCGTGCGGAGAAACCAGGTTGCCGCTGCCGATACGGCAAGCCCAATCGCCGTTCCGAGCACGAGCCCGTCACGGTGCTCCAATACGCCCTTGCCAAGCAGCATCAACCATAGCGCCAGAAGCGCATCGGGCAGGGCCGCGAGCTGCGACAGCACAAGTGACGCCAACATCAGTCGCGGTTCGTGGCGGTACCCCAGCTGGCACAGACGCCACATGGATGACAGCGCAGGGGGCAGTGGTTCGATCGGCTGCCCGCGTTTAGGAGAGGACGTCATAGGTCGTGCCTTCCTCGTCCGCCGGAACGTTAAAGCGCTCCGCTTGCAGATCGAACATCGTTCGATAGCGCCCTCTGAGCGCCATGAGTTCGTCGTGTGTGCCGAGCTCAATTACCCGACCGTGTTCAAGCACGCAGATGCGATCCGCATGACGTACGGTGGAAAATCGATGCGAGATGAGGATAGTGGTCGAGTGCCGCGTCGCTGCCAGCAGGCGGTCGAAAATCTCCGCCTCGCCACGGACGTCGAGCTGCGCTGTGGGCTCGTCGAGCAGCACCACGCTGGCGCCCAACCTCACGGCCGACAATGCCCGCGCCAGCGCTACCCGCTGCCATTGTCCGCCGGACAGGTCCGTACCGCCGTCATATCCACGCGCAAGCACGGTGTCGAGCGAAGCCAGGTTCGCAGCGCCTGCCGATTCGAGGGCGTCGCGCACGACCTGGTCTGGAGCGCCTCGCGGCGCGACATTGTCGCGGAGGGGCAGTTCCAGCCTGATGAAATCCTGAAATACAGCCGCAATGCGGGCACGCCACGATGCGAGATCGACCTCCCGAAGATCCACACCGTCGATCTCAATCCCGCCGGACTGCGGGTCGTAGAGCCGACAGAGTAACTTTGCGATCGTTGTCTTGCCGGCGCCGTTCTGTCCCACGATAGCGAGTGATGAGCCGGCGGGAATGGTGAGATCGAAATGTTCCAAAACGGGCGCGGCACCTGCTGTCGGATAAGCAAAGGTCACGTCGCGCAGGCGAATCTCGTGCGCGCGTTTCGCGTCCAAGGGGCGACTGCCGGAGCGCAGCGCGCCGGCAGGGCGCATGGCCGGCTCAAGCCGCAGCACGGCCGCGACCGGCGCAGCCGCTCCGTCGAGCGCCCAGCTGAATCCGCCGAAAGCGATCATCGAAACGCCGATGGCACTCTGCATGTAGGCCACGGCTTCGCCGAGGCTGATTTTCGCGTGAATCGCGCTGCTCCCGAGTGCCCAGAACACCGCGATGTTTGTGCCCACCACCAGCAGCAGGCTCCCGACCAGCGGCCGCTCGCGCAATCGCGTGGCCGCGTACTGTAACTCGTGCAAACGCGTTCGTCTGGCAATGAAGCGCTCGATGGTCCAGCCGACTAGCCCGAACAGCCGGAGTTCCTTGCTTGCGGGCGGATCCACGGCAAGCCGATAGGCGTAGTCCGCATCGCGCTGGGCGCTGCGCACCTCTTCGGTGTTGCGATCGCGCCAGACCGCGCTCTCGCGCAAGAGCCAATGCGTGGCTGCCCATGCTCCCGCAAGTAAGATGGGCGCCCACCACGCATATCGGAGGAGAATCAGCGCACAGGCGATGCCGCCGACCATCTCCGCCATTCCGCCGGCGATGAAGTCCATGGAGATAGTCAGAGGGGGGCCCGTCATTCCGAGATCGAAGTCGCGCGCCACGGTCAGGTCGCTCGCCAGTTTTGCATCTTCGAGGTGCGCCATGCCGGGCGGGCGCACGCAGGCCTCCGTGAGCCGGTCGTAGAGCCATGCTGCCGTGCGGTCGCCTAGATTGGCGCTGACGGCTTGATGAATCGGGCTGAGCACTTGAAGAAGGATGAAAATTGCGCCGGCAAGCGCGAGCGGACCCGCAAGGGGATTACCGCGTTCGACCGCCCCGACAAGAACGCCCATGGCAACGGCGAACGCCGCCGGAAGTCCGCCCCTCAGCAACAGGGCCAACCACCATGCCAGGGCAAGGCCAGGAGCGGCCCTGGGCAAGACGGCGAAAAACTTCCATTCCTTGCGTTCGAACACCCGCTCGAGCATGCCCGCATTGTGCCTGAAAAACCCTTTCTGTGCATAAATCGCTGGTTAAAGGGCGTCGGAGTGCGCGTAATTTGGGATTTCACAGGCCGTGTGCGACTGAGAAACCCTGCGAGGGATGCGGGGCGGGTTCGGGGGCAGCGTTCCTGTATAATGAGCGGCTGGGGGAATCCTAGAGTTTTCATGCCGAAGGGCTACGGAAAATCGCGCGCTTCGCTAAAGGTGTGGTTCTGGCGCGCGCTGCGCTTCTTCCACACACGCGTGAGAGAGGGCCGCGCGATCCTGAAGGCGCTGGTTTCGACCGAGCACCCTTTCCTGGTGCATATCATCCCGGTCCGCCGATGCAACCTGGCTTGCACGTATTGCAACGAGTTCGACGATTTCTCGCCGCCGGTCCCGATGGGAGAGGTGAAGAAGCGGCTGGACATCCTGGCGGACATGGGCACCTCCATCATCACCATCAGCGGGGGCGAGCCGTTGCTGCATCCGGAGCTGGATGAAATTATCCGGCACATCCGGCGGCGCGAGATGATCGCTGGCATGATCACGAATGGGTTTCTGCTGACGCAAGGACGCATCGAGGAACTGAACGACGCAGGGCTGGAGCATCTGCAAATCAGCATCGACAACACCAAACCAGACGAAGTCTCGAAAAAAAGCCTAAAGACACTGGACCAAAAATTGGAGCTGCTGGCGCGCTACGCGTACTTCCAGGTGAATATCAATTCGGTGCTGGGGAGCGGCGTGAAGGACCCGGAAGACGCGCTGCGCATTGCGCACCGAGCCGTGGACCTGGGGCTGACCAGCACGGTAGGAATCATCCACGACCACAACGGGCAATTGAAGCCGTTGGGGCCGCGGGAAATCGAAATCTTTGAAGAGATCATGACGCTGAGCAAGCGGTCGTTCTCGCGATTCAACAATTTTCAGCACGATGTGGCGCGCGGGAAAGCCCACCGTTGGCGATGCCGGTCTGGCGCGCGGTATCTGTATATTTGCGAGGATGGACTGGTGCACTGGTGTTCGCAGCAGCGCGGGTATCCGGGGATACCGCTCGCACAGTACACGCCGGAAATGCGGCACCGCCAGTTCCACACGGAAAAGTATTGCGCCCCGCTGTGCACGGTTTCCTGCGTACAGCAGGTAGGCATGCTGGACAACTGGCGCGCGCCGCAAACGCTGAAGCCCGCGCCCGTGACGCCGCCCGCACCCCGGCGGGAGCTGGTGCAAATCGGTCCGGCGCGCGGCGATTCCTGATTGGAAAAGTCTTTTCCCTGTTTCCCCTGCCTGTTTTCACTCCCTACACATTCCATCTTCGGCAGGATTGACGGTCCAGCATGCGCCCCTAAAATGGAGGCATGACAGCGCCAGCGATCGAAACAGAAAACTTGACCAAGGAATACCCACACGGGTTTTTGAACCTGAAAAAAAGAAATTCGCTCGAAGGGCTGAACATGCAGGTGGAAACGGGCGAAATCTTCGGGTTCATCGGCCCGAATGGCGCCGGGAAGACCACGACCATCAAGTTGTTGATGAGGCTGATCTTCCCGACCGCCGGAACGGCGCGGATTCTTGGCAAACCCATCAGCGACATCGACATGCACCGCGACGTCGGCTACCTGCCGGAGCAGCCGTATTTTTACGATTACCTGAGCGCGGCGGAATTGTTGGATTACTTCGCCCGGATTCATGACCTGCCGGCCACCGTGCGGAAAGAGCGCATCGAGAAGATGCTACAAAAGGTGGGACTGGAAACGGCGGGGAAAATTCAACTACGAAAATATTCGAAAGGGATGCTGCAGCGCGCGGGGATGGCGCAAGCCATTCTGCACGATCCGAAGGTAGTGATTCTGGATGAGCCGATGTCGGGACTGGATCCCATTGGGCGGCGGGAAGTGCGCGACATCATCCTCGGATTAAAACATGAGGGCAAGACGGTGATGTTTTCCACGCACATTCTCAGCGATGCCGAGATGCTTTGCGACCGCGTGGGCGTGATCGTGGGAGGAAAGCTGCGCGGGGTAGGGGCGCCAGAGCAACTCGTGGGCGTCAAAGCAAAAGCGACAGAAATTTTCTTTGAGTTGACGGGACAAAGCGCGGCGCCGTTATTGGCCAAAGCGACGCGTACCGGCGACCGCTACCGATTACAAGTGCCCGAGGCCGAGCTATATGACACGATCGATCAACTGCGCGCGGCTGGAGCGAAGATTCTTTCCGCGGCACAAGTGAGGGCAACGCTCGAAGAATTTTTTATGGACCTGGTCGAAGCGGACCGCGCGCAGGCCGCCGCGGTCGAGGTGAGCGGGAAATGAAGCGGGCGGGCGTGGTGGCGTTGAATACGTTCCGGGAAGCGGTGCGGGACCGCGTGCTTTACAACCTGTTGTTCTTCGCGCTGTTGATGATGGCGGCGTCGGTCATCGCCGGGCAAATTTCCATCGGGATAGAACAAACCGTTATCGTGACCCTGGGTTTGAGTGCGATCTCGCTGATGGGTCTGCTGATTTCCATTTTTATCGGCGTTGGGCTGGTGTCCAAAGAGATGGACAAGCGCACGCTGTACGCGGTGCTGGCTAAGCCCCTGCGGCGGTGGGAGTTTCTGCTGGGGAAGTTTGGCGGGTTGGTGCTGACCCTGGCAGTGAACGTGGCGGCGATGGCCGTCGGCCTCTTCCTAGCGTTGATTTATGTCAAGCCCGAGCTCGAACGGGGCGATGCGACTGTTTTGATAGCGGTGTATTTCATCTGGCTGAAGCTGGCGCTGGTGGTGGCGCTGGCGCTGCTGTTCTCCTGTTTCACCACGCCGCTACTGGCGATTCTGTTTACCGCCGGCATCTACATCGTCGGCCTTTATGTGCAGGAGCTGCGCAATATGCCCATGCAAATGATGAGCGGGGGGATGACTCTATTCACGAAGTGGCTGTCCTTTCTACTGCCGAATTTCGAGAATTTCAACATCATGGCAATGGCGGCACATAGCCGCCAGGTGCCCGGGACGCTCATCGCGCAGAATACTTTGTACGCGGCAATTTACTGCGCGATCGTACTGACTGCGGCGGTTGTCGTCTTTTCCAGGCGGAATTTGAAATGAAAACCGCGAAAACCATTGTGCTCGTGCCGGTGATCCTGCTAGCAGGGTTCATGGGCGTCTGGAAACTGCAGCATGCCCTCGACAAGCAGCGAGCTCGGCTAAGTGAAGAACGCGATTACGTGCTCCTGAGTTCGCCGAAACTGATTCAGGCGGTTAGCCTGGAGTATGCGCCGCTCATGGCGGATTTCTACTGGACGCGGGTGGTGCAATTCTACGGAAATAAGCACGTGCGCGGCGATGCCAATTTGGAGCAACTGTGGCCGCTACTGGACATTACCACAACGCTCGACCCGAACCTGATCGTGGCATACCGTTTTGGGGCGATCTTTCTCAGTCAACGCGCTCCGGGCGGCGCGGGAAGGCCGGACCTGGCCGTTCGGCTGATCGAACGCGGCATTAAGGAGAATCCGGAGGATTGGCGGCTCTACGAGGACTTGGGGTTCATCTACTACATGGATCTGAAAGATTACAAGAAGGCTTCGGAAGCTTTCTTGGAGGGCAGCAAGAATCCCAAGGCGCTCATCTGGATGAAAGTGATGGCGGCGAAAATTGCCGCGGAAGGAGAGTCCTACGAGACTTCGTTCTTCTTGTGGAACGACGTATATACCAACACAACCGATCCGCAGATCAAAGAGAATGCCAAGGCCCACTTACAGCTGCTAAGGGCCATGGAGGATTGCAAACAGCTCGATCTGCTCGGTGGCGAGTACGAAAAGCGCTTCGGACACCGCCCGAGACGTGTCAGCGAACTGGTGGAGGCCGGAATGCTGCAAGGCATGGCCGTTGATCCCTTGGACTACCCGTACACCTTCGACGAAAATGGCAAGGCCGCTCTGAACCCGGCGTCATCTGCGGATCAATCAGGATTTTGTGCGGAGCGCCAGAAGTATGGAAGCGGAAGGAGGTTTCCCGGCCCGCCGCAACAACGTGTCCGAGAAACCAGCGGCCGCCAGTGCTGCTGGTGGCAAAAAGCGGAACGCTTGCGAGAAACCAGTGCGGGACATCCGTTTGCAAAAGTTTGCCGCGGACGGAGTATCCATCCTCTTCGCGGTGCGCGGTAAATTCGACTCGATAATGCGGAATTCCCGTGCCGCGAACCCATTCGTCGAAAAACCAATCCATGGAGCGGCCGCCTTCGAGGGCCATGGCGGGGGTCATGGCGGATTCGACCTCATGCTGAAGGTCGTCGGTAGTGAGGGCGCGGTAGGCGTACTTGTTGGCGAGCTTGCGAAGCAAAGAGGTAAAGCGCTGGTCCGGCTCTTTGCTGCCTGGCTGACGAAGCATTTCGCGGAGCATGTGAATGATCCAAGAGCCTTTGCCGTAGACGACGCGTTCATAAGCCGAGGGCGATTTTGAGGAGTTGAGGCGCACGCCGAGAGTAAGCGGCCCAATCTCGGCGGCTGGCTCGTCGGCATCGGGCGATTTCTCGGTGAGCTGACGGCGGTAGCGGGAAAGCCAGACGCGCAGCGTGTGTTCGGGGTTTCCACGCGTGTCGGCAAAAAGCAGGGCGAGATAGTTGGAGATGGCCTCATCGATCCACTGGTCGCGGTAGCTCGACCAGCCAACCACATTACCCCACCACTGATGCGCCACCTCGTGATAGGGAACCAAGTCGGTAAAGTGTTCCTGGCCGGTCGGCGTAAGGCCTGCACGCATCTGCGCTTCCGGCGAGAGGAAAGAAAGAGTAGAGATATAAAGAAGGCCTGGCCAGCCTTGGCCGAAAGTTCCGGGAATCTGAGAGACGCGGAGATTTTGGAAAGGGAAAGGGCCAGAGAAGGTCTCGTAAAAACGGACCGAGGAATCGATTTCTTTTGCGAGCTGTTTCAAGGCGTCAGCGGGACTCGGTGGGGACGGGGGAAAAGCAAGCGCGAGTCTCGTGGAAGGAGCACCCACGGTATTGGAAGGAATTGGAATTCCACCCTGTGAGGCCAGCAAGCGGTTTTTTAGGTTTTCTTCGAGTTCGCGGTTGGCATAGACCTCAATGGAGTGACCGGGGGAGGCCACCGAAAATGTAACGTACTCCCCCAAATTGAATCCTGCCACCGCCACAGGCTTTTCCGTCCTCCAGTGACCGACGCGAAATTCGCCTTCTTCGTGTTCGTCCAGCTTCAAGCCGGTGGCGACGAGACGAAGCCTGCGCGGCCACCGGATGATCAAGTCATAGGTTGCGAAGTCGGAAGGATCGCCGAGATGCGGGTACCAGCTTTCCCGCGCACCCACGAAAAGGACACCGTTTCCCGCGTCTTTGATTACACTGCCACGATAATGAAACTGCAGCTTCAATATCTGATTTTGGGGCGGAACGCTGCCGAGCATCACGTACAAAAAATCGTCTCCACGGGTGCCGCGCTGTTGCACGCTGAGGCCCTCATTTTGAAAAAAAGCCAGGGGCTCGCCGTGGTCTCCGGTCACGCGGTCAACGGTGAGGGCGCGCGAAAGCTCAAATGCCAGAACGCTCGCCTTACCGGTTTCCGCACGAATCTCGACGACTGCGGTCGCATCGAGAGAGTTGTTGGAAAGAATCGAGGGCTCGAGTGCATAATGCAGGGAGCGGAAAGCAACCGGACGAGCCGGGGAATCCGGGAGCCTGTGGGACATCCAAGTGTCATAAAACGTTCCGGAAGCGTTCTTGATCGTTTGTCCGAGGAGAAATTGCTCATCGCGGCGTCCGTCCACGACGATGTCGAAAGGGCCGGTGGATACGCCGTCCACCCAGGCGAAGAAGGCCGGCCTCGGATCAGGCGACAGGAAGTCGATGAGAACACGAAGAGTGTAGTTCTCATTGATGCGGGCGAGCGTAGGCTCCCACTGGGACAGGAAAGTCGTATCCGTTTGTGGCGCGAGACTTCGTTTGCGAAACTCAAGGAGCAGCTCATCGGCCGTTCCATCTGTGAAGCGAAGGTAGGCGCTGCCGAATGCTTCGTCGAGAACCGGAGACCCGAGAAAGCGGCCCATTTGCTGCTTTTCGACGGGATCACGAGGCGCGGCAAGCACATGGCCGCGGCCGGAGAAAACCGCTCCGGTGATGCGTCCATGGAGCGGAGAGAAGAAGGCGAAGGTCCCTTCTTCCAGCGCAATGACCGCATCGCCGCGGCGAAGCTCGATGCGCTTTTCCGGTACGAGACGATAGACCTGGGAAGGATCGACAGTCAGCCCATTGATGGCGTCGTACAATTCGTGCGGCGATTGCTCGGTCGCAAAAACAGCTGCCGGCATGAGCAGACACCACAGCGCGAGAACTCTGGCCCCAACCCGCATGCAAGCAGTGTAGTCAGATTCGGCATGGGGGAACAAGGCGGGAGGGATAAAAGAGACGTTGAGGACCTAAAATAATAAAATAAGCGGATGGTCTCCAAGGCAATTCTCAGCAGAATGCGCTTCTTCCTGTTTGGCGCCGCGCTCCTGTTGTCGGGTGCGCAGGTCAGGCCGGACA
>WNGH01005063.1_pt1 | contig 12564 bp, 10 predicted proteins | sample 5400631 | NCBI WGS metagenome assembly WNGH01 (sample SAMN13153373, study PRJNA577476) | soil metagenome | isolation source: 115 cm soil or saprolite under Garry oak tree replicate 1 | place: USA:California | collected 2016-06-15
TGCATGGCGCTCGCGATCGTGCCGACGGCGCTCGCGTCACGCGCCGGGAGCCTCTGGATCGCGGTGGCGCTCGTGAGCGTGGCGGCGGCCGCGCATCAGGGCTGGTCGGCCAACATCTATACGCTCGCGAGCGACATGTTTCCCCGCCGCGCGGTCGCCTCCGTCATCGGCATCGGGGGCTTTGCGGGCGCCCTCGGTGGATGGCTGTTTCAGCGGGCCACCGGCCGCATCCTCGATCACAACGGCAACAACTACGCTCCGATTTTCGTGGTCTGCGGGCTGGCGTACGTGTCCGCGTGGATCATCATTCATGTCCTGGCTCCCACGCTACAGCCCGCTCGACTAGCGGTCACGCCGGAGCCACTGCCTTTGGAGAAGATGTCATGATTCGCTCTTCGCTCTTGGTGATCGCCGTCCTCGCAGGCACGGCCTCCGCACAGACCAAATCGGCCAGCCTCGGACCGCCCAACCAGCTGACGGCCGCCGAGCGCGCGGCGGGATGGCGCCTGCTGTTCGACGGCCGCACGCTCACGGGATGGCGCGGGCTGGGTTACGATACCGTCCCCACGGCGCACTGGGTGGTGCTGGACGGTACGATAAAAAAAATCGCCAGTGGCAACGTGCCCAGGGTCCCCGACGGACGACCTCTGAACGGCGGCGACCTGATGACCGTGGACACGTTCGGAGACTTCGAGCTGACCTGGGAGTGGAAGGTGACCCCGGGGGCGAACAGTGGTGTGAAGTACAACGTCTCCGAAGAACTGTCCGTGTCCCAGGGCAGTCAGATGACGCCCGACGCGATCGCCAAGGGCATCATCACGCCGAACCATTCCGCCCTGGGGTTCGAGTACCAGATGCTCGATGACGACCGGCACGTGGACGGCAAGATCCCGTCGCACCGCGCCGGCGCGCTGTACGAGCTCGTGGCGCCCAATGCCGGCAAGCGGCTCCGCCCCGTGGGGGAATGGAATTCGTCGAAGATTGTGTTCCGTGGCAACCACGGCGAGCACTGGCTGAACGGCGCGAAGATCGTCGAGTTCGAGCTCGGCACAGCGGCGATGGAATCGGCCCTCGCCAAGAGCAAATACCGTTCGATCCCCAGCTTCGCTGACAGACGGAAGGGACACATCGTCCTGCAGGACCACGGCGACGAAGTGTACTTCCGCAACATCAAGGTGCGTGACCTATGAAACGCCGCAAATTCCTGAAGACGGCTTCGGCCGCGGGCTTAAGTCTCGCGGCCGCACCGCGGTTTCCCGCCTGGCTCTCCACGCCGGGCGACACAGTCAGGGTCGCCGTCATGGGCTTGAACGGCCGCGGCACGGTCCTGGCCCGCACGTTCGCCCGGGCGGCCCACGCCGAAGTGGCCTACGTGTGCGACGTCGATTCGCTGGTGCTCGCCAAGGGCGTCTCCGCCGTCGCCAGCGCCCAGAGCAAGGCTCCCGAAGGCCTGGGCGACTTCCGCAAGGCGCTCGAGGACAAGGATGTGGACGCCCTGGTGATCGCGGCGCCCGACCACTGGCACACGCCCGCGGCCCTGCTCGCCATGCAGGCCGGCAAGCACGTCTACGTGGAGAAGCCGTGCGGGCACAACCCGCGCGAAGGCGAGCTGCTGGTCGAGGCGCAGCAGAAGCACAAGCGCGTGGTGCAGATGGGGACGCAGCAGCGCTCCGCCCCGCGCTCGATCGAGGTCATCCAGGCCATCAAGGAGGGCGCCATCGGACAGCCCTACCTGGCGCGCGTCTGGTACGCCAACACCCGCGCCACGATCGGCCGCGGGAAGGCGGCGCCCGTCCCCGCCAACCTGGACTACGAGCTGTGGCAGGGCCCGGCGCCTCACACGCCGTACCGCGACAACGTCATCCATTACAACTGGCACTGGTTCCGGCGCTGGGGCACGGGCGAGATCTGCAACAACGGCACCCACGAGATCGACGTCGCCCGCTGGGCGCTGGGCGTGAGCTATCCCACGCGCGTCACGTCGGTCGGCGGCCGCTATCACTTCGCCGATGACTGGGAGTTCCCCGACACCCAAGAAGCCTGCTTCGAGTTTCCCGGAGGCAAGATCATCATCTGGCAGGGGGAGAGCTGCAACGGCCTGACCACGTTCGGCCGCGAGCGGGGCACGGCCATCCTTGGCACGACGGGCAGCGTGGTCATGGACCGCGACGGCTACGTCGTGTCCGACCTCCACAACAAGGTGGTGAAGCAATCGCTGGCCTCGCAGCACGCGGACGGCCTCAACATCAGTGCCGACGACGACATGACCGCGCTGCACATCGCCAATTTCGTGGACGCCATCCGCAGCGGCGCCGCGCTGCACCAGCCGATCGAGGAGGGCGCGAAGAGCGTGCTGCTCGGCCACCTCGGCAACATCGCGCAGACGACCGGGCGCGCGCTGCGCGTCGACGCGACGTCGGGGCACATCACGGGCGACGAGGAAGCGATGAAGTCCTGGGCGCGGGAGTACGCCCCCGGCTGGGCGCCGGTCGTGTAGGACCGTGGCCGCCGTCCTCGAAGCGGACCGCTTTTTCGACCCCGATCCGACCGTCCGGCGGGTCGCGCGTGAGCTGTACGACGAGACGCGGACACTGCCGATCGTATCCCCCCACGGCCACGTGGACCCAGCCGTCCTGGCCCGGAACGAGCGGTTCGCGGAGCCCGCTGCGCTGATCGTCCAGCCGGACCATTATATCCTGCGCCTCCTGTACGCGCGCGGCGTGCCGCTCGAAGCGCTGGGCGTGGCGCGCCGCGACGGGGCTCCCGTCGAGACCGATCCGTGCAAGGTGTGGCAGCGCTTTGCCGACCACTACTACCTGTTCCGCGGTACGCCTACGGGCGCCTGGCTCGATTACGAGCTGCACGAGGTCTTCGGCGTCCGGGACCGCCTGTCGGGTGAGACGGCCGCGCGCGTGTACGACGAGATCGCGGAGAAGCTCGCGTCTCCCGAATTCCTGCCGCGGGCGCTGTTCGAGCGCTTCAACATCGAAGTGCTCGCGACGACGGATTCGGCGAGCGATTCGCTCGACCATCACCGTACCATCCGCGGATCCGGCTGGAAAGGCCGGGTGATTCCCTGTTTCCGCCCCGACGCCGTGTTCCGGATCGCCGCGCTCGAATGGCCCGCCGAGCTCGAGGCACTGGGCCGCGAGCACGGCGCGCCGCTCGTGGACTACGCGGAGTTCCTGCGCGCCCTGGAAGATCGCCGCACGTTCTTCAAGAGCATGGGCGCCACCGCCACCGACCACGCCGTGCTGGAGCCGTATACGACGTGGCTGTCCCCCGACGAGGCGGAGACCGTGTTTCAGCGCGCCCGGCAAGGCGACGTGACGGCCGCGGAGGAGCGGCGCTTCACCGCGCACCTCCTCATGGAGATGGCCCGACTCTCGGTGCGCGACGGCCTGGTGATGCAGATCCACGCCGGCGCGCTGCGCAATCACAACCGGCTGGTGTTCGAGCGCTTCGGTCCCGATCGCGGCGGTGACATGCCCGTCGCGACCGAGTTCACCCGCAACCTGCGCCCGCTGTTGAACGCCTACGGCAACGATGCGCGCCTCACGGTAGTCGTCTTCACGCTCGATGAGTCCACCTACAGCCGCGAGCTGGCCCCGCTCGCCGGACATTACCCCAGCCTGCGCCTGGGACCGCCGTGGTGGTTCCACGATTCGCTGGAAGGCATGCGGCGGTTCCGCGAGCGCACCACGGAGACCGCCGGGATCTACAAGACGGCCGGCTTCAACGACGACACGCGGGCGTTCTGCTCCATTCCGGCGCGACACGACCTGGCGCGTCGCGTGGACGCCGACTTCCTGGCGGGGCTCGTCGCGCGGCACGTGATCGACAAGAGCGACGCCCGCCGCATGGCGCGGGCCCTGGCGTACGAGCTGGCGAAGGAGACCTACAAGCTGTGACGCCGCACCCGCGCCGTCGCCCGCGGAAAGGAGCGCAGCAACCGGGCGCCGCACTCGTCGTCGAGCAGCGTGAGCGCGGTGGCGAGCCCGTCGGCCGTGACGCCGTCCGGAGCCACGACGATTGCCCCACGGCGACTGGTCGATCCCATTCCGGTCCGCGGGTCGATCACGTGCGAGTAGCGCACCCCGCCGATGATCACGAACTGCTCGGTATCTCCGGACGTCGAGACCGCGCGGTTGGCGAGGACTGTGTCCCCCTCCCCCTGCGGCATCGCGATACGCCACCCTGGCCGGCCGGGCGGCGCGTCGCCCAGCACAATGTCGCCCCCCGCTTCGAGCAGCGCGCGTGTCACGCCCTGCGCCCGCAGCACGTCCAGCGCGCGATCCAGTATGTACCCCTTCGCGATCCCGCCCAGGTCGATGCGCATACCGGGCACGTCGAGCCGCACCGTGCGGGAGACCGAGTCGAGATGGACCTTGTCCGACCCCACGCGCCTCGCCGCGGAATCGAGCGCGGCGCGCGGCGGCAGCCGGCCGGTGCGGCGCGCTGCACGCCACAGCTCGACGAACGGTCCCACAGTGGCGTCGAACGCGCCATCGCTCCGTCCCCACAAGTCGACCGAGCGTGCCAGCACGACGAACAGATCATCGCTCACACGAACCGCCTCCCCCGCTCGCGCGGCAAGGCGGCGAACCTCGCTCTCGGGGCGATAATCGCTCATGACGTCCTCGAGCTCCGCCATGCGGCCGTAGGCGGCGCGCGCCGCCCGCCGAGCGGTTGCGTCGTCCGGGGCGTACAGGACGATCCGCACCGCGACGCCCATGTGTAGCTCCGCGTACTGGCGGCGCACGTCCTGCGCCGCCACGGGCCGGGGCCGCGCGCACAGGGCCGTCGCGGTCACAGCCACCGGGAGCAGGCACAGGCTTCTCATCATCACCAACCTAGCTCCCGCCCTGCTGCTCGCCGCGTGGACAGGATCGGCGCGGGGCCAAGTCGCTGCCCGCCTGGCTCCGTATCGCGATTCGATCCCGGCGACGCTGGTGAGCTTCGAGATGATCCCGGTACCCGGCGGCTCCGTCACGCTCGACTCGCCGGCGGGCCCGCGCGCCTTCGCCGTCCCACCGTTCTGGATCGGCAAGACCGAAGTGACCTGGGACGAGTACGACGTGTGGGTGTACCGTCTCGACGTCGTGGCGGGCGCGCCCGGGGGAGGCGACTCCGCGGACGCGACGGCGCGGCCCAGCCGCCCGTACGGCGCGCCCGACCGGGGCTTCGGCCATCACGGCTACCCCGCCCTCGCCATGACGTACACGGCCGCCCGGGGCTACTGCGCCTGGCTCTCGGCCAGGACGGGACGACACTACGGCTTGCCCACCGACGCCCAGTGGACGCGGGCGCTCGAAGCGGGCCTGGACGCGGATACGTCGCTGTCGGCCGAGCGCCGCGATGCGCTCGCCTGGTACGCCGAAAACACCGCCAACCAGACGCACGCCGTCGCCACGAAGCGCGCCGACGCGCTCGGCGTCTACGACCTGCTCGGCAACGTCGCCGAATGGGTCACGGTACCCGACGGCCCTCCGGTGGTACGCGGGGGCTCGTGGGTGGACCCGGCGGCTCGGGTGGGCCCGCATGCGCGAGCCGCTCAGACGCCCGCGTGGAACGAGACCGATCCCCAATTCCCCAAGAGCCGCTGGTGGCTCGCCGACGCTCCGTTCGTCGGCTTCCGCATCGTACTCCTTACGCCATGAGCCTGTCATGACTCCCACACACCCCCGAGATGTCACGCGTCGCGAATTTGTCGAGACCACGGCGGCGGCGACGGCCGCCATCGCGCTTCCCCACGCCCCGTCGATCCGCAAGGGCGCGCCCAAACCGATCCGCATCGCGCTGATCGGGTGTGGCGGGCGCGGCACCGGCGCCGTGAAAGACTGTCTCACGTCGAGCGAGAATATCGAGCTCGTGGCATTGGGTGATCTCTTCCCCGACCACCTCGCGAAGTGTCGGGAGAGCCTGGCCACCATGGCGACCGAAGATCCCACGCTCAAGCCCAAGATCAAGGTCAAGGATTCCCAGTGCTTCGTGGGGTTCGACGCGTACCGCAAGGTGCTCGAGGACAACGCAGACCTGGTGCTGCTCGCGACGCCGCCCGCGTTTCGGGCGCGCCATCTCGCCGCCGCGATCGACGCCGGGAAGCACGTGTTCATGGAAAAGCCCGTCGCCGTGGACCCGCAGGGGGTGCGCGCGGTGATGGCCTCCGCAGAGCTCGCGGCGCAGAAGGGTCTCGCGATCGTCGCGGGGACCCAGCGGCGCCACGATGCCGGCTATCGCGCCGCCATGGAGCGGATCCACGACGGGGCCATCGGCGATCTCGTGGCGGCGGAAGTGTACTGGAACCAGGGCGGGCTGTGGATGAAGCCGCGCGAGCCCTCCTGGTCGGACGCCGAGTGGCAGATCAGGAACTGGCTCTACTTCACCTGGCTCTCGGGCGACCATATCGTCGAACAGCACATCCACAACATCGACGTGGCGAACTGGGCATTCGGGACGCACCCCGTCAAAGCCATCGCGGTGGGCGGCCGGCAGCGGCGTACGGACCCCGCGTACGGACACATCTTCGACCATTTCGCGGTGGAGTATCAATTCCCCAACGGCGCCCGCCTCAGGAGCATGTGCCGCCAGCAGGACGGCACGGCGTCGCGCGTCGGGGAGCGGTTCGTCGGCACGCGTGGCACGTCGGACGGCCACGCGGTCATCGAGGGTGCCGCGCCGTGGAGCTGGGACCCGCAGGCGCCCAAGACCAACCCCTACGTGCAGGAGCATGCCGACCTGATCGCGAGCATTCGCGCGGGCCAGCCGCTCAACGAGGGCCGCCAGGTGGCCGAGAGCACGCTGACGGCCATCATGGGCCGCGAAGCCGCCTACACCGGGCAGGAAGTCACCTGGGACGAGCTGTTGAGCTGCCAGCTGGACCTGGTTCCCACCGAGGTGCAATTCGGGCCGATGCCGGTGCCGCCGGTCGCGATGCCCGGGTTGACGACCCTGACCCGCAGCTGGCGGAGTGCCTGAGCCATGGAGCGGCGCGACTTTGTGGCGGCGGTCGCGGCGGGCGTGGCTCGATGGGACCCCGGGGCATCGCCCCGGGGTCAGCCGCGCCGCCGGCAAAGGTCCGATCGGCCGATGGTCGGCATCCAGGTGGGAGCCGTGTCCTTCGTGGACGAGGGCACGCAGAAGGTGCTCGACGGCTTCCAGCAGCTGGCGGCGATCAACACGCTGTTCCTGGCGACGTTTACCTACGGCCGGGGCATCGCGGGGCGCCAGCTGCGCGGGCAGCCGCTGCCGGACCACGGTGCGCAGGTCTACGACGATGATTTCCGCGGCGGCAACTTTGCCACGCCGCACCCGCAGTACTACCGCGAGACGAGCATCGTGCCCGAGAAGGCGCCTGATCATCCGGGGTACGACGTGATCGCGGACGTGCTCCCTGCGGCCCGGCGCCGCGGCATGCGGCTCTACTGCTGGTTCGAGGACGTATTCCGCCGCGACGTCCCCGGATTCGACCGGGCGGCGGAGATCGACCTGCACGGCGCGTCCACCGGACTCGCCTGCCACCGCAACCCCAACACCCGCAACTTCTGGCTCGGCCTCGCCGAAGATTACCTGCGGTCCTACGACGTCGACGGCCTGATGTGGGGGAGCGAGCGCCAGGGACCGCTCGACAACGCCCTCGCCGCGAGCCACGGCGGCGGTGGCAATGGCATCGGCTGCTTCTGCCCCCACTGTCTCGACGCCGCCCGCAAGTGGTCGATCGACGTCGATCGCGCGCGGGAGGGCTATCTCGCGCTCGAGCGCTGGGCTACCGCGCTGCGTGCCGGACAGAGGCCCACCGACGGGGCGTTCGTGACCTTCTGGCGTTTGCTCGTCAAGTATCCCGAGCTCCTGGCGTGGGAGCGGCTGTGGAACGAGGGGCTGAACGACACCTACCGCGATCTGTATCGGCTCGCCAAGCGCGTGGCCCCCGACAAAGGCATCGGCTGGCACATCTGGCACAACAACTCGTTTTCGCCGTTCTATCGGGCCGAGCAGGACTACGCCGAGTTCGCCAGGTACTCGGACTTCTTGAAGGTCGTGATGTACAACAACTGCGGCGGCCCGCGCCTGGCGCAGTACGTGCGCAACGCGCACGCCATGCTGTTCGCGGACTTGACAGAGCAGGTGCTCGATTTCACCTATGGCGTGCAGCAGTATCACGAGCATCCGCTCGAGCGAATCGCCGCCGACGGTCTCTCGGCCGACTACGTGTTGCGCGAGACCCGTCGCGCGGTGGCCGGCGCCGGCCCGCGGCTGCGCATCTGGCCCGGTATCGACATCGACATTCCCACGGGGGCGAACGACAAGAAGACGCAGCCGGAAGACGTGTACCAGGCGGTGCGGGCAGCGTTCCAAGGCGGCGCCCACGGCGTGCTCCTGTCGCGCAAGTATTCGGAGATGAAGCTCGCGAACCTACGGGCCGCTGGTCGCGCGGTGAGGGAGCTGGCGCCGGCGTAAACAGCAGCTCCTTCGCTCGCGCGCGTGCCACGAAGGACTTGCTTTTCTCCGAACACGTCGCGGACGGCGGTGCAACAGCAGATCCTTCGCTCGCGCGCGTTCCGCGCGCTCGCTCAGGATGACAAGTCGCGCGGGTCTTGAGAAGAGGAATTAAAGATGGAGATCATCGTGGGAGGCGTGGTTCCTAGAACCAGCCATCCGCCAGGTCTTCCCAGGTAGGGTTGCGCTCTTCGGGCAGGCGAATCTTCCGTGTACGACCCCAGCCTTTGAGCTCTTTTTCCCGGGCAATCGCGTCACGAACGTCCGCGAACTGCTCAAGGTGGACCAGCCGAGTGACGTGGTACGTAGTCGTGAAGCCGGGGGTGAGGCCGCGCTTGTGCTCATCCACCCGCCGGACGATGTCGTTCGTGACGCCCACGTATAGCACCTGCGAGCGACTGGCCATGATGTACACGCAGTAAGGGCGCATGGCTTAGCAAAGTCGCGCATCCGCGGTTCGCCACCGGCATCATTTCTCGGCGCTCTGGTCCTTTATCCTGCATCGGAGAGTGGTTTCCTTACTTCTTTTTTCTGTTTCGAGAAGCGAGCGGGCTTGTCATCCTGAGCGCCGCAGGCGCGAAGGACCTGCTTTTCTGTCACACCTCGCGGATGGAGGGAACAGCAGATCCTTCGCTCGCGCGCGTTCCGCGCCATCAGACAACCTCGGTTGCAGTCCTGGGGTAAGCAGATCCTTCACTCGCGCGCTTTCCGCGCCATCAGACAACCTCGGTTGCACCCCTGGGCGTAAGCAGATCCTTCGCTCGCGCGCGTTCCGCGCCATCAGACAACCTCGGTTGCACCCTGGGCGTAAGCAGGTCCTTCGCTCGCGCGCGTGCCGCGCGCTCGCTCAGGATGACAACGCCGCGCGGCCTCCGGGGGGGAAGGAAGGGGGAGGAAGGACCTGCCTTGGGAGCGCCGCAGGCGCGAAGGACCTGCTTTTTCGCGAGATTTCGAGGCTCATGGCCCCGCGCACGTCCGACGCCCCCCTTTCCCGCCTGGTCCGCGCGCCCGGGCGCGTGAACCTGATCGGCGAGCACATCGACTACTGTGGCCTCCCCGTCCTCCCCATGGCCCTCAGCCGGGGTGTCCGCATCGCGTTCGAGCGACGCGTGGATCGAGGGACGCGCCTCGTCAACGCCGATGCGCGCTTCGCGCCCAGCTTTTTCACCATAGAGGCGAGTATCCCGCCCGCTCCTGCGGGGGACTGGAGCAACTACGCCCGGGCCGCGGCCCAGGCACTGGCTCAGCGATGCCCGGATCTACGGGGCGTCGACGGCCTGGTGCAGAGCGATCTCCCGATCGCCGCCGGGCTCAGCTCCTCCTCCGCGCTCGTCGTGGCCCTGGCGCTCGCGCTGCTGCAGGCGAACGGGGTGACGGTGCCGCCGCTCGAGCTGATGGAGCTCCTGGCGCAGGGCGAGCGCTACGTCGGCACCGCGGGTGGCGGCATGGACCAGGCGATCATCCTCGGAGCCCGGGCCGGGTGCGCGTCACGGATCGATTTCCGGCCGCTCCGGCTCACTCCCACCCCCGTGCCCGCCGGCTGGCAGTTCGTCGTGGCCTGGAGCCTCGTGCCCGCCGAGAAATCCGGAGCCGCACGACAGGCCTATAACGAGCGCACGCGGCAGTGCGACGAGGCCCGGCGGCTCGTGGCCACGCGGCTCGGCCGGCGCGAGGACATCAGCTACCCTGCCCTGCTCGCGGCGGCCCCAGTCGAGGAGCTGCTCCTAGTCGCGGAGGCGACTCTCTCCGGCGTGCTCGCGCGGCGGTTCCGCCACGTGGTCACCGAGGGAACGCGCGTGCGGCAGGCGGAAGCAGCCATGGCCGCCGGGGATCTCGCGGCGTTCGGGCGACTGCTCGACGCCTCGCACCAGAGTTTGCGGGACGACTACGAGGTGAGCCACGCCGAGCTGGACCGGCTGGTGGAGCTGGCCCGGGAGGCGGGCGCGGTGGGGGCGCGACTCACGGGCGCCGGGTTCGGCGGCTCGATCGTGGCGCTGTGTCGCGTCGAGCGTGCGCCCGAGGTCGTGAGCGCGTTGCGGGAGCGCTTCTACGCTCCGCGCGGCGCTGCGGCCGACGTCGGGCGCCACGTGTTCCTGGCAGAGCCGTCGGCAGGCGCGGAGGTTGTTTGAGCCCCCGGACGCATCCGCTCGCGCAGGAACTTGAGGCCGCGAGCGAGCTGCGTCTCCACCGTCTTCTCGCGGATGCCGAGCCGGTCGGCGATCTGGGCGTAGCTCAGCTCATCGATCAGCCGCAGCTTGCACACCGCGGATCGTTTGGGCGGCAGCTCGTCGAGGGCTCGTTGGACCGCGGCGACGAGCTCCGCGGCCTCCAGCTCGGACTGGATCGCCGCCACCGTCGCCACCTGACCGACATGCCCCCCCCACCGGCGGGCCACGGCGGCGCGCTCAAGTCGGTCGCGTGCGGCGTTGCGGACGGCGACGTAGACATAGTTCCGGACCGCGCCGGCGGGGACCCAATCCGCCCGGCCGCGCCAGATCCGGAAAAACACGTCCTGCACGACCTCCTCCGCATCCTCCTTGGAGCGCACATAGCGGAAGGCAAACGCGTACAGCCGCTGCCAGTACGTGCGGTACAGGGCCTCGAACGCGTCCACGTCCCCCGCGCGGATGCGATCGACCCACACGAGTTCCGCGGCGGAAGTCTCAAGCTCGTTGGTGAAGCGGGTCTCGAAGGGCATCGACGGCGACCGGATGCGTGAGAGGTCTTAAGCGTGCGCGTAATCTTTGGATCTTGCAAGATCCGGCCGCCCGGTCATGCGAACTCGCGATAGGCACCAAAGGTGGCCAAGTGGTCTTCGCCGAGCTCGGGAGGGATTGGCAAATAGGGCTCGTTCAATCGCTCACAGATCTGCTTCCACAATGCCGTCCGGGCATAGCGTTGATGGACCCGCTGAAACGAAACCGATAACAGCAGTCTCTTGGCCCCTTGATACTCACCCTTGTCGATCAAGAGCTGGACGCGCCGCTCGATAATCCAGTCATCTTGCAATGCATCGACCCGGTCCAGCCATTGCTCCCGTTCGGGCGTAGTGCGTGGTCCGAGATCGCGCAGCACGGCATCGCGCTCGACGACAATCTGCGGATGTATTTGCAACCACTGCTCCTGAATCGATCTGAACGCTGTTGCGGCCCCCTCGACATCGCCTTCGAGCTTGAGCAGCCTGGCCAACAACGCCTTGGCAACCCCGAGGCTGCTCGCGGACAGTGCTTGGATAGCTGCTCTTCGTATTCCTCTCCCGGCGAGCCAGGCGCCGTAATGGAATCTCCAAAGCGCTGCATCGTCGCCAGTGGTCTGCTCGATCGCCCATTCAAATGCGGCCGTCAGGTCTTCCATACCGGAAGGAGCCCACAGGCAGCGATGGACTCGAGGGGGTTGCGGTAATCCTCGTCCGCTGCGGTAGGCATGCACGAGGTCGTTCCACACCTTCACTTCATGTTCCCTTGCCCAACCGAAAGCGGGAACCTGTGTGACCGGCCGGAGCTCTACCTTGGGAACTCGTAGGGCATAGATATTCAACGGCTTGCTTGCAGGGATCCAAAACTCCAGGTGCCAGCGCGTTGCTCCGGGTGGTAACTCGAGTTTTGTCGCCTGATCGCCGATGGGTCCGCCCTGTATCTCGACGTACGGCTCGCGTCTTGCCGTACTCTGCGTCGCCCAGGCGCGGTCCTTGCCGACACCATAGCTCCACAGTTTCATTCCCGGCGCGATCGCTTCATCGGCGACGTGATACAACCCCGCACCGCGTGACGGCGTGAAGGCGCCAAAGCCATTCGCATCCCTGGTCTTCCAGAAGTAGCCCGTCATTTCCTGGATGTCCGACTCCTGCTTCGGTCCTGACTCCTGCCAATCGATGGTCGCGAGCCTGGACGAATGGGCTAATACTTTGCCCTTGGGAAAATGGTATTCGGTATCGGGAGCGCACGGCACGGCGGCGTTGGACCACGACATCCACGGACACGCGGCGGTTCCGGGATTGTGAAACACGGCACGCTCGGTCAAGAAATCATCGTCACTCCCCAGGGAGTATTCCACCGACCACTGCATGCC
>WNGH01007727.1_pt1 | contig 12564 bp, 13 predicted proteins | sample 5400631 | NCBI WGS metagenome assembly WNGH01 (sample SAMN13153373, study PRJNA577476) | soil metagenome | isolation source: 115 cm soil or saprolite under Garry oak tree replicate 1 | place: USA:California | collected 2016-06-15
CGTCCTCAGTCGCGGCATAAAGGCTCGTCCACGGACGGATGTGTGGCGTCAAGTCCGCGTCGTAATCGATCCCCTCGCCGGGAATGGGGAGATCGAGCACGTCGCTGTTGCAGAAAACGCCGGACTCCCCGGTCTCCGCCAGAATGATGAATTCGTGCGAGAGATCTCCGCCGATGGGCCCGGTTTCGGCCGCCATCGGAATGGCCTTGAGTCCCATGCGTGAAAAGGTGCGCAGATAGGCGACGAACATCTTGTTGTAGGAAATTCGTGCCGCCGCTTCGTCGATGTCGAAAGAATAGGCGTCCTTCATCAAGAACTCGCGGCCGCGCATCACGCCGAAGCGCGGACGCTGCTCGTCGCGGAATTTCCACTGGATGTGATAGAGAATCTTCGGCAATTCGCGATAGGAGTGAATATAGGCGCGGAAGATCTCGGTGATCATGTCCTCGTTGGTGGGCCCATAAAGCATGTCGCGCTCATGGCGATCCTTGATGCGCAACATTTCCGGGCCGTAGGCGTCGTAGCGTCCGCTCTCGCGCCAAAGATCGGCAAGCTGCAGGGTCGGCATCAAGAGCTCGATGGCACCGGCGCGGTCTTGCTCCTCGCGCACGATCTGTTCGATCTTCTTGAGCACGCGAAAGCCGAGCGGCAGCCATGCGTAGATCCCGGCGGCCTCTTGGCGGATGAGGCCTGCCCGCAACATCAGCCGGTGGGAGGCGACCTCCGCCTCCTTCGGGGTCTCGCGCAGGATCGGCAGAAAGTAGCGGGAGAGGCGCATGACGGGTGGGAATCGTTTCCTTCGGGTCCGCCGAGTGAAACCGGATCGCCGCCAAAAAAACAAGGGCTATCAAAGCCTTCCGACCAACTATTAGGCCTTGTTGGGGCTGTCGCGGCGGAGGCCGTCATGACGCGCCGCACAAGGTGAAGGAGCGATTTCACATCGCCCCGCCGCGTTTGACTTTGGTGACAAGCCAAGCGAGATCGGATAGCGTTCGGAGAGCGGGGTCGAGGCGCAAGCCAATTCGGCGTTATCGGCCTCGCGGTCCAAGTCGTGGGAGGAACAAGCCGGCGTAAAGCCGCAGCCGTCTCGATCGGTGACACAAAATTCGAGGCGTAAGCGTAGCGTTGAGTAGGGTTGCGTCTTGGGAGCAGGGTTGTTGGCCCTGCTCGATTTTTTTGTACGCGCGCGGCACGCCGTTAGCGTCGCGGAATGCCGAGTAACGCCGCGAGATCGTCGAGCGCGATCAGCCGGTAGGTGTAAACGACATACCAGAGCGCGAACACGATACCCGCGACGATCGTCGTCCAAACGAGCTTGCGCTTGAGCCCTGGGATCGCCGGCGCGCCGGGATCGCTGCCGGGTATGATCGCCCCGTGTTCCTGTTGGCTGCGCACGCCCCAGGGCAGAACCGCGAACAGCACCACCCACCAGATGATGAAATAGATCGCGATCGAGGTTGGCAGCGACATCAGTCGGGTTCGCTTCGCTATGCAACGTTGCAGCAAACGTTGGCGGCGATGCCGGCGCGTCGTTTGGCCGGTGGCATTCGTCTGCCGGCGTCCTCACGCCTCTTCGATCTCCACCAGCGCGCCGCAAAAATCCTTCGGGTGCAGGAACAACACCGGCTTACCGTGGGCGCCGATCTTCGCCTCGCCGTCGCCGAGCACGCGCGCACCCTGCGCCTTGAGCCGCTCCTGCGCCGCGCGGATATCGTCGACCTCGTAGCAGACGTGGTGAATGCCCCCATCGGGATTGCGGTCGAGAAATTTTGCGATCGGAGACGCCTCCCCGAGCGGCTCGAGGAGTTCGATCTTGGTGTTGGGCAAGGTGACGAAAACCGTGGTCACGCCGTGATCGGGCTGCGGCACCGGGTCGGAAACTTGAGCGCCGAGCGTCTGGCGATAGACATTCGCGGCCTTGGCGATGTCGCGAACCGCGATCGCCACATGGTTGAGCCGTCCGATCATCGTCGTCTCCTGCAATCCTTCCATATCCGGCTTGGTCAGCCACCGCCAGAGAGCAGACTAGCGCCGTCTCCGATTACACCTCGAGCACGTGCACGTGGCATGTGGGCTTCTTGTTCCACGCCGCGCCAAGCGCGGCGCGTATGGCCTGCCGGAGCGCCTCGGCGACGGCTTCGGGGTCGCGTCGGCGAGCGCGCGGCATCGACTCGAAGGCCTCGACCGCCGCGTCGTAAGCGATGTCCTCGATGCTGTGTCCCAGCGCATCGGCTGCGGGAATGCCGGTCAGCGTCACGTGCGGATCGCAGATCAGCTCGCCGCGCCCGCTCACAGCGAGCGCAACCGAAACCATCCCGGCAAAACCGAGCCGGCGGCGGTCGGCAACCGTGCGCTCCTCGGCGCTGACCACCAGCGAGCCATCCTTGTAGAGCCGTCCCGCGGGCACCTCATCGATCTTTGCCGGGTCACCGGGCGCGAGCCGTATGAGCTCCCCGTCCCGGCACAGAATCACCTTGCGGACGGCGGCGCGGCTCGCGACTTCGGCATGCTGGGCCATGTGCAAGGCTTCGCCGTGCACCGGGATCAGGATTTGCGGCCGCACCCAGCCGATCATGTCCCTGAGCTCGTCCACCCGCGGGTGCCCCGATACATGCACGAGATGGGTGCGATCGGTGATGACCTCGATGCCCTGGTCGACGAGGCCGTTGATCACCCTTGTGACCGCCTTCTCGTTGCCGGGAATGGCGCGCGAAGAAAAGATCACGCGATCGCCGCGCGACAACGCCACTTCGGGATGATCGTCCTGGGCGATGCGGGAGAGCGCGGCGCGCGGCTCGCCTTGGCTGCCGGTGCAGAGTGCGAGCACCTTGTCCGGCGGCAGGTGGCCGTAGACCTCGACGGAACGAAAATCCCGGATGCCGTCGAGATAGCCGGTCTCGCGCGCGACCTGCGCGACGCGCTCCATGGCACGGCCGACCAAGACAACCTCGCGATCACAGGCGGCCGCGGCCTGCGCGACCGCGCGTAGGCGCGCCACGTTGGAGGCGAAGGTGGTGACGGCGACCCGCGCGGGTGCGCTGCGGACGAGCTCGGCGAGACATTTCGCAACGTCGGCTTCGGAGGGAGAGCGCCCCTCGCGGAATGCGTTGGTGGAGTCCCCGATCAGCGCGAGACAGCCCTCGTTGCCCAAGGCACGCAGCTTGGCTTCATCGGTCGGCGGGCCGATGACCGGGGTCGGATCGATCTTCCAATCGCCGGAGTGAAGCACGCTGCCGAGCGGGGTGCGGATGATGAGGCCATTCGATTCCGGGATCGAATGGGCCATGGATACGAGCTCGACGTCGAACGGTCCGAGCGTGAACCGGCCGCCGAGCGGCACGACGTTCACCGGGATCTCGGGCGCACCCGGCTCGCTCTCCCTCTTGGCTTGCAGCAGCGCGGCGGTAAAGGGCGTGGCATAGACCGGCAGCTTGAGGCGCGGCCACAGGTCGAGTAGCGCACCGAAATGATCCTCGTGCGCGTGCGTGAGCACGATGCCGAGAAGATTGCGGCGCTCCTCCTCCAGGTAGCGGATGTCCGGCATAATGAGATCGACGCCGGGCAGCGCGTCGTCGGCGAAAGCAATCCCGAAATCGACCGCAATCCATTGCCGGCGATGCTCGTCGCCGAGGCCGTAGATCGCGAGATTCATGCCGATCTCGCCGACCCCGCCAAGCGGCGCGAACACGAGTTCATCGGAGGGGCGCACCATGTCCGTGTTCCGATCAACTCGCCTTGTCGGTGGACGAGGCCGTGGCCGTGAACACATCACCGGCAGCGATCGTCGTGGTACTGCCGTCGGCCAAGCGCAGCACCAGGGCGCCGGCCTCGTCGAGCGCCTCGAAACGGCCGACGAGTTTGCGCTTGGCAAGGCGCACGCGCACGCCTTCGCCCATGCCGCTCGCGCGGGCAAGCCAGTCGGCGCGGATGGTCGAAAAGCCCTCGCCGGCATTCCATTGCGCGATGCGTCCGAGCAATTTGATCGACAACGCGCTGAACAGCGTGGCGGGCGAAACCGCGGCGCCGGCCGCGGCGAGATCGGTCGCGGGAAAATCGGTGTCCGCCGGGTGACTCGCGCAATTGACGCCGATGCCGACGGCGACCGCGTTCACGTCGCCTTCCCCTTCGATCAGGATGCCGGCGAATTTGGCGCCGGCGAGCAGAAGATCGTTGGGCCATTTGATCGCCAGCCGCGGCTTGAGATCGGCGGCGACCTCCACCACGGCATCGTGGATCGCAAGCGCCGCGACGAATGAAAGCTGTGGCCAATGCTCGGCTGCCGCCGGCCGCGTGAGCAACAGGCTGGCGTAGAGATTGCCGGGCGGCGATATCCACGCGCGCCCGCGCCGGCCGCGGCCCGCGCTCTGCCGATCGGCGGTGACCCAGAGCGGCCCGCGCTCGCCCTGACGTGCCAGATTGAGAGCCTCGGCGTTGGTCGAGCCGAGCACCTCGTGCGCGATGAGCCGCACGCCCGCCGCGGTCGCCCTGGGCTCGAGTTTCATTCAGCGTCAAGCTTCATTCAAAACAACGACTTTGCGGCAGCATTCGCCGCCTCGACCAGCGGGCTCGGATAGACGAAGAACAGGAGATTGAACAGGCCCGTCACCGCGAGCACGGCCTTGAGCTCGTGTGGCATCGGCTCGAATGGCCTGGCCGGCTCATCGAAATACATGATTTTGACGATTGTCAGATAATAGTAGGCGCCGACGACGCTGGTGACCACACCGATCACCGCGAGCGTGAACAGCCCCGCCTTGATCGCCGCCAGGAACACATAGAACTTGGCGAAGAACCCCGCGAGCGGCGGAATGCCCGCGAGCGAGAACAGCAGCATGGCGAGGAAAAACGCCATGGTCGGCTTGGTGCGGGCAAGGCCGGCGAGATCGGCGATGTCCTCGACCATCTGCCCGTCGCGCCGCATCGACAGGATGCAGGTGAAGGTCCCGAGCGTCATGGCGACGTAGATCGCCATATAGACCAGCACGCCCTGAACGCCTTCCTGCGTGCCGGCGGCGAGCCCGATGAGCGCGAAGCCCATGTGGCCGATGGACGAATAGGCCATTAGCCGCTTGAAGTTGCGCTGGCCGATGGCGGCGAATGCGCCGAGCGCCATGGAGGCGATAGCGACGAAGACCACGATCTGCTGCCATTGCGTCAAGATGCCAGGAAACGCCACGATAGTCGTGCGCACGAACATGGCCATGCCTGCGACCTTGGGCGCGGCGGCGAAGAAGGCGGTGATGGGCGTCGGCGCGCCCTCGTAGACGTCGGGCGTCCACATGTGGAACGGCACCGCCGAAACCTTGAAACAGAAACCGGCGAACAGGAAGACCAACCCGAACACCAGCCCCAGGCTCGCGGTACCTCCGCCTCCCTGGCTCGCGGCGTTGGCGATGCCGGCGAAGCTCACGGTGCCGGTGAAGCCGTAGACCAGCGATGCACCGTAAAGCAGCATGCCGGAGGACAAGGCGCCGAGCACGAAATATTTGAGCCCGGCCTCGGTCGAGCGCACGGAATCGCGATTTATCGCCGCAACCACGTAGAGCGCCAGACTCATCAGTTCGAGTCCGAGATAGAGCGCGATCAGGTCGGCGGCCGAAATGAGCATCATCATGCCGGTGGTCGATAGCAGGATCAGGATCGAATATTCGAACGTTTCGCGTTTCTCGCGCGCGAGATAGTTCGACGACATCAGGATCGCTGCGGCCGATCCGGCCAGCGCCAGAAGCTTGAGGAAGCGGGCGAAGCCGTCGACGATAAAACTACCGCCGAAGGTGACGAGTGTGCCCGCGGGCAGCAAAACAACGATGAGACCGGTAAGGACCAACAGCAGGATCGCCGCGCCCTCGATGCCCTTGGTCGCCCGCTCGCCGCGGAACGCGCCGACCATCAGCAGCAGCATGGCGCCGATCGCGAGCACGATTTCCGGCAGAGCCGGCAGCAGCGCGGGGATTTCAACGGTCTCGGTCATCGGTCGGCTTTCGGCCTGTGGTCAATGCGCCAGCAAGGCGGCGGCCTTCGCCGCGCCGATGGCGCGCTCGTAGTTCTCAAGCAGTTGCGCGACCGAAGCCGCCGACATGTCCAGGACCGGCTTCGGGTAGATGCCGAACAGAATGGTCAGGACGACCAGCGGCCCAAGCGTGACGATCTCGCGATAGTCGAGGTCCTTGATCGTGGCCAGGCTCGCTTTGGTCAGCGCACCGAAAATGACCTTGCGGTAGAGCCACAGCGCGTAAGCGGCCGAGAGGATGGTGCCGGTGGTCGCCAGCGTCGCCACCCAGGTATTGACCCGGAACGTGCCGATCAGCGTGAGGAATTCGCCGATGAAACCCGTGGTACCGGGCAGCCCCACGTTCGCGAGTGTGAACACCATGAACGCCGCGGCATAGAGCGGCATGCGATTGACGAGGCCGCCATAGGCGGCGATTTCGCGCGTATGCATGCGGTCGTAGACCACTCCGACGCACAGGAACAGCGCCGCCGACACGATGCCGTGGGAGATCATCTGGAAGATGCCGCCGGCCACGCCCTGCGTGGTCGCCGCAAAAATGCCCATGGTGACGAAGCCCATATGGGCGACCGAGGAATAGGCGATGAGCTTCTTCATGTCCTCCTGCGCGAGCGCGACCAGCGAGGTGTAGATCACCGCGACCACCGAAAGCGCGTAGATCAGCGGGGCAAGGTCGTGCGAGGCCGCCGGGAACATCGGCAGCGAGAAGCGCAGGAAGCCGTAACCGCCCATCTTCAACAGGATGGCGGCAAGGATCACCGAGCCCGCGGTCGGCGCCTCGACGTGAGCATCCGGCAGCCAGGTGTGCACCGGCCACATTGGCAGTTTCACCGCAAACGAGGCGAGAAACGCGAGCCACGCCCAGGTCTGCAGGCCGCGCGGGAAGCCGTGGCGCAGGAGCGCCGGGATCTCGGTAGTCCCCGCGTTCCAGTACATCGCCATGATGGCGAGCAGCATCAGCACGGAGCCGAGCAGCGTGTAGAGAAAAAACTTGAAGCTGGCGTAGACGCGGCGCGGGCCACCCCACACCCCGATGATCAGGAACATCGGGATGAGACCGCCCTCGAAAAACAGGTAGAACACCACGAGATCGAGCGCCGCGAAGGTGCCGACCATCAGCGTTTCCAGCACCAGGAATGCGATCATGTATTCCTTGACCCGGTGCTGAATCGGCAGCCAGCTCGCGATGATGCAGACCGGCATGAGCGCGGTCGTGAGGATGACGAACGGCAGCGAGATGCCGTCGACACCCAGGTGATAGGTGATGGTGCCGCCGAGCCAGGGCTTCTTCTCGACGAACTGAAACTCGGGCGACGAGGGATCGAAGCGCCAGACCAGGATCAGCGAGATCGCGAAGGTGATCAGCGTGGTCCAGAGCGCGACCCAGCGCGCGTTGCGTTTCTCCGCCTCATCGTCGCCGCGCATCACCATGACGAACAGCGCGCCGACGAGCGGCAGGAAGGTGGTGACGGAGAGGATCGGCCAGCTCATCGTCAGCTCGCCCGCGCGCCGAACATGAACCAGGTGATGAGCGCCGCGACGCCGATCAGCATGGCAAATGCATAGTGGTAGAGGTATCCGGTCTGCAGCCGCACCACGCTGCGGGTCACGTCGAGCACGCGCGCCGAGACGCCGTCAGGCCCCAACCTGTCGATCGTCCAGCCGTCGCCGTATTTCCACAGCGCGCGGGCCAACCACAAGGTCGGGCGAACAATCAAGAAGTCGTAGATCTCGTCGAAGTACCACTTGTTGAGCAGGAATTTGTAGAGCGGCTCCTGCTGGCGGGCGAGCTCGACCGGCAGCTCCGGTCGGCGAATGTAGAACTCCCAGGCGATGACGAAGCCGACCCCCATCAGCACCGTTGGCGCCATGGCGATCAGGTGGGGAACATGGTCGAGGTCCTCGAGTACATGGTTGTCGGCCGCGAATTTGAGCGAGCCGCGGAAAAATTCCCCCACGTCGTGGCCGACGAACAGCTCCGAGAACGGGTAGCCGGCGAAGATCGAGCCGGCCGCGAGAAAGCCGAGCGGAAGCACCATCACCATCGGGCTCTCGCGCGCCGCGTCGTAATGATGGTGGTCGTGCGGGCTGCCGTGGAAGGTCATGAAGATCAGCCGCCAGGAATAGAACGCGGTCAACGCTGCCGCGATGGCGGTGGTCCCGAACGCATAGAGCGCCATCGGGTTCGTGCTCACATAGGCTGCCGCGATGATGGCATCCTTGGAGAAATAACCGGCGGTGAGCGGGAAGCCGGTCAACGCGAGCGTACCCATCACCATGGTCCAGTAGGTGAGCGGGAGCTTGTCCTTCAATCCACCCATGTGCCGGATGTCCTGCTCGTGATGCATCGCAATGATCACCGAGCCGGAGCCGAGGAACAGCAGCGCCTTGAAGAAGGCATGCGTGAATAGGTGGAACATGCCGATCGAATAGGCGCCCGTGCCCATGGCGACGAACATGTAGCCGAGCTGCGAGCAGGTCGAATAGGCGATGATGCGCTTGATGTCGTTCTGCACCAGGGCGATCGTCGCGGCGAAGAACGCGGTCGTCCCTCCGATGAAGGTGACGAAGGCCTGCGCAGTTGGCGCCAGATCGAACAGCGGCGAGAGCCGCGCCACCATGAACACGCCTGCCGTCACCATGGTGGCGGCATGGATCAGCGCGGAAACCGGCGTCGGTCCCTCCATCGCGTCCGGCAGCCAGGTGTGCAGCAGGAACTGCGCCGATTTGCCCATGGCGCCCATAAACAGCAGGAAACACATCAACGTCAGCGCATCCACGTCCCAGGAAAGGAAGTGAATGCTCTTGCCGGTGAGCGCGGGCGCCTGCGCGAAGATAGTGTCGAGGTCGAGCGCACCGGTCATCACGAAGGCGGTGAAAATGCCGAGTGAGAAGCCGAAATCGCCCACGCGATTGACGATGAAGGCCTTGATCGCGGCGGCGTTCGCCTCCGGCTTTTGGTACCAAAAGCCGATGAGCAGATAGCTCATCAGGCCCACGCCCTCCCAGCCGAAGAACAGTTGCACGAGATTGTCGGCCGTCACCAGCATCAGCATGGCGAAGGTGAACAACGACAAATACGAGAAGAAGCGCGGCCGGAATGGGTCCTCCTCCATGTAGCCGATGGAATAGAGATGGACAAAAGCGGAAATGGTGGTGACGACGACGAGCATCACTGCCGTCAGCGCGTCGATGCGCAGGGCCCAGTCGACCTTGACATCGCCGGAAATGATCCAGGGAAAGAGCGCCACGCGGCTGTCGTGATGGCCAAATCCGACGTCGACGAACGCCAACCATGACAGCAGCATGGAGGCGAACAGAAAAACGGTGGTCACGAGTTCGGCGGAACGCGAGCCCGCGGCCGGCGGTTGAGGCTCGCTGGGCGAAACATCGAGGGCGGCGTGCGCCCCCGGTGGGGATGGCGCGCCGTGCGCATGGCTCTCGTCAACCGCGTCGGGCGGCCCACCCGGATAGCGAGCGCGCGCGCCGGCGAGCGCGATGAGAGCCGCAATGATCGCGCCCAGGAGCGGCAGGAAAACGATGGCGTAATACATGCCGCTCTCAGCCCTTCATCAGGTTGATGTCCTCGACCGCGATCGAACCGCGATTGCGGTAGTAAGCGACCAGAATGGCGAGCCCGATGGCCGCTTCCGCCGCCGCCACGGTGAGCACCAACAGCGCGTAGACTTGGCCCACCAGATCGCCGAGGAAGGCCGAGAAGGCGACCAGGTTGACGTTGACCGCGAGCAGGATCAGCTCGATCGACATCAGGATGATGATCACGTTCTTGCGGTTGAGGAAAATGCCGAAAATGCCGATCGTGAACAGGATGGCGGCGACCGTGAGGTAGTGGCCGAGGCCGATGGTCATATCGTTCCCCTGGAGCTCTCTAAAGTCCCTGGCCCGGCCGGACCTTGACGATGTCGATGGCAGTCGCCTTGGTGCGCGCAATTTGGTCGGCGATGTTCTGGCGCTTGACGTGAGGTTTGTGCCGCAGCGTCAGCACGATCGCCCCGATCATGGCGACCAGCAGCACCACACCAGCCGCCTGGAAGAAATAGACATAGCGCGTGTAGAGCACGTGCCCGAGCGCTTCGGCATTGAACATGCTGGCGATGGGCGGAATTGGCGTCGCAATCGCGCGTTGCACGTTGGGACCGATCGTCCAGCTGACCAGCACCAGCACCAGCTCGATCAGAGAAGAATGCCGCCGAGAAAGGCGCCGATCGGCAGGTATTGCATGAACCCCTGTCGCAGCTGGGCGAAATCCACGTCAAGCATCATCACCACGAACAGGAACAGCACCAAGACCGCGCCCACATAGACGATGATGAGGATCATCGCCAGGAACTCCGCGCCCAGGAGGATGAACAAGGCCGCCGCATTGACGAAGGCGAGTATGAGGAACAGCACCGAATGCACGGGATTCCTCGCCGCAATGACCATGACGGCGGCGGCGATGCACACGCCGGCAAACAGGTAGAAAAACAGCGCGGGGAAGATCATTCCGCGGCCTCAGCGGTACGGCGCATCGAGCGCGATGTTGTTGGCGATCTCGCGCTCCCAGCGGTCGCCGTTCGCAAGCAGCCGCTCCTTGTCGAAGTAAAGCTCCTCGCGCGTCTCGGTCGCGAACTCGAAGTTCGGTCCTTCGACGATGGCGTCGACCGGGCAGGCTTCCTGGCAAAGCCCGCAGTAGATGCATTTGACCATATCGATGTCGTAGCGCGTGGTGCGGCGCGTGCCGTCATTGCGGCGCGGCCCCGCCTCGATGGTGATCGCTTGCGCCGGACAGATCGCTTCGCAGAGTTTGCAGGCGATGCAGCGCTCCTCGCCGTTGGGATAGCGACGCAGCGCGTGCTCGCCGCGAAAGCGCGGCGAGAGGTGCCCCTTCTCGAACGGATAGTTGAGCGTGGGCTTGGGCTTGAAGAAATAACGCATCGCGAGCACGAACGCCGCCGCGAACTCCTTGAGGAACAACGCGCGAGCGGTTTGATCCATTTTCATGGCGCAATCCTTTCAGGCACTGCGTTTCGCCAGCGCATGTCCGTCAGTCCCCGATCATCCCGCCGAGCCAGTAGCCGATGCCCGCAAACACGATGATGTCGGCCGCGAGCACGGCCCGGCGCAGCAAGGAGGCCTCCTGCTCGAAACTCTCGCGCTCGTCGGCGCTGCCGGCGGAGGCGCGCGAGCGCAAGCCGCGCGCGACGAAGGTGACGAGCGGAACGTAGGCCAGCGCCGCGACGATCGTGCCGATGACGGCTCCGATGAGCCCGGCAAGCGACAGATCCATCATGCCGTTGCTCCGTCATTTCGCGATCAATCCCCCGTATTGCAAGACGCCCGCGACGATCGCGACCATCGCGAGCGAAAGCGGCAAGAACACCTTCCAGCCCAACCGCATGAGCTGGTCGTAGCGGTAGCGCGGCACGATCGCCTTCACCATGGCGAAAAGGAAGAACATGAACAGGACCTTGAGCGCGAACCAGATCACCCCCGGGATCCAGGTGAATGGCGCGACCGGAAACGGCGGCAGCCAGCCGCCGAGGAACAGGATGGTCGCCATGGCGCACATGGTGAGGATGGCGATGTACTCGCCCAGGAAGAACAGCAGGAACGGCGTCGAGGAATACTCCACCGCATAGCCGGCAACCAATTCGGATTCGGCCTCCACCAGATCGAACGGCGGACGGTTGGTCTCGGCCAGCGCGGAAATGAAGAACACCACGAACATGGGAAGCAGCGGCAGCCAGAACCAGTTGAACATTCCCCAGTTGCCCTCCTGCGCCTCGACGATCGCGGAGAGGTTGAGCGAACCGGCGCAGAGCAGCACGGTGATGATGACGAAGCCGATCGAAACCTCGTAGGACACCATCTGCGCCGCCGAACGCAGCGACGCGAGGAACGGATACTTAGAGTTTGACGACCACCCCGCCATGATGACGCCGTAGACCATGAGCGAGGAGATGGCGAAAATATAAAGCACGCCGATATTGAGGTTGGCGATCTCCCACTCGGCGCTGACCGGAATCACCGCCCACGCCGAGAGGGCAAGCACGCCGGTGACGAGCGGCGCCAGCAGAAACACCCCCTTGTTGGCGCCGGCCGGAATGATGGGTTCCTTGACGATGAATTTGAAGAGATCGGCGAAAGATTGCAGGAGGCCCCAGGGCCCGACCACATTGGGCCCGCGCCTGATCTGCACCGCCGCCCAGATCTTGCGGTCGGCATAAAGCACATAGGCGGTGATGATGAGCAGAATGACGAGCAGAAGCACGCTCTGCGCGACGATGATGACCAGCGGCCAGATGTAGTTGGTCCACAGTTCCGCCATGGCAGCTATTCCGCCGCGGTGAGCGCGGCGTGGCCCTCGGCGATCAGCGAGCATTCCGCCATGACGGCGGACGCCCGCGCGATCGGATTGGTGAGATAAAAGTCGTCGAGCGCGCGGCCGAACGCGGCCTTTTCGAGGGCGCCGCCGCGCGCGGCAAGCGCGGTGATATCCGCCCGCTCGACGGGCGCGATCTGATCGATGCGCTGCAGCTGCGGATGCGCCT
>WNGH01012007.1_pt1 | contig 12564 bp, 10 predicted proteins | sample 5400631 | NCBI WGS metagenome assembly WNGH01 (sample SAMN13153373, study PRJNA577476) | soil metagenome | isolation source: 115 cm soil or saprolite under Garry oak tree replicate 1 | place: USA:California | collected 2016-06-15
CGTTGCGCCGCGCCAGCGCGCGCGCCGGCTCACGCAGCCCCGCATGCACGTGGAGCGCGCCGCAGCAGACTTGCCCCGGGACTTCCCGCACCTCGTAGCCGTTGACCGTGAGCGCGCGGATCGTCGCGTCGTGAACGTGGGGAAAGAGGCCGTCCATGATGCAGCCGCGAAAAAGCAGGGCGGTCGGGCGGTCGGGCGGTCGGGCGGTCGCCGATTGGGTGGGCCTTCTGACCGCCGGACCGCCTGACCGCCTGACCGCCGGCCGCGTAGCGGCAAGCATCCCCATCGCGAACCGCAACCTTCCCCATCCCGCGAGCCGGCTGGGGATCCCCGTGGCGCGCAGGGCGCGGGCGAACGCGTACACCAGGCGCGACAGGCCGGGAGTCGTGAAGGCGGCGAGCGCAGCGCGGGCGGCCCAGGGGAGCCGGCCGGCGCTCGCGAGGCGCTCGCGGGCCTCCTCCAGGCCGCGACCGTAGCCCACCCCCGACGGACACACCGGCTCGCACCCGCGGCACCCGAGGCAGCGATCGAGGTGCTCCACGACGAACGGGTCGCTGGCGGAGAGCTCCCCGCGCTCCAGCGCCCGCATGAGCTCGATGCGGCCGCGCGGGCTGTCGGCCTCGTCGCCCGTCGCGAGGAAAGTGGGACAGGCTTGAAGACAGAAGCCGCAGTGGACGCAGGAGTCGAGTGCGGCGAAGCCGCCGCGCCCGTTCGCGGCCAACTCAACCGACGCGGTCATCGCTTTCGACGGCGACCGCGATGGCGCTTGCCGGATCGAAGGTCTGCCGCAACCCGGCCACCAGCGGACCCACCCCCTCGCGGTACGCGCCGAAGTGGCCCACGGCGCGCCGCAGGGGCCAAGGCGCGCGTTCGACGGTGAGAGGGACTTCTTGGGCGGCGAGCGTGCGCCGCAAATGGCGCAGCCGCTCGACGGTCGTCTCGCCCCCCCAGCGCAGGGTGCCGACGGACGGGCTCGCCGACACCCATTCATCCCCGACCTGGTGCTGGACGAGGTCGAGGAGGTCGTCGCTCGAGTCGGGGAGGCCGCCGAGACGAAACGTGACGGGCCGGGTGGCGAATACCTCGGCGGCGCGCATCCAGAAGGCGTGCGCCTCGTCGGCTCGGAGCGCGGCGAACCGCCCGCCGGTTGCCGTGCGCAGCCCCGCTTCCTCTGCGGCGACCAGCGCGGCCGAGCCCGCCACGCGTACGGCCAGTGCCCAGCGGTCCCGCCGCGCCAGCGCGGGCGAGAGCAGCTCGAGCGCCGCCAGGGTGAGACCCGCCGCCGCGATGTCGTCGGCCACGCGCGCCAGGTCTTCGCGCGCGCCCTCGAGCACGAGCGTCTGGTCGACCCGGGGCAGGGCGCGGAGGCGCAGATGCACGAGCACGATCACGCCGAAGGCCCCGAATCCGCCCGCCTGCAGTTTGGTGAGGTCGTAGCCCGCCACGTTCTTCATCACCCGGCCGCCGCTCTGGATGAGCCGTCCGTCCCCCGTGACGAACGTGACGCCCACGAGGTGGTCGCGGACGGCGCCGAGCCCGTGGCGCAGCGGGCCCGCCGTGGCCGTCGCCACCACCGAGCCGAGGGTGCGGCCGGCGAGCCCGGGGGGGTCGAGAGCGAGCCAGACGCCGTGGTCGGCGAGCTGCTGCCGCAACTGGTCGCAGCCGATCCCCGCTTCGGCGGTGGCGGCCAGGTCCTGGGGCTGGATCGAGGGGATGCGGTCCAGTCGCCGCGTGGTGAGGGCGAGGTCGGCGGGGGCATCGGCCGGCATCCAGGTGCCCGCGCCCTCGAGGCGGACGCGCCACCCCTCCTCCCGAGCGGTGCCGAGCAGCAGCGCGACGGCGTCGGGCGAGGCGGGGGCCACTCGCGGCACGCCGTCCGGCGCGCCGGTGTCTTCGAGCACGGCGTCGCGGCCGAGCAGGGCGCGGACGCGGTCGAGGAGGCTCATGATCCGAACGCGGAAGTCGGAACGGGGAACGCGGAACTGCCGGTTGGGTCGCCGTTCCGCGTTCCGCGTTCCACGTTCCGCAGCCCGACCCACTCCCGGCAGGCGTGTAGCGGGATCACCTTCCCCGGGTTCACGCGCTCGGCGGGATCGAAGACGTGGCGCACGCCGCGCATCGCGGCGAGCGAGTCGCCGTCGAAGAGGAGCGGCATGTAGCGCAGCTTGTCGAGCCCGATGCCGTGCTCCCCCGTGATCGTGCCGCCAACGGCGATGCACGCGGCCATCATCTCGCCGCTGGCCGCGTCCACCCGCGCCCGCAAGCCCGGCACGCGGCTGTCGAAGGAGATGTTGGGGTGGAGGTTGCCGTCGCCGGCGTGGAACACGTTGCTGATCGTGAGCCCGTAGCGCTGGCCGATGCGTCCAATCGCCTCGAGTACGTCGGGGAGCGTCGAGCGCGGCACCACGGCGTCCTGGACTACCAGGTCGCGCGACAACCGGCCCATCGCGCCGAACGCTTTCTTGCGACCCTGCCACAGCCGTTCCCGCTCCTGCTGGTCCGCCGCCGTGCGCACGGAGCGTGCGCCGTGGCTCTTGAGGACGCCCTCGATGGTGCCGGCGTCGGCCGCGACCGCCTCGTCCACCCGCCCGTCGAGCTCGACGAGCAGCACGGCGGCGGCGTCGCGCGGATAGCCGGCCGCGTAGACCGAGTCCTCCACGGCGCGGATGCAGGACTGATCCATCATCTCGAGCGCGGCGGGGACGATGCCGCTCGCGATCACCGCCGAAACCGCCTCTCCCGCGGCACGGATGGACGAGAAGTCCGCCAGTAACGTGCGCACCGCCCGCGGTCGCCGATTGGCTCGAGGGGTCGGGAGCGTACAGCAGGCCGTACGGGGCGGCGGCGGCCGAGAGCCTCGCGTTCACGACGCCCGGCTCGACGACGGCGACGCGGTTGTGGGGGTCGAGCTTGAGGATTCGGTTGAGGCGGGTGAGCACGAGGAGCACGGCGCCCGCGCCCGCCAGCGCGCCGCCCGACAGGCCGGTGCCCGCGCCGCGCGGCACGAACGGCACGTCGTGCGCCGCGAGCAGGCGTACCAGGGCGACCACCTCGTCCCGGGTGCCGGGGAGCACGACGACGTCCGGCACGCGGCGGTGGACCGTCAAGCCGTCCTTCGCGTACGTGGCGCGCTCGGCAGCGGCGATGCGCACATGCGGCGCGCCGACCAGCCGGGTGAGAGCGTCCACCAGCGCGCGCTCGATCACGAGGCGCGCTCGATCTCGGGATGGGCGCCCCCACGGCCGTTCCGCTTGGCCCGCTCGCGCACCACCGCGCGCCGCGCGGCGTCGGCGGCGAGCGGCTTGAGGAGCGCCGCCAGCTGTCGCAGGCGCCGCGTCGTGCTCCGCCCCATCTGCAGCGCTTGCTTGGCGTCGGGCTCGAGCTCGAGCGCCCCCGCCACGTGGAACGACAGGGCCGTGGGATCGGCTGGGAGTTCAGCCGGCTCCTCGAACTCGCGGCTGGTGAGGGTGTTCAGAGCCTGCAGCAGCCGCTGGAAATGCTCCCGCACTTCGTCGGCGAGCGGGGCGGTTTCGACGGGGTCGGCGGGGTCGTCGTCGAACTCCTCGACGCGCGCCCGGCGATACGGGCGCTCGCTCGCGCACCACTCGACCAGCACGAAGCGCTGCTCGCCTTCGGTGAGGATGTTGGATCGGCCGTCGGGGAGCTCGTGCGCCGACCGGATGAGGGCGATGCAGCCGACTTCCCCCAGCCGCGGCGTCGTGTCCGCCCCTTCCTGCTCCGGCGGCGCGGCGTACGCGATCCCGAAGCGCCGGTCGCCGGCGAGACAGTCCGCGAGCAGCTGGCGGTAGCGCGGCTCAAAAATGTGCAGGGGCTGCGGAACCCCAGGAAACAGGACCAGCGGCAAGGGAAAGATTGGAAGTTCACGGGCCATGGTTAATAGTATACAGGAGGGGCCACTGCTAGACGGATAGACGGACAGCGGTTTGTAGCGAAGAGGGGCCAGGAGATGCCTCTCCTGACCCCTCCAAACTGTTCACCGCTGCCCGTCTGTCCGTCTAGTGGTTGCCCGTCCTCACGCTGCTCTCCAAAAGCCCTTCAGTGCCTTGCCGTCAGGGGACTCACGGAGCTTCTCGAACGCCCGCTCCCTGATCTGCCTGATTCGCTCGCGGGTGACGCCCATGAGTGCGCCGATCTTCTCGAGCGTCATGGCCTCGCTCCCCTCCTCCAGGCCGTAGTACAGGTAGAGGATCTTCCGCTCGCGGGGCGTGAGGTACTTCTGGAAGATGCGGTCGATGAACTCGCGCATCAGCCGGCCGTCGGTCTTCTCCTCGATCTCGCCGCCTTCCTGGCCGGCGAACCGCTCGCCCAGTGTGGCCGCCTCGCGGTCGCTACGGTCCACCGGGGCGTCGAGAGACAACTCGGCCGCCGTCATGCGCCGCGCCGTGCGCACGTTTTCTACGGTATCCTCGAGCGCCCTCGCGATCTCGTCGTCGGTGGGTTCGCGCCCCAGCTCTTGGGACAAGTAGGTCTCGGTGCGGCTCATGCGAATCAGCTGCGAGTTCTGGTTCAGCGGGATGCGGACACTGCGCGTCTGCTCGGCGAGCGCCTTCAACACCGCCTGCCGGACCCACCACACCGCGTATGAGATGAACTTGACGCCCTGGTCGGGATCGAACTTCTTGACCGCCTTGAGCAGGCCCTCGTTGCCGATCGCGACCAGTTCGGAGAGGTCGAGGCCGTGACCCTGATACTTTTTGACGTAGGAGATGACGAAGCGAAGGTTGGCAGTGACGAGGCGTTCGGCGGCTTTCTCGTCGCCCCGCTGGACCCGGCGTGCGAGGCGACGTTCCTCACTCGGGTCCTTGATCAGCGGCAGCTTCTGGATGTCTTGCAGGTATTGGTCGAATGCACCGGACGGATTGGCTCGAAAGAACGCCTTGGGCTTGCCTCCACTCGAGCGGGCCATCGAGGGAACTCCCAACAGTGTAGGGCTCACGTTGTGGATGGAGACGGGTCGCCGACCGCCCGCCGCTGGATCAAGTTTCGACGGCGCCAATATAGGAATCACTCGTCCGGGGTGCAAATCCACGCGCTTATCCACATCACAAACTGTTCCTACAGAGATGATTGGGCCGTTTGTCCACTATCCACAGAGCATGTGGGGAACACCGCCCCGGTGCCTGCCGCGGGGGCGAATGTGGAGAGGTGGGAACCGTGTGAGGAAGTTGTTGGCTGGTATGTGATTAGTTCGCAGCCGCGAGGGCGTCCCACACCATCTCCGCCGGGGCGGCCACTGTCCAGCCGCCCTGCGCGTCGCCGTGCATGGTGCCGATCGCCCGCGGCAGCGCGAACCGCACGGCGCCCGCGCGTGCCTTCTTGTCGAGCTGCATCGCCTGCATCAGCTCGTCCACCGGCGCGGCGGCGGGCCGCGTCAGTGGCAGGCCGAAGCGCTCCAGCAGGCCGCGGACTCGCGCCGCTGTGCCGGGCGTGGCGATCGCGAGCGCTTCCGCCAGGCGTGCCTCGCATGCCATCCCGATGGCCACGGCCTCGCCGTGCAGCACCGCGAACTTGGCCGCCGCCTCGACGGCGTGGCCGACCGTGTGCCCGAAGTTGAGGATGGCCCGCCGCCCCGCCTCCCGCTCGTCCGCCGTCACGACCTCGGCCTTGATCTCGATGGAGCGCGTGACGGCGCGTTCCAGCGCCGCCGGATCGCGCGCCAGGACCGCCGCCGCCGCCGTCTCGAGAAACCCGAAGTAGTCCGCGTCCGCGATCACCCCGTGCTTGACCGCCTCTGCCATGCCGGCCGCGAGCTGCACCGGAGGCAGCGAGCCCAGGACCTCGAGGTCCACCGCCACGAGCCGCGGCTGATGGAAGGCGCCGAGCAGGTTCTTGCCGTGCGGCACGTCGACGCCGGTCTTGCCGCCGATCGAGGAATCGATCATGGCGAGGAGCGTGGTGGGCACTTGGACGTAGGGGACGCCGCGCAAGTATGTGGCGGCGACGAAGCCGGCGACGTCGCCCACCACCCCCCCGCCCAGGGCGACGATCGCGCAGTCGCGCCCGAGCTGCGCCGCCAGCATGCGGTCCGACAGGGCCGCCCAAGTCTCCCGCGTCTTGTTCGATTCTCCCGCCGGGAACGCGAAGATCTGGGCCGGCACTGCCGCGTCGTGGCAGCGCGCGACAAGGGCCTCCCCGTAGAGCCGCGCCACGTGGGCGTCGCTGATCACCGCATAGCGGGCGGCGGGGCAGGCGTCCCGGAGCAGCCGCGGTAGCTCGGCCAGGATGCCGCGGCCGACGACGATGCTGTACGACGCATCGCGGCGCTCCACCAGGGGAACGGGGATCGTCACCACGTCACGTCGGCGTGGCCCGCGGCGGCGTTCGCCGCGCGTGCCAGCACGAAGAGCAGGTCCGAGAGACGATTCAGGTACGTGAGGACGGCGGGAGACGCCCCTCCGTCCCGCAGCAGCGGCACGACCGCCCGCTCCGCGCGGCGACACACCGTCCGGGCCAGCTGCAGGGCGGCGGCTTTGGGCGTGCCACCCGGCAGGATGAAGTTCTGCAGGGGGAGGAGCTTGGCCTCGTGCGCGTCGATGGCATGCTCCAGCATGCCGGTGTGCGACTCGCCGATCGGGTCGCCAGCGAGCGCCTTCGCGAGCCGGGCCCGATCCGGTGTCGCCAGCTCCGCACCGATGGTGAACAGGTCGCGCTGCACCCGTTCGAGCACCTCACGGCAGAACTCCTCCGGCGCGAGGGCGAGCGCGAGACCGATGCTGGCGTTCAGCTCGTCCACCTCGCCGTACGCCGCCACCCGGGGGTCGTCCTTCGGGACCCGGGCCCCGCCGAACAGTCCCGTCTCACCGCCGTCGCCGGTCCGGGTGTAGATCCTCGCCACTGCCCGTCCTCTCCTCCCCCCAGGCGGTCTGTGGCGGTAGGAGGCGGTCAGGGACGGGAACGCTCCTCACCGACCGCCCCCGTCCGCTCCCGTCCGCCCCCTACCGCCTCTTACCGCCCCCTGTCAGATTCGCCCCAATGCAAGAGTTGAAAGATATCACGATAATCGGGGCCGGCCCCACCGGCCTGTTCGGGGCGTTCTACGCCGGTATGCGCGGTGCATCCTGCCGCCTGATCGACAACCTCGACCAGCTGGGAGGCCAGCTCACGGCCCTCTACCCCGAGAAATACATCTTCGACGTCGCCGGATTTCCCAAGGTGCTGGCCAAGGACCTGGTGAAGGGGATGGCGGAGCAGGCGCTCCAGTTCCACGCCCCGGTGCAGCTCGGTGAGAAAGTGATCGCCCTCAGGCGCGAATCGGACAACGGCCGCCCCCGCTTCGTCGTGGTCACGGACAAGGATGAATATCCGTCGCACACGCTCCTCATCGCGGGGGGCATCGGCGCGTTCACGCCGCGCAAGCTGCCGCTCAAGGACGTGGATCGTTGGTACGGGCGCGGGGTGTTCGACCGGGTGCTCGAGCCCGCCGCGTTCTCGGACAAGCGGGTGCTCCTAGTCGGCGGCGGCGACTCGGCGTTCGACTGGGCCGTCAACCTCCAGGGCATCGCGCGCTCGATCCTGATGATTCACCGCCGCGACGGCTTCCGCGCCCACCACGCGACCGTGCAGCAGGTGCAGGCGCTGTGCGCGGCGGGCAAGATGGAGCTGCGCACCTTCTGGGAGGTCAAGGCGATTCACGGCGCCGAGTGGGTCGATGCGGTGACGATCCACAACAGCAAGACCAAAGAAGAGGAGCACGTCGCCGTCGACGCCGTCATCCCCCAGCTCGGCTTCCTCTCCTCGCTGGGCGCCATCGCCGAGTGGGGGCTCGAGCTCGAGAAGGGCGACATCAAGGTCGCCTCTACGATGGAGACCAACATCCCCGGGATCTTCGCGGCCGGGGACATCACGACCTATCCGGGGAAGCTCAAGCTCATCGCGACGGGCGTCGCGGAGGCGAGCATCGCGGTGAACCACGCGGTGCACTTCATCAATCCCGCCGCCAAAGTCGCCCCGGGCCACTCGAGCAACATGGCCCTGTTCGGACAGAGCGAGGACTGACCCCCCCCTCCCCCGCACCCTGGAGCGGCGCGGACCGAATGCCGGGCTCCGGTGTCGAAAAGGTTGACAGTGCAGTCGGTGCGCGCCAACGTAGGGGAGCAGCCCGACCTCATCCATTGCGTGCCAATCTCCTCGCCCTGCTGGTCGCCGTGTCCGCGGCGGCTCCCCTCGCCGCGCAGCAGGCGGAGCAGCGAGTGGTGCGCAGCCTGGCGTTCGACGGCAACCGCGCGCTGGACGACTTCACCCTGAGCACCGCGATCGCCACCTCGCAGTCGAGCTTTTTCGCGCGCGTGTGGTGGCTCCGCTGGACGCACTTGGGGGAGCGGCGGTATCTGAGCGAGGTGGAATTCCGCCGCGACGTGCTGCGGCTGCTCCTCCTGTACCGGCAGAGCGGCTATGTGAATGCGGTAGTCGACACCCTCGTGCAGCGCACGCCGCGCGACGCATTCATCACCTTTCGCATTCACGAGGGCGCACCGGTGCGCCTCGAGCGACTGGATGTCGTGGGTGCCGACGCGATCCTCAACGTGCGCCAGCTGACGAAAGAATTGCTGCTGCGAGTGGGGGATCCGTTTAACCGGTTCCTCTTCCAGGCATCCGCGGATACGATCGTGGCGCGCCTCAAGAACGCCGGGTATCCCTATGCCGCCGTGCTGCGGAACTTCGACGAGGACGACGCGGCGCTCACGGCCACGGCGACCTTGGAGGCTGTGCCGGGGCCGCGCATCTGGATCGGCGATGTGCTGATTCAGGGCCTCAGCCGCATGGACACGGCGCCCGTGCGCCGCATGCTGTCGGTCAAGCCGGGTGATTTGTTCCAGCAGAACCGGTTGTACTTGAGCCAGCGCGACCTGTACGACATGGGTGTGTTCCGCTCGGTCAACGTCGTGCTGGCGGACTCGGTGCCGCCCGCTCCAGACGCGCCGGGCGACACGCTCGCCCGCGTCGTGGTTCGGCTCGCCGAGGGACCCGGTCATCGCGTGCTCGGGGGGATGGGATACGGCACGATCGACTGCTTCCGCCTGCAAGGCGGGTGGACGGCATACGACTTCCTGGGCGGCGCGCGCGCGCTGGACGTCACGGGGAGCGTCTCGAAGCTCGGGGTCGGCACCCCGACTGACGCGGGGTTACGCGACAACGTGTGCCAGTCGTTGCAGTCGGACCCGACGTCGGACACGGTGAACTACAACGTCGGGCTGACGGTGCGCCAGCCCACGTTTTTCTCGCCGCGTCATACGGCGCGGCTGGGCGTGTTCGCGGAGCGGCGCTCCGAGTTCAAGACCTATACGCGCCAGGACGTGGGCGTGAACCCGGCCGTCACCGTCAACGCCCGGCGCAACATCCCGGTCACCATCGGCTACGCCTTCTTCGTGGGCCGCACCACCGCCGATCCCGCCATCTACTGTATTCGGTTCACCGTGTGCACCGAGGCCGACCAGGCGGCCCTCGCCAGCTCGCGCCGCTTCGCGGCCGTGACGGTGTCGGGCGCGCGCAACCAGGTGAACTCGGTGCTCGATCCGACGCACGGCAGCCTCGTCACCGTCGGCTTGATGCATGCGTCCCCCGTGGTAGGATCGGACACGTTGTACGATTTCAATCGGGGGGAGCTCGAGGTGTCCCGATACTATTCGCTGGGGCGGCGGGGGGTCTTCGCTTGGCGCGCGCGGGCGGGGGCGATCATCCCGGGGCGCGAGATCAGGCTCGCCCCCCAGCCCGTGCAGTTCGTGCCGCCGGACCAGCGCTTCTACGGCGGCGGCCCGAATTCGGTGCGCGGCTACGCGCGTAACGGACTCGGGCCCCGCGTGTACGTCACGACCGACACCATCTCGCTCTCCGACGTGCGGGCGGCGCCGACGGGGGGTAATTCGATTCTCGTGCTCAACAGTGAGCTCCGGTTCGCGACCCCGCTCTTCCCCGACCGGATGCGGGTGGCACTGTTCGTGGACGCCGGTCAGGTGTGGGAGCTCAGTGGGCAGACCAGCGTGCACGGGATACGCGTGACCCCGGGGGCGGGGCTCCGCTTCACGACGCCGCTCGGCCCGGTGCGTATCGACGCGGCCTACAACGACTACGCCGCCGAGGCGGGCGACGTCTACTTCCTCAACACCACGAACAACAGCCTCAGGAAGCTGACCGACAATACCACAGGGGCCGACATCACGTACGCCCCGCCGCGGCCCGCTACGTTCTGGCGGCGCGTCGTGGTGCAGTTCGCCGTGGGGCAGGCCTTCTGATGGTCAGGCGCTCGCTGGCGACGGCCCTGTGGCTCGTGGTCGGACTCCTCGCTTCCTTCCTCGGAGCCCTCTCGGCGCTGGTCGGCACGGGGTCGGGGCGCCAGCTCCTCGAGCGCGCGGCCACCAGCGCGCTGCATCGCGTGTTCGACGGCTCGGTCGAAATCGGGGAGGTCGGCGGACCGCTCCTCACCGGCGTCACCCTGCGCGACGTCAAGCTGTTCGATCCCGATACCACACTCGTGGCCGCGCTGCCGCGGGTGGATGCGACCTACAACCCCTTCGACTTCGTGGCGGGCCGCGTCGTGCTGCTCGAGCTAGAGCTGCGGGAGCCGATCATCAACATCGTTCAGCACCCGGGGGGCCGCCTCAACGTGGAGGAGTTCCTGCGGCTGGGCCGCCCCGACACCGGCCCGCACGGGCCCGCCACCCTGATCGTGTTCCGGAACCTGCGCGTCGACGAGGGTACGGTGACGCTGCGCCTCCAAGAGGGCGGAGCTGAATGGCAACGAGATCGACCCGCTGGAGAGCCAGGGCCGGCGCCGCGTCCGCCGGTTCGAGCACCTCAATGCTCGGCTCACCACGCTGCGCGTCTCCTCGCCGCAAGAGCGGGGCGTCCACGCCGACATCGCGCGGCTCGCGATGACGAGCACCGACCCCGCCGTGGAGCTGCGGGATGTGGTGGGGCAGCTCACGGTGCTGGGCGACTCGCTCGAGCTGGACCTGCCGCGCGTGCAGCTGCCTGCCTCGCGCTTGTCGGCGCGCGGCCGCGTCCGCTGGCCCCGGGGCAGGCTGCTCTACGACCTCACGATGCGCGCCGACTCCGCGACGCTCGGGGACGTGCGGTTCGTCACCCCGCGCCTCCCGGCGGGCGCAGTGTACCGGGGCGGGGTGCGCCTCAAGTCGCACGGCGGCCGCCTGCTCGAGGTGCAGCTCTCTCCCCTCGACGTGCGCTACGGCGGGGGCACGCTCACCGGTCGGCTCACCGCAGTGACCGCCGCTGATTCGGGGCTGGTCGCCGTGCGCGGCGCCGATCTCGTGGCGACCGACTTCGACCTCGACGTTCCGCGCGGGCTCGTGGCGGCCTTGCCGTTCTTCGGGCGGTTGAGCGGCCACACGACCGCCGACGGCACCCTCGGGGCGCTGGCGCTGGCCGTGGATTGGACATTCCGCGACTCGCTGGTCGCCGGCTGGCCGGTGTCGCGCATTCGCGGCAAAGGCCAGGTCGATCTGACGTCCCCCCCCCCGGACGGCATGCGCTTCCGCCCCTTCGTGGTGGAGGCGGCGACCGTGGACCTCGGGACGGTGCGCCGCCTGGCGCCGGCCGTCGCGCTCCGCGGCGAGCTGCAGGGCGAGGGCACCCTCACGGGCTCGCTGCATGACGCCCGCTTCGCCGGGACGCTGGCGCAGCGCGACGGCGACCGTCCCGTGAGCGTCGCCCGCGGCACCATGGGGCTCGACACGCGCGGTGACACGCTCGGGGTGTTCGCCGACGTGAGTGCCGACCCGCTCTCCTTCGACGGGCTGCGCGGCAGCTTCCCCCGGTTGGCCCTGCGCGGCGCCGTGGCAGGACCGGTGCGACTCAGCGGTACGGCGGCGGCGCTCGAGACCCACGCCGCGCTCGCGTCCGCCACGGGGGCGGGAAACCTGGACGTCGACGGCGTGCTCACCCTGCTCGGCGGGCGCTCCGCGGCTCGCGACCTGACGCTACGCGCGCGCAACCTGGACCTGTCGCGCTGGACCGCGCGCGGGCCCGCGTCGCGCCTGACCTTCACCCTGGCGGGACGCGTGATGCAGGACAGCGGCGCCTCCCCCGTGGGCACACTGACCGCGACGCTGGCGCCCTCGCTGCTCGCCGGAACCGCGCTCGACAGTGGCCGGGCGGTGGTGCAGCTGGCGGGCGGCCGCCTGTACGTGGACTCGCTGCGCCTGGCGCAGCCGGGGTTGGTCACGACCGGCGCCGGCACGCTGGGGTGGCGGCGCCCCGCAACGGGCGTGCTGTCGCTCGACTTCGACGCCGATAGCATGCATTCGCTCGATTCGCTGGTTGCGTGGGTCGTCGGCCCCGACACGGCCGCCGCCACGCACGGGCGCTCCCTCGCAGGTTAGGCGCGCGTGCTTCTCACACTCTCGGGCGCTCTCGATTCCCTGGCGCTCGAGGAGCGCGCCAGCGCCGACCACCTGCGGTGGCGCGACTGGGAAATCCCCTCGGGCCACGGTCACGGCGCGTACCAGCCGGGCCCCGATCCCATCTTCCAGCTCGACGCGGCGCTCGACTCGCTGCGCCTGGGGCGGTACGGCTTCGGCGCCGCCTCCG
>WNGH01017347.1_pt1 | contig 12562 bp, 11 predicted proteins | sample 5400631 | NCBI WGS metagenome assembly WNGH01 (sample SAMN13153373, study PRJNA577476) | soil metagenome | isolation source: 115 cm soil or saprolite under Garry oak tree replicate 1 | place: USA:California | collected 2016-06-15
GCCAGGAAGCGATCGGCAATCTTGCCGCGCGCGGCGCAATCGCGGCGCGCTCGCCGAAGGAAGTCGCCGATGCCGTGGAGACGGTGATGGCGAGCCTGCCAACGCCCGACATCGTTCTAAAAGTTGCAACCGGGACCGATGGCGTGATCGAAGGCAAGCGCGTTAAGCGCTTCGTCGACCTTTCCACCACCGGCGCGGTGATGGCGCAGCGCATCTTCAAGGCGCTTGCCGCACGCGGCATCGTGCAGATCGATGCGCCGGTTTCCGGCGGCGTGCGCGGCGCCGAGAAAGGCACAGTGGCAGTGATGGCATCGGGTCCGCGCGCCGATGTCGAAGCGGTCGAGCCGGCGCTCAAAACGATCGGGAAATTTTTCTATATCGGCGAGCGGTCCGGCGCCGGCCAGACCATGAAGCTTTGCAATAACGTGTTGTCCGCCGCTGCCATGGCGGCGACATCGGAATCGATGGTCATGGGGGTGAAAGCCGGGCTCGATCCGCGCATCATGCTCGACGTGATCAATGCCAGTTCGGGCCGCAGCACCGCGACCGAGCAAAAGTTTCCCGAAGTCGTTGTGCCCCGCAAGTTCAATCAGGGGTTCACGGCCGGTCTGATGCTCAAAGACGTGAACCTCTTCATTTCGGAAGCCAAGGCGCTTGGCATTCCGATCCAGGTGATCGAAGCCGTCGCCGCCATCCTCAAGCTCACTTGCGACGAACTCGGTCCTGACAAGGACATCACCCAGATCGTGCAGCCGATCGAACAGCGGGCCGGCGTGGAAGTGCGCGCGCCAAAGACGTAACGCATTCCGCTCTAAGCCAATATGCGGCGGCAACGGCTCAGTTGCTACAAATTATCCATTTGAAACAGCAATTTAGCGGAAAGCGCGTTTCTGTGACCTGGGTCACTTCGCGGTTTTTGCAGCCGGTTACATTGGCTGCGGTGAATGACGAAGGCTGTGAGGTCGAACGCAACGTTGATTGAAATTCGGTTCCGATGTCAGCGGGTCCCCGTCCCCAAACCTCCAATGATCCGCGTGATATCCAAGGGGTGATGCACGTCCCCCATACACCCCAAGAACCCTGCCACGGGTTCACCTCGCCCGCTCCGGACTAACGTCCGGGCGGGCTTTTCCTTTGCTCAATTCTGCCGCATGCTTTGCCGGTCGAGCTGAAAATCGGATCGAAACCGTAACGGATCAAGTCCGCAACAGGGCCGCGACAGGCGCCATGGCTCTCCCCCGCACCAATCCAAGTTTGCTGTCGGAGCTGCCCGAACACTTTTCGGCAAACCTGTTCCGCAATACGAAGCCGGTGCGGCTCAAGGCCGACGAGGTCTTATTCCTCGCAGGCGACGCCGGCGACGGCTGCTATCGCGTCGAGGACGGACTCCTCAAAGTCACGATGGTGTCGCGCGCCGGCACCGAGCGCATTCTCGCCTTTCTCGGCCCGAGCGCGATCGTCGGCGAATTGTCCATTCTCGACGGATTGCCGCGCTCGGCCTCTGTCGTGGCGGTGCGCCCTGCTCTGTTGAGCTTTCTTAGCCGCGCCGCGTTCGAGGAGTTCGCCAACAAGCATCCCGAAATCTACAAGTCGCTGGTGACGCTGATTGCGGCGCGGTTGCGCGAGACAGACGCCACGATCGCGGCTGGTAGTTTTTTGCCGCTGCGCGGCCGCGTCGCCTGCACGCTGCTCGAACTGGCGCAGGAGTTCGGCCAGGATGTCGGCTCCGGCCGCATCGTCATTCGCCAGAAGATCGGGCAGAGCGATCTGGCCGCGATGGCCGGTATCGCCCGCGAAAACGTCAGCCGCATTCTCAACGATTGGAAGCGGCGCAAACTGGTCAGCCGGCTGTCCGGCTACTATTGCCTTGAGAACAAGGCGCTGCTGCAAAACGAGGCCGAGCTGTAAAGGCTTTTTGGCTCAGCCGCGAAGGCCAGGGCCGCCGTGACTTCGTACAGGCGGCAAAGCGGTATCCATAATTTCGGCATCATGCTGTAAAAGCCGGACATGAACACGCCTCGGCTTGCCGACTTCCGGCGCATTGTCGTCAAGATCGGCTCCTCGCTTCTGGTCGACGCTAAGGCCGGCCGGCTCAATGAAAAATGGCTGGCCTCCTTGGCCGCCGACGTCGCCGCGCTGCACGCCGGCAAACGCGACCTTCTGGTCGTGTCTTCCGGCGCCATTGCGCTCGGCCGAAGTGTTCTCAAATTGCCGGCCGGTCCGCTCGCGCTTGAAGACAGTCAGGCCGCCGCCGCGGTGGGGCAGATCGCGCTGGCGCGCACCTGGACCGAGGCGCTGTCGCGCCACGGCATCACCGCCGGTCAGGTGCTGGTGACGCTCGGCGATACCGAGGAACGGCGGCGCTATCTCAACGCCCGCTCGACGATCGACCGTTTACTGCAATGGCGGGCCGTGCCCGTCATCAACGAGAACGACACAGTCGCCACCAACGAAATTCGCTACGGCGATAATGATCGGCTGGCCGCGCGCGTCGCCACGATGATGAGCGCCGATGCTCTGGTGCTGCTCTCCGACGTCGACGGGCTCTACGACGCCCCGCCAGGCACCAATGCTACAGCGCGGCACCTGCCCCGCGTCGAACGTGTCACACCTGAGATCGAGGCGATGGCCGGCGCGGCAGGATCGGGCCTGTCGCGCGGCGGCATGCAGACCAAGCTCGAGGCGGCCAAGATTGCGACTGCTGCAGGGACGCACATGGTCATTGCGTCAGGCCGCGTCGAACATCCGCTCAGCGCGATCGAAAAGGGCGCGCGATCCACTTGGTTCGTGACCGCGGCCAATCCAGTGACGGCGCGAAAAAAATGGATTGCCGGTTCGCTCGAACCTAAGGGGACGCTCACCATCGATGCCGGGGCAGTCACCGCGCTGCGGCGGGGCAACAGCTTGCTGCCGGTCGGCGTGATGCGGATCGAAGGTGACTTCGCCCGGGGCGACGCCGTGATCATCCGCGGCCCCGATGGCGTAGAGATCGCCCGCGGCCTATGCGCTTACGACGCCGAAGATGCGCACAAGATCCGGGGCCGTTCGTCCAGCGAAATCGGCGCGATCCTCGGCTTTTCCGGCCGGGCCGAGATGGTTCATCGGGACGATCTGGTGGTCGGGCGCGGATGAACACGGCGCTGGTCGCAGTCGGGCGCCTGAGCGTCCCACCTGAGCGTCCCACCTGAGCGTCCCACCTGAGCGTCCTACCTGCGCAGACCCACCTGCGTAGACCCGGCAACTGCCCTCCCAAAAGAGGAACCCCGGCTGCAAATGCAGCCGGGGTTCGACGCCGGGTGATTGAGGGTGAGGGGCTGGGGGGCTTCGCCCGGCGCCTAACCGTCAACGGCATCGGCGAAGGGTTGTTCCGGCGCCGTTAATTATTTTTTTCGCCCGGCTCGAACGCCGCCTTGGCGGGGTTTGCGGCTTCCGGCTGCCGGTGCGTCGGATACGGCTTGACCCGCCGGAAACCAGGCCGAGATCGATGCGCCGGCCGCCGGGCAAGACGACAAAACGCGAAAATACCTGTAACTGCCGATTGTTGTCGTCGTCCCCGGCAACACTTCGTCCTTCGATGACGAAGGTGGTTCCGACCGGGAAACGCTTCGGCAACCGGTTGAACTTATGGCGTAATGACAAAGACATGGCCCCTCTCCGCGTGAGAACTATCTGCGCAACGCCGGCAATTCGACAGATTACAAAGTCGCGAATGCAAGACGGATCAAGGCCATGAACGAAGCTATCAACGCGCCATGAACGCGCCGCTCAAGGCCCTGGAAGGCTCTGGCGCCCGTCCCTCCGGCGCCAAAGGCGCAAGCGATCTTCCAGCGCTCATGCGCCAAATCGGTCGCGACGCCCGCACCGCCGCGCGGGTTTTGGCGCTCGCCCCAGCGGCACAGAAGAACCGTGTTTTGGCAGCTATGGCCAAGGCGATCCGCGCGGGTTCCTCCGCGATCTTGGCGGCCAATCGTGAGGATCAGGCCGAAGCCAAGGCCGCCGGGGCAACCCCGGCGTTCCTCGACCGCCTGGCGCTCGATCCCGAGCGGATCGCAGCCGTGGCGGACGGGATTGAGGCCGTCCGCAAGCTGAAGGATCCGGTCGGGTCGGTGATGGCGTCGTGGCGGCGGCCCAATGGCATGCGGATCGAGCGTGTGCGCGTTCCGCTCGGCGTGGTCGGCGTCATTTATGAGAGCCGCCCAAACGTGACCGCGGATGCCGCTGCGCTCTGTCTCAAAGCCGGCAATGCCGCGATCCTGCGCGGCGGCTCCGAGAGCTTTCGCTCATGCCGCGCTATTCACGCCGCATTGCTCGAAGGGCTGGCAGAGGCTGGCCTGCCGGCTTCATGCGTGGCACTGGTTCCGACTCGCGAACGCGAGGCGGTCGGCATGATGCTGTCCGGTTTGGACGGCGCCATAGACGTCATCGTGCCGCGCGGCGGAAAAAATCTGGTCGAGCGCGTGCAGACCGAGGCACGGGTGCCGGTATTCGCGCATCTTGAAGGCGTCTGTCACGTCTATGTCGATGGCAAAGCAAAGCTCGGCATGGCCAAATCGATCGTGCTCAATGCCAAAATGCGCCGCACCGGCGTTTGCGGCGCCGCCGAGACGCTGCTGGTCGATCGCGCCGGCGCCGCCAAACTCCTCAAGCCGCTGATCACCATGCTGCTCGATGCCGGCTGCGAGGTCCGCGGCGACGCCGCGGTCATGGCGGTGGACCGGCGTGTCAAGCCGGCCAGTGAGGAAGACTGGAGCACGGAATATCTCGATGCCGTTCTGACCGCTGGCGTGGTCGATGGGATCGACGCCGCAATCGCGCATATCGAACGCTATGGCTCGCATCACACCGACGCGATCATCACCGAAGACCGCAAAGCGGCGGAAAAGTTCTTGCGCGAAGTGGATTCCGCGATCGTGCTGCATAATGCGTCGACCCAGTTCGCCGACGGCGGCGAGTTTGGCTTCGGCGCCGAGATCGGCATTGCCACCGGGCGGCTCCATGCGCGCGGACCGGTCGGAGTAGAACAGCTGACCAGCTTCAACTACCGCATACGCGGCAGCGGACAGACGCGGCCGTGACTGGTCGTCGAGCATGAATGGTCGCCGGCGCGGCCGGCGGCAATGCGCGAGGAGGGGGCCTCGTTTCCAACATCATGAGCGGCGAGTCGCTTCCCCTACGCCGGGAGGCCAACCGGCTCGGCCGGCGCGGCCATCCGGTTCTGCCTGCCCATGCTCCCGGCATGCGTATCGGATTGTTCGGCGGCACGTTCGATCCGCCGCACGCCGCGCATCGTGCAGCGTGCCTGTTGGCGATGCGGCGCATTGGACTCGATCGGGTGTGGTGGCTCGTCACTCCCGGCAATCCGCTCAAAGATACGAGCGGCCTTGCACCGCTGCACGAACGCGTCGCCGCCGCGCGCAAGCTCGCTCAGCACGCGCGCATCGACGTCACCGATTTCGAAGCCGATCTCGGCATTACCTATACGTTTGCGACGATCAACTATCTGATCCGGCGCTGTCCTGGGGTGCACTTCGTCTGGATCATGGGCGCCGACAATTTGCGCAGTTTCCATCGCTGGCAGCGCTGGCGCGACATCGCGCGCCTGGTGCCGATCGCGGTCGTCGACCGTTTGGGACCGAGTCTTTACTCGGTGGCGAGCACAGCGGGCCAAGCATTGGCATGGGCCCGGCTGCCGGAATCGGCCGCCAGGACCCTGCCGCAGCGAGTGCCGCCGGCCTGGACCTATCTGCACGGCCTCAAATCGCCGCTGTCTTCGACGGCTTTGCGCGCCGCGCGCGCTCTACGGCGCCATAAGTGACAGTTCTTTGAAGCAGGGAGGTTGAAACTGTTAACGCCGCGTGCCTATCTTAGGCCATGTCTAGGATTCGCCGAAAAGGCGACCTGCGAAAAGGCAACCTGCGAAAAGGCAACGTACGAAGAGGAAACCTACGAGAAGGAAACCAGGAGCGAAAGGATTAGGAACCCTGTCACAAGTCGAAATCTCACGGGCCGAACGTCGCGCGCCCGAAGCGGTCTCCAGAATGCGTGCTGACGCCGAGGAGATCCTCCGCTTGGTCCTCCACCGCCTCGACGACATGAAGGCCGAGGACACCATCACAATCAATCTTCGAGATAGAACCTCAATCGGCGACTACATGGTTGTTTCTTCCGGCCGGTCGAACCGCCATGTCTGGTCCGTTGCCGATCGAGTGATCGAAGATCTACGCCAAGCCGGCGTTCGCGCCCAGGTCGAAGGCATGCCGCATTGCGATTGGGTGCTGATCGACGCCGGCGACGTCATCGTTCACGTCTTCCGTCCTGAAGTTCGGGATTTTTATAATCTCGAGAAAATGTGGACGGTTGGGCGGTCCGCCCGCCGCGCAAGTTAGCCGTTCGCCGCCGACAGGTTCGCTCGAAGCGGCGCGCCTTACGATGACGGACGACAAGGGGTCCGATCATGCGCGTTATTGTTGCCGCGGTCGGGCGCCTCAAACAAGGCGCGGAACGCGAACTCGCCGCCGCCTATTGCAAGCGCGCCGAAGCAGTAGGACGCTCCGCGGGCCTTCGCCAAATCGAAAACATTGAAATCCGCGAAAGTCGCGCGCGCGATGCGGAGCGGCGGCGCACCGAAGAATCGATTGCTATCGCCACCGTTCTCCCCGAAGACGCGGTGATTATCGTGCTCGATCAGACGGGGGAGAATATCGATAGCCCCGAACTGGCCGCATTGCTGCAAAAATGCCGCCAGGATAATCGGGCCGCGGTGTGTTTTATCATCGGCGGGGCCGACGGAATTACCCAGAGCTTGCGCGGCCGCGCCAAGCACGTTTTGGCCTTTGGTTCGGCGACTTGGCCACATCAGCTCGTCCGCATCATGTTGCTGGAACAGCTTTATCGCGCCGGGACGATTCTCGCCGGCCATCCCTATCACCGCACGTGAGGGTTAACGGCAGGCGCGTAACGTTAGCGAGCAAATTGTGACAGCGGCATGCTCCACTGGTCGCATTCCCGTCGTAACCTGGCCGAGTTTTGCCTGTTTTACTTGCCTTCTTTTCTTGCCTTCCTAAGGGCCGTCTCTACCTTGCAACCGATGATTCTACGACGGTCGAGCCGAACTGACCCGCGCTTGGTGCTCGGTTCGGCGCTGGCGCTCGTGCTGCCGCTTGGCGCCGAGCTCGGCGCGAGTTCCATCGCCGGCGCACAGGCACTGTCGCAGCCGCCCGCGGCCGGCCAGGCGCCGATTTCCGCCGGCGCACTCAAGCAGCGCGATCAGGAACTCGATGCGGCTATGGCGCGACAGCGTAATTCGGCAGAGGCGCAAGCCAAGCTGCGCGGCGAAATCGAGGCGCTCGGTCGGGATCGCCGCAAGTTCAATCAACAGCTGATCGAGACCGCCAGCCGCGTGCGTGAAGTCGAGGCCAGAATCAACGCGAGCCAGACTCGCCTTGACGCGCTCAACCAGCAGGAACGGCTCTTCCAAAAAACGCTCGACCAGCGGCAGGCCGCTATCGTTGAAATCCTCGCGGCTTTGCAGCGTATTGGCCGGCAACCGCCGCCCGCTTTGCTAGTGAGTCCGGAGGACGCCTTGCGCGCGGTGCGGACGGCGATCACGCTTGGCGCCGTTCTGCCGGAAATGCGTGCCCAAGCCGACGCTTTGGCCGGTGACCTCTCCGCTCTGTTGGACGTGCGCAAAGAGATCGTTGCGCAACGTGACCGGCTCACCGGCGAGCTCGATCAGCTCGGCCGCGAACAGCTGCGCGTGGCGCTATTAGTCGACGAGCGCCAGAAAAAGCAGGCGGGCGCCGAGCAGTCGCTTAACAGCGAACGCCAGCGGGCTGCCGATCTCGCGCGTCAAGTCGAAAACATTAAGGATCTGATCGCGAAACTGGAAGGCGGGCTCGACAGCGCGACGCGCGCGGCTCGTGCCGCCGACCGAGCTATTGCCAATGACGCAACGCAGCCGGAACTTGCCGCCTTAAGCGATCCGGGCCGCCTCGCCCCGGCCGCCGCGTTCGCCGATATGCGCGGGCGTCTGCGCTTACCGGTCAACGGTGTCCGCATTCGGGAGTTCGGCGGGGCCGATGGCTTGGGCGGAACTCAAAAAGGTCTTTCGATCGCCTCCCGACCCGGCGGCGAAATCACCGCGCCCTGCGACGGTTGGGTTGTTTACGCCGGCCGGTTTCGCAGCTATGGGCAACTCTTGATCCTCAATGCCGGCGGCGGCTATCATGTCCTGCTAGCGGGGATGGAGCGGATTTCCGTCGATCTAGGGCAGTTCGTACTGACCGGTGAGCCGGTAGCGGTGATGGGTGACGGATCACAAGCGTCCCCGGCCGGCGCGTTCGGTCCCAAGCAACCCGTACTCTATGTGGAGTTCCGCAAGGACGGTACTCCGATTGATCCCAGCCCGTGGTGGGCGACTAACGAAAGCGAGAAGGTTCGCGGATGATGCGCAAGACCTCATTGATCTTCCTCGGTGCACTGGCCGGAATTCTGACAACGCTCCTGATCACCCAGCCGCGTGCCTTGTTGGTGGGCTCGGCGGCGCGAGCGGCGGTTTCGGACACCTACCGGGAGCTCAATCTGTTCGGCGACGTTTTCGAGCGCGTGCGCGCCGACTACGTCGAGAGGCCGGAGGACAGCAAACTCGTCGAATCGGCCATCAACGGCATGTTGGCCGGGCTCGATCCGCATTCGAGCTACATGGATCCGAAGAGTTTCCGCGACATGCAAGTGCAGACCCGCGGCGAGTTCGGCGGCCTCGGCATCGAGGTCACGATGGAGGAGGGGCTGGTCAAGGTCGTCGCTCCGATCGACGAAACCCCCGCGGCCAAGGCCGGCGTCATGGCCAATGACGTCATCACCCATCTCGACGACGAAGCCGTGCAGGGCCTCACCCTCAACCAGGCCGTCGACAAGATGCGTGGTCCGGTGAACACCAAGATCAAGCTGACAATTATGCGCAAGGGCGCCGATAAACCGATCGAGGTCTCGATTGTTCGCGACATCATCCGGGTGAAATCGGTGCGCTGGCATCCCGAAGGCGGCGATATCGGCTACATCCGCGTTACGCAGTTTAACGAGCAGACCACCGACGGGCTCAAAGCGGCGATCAACGATCTCAATTCTCAGCTCGGGGTCGATAAGGTCAAAGGATATGTGCTCGATCTGCGCAACAATCCGGGCGGCTTGCTCGACCAGGCAATTTCGGTCTCCGACACTTTCCTGGAAAAAGGCGAAATCGTCTCGACTCGCGGGCGCAATCCCGAGGAGACGCAGCGCTTCAATGCGCGGCCGGGCGATTTGATCAAGAGCAAGCCGCTGATCGTGCTGATCAACGGCGGCTCGGCATCGGCCTCGGAGATCGTCGCCGGCGCGCTGCAAGACCATAAGCGCGCAACGCTGATCGGCACGCGATCATTTGGCAAAGGCTCGGTGCAGACGATCATCCCGCTTGGCGCCGGCAATGGCGCGCTGCGCTTGACCACCGCGCGCTATTTCACGCCGGCGGGCCGGTCCATCCAGGCCAAGGGCATCTCGCCCGACATCGAGGTGCTGCAGGAAGTGCCGGACAACTTGAAGGCGCAGACCGATTCGAAAGGCGAGGCATCGCTGCGCGGCCATCTCAAGGCCGAAGGCGCCGAGGAAACCGGCTCGCAGTCCTATGTGCCGCCGAACCAGTCGGACGACAAAGCAATCAAGATGGCGCTCGACCTCTTGCGGGGCACCGCCAGCAACGCCGCGTTTCCGCCAAATCCGAAAGCGGCAGTACCCAACTGACGAAATCGATGGTCGATTAAAGCCGGGGCGGCGGTGTGCCGCCCCGATTTTTTTGCTCGTGCCGATGTCTGGCCTGAACAATGCCGCCGGTCTTCGGCCCGACCGAACTACGGCCCGCCACATGGACGACGTGAATGGCCGGCGTGGTATGCTGGCCCGCGTGATTCGCCATGCTGCAAAATTGCGCGGCGATTGGCGTGTTGGACAGGGCCGCAAAGAAACAGGGCCGCAAAGAAATAGGGCCGCAAATTATCTGCTCGCGACTCGACGGACGGGATGCCGGATGACTGCGAATGATCTCACAGCGCCGCTCGGGCAGGGTCCAAGGAAGCGCCGGCGCGCGGTCAACATCCCGGCGGCGCAAATCATCGCGGTGGCGCTCGGCCTGTTCCTCGGCCGCATCGCGAAAAAGGCGCCGGAGCTTGTGTCAGTCCCGCAAGCGACCGCTCCGATGGATTCGGCCGACCGAGCCGCGGCAGGAATCGTATCGCCATCACCGCAAACAAAAACTACCAATGCGGTGACGGTGACGATCGTCGACGGCAAGACTGGCGCGAAGCGAGAAGTCGTCGTTGCGGCACCGGCGCGCCCGGCGACCGCTCCTGATGAAGCACAGCTCGGCCAGAACAGCCTCGAAACGACCGGCTCCGTCGCCGCTCCAAAACCCAGCAACGAGCCAAACCGCCCAGGCCGCGGCTCGTCATTGCGCTCGCCGTAATAAGAAAGCGTGAAGCGCCGCAAGCGACACGCCGCCGAAAACCGGGTACCACTGTTCGGGGTCATGCTTTTTGTTTGCGCATGACCTTTCCGACCTGCCTTCGCTCGCCGAAGCATCAAATGAAACGGCAAACGGTTGCCGGGGCTTCGCGCAGGCGGGAAACCGGGTACCACTTTTCGGGATCATGCTAGTTTCTGCCGTCGGCGAGACCCTTTCCAAGATGCGCTTTGAGGACCTCCCCTATCGCCCCTGCGTCGGCGTGATGCTGCTTAATCGCGACGGCCGTGCCTTCATTGGCCGGCGCATCGATGGGCCGGAGCATGTCGATCTTGAGCATTCGTGGCAGATGCCGCAGGGCGGTATCGATCCGGGGGAAGACCCGTGGCCAGCGGCGCTGCGCGAGCTGCGCGGAAGACCCGTGGCCAGCGGCGCTGCGCGAGCTGCGCGAGGAAACCAACATTCGTTCGGTCGAGCGGCTCGGCGAAATTGCGGAATGGCTGCGCTACGACATCCCGCGCGAGCTGATCGGCCAGGCGTGGAAAGGCAAATATCGCGGGCAGACGCAAAAGTGGTTCGCCATGCGCTTTACCGGCGCGGAAAGCGAAATCGATGTCGAACATCCCGACGGTGCGGACGAGGTCGAATTTGCCGCGTGGCGATGGGAGGCGTCGCAAAACATTCCGCGGCTGATCGTGCCGTTCAAGCGGGCAGTCTACGAGCGCGTGGTCGCCGAATTCGCCAAATATGCCGGAGCGGCGAAGTAACTTTAATGAGCCAAGGCCGCCTGCAAGGCGTGCAGTTGATCGAGGCGGCGGACCAGTTTGTCGCGCTGCGCGTCATCCGTGCAGTCGGCGATGTCTTCCTCGGCATCCTTGATGTCGCTGGCGAGCGAATCAAAATCGAAATCTTCCCGCGCGACGGCGCGATCCGCGAGCACCGTCAATCCGGCCGGACCCATCTCGGCAAAGCCGCCAACAACGACGACCGCCTCGCGCCGGGCCTCGCGAATGATCGTCACCACGCCGGGGCGGAGCGTCGTTACCATCGGCGCATGCCCGGGCAGGACGCCCAGATCGCCTTCGATCCCAGGCAGATCGACCTGATCGACGTCACCGGAGAACAGCACGTTCTCCGGCGATACGAATTCAAGGTGTAATCCAGCCATTGCGCCCTACGCCGCCTCGGCGAGTTTCTTGCCCTTGTCGACCGCCTGCTCGATGGTGCCGACCATGTAGAAGGCGGCCTCGGGCAGGTGATCGTATTTGCCTTCGCACAGACCTTGGAAGCCACGGATCGTGTCGGCGAGTTCGACGAAGACCCCGGGCGCGCCGGTGAAGACTTCGGCAACATGGAATGGCTGCGATAAGAACCGCTCGATCTTGCGCGCGCGCGCCACCGTCAATTTGTCTTCTTCCGACAGCTCGTCCATGCCGAGAATGGCGATGATGTCCTGGAGCGCCTTGTAGCGCTGCAAAATCTGCTGCACGCGCCGCGCGACCTGATAATGGTCCTCGCCGACGATCAGCGGCGACAGCATGCGTGAGGTCGAATCGAGCGGATCGACCGCCGGATAGATGCCCTTCTCCGCGATCGAGCGCGACAGCACGGTGGTGGCGTCGAGATGCGCGAACGATGTTGCCGGCGCCGGATCGGTGAGGTCATCGGCGGGCACGTAGATAGCCTGAACCGACGTGACCGAGCCCTTAGTCGTCGTCGTGATGCGCTCCTGCAGCGCGCCCATGTCGGTTGCCAGCGTCGGCTGATAACCGACCGCCGAAGGAATACGGCCAAGCAGCGCCGACACTTCCGAGCCCGCCTGCGTGAAGCGGAAAATATTGTCGACGAAGAACAGCACGTCCTGGCCCTGATCGCGGAAATATTCGGCGACCGTCAGACCGGTCAGCCCGACCCGGGCGCGCGCCCCTGGCGGCTCGTTCATCTGGCCATAGACCAGCGCGCATTTGGAGCCTTCGACCGAACCTTCCTTCGGATCCTTGTTGACCTTGGATTCGATCATTTCGTGGTAGAGATCGTTGCCCTCGCGCGTGCGTTCGCCGACGCCGGCGA
>WNGH01011068.1_pt1 | contig 12561 bp, 9 predicted proteins | sample 5400631 | NCBI WGS metagenome assembly WNGH01 (sample SAMN13153373, study PRJNA577476) | soil metagenome | isolation source: 115 cm soil or saprolite under Garry oak tree replicate 1 | place: USA:California | collected 2016-06-15
AACGATCCCCGGCAACGCGGCGGTCAAAGGCGTAGAGGTAGCAAATACCACGTCGTAGTCAAGCGTAAGCGCCAGAATAACGCTGCGAAATGCGAACCGAAGAAATGTCCAGGAGCGCCGCAGGAAGCCATCGTAGTTGGAATACGGCAATTCCAGTTCGATAACGTAAATGCCATCTACGCTACTTACGCGTCGCCCGCTCAGAAACGGGCCGGAGAGCCCGGACTTAGACAGTGCCGCAGCGCCGCATACCATGGTGACCCGGTGGCCGGATGCCAGCAGTCGCTTCGAGATTTCGTAAGAGCGGGTGCCACTGGATCCATCCAGGGTTGAAAAATGCTGGTGGAAGTACAAAACGTGCATGGCTAGGACAGCGTAACAGTCGTTGTAAGAACAGCCGGTGATTGGCTTATTTCCACTTCCAAAATCGGCGCAGCGGATTTTTCCAAGTAATGGCGCGATTCCCAGCCGCTTCCAAGACTCATGCCACGGTTAGGTACCCCGCTTTCCAGCCGTCTCCACCCCATGGCTGAAGCCCAACATGGGCTGACCCCGGCGAAGCGGAGCCCCTCCATTACTCTTCGCCTCCGCTGTGCTCCCATATTCGACTGTCGGGCATTACGGAACGCAAGGCACAGTCGTAATGCAGCCCTTCCCTTATTCTGCTCTGGCTGCTCTTGCCAAGGATTCGAGCATCCGGATGCTGGAGCGTCTCGAGTCAGGGCTTTGGGCATAAAGCCTGACCATAGCCCGGTTGTTAAACATTTCTGTAGAAAAATCCTCGACCGGAGATCTTCGGACCATATCGGCTATCTCGCGGATACCGTCGTCTAAGCTTCGCTCACACACGAATCCTAGCCTGGTGTGAATCTTATCAAATGAAACCCTGTAGTTACGGCGGTCTTCGTTCTCAACATGCTCGACATCGACGGCCGGAATTATTCTCGAGATGCTCTCGGCAATCTCGGACAGACGATGATTCAGTCCGTAAGAGCCTGCGTTAAAGATTTCCCCGGAAACGACATCCAGGTTAGCCACCAGACACGCGAGGAACGCGCGCGCAGCATCGTAAACTTGCATGAACGGCCGCCACTGTTCTCCGTTGAAGATTGTGATTTTACCCGTGCGAATTGCTCGTGCCGTGAGAAGATTCACTACAAGGTCAAACCTAGGACGTGGTGAGACTCCGAAAAGTGTGGCCAGCCGAAGAATGGTCGGATGGAAATTCGCGCACCTCGCATCAAGGAGCAGGTTCTCGGAATCTACTTTTGTCTTGGCATAAAGAGAGATAGGGGCCACTTGGGCGCGTTCATCCATCAGGAAGTCGGAAGCGCCGTAGACGCTGCATGTAGAGGCCAGCAGAAATCGTTGGATGCCGTGTCCGCGACCTACGTCGATCAACATCCGAGTCGCAGCTCGGTTGATTTCCGTCGCTAACTCTGAGTTTTCCTCGCAGGCAGGATCACCAACAATAGCGGCGAGGTGAATTACGGCATCGCATCCTTTCATCGTCTGGACTACGACTTGGATATCGCGTACATCACCCTGGATCAATTCAAAATTCAAATGCTTCTCGACGGATTTCAAGGACTCCTTCCCGAAAAGCAGTGAGTCCAAGACCCGCACACCGTACCCGCGGTCGAGGAGCATGGGCACGAGAGCTGATCCCAGGTAACCGGCACCACCGACGACCAAAACACGCTCCGGTTTTGTACGCGGCCGCTTGGGCTCCACTTGATAAAGTTTAAGGAACCAATGTTTCGCAAAGCGACTACCACCAACGGTCAGAAGCAATAGCACCCAACTCAAAAACGCCACCCCACGGGGAAAGAGCTCTCCGCGATACAGAAAGTAATCGGCAAACACAAAGGTGATCACGAACAGAGTCACCGCACGAACGACGACCAACGCCTTGTAGCGGCGCGCATAGCCACGGGTCCGCGCGTAGAAGCCATGAAGCAGAAAGACAAGCAGAGCTAGTAAGGACCAGATCAGGAGGTAACCAGTCACAAAATGTCTAAAACGCTGCGCGAGCTCTTCGGCTCGCTGCGTCTTGAGTATCTCGACGTAGAACAAGTACCAAAGCGCGAAGGCAAGGATCAGTGAAACACTGACAGAAATAAAGTCAGCTGCCATCCGCAAGACCCCGTCTTTCCACGGAAACCTGCGCCCTTCGTCCTTCAGTTCTTTCCATCGTGGTGGCGAGAGCCAGTTAGATTTCACGGCTGATCCTTTCTCATACTCTATTGAGACCCAACTTTTAGAAGGAGGGACAACCAACCAGGGGAGGGATCGAGCGCTCCTTGTTCGCACCCGGTTTGTCCGCTAACAGCTTGGTGAGCGCCCTCCCGGTGCAAAGATCGAAAATACTAGAATAACTGGAGACTACTGGATCCATCCGAGGTTGTGAAATACCGCTGGAAGTACAATACGTGCGTAGCTAAGACAGTGTAATAGTTGTTGTAAGAACAGCGGGTGATTGGGCTACTTCCACTTCCAGAACCGGCACCGCGGATTTTTCCAAGTAATGGCGCGATTCCCAGCCGCTTTCAAGACTCATGCGGCGGATACGTACACTGCTTTCCACCCGAATCCCCGCGATGGTTGAAGCGCATCCCGTTTCGTTCAGCGACCAATTTCCGGGAGCCAGACGCCACCGCAGCACTGCCTTTCGCTTGAATCCTTGTACTTGGTCCAGCACAGTAAGTGCATCTGCTCCAAGAGTGACGGTCCGCCTGTGCTGTGCTCCCCAAACATCAGTGTAACTTCCCGCCCAAGTCTGCCCATCGGCGCTTGTGGTAATTGCGGGCACCCCAACAACCCGCACCCAGGCACCATAAAGGAATCGGCCGAGCCGGGGCATCTGATCGTGCCCGTCAAACTGCTCTGTGTTGTGGCCAACAACACTGGAGACGGTTTTGGCCACGGCCTCGCCGTCGGCGTAGCTGTAGGTGCCTCCGTCCCGCAGAACGTTCTTTCCCTTCCACCACAAATCGAGGTGAAGCGCATCCGCGTGCGCCGGACGGAACCGTGCGGTGGGCGCTCGGAGCAAGAGCCGCGCACCTGTTCTATTGCGCATGACCACGTAGCCACCATCTGGGAACACGGCGCTGCTCAAATCGTCCAGCCAAGGTCGTGCGGGCCCTTCAGCGGGGACACCCAACCAGGCCGCAGATTCGTCCCACGGGCCGGAGTTTAATGCTGCGCTGCGCGTAAACAGGGGCGACGCAAGCTGCAAGCAGGGTCGGAAGTCCCGGTAAGCGCTGGTGTCCAGGCGGTATGGGCGTGCCCCGTCATTCGCCCCCAGATTTGGGCCGTCGCCACTCGTGGGATCAATCATTGCGCCCAGCCATCGCGTTGCGGCAGCCGCCCGCGTATACAAATCATCGGCGAACGGTGCCTCCCCCACATATCGCCGCCACGCTTCCGCAACACTGAGAGTGTCGAGCATCACGCGGTGGTAAGTAAGCGAATGCTGCGAGAAACTCCCATCGGGCAAAACCAGCCGGCAGACCTGACCATTGAGCAGCTTGCGGCCTTTCTCGGCCCATTGTTCGCCGCGGTATCTCGCATCGCCCTCGCCGTACCTAGCCAGCCACGTGCCACCCACGAAAAGGCCCGCAGCTTCACTGGTTGTGTGATTGTTGTCCTGCGCGACGGCGTAAAACGTAGTGAGGTCAACGCGCCGACAATGCGCCTCAACGAAACCCACCAGCCCGGCTCCAACATTCTTTTCAAGCCCCGTCATGCGCAATGCCAGCAACGCGTTAATCAGCCGGATGGAGGTTTCCTGTCCGCACATCCAGTTGGGGCCGGTATTAGGAGGATTGCATCGCCACCAGTCCTGCATCCAGAGCTGCAACGCCGAGAGATAACGAACGTCTCCGCTTATCCGCCAGGCGCGGGCAAAGACCAGCGCCCAACTGAACCGAGATATCTCCCAGACGACTTTGATGTCCCCCACCTCGGCGCTAAAGTCCGCAATTTCGCTCCAATGCAGCGTGGGCTGCGGGTGTCGCTTGTTCAGAAATGGATTCAGGAACCAGTACGGCGGATTTCCGATGTCATGGGCATGTGCCGAAAAGTAGGTTGCCCTGCCTTTGATTTGCGCGGCGGAAGCAGCCACCGATAAATCCCCGCTCGCTTGCAAGTACGGTGGATCACTACGCGCGCCACATTGGCGACTCCGAGCCGCAACGCCGTGGAGAGATAGATCATCAGCCACTGCACTGGGTGGAGCTTAGGCTGTCTGCCAGTCCTAGAGCAGCTCCGAACTATTGCTTCATCTCTAGGCCCGCGTAGGCGCCCTCTTAGCACTTTCAAGGATTTCTGGGTCCCCACCCCGCCTAGAGTGTTCGGGGGCAGGTCCCGCAGGACTGGCATTCCTTCCTTATCTCCCTAGCGGCCACTGAGGCCTTCCGCCACGTCTATTGCAACTCGGGAAACCTCAAAGATTTCCTCTGCCGGAATCGGCGAAGGTTCCCCCGACCTAACGGCCTTGAGAAATGCTTGTACACAAGCGGCATGCCCCTTGTCCTGTCGCCAGGTCCGGAAGCCTCGAAATCCCGGACAGCCAAAGCCGCGCAATACACGGAAGTTTTCCATCTGAAGAATCCGCCCTGAGGCAAACACCTCAACCCGCTCCTTCGGAAAGGAACGATGCCCGTTGGCGTAATACTGAATGGAGGCAATCGAGCCGTCTTCAAACTCCAGTGAAATCTGCACAGTATCCAAACTAGGTGCAGCGCCATTCCCACCACGCATTGCACCGGCGCTTGCCCCGACAATCCGCGCGCCCACGAGGAAACGGGCCAAATCAATGAAGTGACAAGCCTCTCCAAGAATGCGCCCTCCGCCAACCTGCGGGTCCTGTGTCCAATGATCCGGGCGAATTGCACCCGCATTCATTAACAGGCTCAGTGACTTGGGGCCCTGCATCCCCCGCAGCAACTCCCGCATGCGCTGCACATGGGGAGAGAATCTGCGGTTGAATCCGACAAGAATGATCGGCGCCGCACCCTGCGCCGCAGACTCGGCGTAAGCAGTCTCGACTTCGGTGAGCTGCTCCAGGTTCAAGGCTAGCGGCTTTTCCACATACACATGCCGCCCACTGCGCAGAGCTTCTGACGCAAGTCGAGCATGGCTATCGTGCCGGGTGGCGATAAACAATGTGTTGATTTCCTTCTGCGCAAACAGCTCGTCGGTACAGGTGGACACTTTGGCGAAGCCGAACTTCTTTCCATAGTGGACGGCATTCAACCCATTTGTCGTCACAACGGTATGTAGCTCCACCCCGGCTTTCGCCAGCGCAGGAATCAGTATCCGCCCGCCATAGTTGCCAGCACCAATGCAACCGACAACCGGCTTCGTGGCTAGGCCGAAAGACCTTGTGCCGTCGAGCACAACTGTGCGAGAGTCCGTTTCCTCGTTCGACCCCGCCTCCGGGTACTGCAACACTATGCCGAGAGAAGGCTCGCCGCTGGTCAAGACGGAATAAGCCGTTTCAGCGCGTTCGATGGAGAAACGATGTGTAATCAACGGCGCCACGTTCAGGGCATTCGACGCCATCAGATCCAGGACTGCCTCGAAGTTGCGCTGCTCGGTCCAGCGCACCAACCCGACCGGGTAGTCTTGGCCTTTTTGCTCATAGGACGCGTCGTAACGGCCGGGACCATATGAACAGGACACCTGGAACGTAATTTCCTTTTCGTAAAAATCGTGTCGCGAGAGTTTGAGTCCGGTGATCCCCACCAGCACGATCCTGCCGCGCCTCCGGCACATCTTGGCAGCCTGCGAAACGGGCTCGGAGCTGTCCGTCGATGCCGTGATGATGACGGCGTCCACACCCCGGCCACGGGAAAAATCAACGGCGCGCATAACGAGATCGTCACCTGAGGACGAATCCACGGCATATGCACCGAACTGGTGCGCCATCTCAAGCCGCTGCGGATCGTAGTCGATGCCCATGACGCGACAACCGTGGGCGCGCAGCATCTGAACTGTCATCAGCCCGATAAGTCCTAGGCCCGTTACCACGACAGTTTCACCAAGCGTGGGCTGAGCCAAGCGCAGGCCCTGCAGACCGATCGCACCCAGCACGGTGAACACGGCCGATTCGTAATCGACGTTGTCCGGGATGCGTGCACATAGATTCTTTGGCACGTTCACAACCCCGGCATGGCTGCCATTGGAAACTACGCGATCGCCCGGTCTAAACTGGTTAACGCCTTCGCCCACCTCGATCACAGTACCCACGTTGCAGTAGCCCAACGCCAGCGGTTGGTCAAGCTTGCTACGCACTGCATCTATCGCGGCCACTAGACCGTCGGTGCGCACCTTGTCGAGCAGCATCTTGACCTTGTCGGGCTGCTCCCGCGCCCTGTCCAACATCGAAGCACGACCGAAGTCGATCAGCATGCGCTCGGTGCCTGCGGAGATCAGCGTGCGATGCGTTCGGACTAGCACATGGCCCTGCTGAAGTGCGGGGATAGGAGCATCAATCAGCGATGTTGCGCCCGTGCCTATGTTCAAAAGTACTTGTTGCATTGAACCTCAAAGGAGACGCTTGATAGTGCTTGGCGGGCTGGGCTCGGTATTCGACAGTTCACTCTTTAGGACTTGCTCTCACGTTGAGACGGTTTCTTCATGACCGTGTTGACTTGCATCAAACTACAGCCTGACAGGCGCGAGGCACTAAGGCGTCCTTCTCCGACCGGCTAGGGTAATTGATCAAAACTGCTCGAAAGCTTCCCTTGAACACAAACAGACTCCCGGCGGCAGCGCCAATCGTTCCAAATAATTCAATCAGCGCTGCAATATCCCTGAGCGATCCGGCGCCACCTAGAACAGTCATCGGAAGGTTGGTGGCGTCGCGCACTTTTCTGGCGAGTTGAAGATCATATCCTTCCATGAGCCCGTCGCAGTCGATCGAATTGATGACCAGCTCGCCCGCTCCCAGATGCTCTGCACTCTTGGCACATTCGACCGGGTTGAGGCCAGTGCCCTTTGTGGCGTTATGGATAAAGATCTCATAGGGCTCGCGGCCCTCGACCTTCTTCACGTCCATGACCAACACAATGCTCTGGCTGCCGACGACCTCGGCGGCCTTCGCGATGAGCTCGGGGTTGCCAATCGCAGCCGAACTAATCGCTACCTTCTCCACGCCTAGGCTGATGATTTCTTCGACTTGCTCGACTGTTTTGACGCCCCCGCCGTAGCACAGCGGCATTCGGCATTCGGCGGCCAGATTCTTGATGAGCAGGTAGTCGGGCTCTTTCTGCTGTACGGAAGCATCGATGTCCAACACGATAATTTCATCAACTTCCTTCTCGTTAAAAATCTTTACGGCGTTGATCGGATCGCCCACATACTTAGGATTGCCGAAGTTGATGGTTTTGACCAGGCCGCCATTCTTGACCAAAAGACAAGGTGTAATTCGCGGGCGCAACATGCTTACAACTCGGCAAAATTCTTCAGAAGCTGGATGCCCCATTGATGGCTTTTTTCCGGGTGAAACTGCACGCCATAAATATTACCGGCGCGAACGCTTGATGCAAAGGCACCGCCGTAGTCCGTAACTCCAAGAATCGTGTTCTGGTCTTTCGGTGCGAAATAGTACGAATGCAGGAAGTAAAATCTGCCCGTCGCTCCGATATCCCTGAACAAGCCCTCCTGGCTGCGGGGTTCGACGTCGTTCCATCCCATATGCGGCAGGTATGCGCGATGAGATGGCTCCGCACGGTCGAATTTCATGACTTCGGCATCAATCCAGCCGAGCCCTTTCAGCGAACCCTCGTCGCTTCGCTTGGCCATCATCTGCATACCCACGCAAATCCCCAGCACCGGCCTGCCTTTCGACAGCACGAGATCGTCCAGCACGGCCCGCATCCCGGAGTTATTGAGGCGGGCCATGGCCCAGTCAAACGAACCAACCCCCGGAAGAATCACTCTTTCCGCCTCGGCCAGCTCTTCCGCTGTACGGGCGATCCGCACGGGAATATTCAGACGCTTATAGATGTTGGCAATCGCTTGAATATTGCCAACGCCGTAACCGACTATCGAAATCACCTCTTCACTGCTCTTTCCTCCAGGCCGGCGAGCTGCATTACGCGGGCGCCCAGCAGAAACAGATACAGTTGATTCTTATAGTCCTTGTAGGACTTCCTCGGCGCCTCCATGTACCCTTGCAGCTCGGCGACGGATATTCCAAGCTTGGTGGAGATATATTCAAAATCATGAGCAATCGATTCTTCGTCGTACGGCAACTGCGCGAGGTCCGCCAGGGCCTCCTCCCGCGTCATTTGGCCGGTCAGGATCAGGCTCGAATACTGCACCCTCCGGGTATCGAAGCCGAACTTAATCGGCAGCCAATATCCCTCGTAGAATTTTGTAAATCGAGACTCAAAGTGTTTGCGCGCATAGATCTGCCATCCGAACTTATCGCTGAGCAACTGCATTGCATCCTTTTTCGCATACGGCAGATAGTCCAGCGGTTTGACCACCTCGATTCCCTTGAAATACCTCAAATACACCTTGTGCCTCAGAATGCCAGATAGGGGGAAATTGACCAGCGGCGCTTGCCCAAATCTCTTGTGAATATCCCGGATCTGCCACAAGTCGGTTCCGTAGTAAAAATAGTCCAGGGGATTCCGTACGCATTCCGTTGAAATATTGCCGCCTGTGAGTATGTACTTAACCCTGTGCTTTTCAGCGAACTTATACATCGTCGCAAAAAAAGCATGATCTTGCGGCAAATCGATATGCGGCACCCCCGATTTGAAAAACGCAAGCTGCAGGTCCCGCATCTCCTTCCAATCGATCACTTCCGTGAATAATTCCAAGCCCAGGTTGTCAATCAACTTTTCAATGTTGTTGACCGCGATCTGGGAGTTCCACCCGCCGTCCACGTGGAACACGAGTGGACGCAGTTCGAACTGCTCTTTTGCAAGATAAGTCAGGTACGAGCTATCCGCACCGCCGCTGATCCCGATAATGCAGTCGAAGTCCTTTCCGGCTCCGGCCTTCTTAATCTGCCCGATCTTCTTCTGGAGGACTTTCTTTCCGGCTTCGTTGGGCTGCCATTTCGGCAGCACGCGCTTATAAAAACTGTTGCAGTGATCGCACATCCCTTTCCCGTCAAACCTGATCTTTGGATCGGACGTGTCCATTACACAATTTGTGCAGACTTGGTATCCCCTCATAATCCGGATTGCCTCCGATTGACGATTCCGCCCGTAGTAGACGGGCGCAGTAATGGAGAGCCAGGGTCGAGCACCGCATCCTGCTCACGCCGAACGCCGACTCCACGCAAATACGTTCGTAGCCTTTCCAGTTTCTTGTCGAACGTAAAGAGGCTCTTTGCTCTCTCGGTAGCACTATTCTGCAGTCTTTGCCTTAAGACACGATCCCGTAACACTTTCTCGATCGCAATCGCCAGTTCCTCTGGAGACGAAGACGACAGATAGACACCGCAGTCCCCCACAACTTCCCTTACCGCACCGACATCACGCGCGATCACACAAGCACCACATCCCATCGACTCTAAGATCGCGAGGCCAAAACCCTCGTAGTGAGATGGCTGAACGTAGATTTCAATTTCTCTGAGCATCCTGATCTTGTCTTCCCTCGTGACTCTTCCCAAGTAGTGCACTTCCTTTTCAATCCCAAGTTGCCGAATCGTCTCTAGCAAGTACGCAAGACCATCGCCTTCTAGTCCCGCTAAATAGACTTGAACGTCCTCTCCTCTGTCTTTTACCAAACGAACGGCGTTCAGTAACTCTGGGATCCCCTTGCGAACGAGGTTCTGCTTCCCGCACCACGCCAGATTGAACAGGGCCTTGCGTCTCTTGGTGGATGGCCCCTTTACGTAGTCATCGTGCAGACAGTGAGGGAAGTATCCTGCGTTGTTCAGGTCGAAGTACTTTGAACATTGTTCCAACTCAAGCTGGCTTACAAATAGGTTCAAAGTACTCTGCTTCACAGCGGACTTGATGAGGAACCTCTGCCAATAGGGTCGTCGGAAGTAATCCTTTCCCTGAAAATTCTCTGGAAAACGAAAGTTGAAGGTCCCGGTGATAATGCACGGTCGCTTGAGAATGCGGCACAACAAGACGGGCAGGAGAGCATGGGTCCACCACCACACGAACATGGCGTCAAAATGAGCCGGAATCTCTACGTACCTGGTACATATCACCACTTCGTGCCCCAAGGCCCTGAGGGCATCGATGTCCTGTTTGTAGTACTCAAACTCCTTCAAATTTGCCGCTGAGTCATGGGTATAGAACGCAATGGTGGCCATTGGTGCTCTTGTCCTGGCTCCCCTGTCAGAGTTGTTTCGGCGTGACCACACCGATCTGCGGATCGACTACCGGTTGCATACGACGAGAGACTGAAACTCATTCCGGGCAACACTGTGGTGACGCCTGAGATGGGACTCGACTCTCCGTATGGCCGATATTGATTTTCTCGGGTCGATTCCGTTCCTAACGAGAAGCACGGGTAAATAGAGGTAGGCCAATATTCTGGTGGCGTGCCATCTCGCCTTGGAATAGTGGTTGCGTGTGTTGATTAGCCGGCTAGCGTAGTGGACCAGAATGGCCCCCAAGGGTCTTGAGCTCCTGGCAATGCTCGCTCCCACCTTGTGATAGACCACGGCTCCATGAGCGCAAGCCATCTCGAGTCCAAGCTGCCTCATCCTCAGGGAAAACTCGTAATCCTCTTCTCCAAAGAAGAAATCCTCTGTCAGGGCGCCGGTAACCGTGTACTTGAATAGCAGCGCGCAGCCTGTAAGAAAAGTGATCACCGAGAAGTCCGACTTCGGCAGCGCGGAAGCATCCATGTTCGCGAATCTGTACTTCCGGCTGCCAAAGTACGTCAAATCGCCTCCGCAATTCTGGATTCGTGTATTAGGGCTGTAGTACCTGATCTGCCCCGTAATTGCCGTGAAAGATGGGTGGTTCCCTAGAAATCTTCTCAGTTCCTGAAATGCTTCAGGTGAAACCACCGTGTCATTGTTGAGCAGCATCACCCACTCTGCCCCGATCGACTCCGCAAACTTGATTCCGACATTGTTTGCCCTGGCAAAACCCAGGTTCTCTCCGTTTTCGATGAACACCAGAGAATCTTCGCCGAGATATTCCAGGAACTCAGCTCGTGAGCTGCCACCCGGCGCTGCTAGCTCTCTCCCTCTGAGAAACAGGACCTTGCTGAAGATCAGGTTGCACTCTTGCTTCAATCTCTCAACGGACTCGGGCTTGGACCCGTTATCGATAACTACGGGCACGAATCCCGCCGGGGCGCTCCTCCTGATAGATTTCAGGCACTCCACCGTGTCGCCTTCCCCATTCCAATTGAGGATGAGCACAGGAATTACATCCTCGACGTTCCCAACCTCGCGCGTGGGGGTGTTCTTCACGGCAGCGCCGTGACTTCCGTGGCCACAGCCAATCGGGGACCGTCCGTCTGCGTAACGAGCTTGTTAGCCTGTAGCACGGCCCACAACAAAGCGAAAGCCAGATAAATATTGCTCCAAACGAGCAGGCTCACGATAAAAGAATTGTAGAAGTACGCTACAGCGAAAATGAACAACGCAACTCCAAATACGGGCCTTCTTTTGCACAGCATCGAATAAAACGCCCAATGAAGCAGGACGCCAATACTGAACATGAAGAGGACGGAGCCGACGATCCCGAAATCCAGAATTAGTCCACGAAACATCGTATAGATGTTCCCGGCCAGCAAGTCGCCATAGGAATAGTAATCGTCAAAAATGCCAAGCGGCGTCACCTTGTGGCTGCCTAACAATTTGAAGATAGGAGTGAGCGTATAGAAACCGTAAGCGGTTCCTTCATGCGGGTAGACGACTGCCGATGGCTTCCCAATGAAGAAAGCGAACCAATCCGAGAATCCATAGATATGGCCGGAGGAATACGATGCGAAGCGTGCCAACAACATGCCGCGCACGTCTTCGCTATCTTCTATGCTGTATAGGCCACGCGACATGAATGAAACCGTGGTAATCAAGACTAGGACCAGCGCACAAAATGTCAGCGCCTTGATGTTGCCTTTCTCAAACAAGTGCAGATTCCCTGCTGAGAGGCGGTACACCAATATCCCGGCATAAAAAAATACAACAGATAGAAACAGAGTTCCCTTAGATGATTGGATGACTGCGGTGAAGGTCGCCGGGAGAAACGACAAAACGAGAATGAATCGCCGCGCCTTCTTGGTTGAATGTGAAAAGATAAGCCCGCCGAGAATCGCCCCCGAGTACGCAAAGACTACACCAAATCGGTCAAAGAGGTTGATTTTGACGCTTTCGGAGTAGACCAAATCCGCGTAAGCAGATGCACTCGCATATAAATCAATGAATAGCTCGCGGAGCGAAAAGCCCTGAACGACCAAATTGAGAACAAGAAATAGTAGCGATGAGAGTGTCGTCGCGTAAAAGACGTTTCTCAGAAAGCAACTGCCGTATACCACTGCGGCTGTCTCGCGCTTCCACGCGTTTCTCACAAAGGCTGTCTTCCAGTCAAAAGCCAGCGAGCCCATCGAAAACGCCAC
>WNGH01006514.1_pt1 | contig 12558 bp, 9 predicted proteins | sample 5400631 | NCBI WGS metagenome assembly WNGH01 (sample SAMN13153373, study PRJNA577476) | soil metagenome | isolation source: 115 cm soil or saprolite under Garry oak tree replicate 1 | place: USA:California | collected 2016-06-15
CGGAGGGGCGCCAGGTCCTGTGCGTGACGCATCTGGCGCCGATTGCGGCGCGCGCGGCGCACCACGTACGGGTGTCCAAGGGCGTGCGCGGCGGCCGAACACGCGTCAGCGCCGACGTCCTGACCGGAGACGCGCGCGTCGAGGAGATCGCGCGGATGGTCGCCGGCGAGCGGGTCACCGGCACCGCGCGCGGCCACGCGCGCGAGCTCCTGGGTTGGCCGGCTCCGCGATCGCGGCCTGTATAATGACCTCGTCATGATCGACGCTCTGCTGAAGAAGATCTTCGGCACCAAGCACGAGCGCGACGTCAAGCGGATGATGCCGGTGGTGGCCGAGATCAACGCGCTCGAGCCCGCCATCCAGGCCCTCGACGACGCCGCCCTCCGGGGCAAGACCGACGAGCTCCGCAAGCGGCTGGCCGACGGCGCCGAGATCGAGGACGTGCTGCCGGAGGCGTTCGCCGTCTGTCGCGAGGCCGCGCGCCGCTCGGTCGGCATGCGGCACTTCGACGTGCAGCTCATCGGCGGCATGGTGCTGCACAACGGAACGATCGCGGAGATGGCCACCGGCGAGGGCAAGACGCTGGTGGCCACACTGCCCGCGTACCTCAACGCGCTGACGGGCAAGGGCGTGCACATCGTCACCGTCAACGACTATCTCGCCAAGCGCGACGCGCAGTGGATGGGGCCGCTCTACCACGCGCTCGCCCTGTCGGTCGGCGTCATCCAGCATGAGGCCTCGTTCACCTACGATCCGGCGTACACCACCCCCGACATCCGCATGACGGCGCTGCGGCCGATCGACCGGCGCACCGCCTACCTCTGCGACATCACGTACGGCACCAACAACGAGTTCGGCTTCGACTACCTGCGCGACAACATGCGCTTCTCACTCGAGGAGCTGGTCCAGCGCGAGCTGCACTACGCGATCGTCGACGAGGTGGACTCGATCCTCATCGACGAGGCGCGCACCCCGCTGATCATTTCGGGTCCGGCAGAAGAATCGACCGAGCTGTATTACAAGATCGATCGAATCATCCCGAAGCTGAAGCGCGCGGCGACCATCGTGGAAGGCAAGCTGTCGGAAATCGAGGAGGAGCGCGAGGGCGACTTCATCGTCGACGAGAAATCCAAGGCGGTGTCGCTGACGGAGCAGGGGATCGCGTCCTGCGAGCGGCTGCTCAACGTCGACAACCTCTACGACCCGCAGCACATCACGATCCTGCACCACGTGCAGCAGGGGCTGCGCGCGCACGCGCTCTACAAGCGCGACGTCGATTACGTGGTCAAGGACGGCGAGGTCATCATCGTCGACGAGTTCACCGGGCGTATGATGCCCGGCCGCCGCTGGTCGGACGGCCTGCACCAGGCGGTGGAGGCCAAGGAAGGCGTGCGCATCGAGCGCGAGAACCAGACCCTGGCCACCATCACATTCCAGAACTACTTCCGGATGTACGAGAAGCTGGCGGGGATGACGGGCACGGCGGAGACCGAGGCCGAGGAGTTCGCCAAGATCTACAAGCTCGACGTCACGGTCGTCCCGACCAAGTCGTGTACAAGACCGAGCGCGAGAAGTTCAACGCCGTGGTCGAGGACATCATCAGGCGCAACGAGAAGGGGCAGCCCGTCCTCGTCGGCACCGTGTCCATCGAGAAGTCCGAGGCCGTGTCCAAGCTCCTCAAGAAGCGCGGCGTCCGCCACGAGGTCCTCAACGCGAAGTACCACGAGCGCGAGGCCGAGATCGTGGCCCAGGCCGGACGCGAGGGCGCTGTGACCATCGCGACCAACATGGCCGGCCGCGGCACCGACATCCTGCTGGGCGGCAACCCCGACTTCCTGTCCAAGGAGATCTTGAGGAAGAAGGGCGTCGACCCGGTCACCGCCTCCGCCGAGGAGCAGGCGACGGCGCTGGTGGAGGCGCGGCGAATCACCGAGCCCGAGCACCAGCAGGTCGTGGAGCTCGGCGGCCTGCACATCGTCGGCACCGAGCGCCACGAGTCGCGCCGCGTCGACAACCAGCTGCGTGGCCGCTCGGGCCGCCAGGGCGACCCCGGCTCGTCGCACTTCTATCTCTCGCTCGAGGACGACCTGCTGCGGATCTTCGGCAGCCAGCGCATCCAGCGGATCATGGAGCGCCTGGGCATGGAGGAGGGCGAGCCGATCGAGCACAAGCTCGTGACGCGCGCCATCGCCACCGCCCAGAAGCGCGTCGAGAACCACAACTTCGAGATCCGCAAGCACCTGCTCGAGTACGACGACGTCATGAACAAGCAGCGCGAGATCATCTACGGCATGCGCCGCCAGATCCTCGACGGCGAGAGCCAGGCCGACAACGTGGCGGAGTGGATCGAGGACCTCGTGATCGGCACCCTCGACGGCTACGCGGCCGAGGGCGCGCACCCCGAGGACTGGGACCTCGGCGGCCTCACCGAGGCGCTGCACCGCCAGTTCGACGTCAAGATCCCGGCCGCGCAGTACGACGAGGTCGTCTCGCGCGAGGGGCTCGGCGAGCTCGTGGGCGAGGCCGTCAGGGAGCGCTACGCCCAGCGGGAGCGCGAGCTGGGCGAGGAGCTCATGCGCGCCCTGGAACGCCACGAGATGCTCATCGTCATCGACACGCAGTGGAAAGACCACCTGCTGTCGATCGACCACCTCAAGGAAGGCATCGGCCTGCGCGGCTACGGCCAGCGCGACCCGCTCACCGAGTACAAGAAGGAGGCCTTCGATCTCTTCCAGGACATGGTGGAGCGCGTGAAGGCCATCGTCGTCGAGCGGCTCTTCAAGGTGCAGGTGGTCCGCAACGCGCCGATGGAGCTGCCGACGATCACCGCGTGGGCGGACGCTCAGGAGTCGCGCGGCGCCATGCCGGGCGAGCCGCGCCCAGGAGGGTGGACGCCGTCGCTGCCCGGCTCCGCGCCGCCCGCGGTCCCCCGGCCCGCGCCGGCGCCGCGTACACCGACCGGCGAGAAGATCGGGCGCAACGACCCCTGCTACTGCGGCTCCGGGAAGAAGTACAAGAAGTGCCACCTGCTGCAGCAGGGGTAGCGTGATGAGCGACCGTCGATATCGGCAGCAGGGTTACCGGAGTGCCGGCAGCAGCGGCCAGGACCGGCGCGAGCCGCCCAAGCCGCCCAAGCCGGAGGGCACGTTTGGCGTCCTCAAGAGCCGCGCGACCTCGCGCTGCGCCGAGTGCGGCGCGGTGCTGCCGATCACCGCCGACTCGCTCACCCAGTGCCCGCACTGCCGCGTCGAGCTGCACGCCTGCCGCCAGTGCGCCCACTTCGATCCGGCCCGCCGTTTCGAGTGCGGGCAGGAGATTCCCGGGCGGATCGCAGACAAGCGTGCCCGCAACGAGTGCGCGCTGTTCTCGATGATGGTCACGGTCGAGCGTGACACCTCTGCCGGATCGGTTCATCCCGACGAGGCGCGCCGGACCTTCGGGAGCCTCTTCAAGAAGTAGCCCCGGATTCGGGCCCTCGGCCTCGACATCTAGGGTCGACGGCGGGTTCCTGGCCCTAGCGCTGGTATTTTTTTCTTGGTCGTTTCGCGAGCCGCGTGTCAAGATTTGGCATGCGCCTAGAGTCGATCGCGCTCAACGGCTTCAAGTCGTTCGCGGAGAAGACTGTCGTGAAGGTGCTGCCCGGCATCACCGCGATCGTCGGTCCGAACGGCTGCGGGAAGTCGAACGTCGGCGAGGCTGTCCGCTGGGCGCTAGGCGAGCAGAGCGCCAAGTCGCTGCGCGGCCAGCGCATGGAAGACCTCATCTTCCACGGCTCCGCCTCGCGGAAGGCCGTCGGCCTGGCCGAGGTGGAGCTGCTGTTCAGCAACGACGGAGCGCTCTCGGTGCCGTGGAGCGAGGTGTCGGTCAGCCGGCAGCTCTATCGCACGGGTGAGAGCGAGTACCTGCTGAACGGGACCGTCTCGCGCCTGCGCGACATCCTCGACCTCTTCGCCGGCACCGGCGCCAACCCCCGCGCGTACTCGGTGATGGACCAGGACAAGCTCAACCACGTCCTGGTCGCCAAGCCGCACGAGCGTCGCGTCTTCATCGAAGAGGCGGCGGGCATCGCGCGCTACAAGCAGCAGCGCAACGAGACGCAGGGCAAGCTCGAGCAGGCGCGCCAGAACCTCGTCCGCGTGCGCGACGTCATGGACGAGGTGCGCCGCCAGCTGAACTCCCTCGAGCGCCAGGCGAAGAAGGCGCAGCAGTACAAGACGCTCCAGAACGAGCGGCGCGACCTGGCGCTGGCCCTCGTGGCGGCGGACTACGCGGCGCTGACCGCCCAGGCGGCGCAGCTCGCGACCGAGCTCGAGGGGCTGCGCGAGACGGAGCAGGCGCAGCGCACGCGCGTGACGGCGCTGGCCGCGCGGGAGGCGCGGCAGCGCGAGGTCATCCAGGCCAGTGACCACGCGCTGTCCGACCTGCGCCAGCGCGTGCAGAAGGTGCAGGGCGAGCTCGAGCGACTGCTCGAGCGGCGCGAGCAGATGGGCGTGCAGGTGCGCGAGCTCGGCGAGGAGTCGGTGCGGCTCGACGAGGAGATGCGCGCCGCCGGCGAGCGCCTGGACTCGATCGTGGGCGAGCGGGAGACGGCCCGGACGGCGCTGGGCGAGGCCGAGCGGCTCTCGGCCGAGCGGGCCGCCGTCGCGCGCGTGCTCGAGGCGACGGTGGCGCATCACCGCGCGGCGCTCGGCGGCGACCGCGACCGGCTCGAAGCGCTGCGGCTCGAGCAGGTGAGGATCGCAGGCGAGCGCGTGGACCTCATGCGCCAGGCCGGCGAGCTGCGCGAGCGGCGCGTGCAGCTGGCGCGCCGGGTCGAGCGCCTGGCGCAGGAGCGCGCGGCGGCCGAGGCCGAGGCGCTGCAGCTGAGCGCGGAGCGCGCGACCGTCGAGGCCGCGCACGGTCGGGCGATGGCCGCGCTGTCCTCGCTCGGCGCCGAGCGCGAACGGCTCCAGAACGCGCTCGCGGTACGCGAAGGCGAGTTGGCCACCGCCGAGGCCGCGCTCGCCGACACCCGCCTCGGGTACGTGTCCAAGAGCTCACAGCTCGAGGCGCTGCGCGCGCTCGAGACCGCACGCGAGGGCTACGGCGCGGGCGTGCGCGCGATCTTCGACGCCGGCGCCAGCTTGGCCGGCGTGCGCGGCACGGTCGCCGACCTGCTCGAGGTCCCGCCGGGCCTCGAGCGCGCGGTGGAGGCCGTGCTCGGCGAGTGCCTGCAGTGGGTGGTGGTGGACCGCTTCGAGCACGCGCGCGCCGCGGTCGAGTACCTCGCGAACCGACGCGCCGGCGCCGCGACGTTCGTCCCGCTCGAGCACCTCCACGATGGGGTATCGCGAGGCGCCCCCTCCATGTCCCCCCACGACGAAGCGGCGAATTCCGGTCTCACGTGGGTCGCGAAGGCGATCGGCGGGTCGGTGCCGAGCCTCGTCCACCATCTCCTCGGCCACGTGGCCGTGGTCGATCACCTCGACGTGGCCGAGGCGCTCTGGCGGCGCAACGGTGTGGTGGCGACCTACGTCACGCCGGCCGGCGAGGTGCTCTCCCCGGCCGGCCGGCTCCGTGGCGGCGCCCCCGCCTCCGACGAGGGCGCGGGCGAGCACTCACTGCTCGCGCGCAAGCGCCACCTGCGCGAGCTGGAGGAGGCAGTGGCGCGGCTCATCGCCGACGTCGAGACGCGCCAGGACGCGGCGGCGGCGCTCTCCGCCGAGCTCACGACGCTGCGCGCGCGCCTGGGCAGCCTCGACCACGACGTGCAGGCGCGCCAGGCCGAGCGCGTCGGCAGCGAGAAGGACATCGAGCAGGCGGTCCGAGAGCACGAGCGCGTGCACCGTCACCTCGAGACGCTCGGCAGCGAGATCCGCCAGGTCGAGACGGAAGCGCAGGAGACGGTGGCGCTGCTGGAGCGGCTCGAGCAGCACGTGGAGGCGGCCCGCGAGGCCGAGGCGCGGCAGGAGGCGGCGATGGCCGCCGCCCGCGCCGCCATTGACACCGCACAGGCGCGCGAGACCGAGCTGGTCGCCGAGCTGAGCGCGTGCCGCGTGGACGCGGCCTCCGTGGCCGAGCGTGCGGAGGCGCTCACCCGCGAGCTGGCCCGGCTGGACGAGATGGAGGCGGACGTCACCGAGCGCGTGGGGCAGGCGCAGCAGCGGCAGGCGCAGCTCGGCGAGCGGCGCCAGTGGCTGGCCGAGGAGCGCGAGCGCACCGACGCGAGCGCGCGCGACGTCGCCGTCGAGCGCGACCGGCTGGAGGCCGAGGCGCGCGGCGCCGGACAGGGCCACCAGACGCTGCTCGACGAGCTGACGACGATCGAGGCCGAGCTGCGTGGCGTGCAGGCAGAGCTGTCGCGTGCGGTCGCCGCCATCCATGACGTCGAGCTCCGGGCCACGGAAGGCCGCGTGCGCCGCGAGGAGCTGGGGCAGGACGCCTGGCGCACCTACGGCGTCGACGCGGCGGCGCTGCTGGCGCTCCACGAGGCGGCGCGCGACCTCGCGTCCGCCCGAGATCGCGTCGGCGAGCTGGACGCCAAGCTGGCCGCCATCGGTCCCGTGAACCTCGTGGCCGACGAGGAGTACCGCGAGCTCGACGAGCGCCTCACGTTCTTGCGGACGCAGTACGACGACCTCACGGCGTCGATCAAGGACCTGGAAAAAGCGCTGCGCGGCATGACGCGCACGGCCCAGGACCGATTCGCCTCCGCGTTCGCGGAGATCAACCGCCACTTCGGCGAGATCTTCCAGCGCCTCTTCGAGGGCGGCCGCGCCGAGCTGCGGCTGGTCGAGGCCGAGGACGGCGGCGACCCGCTCGACACGGGCGTCGAGCTCATGGCGCAGCCGCGCGGCAAGCGCCTGCAGGCGGTGTCGCTGATGTCCGGCGGCGAGCGCGCGCTGACGGGACTGGCGCTGCTCTTCGCGATCTTCTACTTCCGTCCGAGCCCGTTCTGCGTGCTCGACGAGGTGGACGCGCCGCTCGACGACGCCAACATCCACCGCTTCCTGCGCGTGCTGCGCGAGCTGACGAGCCAGACGCAGTTCCTCGTCATCACGCACAACCGCAAGACGATGGAGGCGGCCGACATCCTCTATGGCGTCACCATGGAGGAGCCCGGGCTCTCGAAGCTCGTCTCCGTGAACCTCGCCGCGGCCGGCGCGCACGCCGGGTAGGGTGAAAAGCTCGGGCGCATAGGCTAGACTCGTCTTGCAGCATGGCCTCCGTCGGCGACTATCTCCGCGATCTCCGTGACCGCCGCGGGATCTCGCTCGAGGAGATCTCTCGCGTCACCCGCGTCGCGTCCGGCTACCTCGAGGCCCTGGAGTCCGACCGCTTCTCCGCGCTGCCCCCGCCCGTGTTCACGCGCGGCTTCATCCGCGCCTATTGCCAGGCGCTCGGCGAGTCGCCCGACGAGGCGCTGGCGCGCTACGACGGCCGCGAGGGCGGCGCGCCCCCGCCGCCGCGTCCCACCGCCCCTGCCGGCACGACGCCGGCGGCCAAGGGCGAGCCGCCCAGCCGCAGCGCCGTGCTCGTCAGCTTCGTGCTGCTGGTGATCCTCGGGATGGCGCTGTTCGCGGTGGCGCTGATGACGCAGCCGGCTCGCGAGGACCGCGTGGAGCGGCGCATGCCGAGCGCGAGCGAACGGGCGGCGTCCCCTCCACCCACGCCGACGTCCCCATCGGCGGCCGAGCCGCCCTCGACCGCGAGGGTACCGGCGGGGGCGTCCACCGCTCCGGGCCCCGGTGTCGTCCGGCCGACGCCGGCGGCGCCGCCGGTCCCCGCCGTGACCGCCGAGGCCGCGCGCGCGTCGTCGCCGCCGCCCTGGCTGGGCGACGTGCAGGCGGCGACCGGGGGCGTGGCGTCGCCCTATCGCCTGGTCGCGCGCGTGTCAGAGCCGACATGGATCCGCGTGCGGACCGAGGACGGGAGCAGCACGGAGGAGACGGTGCCCGCGGGCCAGATCCGCGAGTGGGTCTCGAACCGCCCGTTCGTCCTCACGCTCGGCAACGCCGGCGGGGTCACGCTGGAGCTGAACGGGCGGACGCTGCCGCCGCTCGGCCCCAGCGGAACCGTCATCAGCCGCATCGTCCTTCCTCCGCAATAACGCTCGTCCTGATCTACACTTGCACCCATGTCCCTGTTTTCGGGTCTCAAGGAGCGCCTGCGTGACGGGCTGAAGCGCTCCCAGGAATACCTCGCCACCGGTCTCGCCACCGTGCTCGAGGCCGACCGCCCGATCGACGACACGCTCTACGAGGAGCTCGAGGAGCTCCTGATCGCGGCCGACCTCGGCGCCGCCATCGCCGCCGACTTCACGAACCGCGCACGCGAGGAGGTCATGTTCGGGACCGTCACGCGCGCCGATCAGCTCCGGCCGTTGTTCCGGCGCTTCCTGGTGGACGCGTTGAAGCCCGCCGCCCAGCCGCTCAACCTCGACGCGCGGCCGAGCGTGCTGCTCATGCTCGGCGTCAACGGCGCGGGCAAGACGACCACGGCCGCCAAGCTCGCCGCCTCCCTGAAAGGCGACGGCCGGCAGGTGCTGCTCGCCGCGGCGGACACCTTTCGCGTGGCGGCGATCGAGCAGCTCGAGACGTGGGGGACGCGCATCGGCGTGGACGTCATCCGCCAGGCCGCCGGCTCCGACCCGGCCGCCGTCGTCTTCGACGCGGTGAAGGCGGCGCTGGCAAGGCGCGCGGACGTGCTCGTGGTGGACACGGCGGGTCGATTGCACACCAAGAGCAACCTCATGGACGAGCTGGCCAAGCTCAGGCGCGTGATCGAACGCCAGTGCCCCGGCGGCCCGCACGAGTCGCTGATGGTGCTGGACGCGCCCACCGGTCAGAACGGGTTCGCGCAGGCGCAGATGTTCCACGAGGCGATCGGGCTGAGCGGCGTGTGCCTCACCAAGCTCGACGGCACCGCCAAGGGCGGCATCGTGGTCCGCATCGTCCGCGAGCTGAAGCTGCCCATCAAGCTCGTCGGCGTGGGCGAGCGCGTCGAGGATCTCAAGGCCTTCGACGCCGACGCCTTCGTTGACGCGCTGGTGCCCGCGGATCCCGCGGGAGGGCCACGCGAATGACGCCGGAGGCGCTCATGCGGCGCGCGCTCGAGCTGGCCGAGCGCGGGCGCGGGCTGACGTCGCCCAATCCGATGGTCGGCGCCGTCGTCGCGCGCAACGGCGAGATCGTGGGGGAGGGCTTCCACGCGCGCGCGGGCGGGCCGCACGCGGAGATCGTGGCCCTCGAGGCGGCGGGCGGCCGCGCGCGCGGCGCCACGCTCTACGTCACGCTGGAGCCGTGCAACCACGCGGGTCGTACGCCACCGTGCGTGCCGGCGATCTTCGCGGCCGGCATCACGCGCGTGGTGGCCGCGGCGGCGGATCCCAACCCGTTCGTCCCGGGCGGCGGCGTAGCGGCTCTGCGGGAGCAGGGCGTCGCCGTCGTGACCGGCGTGCTCGGCGCGGAGGCCGCCGCCCAGAACCGCGTCTTCTTCACGGCCATGCGCGAGCGCCGGCCGCACGTGACGCTCAAGGCGGGGATGAGCGCCGACGGCAAGATCGCCGACGTGCACGGCGCCGCGCGCTGGGTCACCGGCGAGGCCGCGCGCGCCGAGGCGCACCGGCAGCGCAGCGAGGCCGACGCGCTCGTGGTCGGCGTCACCACGGTGCTGCGCGACGACCCGGCGCTGACGGTGCGGCTGGACCGGCCGTGGCCGCGCGAGCCGTGGCGCGTGGTCCTCGACACCGAGGCGCGCACCCCCTCCGGCGCCCAGGTGATCGCCGGCGCCACGCCGTCGCGCGCGCTCATCGCCGTGGGCGAGCGGGCGCCGGCCGCGCGCGTCACGGCGCTGCAGTCGGCGGGCGCGACCGTGCTCCGCTGCCCGGTCCGCGCCGGCCGCGTCGCCGTCGACGCGGTCCTGGCCGCGCTGTTCGAGCGGGAGGTCCGCGCCGTGCTGGTGGAGGGCGGCGGCGAGGTGCACGCGTCGTTCCTCGAGGCGGGCGTGGTCGATCGCGTGGCGCTGTTCGTCGCGCCGCTGCTGCTCGGCGGCCGGACGGCGCCGCCGGTCGTCGGCGGCCCCGGGCGCGAGCTGAAGTCCGCGATCCGTCTGGGACCGATGACCGCGCGCGCCGTCGGAGACGACCTCCTGATCGAGGCCGACGTGCTTCGCGACACCGACGGTTCTCTGCCCGACCGCCGCGGCGGCGGCGCCGGCGGCACATAAGAATGTTCACCGGGATCATCGAGGAGGTCGGCACGGTGCGCGCCGTCGCGCGCCGGGGCGACGTGACGCGGCTCGAGGTCGCCGCCGCGCTCACGCTCGAGGGCAGCGACCGCGGCGCCAGCGTCGCGGTCAGCGGTGTCTGCCTTACCGTGATCGGGCGCGCGCCCGACGGCCTCGCCTTCGAGATGGGCCCGGAGACGCTCGCGAGGACTGCGCTCGGTGCGTTGCGTCCGGGCGCCGCCGTCAACCTCGAGCGTCCGCTGCGCTTCGGTGGCTCGCTGGGGGGGCATCTGGTTCTCGGCCACGTGGACGGGACGGGCACGGTAGAGGCGGTGACGCGTGTAGAATCGACGGCACGGGTGAGGATCGCTTTCCGCGACCGGGGGCTGGCGCCGCTGCTGATCCCCCAGGGCTCGGTGGCCGTGGACGGTGTGAGCCTGACGGTGGCGTCGCTCGACGAGGCCGCCTTCGAGGTGATGCTGATCCCGCACACGCTGGCGGTCACGACGCTCGGCCGGCTGGCGGCGGGACGGGCGGTCAACATCGAGACGGACGTGATCGGCAAGTACGTGCAGCGGTCGCTCGCGGTGAAGGGGGCATGATGAGCGGCTTCGCGACCATCGACGAGGCGATCGAGGAGATCCGGCACGGCCGCATCCTGGTCGTCGTCGACGACGAGGACCGGGAGAACGAGGGCGACCTCGTCATGGCCGCCGACAAGATCACCCCCGAGGCCGTCAACTTCATGGTCACGCACGCGCGCGGGCTCATGTGCGTGCCGATGCTGGGCGAGCGGCTGGACGAGCTCAAGCTCGGCATGATGGTGGCCGAGAACACCGCGCCGATGGGCACCGCCTTCACGATCAGCGTGGACGCGCGGCGCGGCATCACCACCGGTATCTCCGCCTACGACCGGGCCGTCACCATCCGCGCGCTCGTCGATCCGCAGATGACCTCGGGCGATCTCGTCACGCCCGGACACATGTTCCCGCTGCGCGCGATGGAGGGCGGCGTGCTGCGCCGCGCCGGGCACACGGAGGCGGCGGTGGACCTCGCGCGGATGGCGGGCTGCTATCCCGCCGGCGTGATCTGCGAGGTGCTCGACGAGACCGGCGGCATGGCCCGCCTGGCCAAGCTGAGCGATCTTGCGCGGCGGCACGGACTCAAGCTCATCACCATCAAGGACCTCATCGAGTACCGCACGCAGAAGGAGAAGCTGGTGCGGCGGGTCGCGACCTCGCGGCTGCCGACCGACTACGGCGAGTTCACCGCGATCGCCTACGAGGCGACGGTCTACAGCCGGGTCCATTTCGCCATCGTGATGGGCAACGTGGCCGGCGACGACCCGGTGCTCGTGCGCATGCACTCCGAGTGCCTCACCGGCGACGTGTTCCACTCGATCCGCTGCGACTGCGGGCCGCAGCTCAACATGGCGATGGCGATGGTCCAGAAGGAGGGGCGCGGCGTGGTCGTGTACCTCCGGCAGGAGGGCCGCGGCATCGGCCTGCACAACAAGGTGCGCGCCTACGGGCTTCAAGATTTGGGCATGGACACGGTGGAGGCCAACGCGGCACTCGGCTTCAAGGCCGACATGCGCGACTACGGCATCGGCGCCCAGATCCTCGTGGATCTCGGGCTGAAGAACCTGCGCCTGCTGACGAACAATCCGGCCAAGCGGGCCGGCCTCGAGGGCTACGGCCTCACGGTGGTCGAGCGCGTACCGATCGAGGTGCCCGCGAACCCCGAGAACCGCAAGTACCTCAGCACCAAGCGCGACAAGCTGGGTCACCTCCTGTCCTCGCTGCCGGACTAAGTGGGGGCCCCGACATGGCCCCCGCACCCCCAACGCTCGGCAGCGCCCCGGCAAAGCCGTGGCGCTCCTCGGTCCCGCGCTTCGTGCGCGCCCGATTGAGTGGGGGCCCCGACATGGCCCCCGCACCCCCACACGCTCGTCGCGCCCCGGCGCAGCCGTGGCGCTCCTCGACGATGCGATTCGTTCACGCCGTCTGACATGGCCGGCCGCGCGCCGTCACCCCGCCGGCGGACGCGGTCGCGCCCCGGCCTCAGATTCGCCGTCGTCGCCGCGCGCTTCAACGAGCCGATCACCAAGCGGCTGCTCGACGGCGCGCTGCACGCCCTCGACGCCTCCGGCGTCGCCGCGCGCGATCTCGAGGTGCACTGGGTGCCCGGCGCCTTCGAGCTGCCGCAGGCGGCGCTGTACCTGGCGCGCACGCGCCGTTTCGCCGCCATCGTCTGCGTCGGGTGCGTGATTCGCGGCCAGACGCCGCACTTCGACTTCGTGGCGGGCCAGGCCGCAGCGGGGATCCAGCGCGTCGGCCTCGAGACGGGCGT
>WNGH01012050.1_pt1 | contig 12555 bp, 17 predicted proteins | sample 5400631 | NCBI WGS metagenome assembly WNGH01 (sample SAMN13153373, study PRJNA577476) | soil metagenome | isolation source: 115 cm soil or saprolite under Garry oak tree replicate 1 | place: USA:California | collected 2016-06-15
GAGTTAATGGGGTGCAAGTCCCCTGTAGGAGGTTCACCCTCATGAGTAGCAAGATACCTGAGGATAACTACGAGTCCAAGGCAATGGCATCGCCGTGAGGCGAGGTCTGAAGGAAGCCGGCGACCGCGTTGCGAGGCGAGGAATACGAACGGCACAGAAGGCTCACTTCCCTGGGACGAGCTGGCACAACACAGCGAAGTCCCGTGGACCGGGGGATCGGGTAAATGCCGCGCTTGTGCAACGATACCTCACGGTCTTATCCGGGGAGAGCTGCGTCGTGTCCCGGGAAGTGGCGTGCCACAGAAATTGACTGAGAGCGGGCGCAAGCCGCTCTGACCGCGGCGCAGCAGTCAGCAGAGGTCAGAGTAGCTCTCGGCCTGCTCCCGAGGCGGCGAGCGCAAGACTGACCAGGGAGGACAAGGAGGAGAGAAGATAGCCTCACCGCAGCCAGGCCCAAGTACGGTAACGCCTGCGCGGCGGCGGGCCATCGGCCTAGCCTTGAGTGACGATCTCTGGCCCTCACTTCACTATCCGCCCTGAACTGCCTGGTGTGGACCCGCATGCTGTGGTGGTGTGGGGACTGGGGAGCGCAAGCGCCTCGGTTACCCGATTAGGCGACATAACGCCGACTTGGTGAGCAACGCTTCGCTTTTGCCTGCCTCCTTGACTGATAAATCAAGACCTGACCCTATTCTCCGCTATTCTCCCGACTGTGACCCTATTCTCCCGACTGAGCATTCAACGGTCCGGATGTTCGCGCTTGTTCTCTGTAGATCTCGTCGTAGGCATGCTTGTAGGAACGCTCGTACGCCACTTTTCCGTGGCGGATGACCAGCAGTGTGTCACTGTAGCCGTAGGTACCGGCGGCAATGTCCGCATCCAGCTTGGCCAGAACCTTCGGATCGAGTCCAACGGCACGCGGGGTGGTCGCCGGCCAATTCTTCGTCGGCCATTGAGCCTCGGCACTCAGGGACTGAGTCAGAACGAAGGCCGCAAGAAGCGTCCAACCAGGATTCCTTGTGCGCATGACGGCTCCTGTTCACGAGACAGCGGCCAAGCAGGCTGACCTTCCAACTTTCTTGACAGCGGCTAACGCTCCGCCTCGGCCGCCGCGGCCCCACCGTGTCCTGTCGCATTCCCTAAGAGCCTGTTTTAAAAGTCCCTATTAGGATCTTACGAGGCGTTTTGTCATCAGATAAATCATGGCAATGTGAATCCATGCTTCAACCGTTTCGCACAACGCCTCGAAGTCTTTGCTCAAGCGCCGCGAACGCCCGAACCATCCAAATGTACGCTCAACGATCCATCGTTTGGGTAAGATCACAAAAGTGCCCTCTGCACTTTTGGCAACAATCTCCAATTCAATCCGTCGGTGGCCGCGTCCTTGTCGCAACTGCCGCACCCAGTCGATTAACTGACCGCGATACCCCTCATCGGCCCAAATCTTTTTCACTCGCCAGTGCTTTTCCTTCAACGGCTCCAAGACAACCTTGGCCCCATCGCGATCCTGGACATCAGCAGGATGGACGCGAACTTCCAGCACCAAGCCCAAAGTATCTACTAAAATATGCCTTTTTCGGCCATTTGTTTTCTTCCCAGCATCATAACCGCGCGGCCCCCTTTTTCGGTCGTCTTGACACTTTGACTATCCAGGATAGCCGCGCTGGGTTGAGGATGACGGCCAGCGGCTTGTCGCACCTGTCGGCGCAAAGTATCGTGAATGCGTTGCCAGGTGCCGTCCCGGCGCCAGTTGCGAAAGTAGGTGTAGACAGTTTGCCAGGGCGGAAGATCATGCGGCAACATGCGCCATTGGCAACCAGTGCGCAAGACATAGAAGATGGCATTGACAATCTCTCGCCGCAAGTGATCAGCGGGACGCCCCCCGCCTTTGATGGGAGGAACCAATGGTTCGAGGATTTGCCACTGTGCCTCAGTTAAATCTGTTGGGTAGTTGGGTCGGTGGTTCATGCCACCATTTTACCCCCTTTTAAAACAACCTCTAAGAGACGCTCGCGGGCCGCGGTCGGCCTGGAGGCGGTGGTTAGGCTGCCGTCTCTCGGGTGACTTCCCACCCTGGGAAAACCAACACTGCTGGATGACACTGTAAAGCGCGCGCCAGGATCTTGGCCCGCTCGACCCCCAGCCGCACGCGGTCATTCTCAATGGCAGAAAGGGTTGCCTGGGGAATGCCTGTCAGCTTTGCTAGTTCGTTTTGGCTATACCCCTGCAGCTCGCGAAGAATACGGACCGACTCTCCCACAGAGACGTCAATACGTTTGCGCGCCGGACGAAAAGTCTTCATCTTAGGGCCTCCGATAATCATGTGGTGTGACCTGCTCCACTTGAAACAAAGACTGCTTGGAGAACAGGCGGTAAATCACGCGGTACTGTAACCCGAGGCGAGAAGAGCGATACCCCTGCCACTCGCCACGCAATGCTTCATCATGGAAACCTTTGATCAGTCTCAGCCCTGGGGGACCAGAGATCATGGCGATGTCTTTCCATTTCTCGTAGCGTTTCAGAATTTCCTCTGGCACAGCATCAAGTTGTTTTTCCACTCGCTGATGCTCCTCAATCCGCCACATGCTGCAAGGTAGACATATCCAATATGGTATGTCAAGGAAGTTGCCTCAACGGCAAGATCAAAGGAAACAGATCTATGATGAATTGAGCCGCCGAACGCCCGCCGTCACAGGCCGCCGCCCCACTGTATCCGTTTACGTTCATCCGGAACCGCAAGCGGGCGGCGGTCACGTGCACGGCGTTGGTTAGACAACGTCGCGTCGACAAGCTTTCCTTCTCCAGTCATGCTGAAGCCAGCACTAGCGGTAATTGTTGAAAGCCGAACATCTCAAGGGCCGTCCTTTGTCGCACCGCCGGCGCTGCCCCACGGGTGAGGACCGGAAAGCGATCAAGACAAGTGTTCAGGGTAATGCTCGCCTCGGCTCGTGCCAGCGGCGCACCCAAGCAGTAGTGAATACCCATGCCAAAGGCCACATGATTGCGCAAGTCACGATCCAAGCGGAACTCATCGGGCTGCGGAAATGCTCTGGGATCACGGTTCGCGGCTCCATAAAAGATCAAGACACCTGCACCCTGTGGGATCCGCCTTCCACCTCTGCTTCCACCAGCGCGGTAATCAGATCCTCTGCGCCCTGCGCCCGCCGTGCCGCCGCCATCTGACCGAAGTAGGTCAGCATCTCGTGGTCGCTCTGCGCCCGTTCCTCCGGTGTGAGCGCCGTATACGCGATGGTGGCCTCGCTCCAGCGTTTGAAGGTGAGGTACTCTTCGCCGGGAATGCCCAGTAAGCGGGCGATGACCTTCACGGGCAGGGGAATGGTGTAGGACTGTACAATGTCGGTCTCTGCTGCCCCAATCGCATCGAGCAACTCGTTGGCGACGCTGGTGATCCACGGCGTCAACGCCTCAATGCGCTTCAGCGTGAAGGTCTGGTTCACCAAGCGGCGAAAACGGGGGTGACGCGGAGGGTCGTCTCTGATCAACACGTACTGCGGGGCCCCCTTGCTCACTGGGGGATGCCGCCGGGACACAAACGTCTCATGGTCCCGTAGCGCGTTGTACACCTCATCGTACTTCATCAACGCCCAGGCTCGAATAGGTTCGTTAATGCCGGAGACGGTGCCGACCGGAAAGGCGGTAACGTTCAGCGGGGAGTGGCCACGCAGGTGGTGGTACGTTGGATAGGGATTGGCAATGAATTCCGGCATCCAGAGTTGTTCAGGGGTGAAGACGAAGGTTGCACTCATATCCCGTTTCTCCCCTTCTGTTAAACATGGCCGAGTTGTAAAGTTGTTGTCTAACGTTATCGGTCACCCGCCGCGGCCCAACCGGAACTTTACGCGGTTACTCCAAACCGCAATAGGGCCGCGGTCGGGGTGGAACGATTCGTTAGCCAGCATGGTCCTGAACAGTGGGCAACGCTTTGCTTTTGTCGGCCTTCCTTTCCTGCCCTCTGTATGCTTCGCGACGCAGTCATTTCAGCCCCGCCTTGCGCAAGTCAGCAACCAGCCGCTCTGATGCCGCTGGATCTTTATAAGGGAACCTCTGCCGGACAAACTCCAGAGAGAAATCGGGACTGATCCGCAGGACTTCTGCCGCCTCAGCCCGTGCCTCCTCCGCCCGGCCTAACTCACTGTAGTTGGCAGCCAGGTGAACGTGGGCAGGCAAGTAATTGGGGTTGAGGGTGGGGATTCTCTTCAGGAATGCAATCGCCGTTTCATACCGCCCTGCCAGGCGATGGGCTTGGCCCAAAAGGAATAAGGGGGTGACGAGAACACGAGGGTTGAGGCGCATCGCCTTCTGCGCCAGCCCAATGGCTTCCTCGGGCCGTCCGGCAAAGTTCAGGATCTGCGCCAACCACGTATAGCCACTAGCACTATTAGGATCGAGAGTGATAGCTCTTTCTACCTCGGCGATGGCTTGGTCATACTGCTTTTTCCACACATAGGCCCAGCCCAATAACGTGTGGGCTGAGGACAGGGAATCATCCAAAGCGATAGCCTTTTGCGCCAACTCAAAAGCCCGTTCCAGGTTCTGGGGGGCCGGACTCCATTGAGACGTCCACTCTCTTAGGTAGGTGTAACCCAGGGCTTGGTACGCCTCCGCGTATTGCGGGTCCAACTCAAGGGCTGTCTCATACATCTGCCGCGCCTGGGCATTCGTCTCTTTCGTCAAGCGCAGGAACTGCGCACTCCCGCGCAAGAAGGAGTCATAAGCTTCCAGGTTGTCCGTGCGGTTGCGCACCAGGTCTCCTTGCTCCCACAGCGCGAGCTGGAGTTTCAGCGTCGCTACGATCTTCTGCGTAATCTCATCTTGCAGGGCAAAGATGTCTTTCAGGGGCCGATCATAGCGTGCGGTCCACAGATGATGGTCCGTGGTGGCATCGATCAACTGGGCCGTGATCCGCACCTGACCGTCGGCCTTGCGGACACTGCCCTCCAGGACATACTGGACCCCCAAGTCCTTGCTCACCGCTTGCGCCTTCACCGTTTTGCCCTTGTAGGTAAAGGCGGAGTTGCTGGAGATGACAAAAAGGCCCGAGAGCTTGGAGAGGGCAGAAGTGAGGTCTTCAGTGATGCCGTCGCTGAAATACTCTTGCTCGGGGTCCTGGCTCAGGTTGACGAAGGGGAGCACGACGAGGGAGGGCTTGTCGGGAAAGGGCAAGGCCTCTTGAAGGTGGCGGGTCGCGTGCTGAGTGTTGAGTATCAGGGTAGGGAAATAGCGGACGGCGATGATCCCACCACCGAGGAGCAGAAACCCCACCAGCAGCCCGACCCGCTGGGCAGTGCTCAACCGACGAGACAGCTTCAGCCACTGCACTTGGAGCATCTGACGGATGCTCTTAGGGTGTTCAGGCAAGAGGCTATAGACCAGGAACCGTTCCGCAATGTTCTTCAATTGCGGGCGACCGCGTGCGACGACTGGGCCCACGTCGACTTTCTTAGCAATGTCTCGATACACCACGTCCGAGATGCAGATGGTGTCCGGCTCGGCCAACTCTTGCAGTCGCGCGGCAATGTTGACGCCCTCCCCAAACACATCCCCTTCGCGCTGCACGATGTCGCCCGAGTGGATGCCAATACGGACGTGAATCTGTTCGGGTGGTGCGGTGTCCGCATTATGGGTCCGGAAGTGGGCTTGGATCTGCTGCGCACCCTGCACGGCATTGACCACGGACGGAAAGTCTACCAGAAAAGCATCGCCGACCGTCTTGATGACCGTGCCGTGGTGTTCGGCAACGGCGTGCTGAAGGATCTGGTTGTGTGTTCCCAGCAGCCGCAGCGTGCGGGCCTCATTGTTGCCCATCTGGCGGCTGAAGCCCACGATGTCGGTGAACATGATCGCCGCCAGCCGCCGAGTCTCCGCGCGCACTGTCTTGCTGGCGTCTTCCTTCATGGGTATGGATTATCCTGCTAGTGTTTCGTAGCTGTCAATCGTCCACCTTATCTGTGGTGTGTCCAGGCTGAATTTCAGAGCCAGTAGCAACAACGTCAGTCATCGTGCCTGGCTAACGCTTGCCCGCTCAGGGGCGCGGCCCCCAACTGGGACTGTTCGATTTACTCTAAACCGCCACAGGGGCTGCGTCCCTCTGGAGCGGGTTGGTTAGAGGATAATATCTCGGCCAGAGCTTCTGGCCCTTCGCACAACAAAGACGCCCCTGCTCGGGTAAGCTCTTGGCGAGAGCCATAGCCCCATAGAACACCCACTGGCCTGACGCCGTTGAGAAGAGCTCCCTTAATATCATGCTCGCGATCACCCACCATGACTGCGCTGCTGGCAACGATCCTCTCTTCGGCCAGGACGTGGGCTATCAGTTCTTTCTTGTCCGACCGGGTGCCATCCAACTCACTGCCGTAGATGTTTTGGAAAAACCTACGCAACCCACAGTGGGTGAGAATCTGTTCTGCGAACACTGTAGGTTTTGAGGTCGCCACGTACAGCAATACGTCGTGCGCCTGGAGCCTGAGCAAGACCTTCTCTATGCCAGGGTAGACGGTATTTGCGAACATGCCCTTCGCAGCAAAGCGCTGGCGATACAAGGTCACCGCTTGCCCGATAAGTGTAGCATCCGTGGAGTTGAGGAGGGCGGCGAAACTCGCAGGCAGCGGTGGGCCGATATACTGTTCAAGTTCTCTGTCCGTCGGGCTCGGAGCCCCAAGCTCCTGCAACGCATACTTGAGGCAGCGCACGATCCCTGCACGGGGATCAGTGAGAGTGCCGTCAAGATCAAAGAAAATGTATACAGCCGGCTCCTTTGGTTTTGTCATCTAACGTCGGCGTGAACCGGCGCGCGATTTATCGCATGTCCGAGTTGAGCGCAAGGTTAGGCTCAAAAATGGATTCTACGCGCATTACTGTCCGGATAAGAGTACTCCATGTGCCGGGCCGTAGCCTGTGCTCTATCCTCACCAAAGTAGCGGGCAACCACTTTGAGCGCCATGTCTATACCCGCTGAGATGCCTGCAGAAGTAACCACGCGGCCGTCCTCGACGACATGCTTTTCGTACTCCACGGTTACCGAGGGAAAGGGATCACGCATCCAATCCAGCGATCGCCAGTGAGTGGTTGCATGGAGTCCGTCCAGCAGCCCAGCGAATCCCAGCAGCATAGATCCAGTGCAAACCGAAGTCAGTGTTTCGACCTCCGCGGCACGAGCGCGCAACCAGTCGAGCATGCCCGGGTTGTGCAGCTCCTTCCGTGTGCCCCACCCGCCGGGGACAACAAGAATATCGAGACGAGGGCAGTTCTCAAATGTGTGGTGAGGAAGGACTTTCATGCTGCCTGTCGTTGTGACAGGGGCGGGATGCTCAGCCACCAGCAGGACTTCAAAGGGTGAGAGCTCTTCCCGCCGTTTCGCCTCGTTAAGGCGGGTTACAGAGAAAACCTCAAACGGCCCGCAGAAATCGAGGACTTCGATGGTCCTCCTCTGAAGTGATCAGATTCTGACGAAGTAGGGAATGGCCATGAGCGCTACGCCGATGGCGACCAGAAGGAGGAGGTTCGAGACGACATACGGAAACACCATGAGCACCACGCCACAGACCAGAGGGACAACGGCTTGCTGCTTCTTGCCATACATGAAGAAGCCGAGCCCGACGGAGCCAAAAAGAAAGCCCCAAAGGAGCGACGACGTGCTCAATGCTGTCTCCCTTGTCGTCTAACGCTTCCCGGTCACCGTTTGCCGCCCCAACCGAGACCTTGCGGGTTTACCCTTAACCGCAAGCAGGCGGCAATACGGTGCAACGGGGTGGTTAGCGGGCGGCCCCCATACAAGTCCACGTTACCACGCCACGCCTCATGATTCCGAGTAGTCTTCCGCGAATTGTGGCGTGTCGTCAAGAATTTCATACCACGGGGCCTTCTGGCTGACCCAAATATGGGTCTGCGGCCGCTGAGCCGGAAAATTCTCCACCGTGCCGAGCCGAAGCACAATGACTGCGGGATCAGCTTCGTAGTACGCGAAGACATGCGACCCACAGTGCTTACAGAAACACCGCCGTTTGCCGGGGGAGGATTCGTATCGTTCGAGGCTCGCTTCCCCAGAGGTCACGGTGAACCCCTGGGCGGAGGTGAGGGCGCTGGAGCCAAAGACGGTGCCATGAAGCTTCCGACAGGTCCAGCAGTGGCAATGTTTAAAGCCGTAGACCTCGCCCTTGATCTCATACTGGACTGCACCACAATGGCAACTTCCTGTGAGCATCATGTCTCTCCCTTGCTGAAAGTGATGAGACTCTGGAGCCAGCTAACGCTGTGTGCTTCAGCCGCCGCCAGACCGCGCAGCGGGTTGGCGGTCGGTTTGCAAGCGCGGGTTAGATGGCAATCTGAATGGGACCATCGAGTGTTCACTCATCATTTGCGAGCGGGGACTGGGATCGTCGTAGGTTAAGCAAGCGCTGTTTGTCGAACTGCGGTAAGGCATCGGTGACCTCAAACCACGGGGCCTTCAACTCAATGAAGATGTGCTTGTCCGGTCGTAGTCCAGGATCATTCTCTAAGAGGCCGGCGGGAACCTCAAACCAGGACAATTGCAGGTCCGGATCTGGCACTGGCGAGCCGCAGCGGCTACAGAAGGACGTGCGGTAGGGCGGAGGGCTTTCCAGGAGGGGGGCTTCATAGGTGGTAATCAGCTCTTTGCCCTGCAGCAGACGAAAATCTTCTGTTCTAACGCCAACCATAGCGGCAAACGCTGATCCAGAAACTTTGCGGCAGCGGTTGCAATGGCACAGTTCAAAGGGGCCGACGGCGCCTTTAATTTCAAAGCGTACGCCACCACACAGACAGCTTCCCCTAATCATATGAGCTCCACTTAGATTATCGTTGCGCGGTTCGCCGGCTAACGCCGCCCGCTCCCCGTTCACCGCCCAAACCGAGCCCTTGCGGGTTCATCCCAACCCGCAAACGGGCGGCAGTACGACGCAGCGGGTTTGTTAGCCGGCCGCTGGTTAGAAGTACCTCTCTATCCCAAAGCCAAATTGCTGATTCTGCTCGGTCCGCCGGATGAAGTGCTTCAGCCGTTTTCGGAATTCTTCTGGCCTGCTTCTCGCCCCATCAATGAACGCGATCCGGATGCGTTGATATGACCCTGAATAGCGCTGGAAGTTCTCCCAAGCCTGTTCGTTCGCTTTCAGAGCTTGCAGAATATCGGACGGAATCGCAAACTCCTCCACGGACATAGCTCCCAAGGTTGCTAGTACGTCTTTCAGGACCTTGCCTTGCGCGATCAGTCTCCGTAACCTTTCCTTGTTGGGTTGTGAGTATCCGCTTGTAGGGTTTCTGGGAGAGAACTTCTGAGCAAACCGTTCCGCATCAAGAGCCTTGACGGTGCTATCGATCCAGCCAAAACAGAGCGCTTCCTCAACCGCGTCATTATAAGCTATGCGCGGCTTGCCCGCCTGCTTGCGGTAATATACCAGCCAAATTTCCTTTTCAATCTTGTAATGCTTCTTCAGCCAATCTCGCCACGCTTTTCGATTTGGAACGTCCACCGTCTTGGTGATCTTCATGCTCTGCTCTGTGAAGGCGGGCTAACGGTCTGTGGTTGAGCGGCCGCGCTTTTCAGCGACCCGCTCCAGCCGCGGGTTAGGGCGTCGCCGGCCTCTCGTAGGAACGCGGCGGACGCACGAGTGGCTTAACTCTTTCATCGCAGGCTCCGAAAGTACGAAAGTTACGTCGTGCTGCGGTCAAACTCAGCCAGGCATTGGGCCCGCCCTTGATCTCCTCGGCGTCAACATCATCTTGACCATCATCCTCCCAGAAACAGACCGGACAAATTTCGAAAGTATTTCTTTCTGTCAGGGTCAAGAAGCCGCAGCACGGGCACGGCACGTTCAGTACCTCCATTTACTTCTCTTTGGAAAACCTCTTCTTTAGTAGACGCGCGGCTTCAATGAGACCTTCTTCAGTGAACACGACAGACTTGGCCTTCCCGCGCGGATCGGCAATGAAACCCTTTTCATGAAGTCGGTTCATTGCTTCCCAATCGAAACCCTGCCAAGCTCGGGCGCCATCGTGTCTTCCGAGAAGTAGTAAGGCCAAAACGGCTTCGTCGAGCTTATCGTTATCGAGCGGCATGTTTCTCCATCGGCCTAACGGTCGCTGGGTCTTTGATGGGTGCTCTCTGCTTGTGCACCTCCAGCGAAAACTGAGGATTGATCCGCAGCACTTCTGCCGCCTCCGCCCGCGCCTCTGCTTCTTGGCCTAACTCGCTATAGACTGCTGCCAGCATGAGATGGATATGCAGTATGTTGGGGTAGCGGTTGAGGTAGCGCTGCAAGGCAGCTCGCGCCTCCTCGTAGTGCCCGGCCATCGCATAGGCGGCACCTACGCCTGCTAAGTGGAAGTCCGCAACTTCGGGCTTCAGGCGCAGCGCCTGGGCGGCGGCCTCCAGGGCGGCCGCCACATTGTTCGGGATCAACCGTAATTCGCTCAGTCAGCTTTGCCCTTGATACACACTTCTGGAGCCAATACTTAACACCATCGAGTGAGATTCACCAGATTATGGTCATTGCGAGTCTTATCGCTTGGAAGCAGAGGTTAGACGTCGGGTGTGGTGCAAGAGAAGAGAGAGTGTGGTCCATGATCTATTTTTCTTTTATTTCGCCGGAGTAGAGATGACGTGTAGCTCGGTGAGTACGCAACTCTGTGATGTCAGCGAACACATAGAAGCGAGTGAGAGAAATACCCTCCACCCGCAATTTCTGCCAGGATGCTTCACGCTATCCGAACCAGCACCTCGTGGATAGTGTTGTTGCCATAGCCTAGGCGGTTCCATTCGGCACGCTCGGGCTGAGTACGACCGGCAAGGTCGGTGGCGCGGGCGCGCAGCGTGACCACACCCGGCTCCTCGACGCGGGTGACCAACTCCCACCACTGCCAGCTGTGACGCTTGCGCTCACTGACGAGACGCGCCTCCTGCCAACTTCCGCCGCCCACCCTCACCTCCACGCGCGCTATCGGAGCCGCACCAGACCACGCCACGCCACGGATGGCCAGTTCACCGCATCGGACCTCGTGGTTCGGCCCTGGCTCGGTGATCAACCAGCTGGGAACAACGAGGCGCACGGGATAGCCGTGCTGAATGGGTAGGGGCTCGCCGTTCATGGCATAGGCCAGTAGGAGGTCAGCGTCGCGCGCATGATCAAGCTGGAGGCTGCGCTCGAAACGGATTGGTCCTGAGTGGCCCTCCACCTGTCCGCCGTCCGCGCCCCGGAACAGGACCTCCCGTGCGCCCGTCCGTATGCCAGCCCGGTCCAGGACTTCCACCAGCGGCACGCCTGTCCACTCCGCTGTGCTGACGGCCCCCAGATTCCACTTCTCGCCCTCGATAGGTGGGTCGAACAGGGTGCGGCCATTGCCGGCGCACTCAAGGGTGACGATGAGCGTCTGCGACCGCATGTTGTGGAGGTCTTGCAAGCTGAGGCTGAGTGGCCGTTCTACGAGGCCGCCAACTGTGAGCCGGAAGGTGGTCGGGTCGAGGTGGGGGATCTGGAAATGATTGCGGACGTAGAAGTGGGCATTGGGCATGACCACGCCACCGAGCAGATCCGGGATAGATGTCTCGCCGTTGAGCGGATGCGCACGATGTACCACTAGGCCGGCTTCAATAGCCTGCTGGCAGGCCTGTTCGGGATCCAGTGCCAGCACGAACTCGCTCACCGGTATCGCCGCAGCGCAGCCACCGCTGGCGACCACCCCAGCGCAGGTCGACGCTGGATAGATGTCCACGCTGCCAGCCATTTGGAACGGCTGCATGAACTCGCGTAGGCGATCCTCGTCACTAGCTTCCACAATGAGGTACAAGGTGTGTTCACCCTGCACGACGGCCTCGCCCCGGATCTGCACCCCGTGCTGTCTGACGTTTGGGCGGCTCAGGTGATTCAAGAGCATGGCCCCTGTGTAGGGGTCCTGGGCCGGGCACCTTTCGGCTGCGTGGTGATGTCGAACAACGAACAGCGCCATAATCGCCTCCTTTCTGATGGTGAGAGACGGGTTGCCGGAATTCATGTCGTGGTTTGCCTGTCGTCACCGGGTACCCCTTCAGGCTGGCAGCTCGCCGCCGGAAGGACCGTAGAAGATCACCCAGACGGCGAGGTCCTCGCTGAAATCCTCGAACCGGTGCGCGGTTCCGGCGGCGACGAAGAGGCAATCGCCGGCCTCGAATGCCTCGCGCTTGCCGTCGTGAAGCAGGACGCCCCGGCCGCGGAAGACGACGTAGACCTCGTCCTGTGCGTGGGGCGTCTGCTCGTTGGGAGGCAGAGGCCGGGAGAGCTTTACGTCGAGACTCCCGTGCCGCAAAAGGCTTATCGACCGTTGTCCGCTGGGACCAGGGATGCCCGCTTGAGCCTCTGCGAAGTGGATTACGCGGCTGTGGTCTGGTTTGCTCATACGCAACTCCTCGTGCTGCCCAACAAGGCGCTGAGCCGCCGCTGGCTACCGTCGCCCGCATGAAGCTCTCCCACTTACCCGGCGGTCGGCTCCCGCGCCTTGTTAGCTGGTCAGCTGCCTAAGCTTCAACCTCGATCTCTCCACGTAGGT
>WNGH01005067.1_pt1 | contig 12553 bp, 11 predicted proteins | sample 5400631 | NCBI WGS metagenome assembly WNGH01 (sample SAMN13153373, study PRJNA577476) | soil metagenome | isolation source: 115 cm soil or saprolite under Garry oak tree replicate 1 | place: USA:California | collected 2016-06-15
GCCCCGTCAAAGCACAGACCACCGTCCCAACCAAGGCAATAGCAGCAACCGCGGATCTCAGCATCGGGATGATCCTCCTCCGGCTGGATTCGATCTGCAACTTTATCTTCCGGTTAGACGCGCTTTGTGTTTCGTCGATCCGAGACCGCGTAAATGGCAGCGGCTCCGAACAAGCCCGCCGCGGCCATGATTTTCCAAGCCAACTCATAACTGTGCTGCGAATCGAAGATTCTTCCTGCCATCCATGGCGCCCCCCACTGCCCCAGGGAATAACCCATGATGATCAGTGCCAAGAGTTTGCCAAGCGAAGCAGTCCCGAAGCATTCCGCCGTGACCAGCGGAATCAGCATATAGTCTGCGCCCATGGAGAAGCCGAAAATCAATGCGAAGGTCCAAACCGCAACGGGCCGACGGGCCATGCCGAGGAACAGGAGCGATGCGCTGAGCAATGCGTAGAACAGCGCCATGGTGTTCTTTTTTCGAAAACGGTCTGCCAGATAGCCCACTACTACCCGGCCGCCGAGACTGGACGCCAACAGAGCTGTCGAGAATCGAGTAGCCGTGGTCGCCGAGTAGCCCAGATCTTTGAGAAAAAGAATGAAATGTTGAATCACCGAGCCGATAGCGCCCATCACGAGCGTGGACCCCGCCAGGATGAGCCAGAAATTGGCCGAGCGAATCGCAGCTCCGACTCCGCTTGCGGGAGAATCCGTGGCGCTATTCCTTTCTTCGGTCAGGCCAACGCTTTCCGCCCCATCTGGCAGCAGACCCATTTCGCCCGGAGTGGAGCGCGTAATCCAGATCCCCACTGGAAAGAGCACGAGCAGAATGAGCAAGCCCACGATCTCCAGGGCATGGCGCCAACCGAAGTTGCGCATCAAAAAATGAACCAGCAGAGGGGAAATGACTCCGCCCAGCCCTAACCCGAGATACGCGTAACCCATCGCCCGGCCGCGGCGCATATGGAACCAGCGGGCAACGAGGACTTGATTGGCGATGGGCCCCGCGAGCACATATCCGAGCACCTCCATGATGCAGAATAGTTCGTAATGCCAAAGTCTGGTCATGGACCCCATAAGCAGCAGGGAAATGCCGATGAGGCCCGCTCCTGACAGAATGACCGCGCGCGCGCCTATCCGGTCGATCACCGCTCCTGCCAGCAAGCCAAACGGCAGGCCCGCCACAAGAAACCCGAGGAGGAAACCTTGGGTGACTTGAGCGCGCAGCAACCCCAGAGAATCCACAAATGCGGGGTAAAAAACCGGAAACCCGTAAAAGATGACTCCCACGCCGAAGAAAAGATTCAGGAACGCAGCAACAACAATCCACCACCCGTAAAAGACACGCGTTGATCGATGGTTCGTCATGAAAGCTCCGTGTCGTCCCGCTAGCCAGATTTTACGTTCGGGAGAGAAGAAGTGAACTATCCGTCCAGCGCCCCAACATTTCTCAGCCGAACTCCGGGCCTAGAATTGCACAAAGAAGTTCCGATCGTCCCGGATGGTCATTCGATCCCCGGTACATTCGGGTGAGCGAGCGGGAGAAACAGAATCCGAAGGACCTTAGCAGGTCGCCAGCAATAGCGTTTGATTTCAAGTAATCCACGGCCTGAACCCCACGCGAGGAGTGGGCCACGAATTGTTCGAGAAGCTGACAAGCTCCGGTTGCATCCTTCGCCATCCAAGGACCGAGATGATCCGCGAAGGATCCGCGCCGCCCGAATGCATAACCCTCGATCAGTCCATCGTTCCCAATCCTGGAGGTGAACTCAGGCGCATCCTCGTGGAGGGACTTAAGCAAGAAACCTCGGTCTGCGCCAAAAATCTCTTGATCCGCCTTGCAGATGGATTCCAAGAGTTCCGGGGATAGCGGCGCGCGCGCGCCGAAACCGGACACTTTCGCCGCTTCGGATGGGGGCCTACGCAGAGTCCATCGTTCAATCTCATATTCGCACACGAATTCCAGCTTTTCGTAGAGCGGCTTTCCCTGCGGCGTCGCGTCGAGCTTGATTGCAGGAATTTTCAGCCCGTCAAGATATTCGATGGCCCTTTTAAGAAGCTGGGTTCCGATGCCTCGGCCGCGGTATTGCGGGTCAACCAATACCATTCCGACCCACGCAAATCGATTTTCAAACGAGATAGTCGTTGCCGTGCCGCACACCCGCCCATCTTCTTCCGCGACAAAGCAACCTTCCGGGCTGGCTTCGAGAAACCGTTTCCAGTCTGCCGCGGTCTGATTCCAACCGGCCATCTCCTTCAGCCGCAATCCAGCCGGGATGTCCGCCATGGTCATAGTGCGCAAGGGCATGGCTGCCGAATTCCTCAGGGAGATTGTAAACCCATTCGAATTACCTCCTGAGGAATCTGGACCGCAGAGAAAAGTCGGAAACAGAGAAGACAAAGCCGGGGGCGCTTCGAGTACAATCGCAGCCGACATTTTCATCGTCATCGCTCGGCGGCTTATGCGAATGAAGCAACAGCAACGAACGGCCAGATCGCGCCAGAGGACCTCCGTCCGCGATATCGAGGAACTCGATGAACTTCTGAGCGAGCCCACGGAGGCTGCCTCTGATACGCTTGGTGCCCTTGATGGCGACATTGTCATCTTGGGCGTGGGTGGGAAAATGGGGCCGACCCTGGCCCGCATGGCGAAACGAGCATCGGAGATCGCGGGAGTTTCGCGGCGGGTGATCGGCGTCTCCCGATTCTCCTCCCCCAGGTTGGAATCGCAGCTGCAAGCACAAGGCGTAGAGACGGTGCGCGGTGACTTGCTGGACCCGAAATCGCTCTCCGCTCTCCCCGATGCCGCCAACATTGTCTTTATGGCCGGCATGAAGTTCGGGACGACCGGGCAAGAATCGCAGACCTGGGCCATGAACAGTTTTTTGCCCGGCCTGGTAAGCGAAAGATATCGCCAGAGCAGAATTGCAGCGTTCTCCACAGGCAATGTTTACGGGCTCTCGCCAGTTTCTCTTGGCGGCTCCCGGGAACAGGACGCGCTGAATCCCGCCGGTGAATATGCCATGAGTTGTCTCGGCCGAGAGCGCATCTTCGAACACTTCAGCCGAAGGAACGAAACCAGGATGTCGATACTTCGGCTCAATTACGCCACCGAACTCCGCTACGGCGTGCTCGTGGACATTGCGCAACGCGTGTATGCCGGACAGCCAGTCCCGCTCTCCATGGGCTATTTGAACGCCATCTGGCAGGGAGACGCCTCTGGCATGAGCCTCGAAGCTCTTGGCAGCGCGTCGGTGCCTCCGTTCGTGATCAACATTGCCGGACCAGAGTTGTTAAGTGTTCGTCGGGTTGCCGAGCAATTTGGTGAATGCTGGCATAAGCCCGTTCGCTTTGAAGGACAGGAATCGGCCGACGCTCTCTTGAGCAATGCGAAAAAATCGTACGAGCTCTTCGGCCGTCCCCGCGTCGACGCCGAGCAGATGATCACCTGGATCGCGGACTGGGTTAGCCGTGGCGGTGCCACGTTGGCGAGACCCACACATTTTGAGGATCGTGCCGGACGCTTTTAGGAAAAGCGGCCAGTAGGAGAGGCCAGAGCGTTAGTGATGGCAAAGCAACTGGATCCCAGGATTCGGCAAGTCTTGGCGCGGGGTACGGTGATCCCCGCGCACCCTTTGGCACTCACGGCAGACCGGCGGCTCGACGAGCGGCACCAAAGAGCTCTCACGCGTTACTACGTCGCCGCTGGCGCAGGCGGCCTGGCGGTGGGGGTTCACACCACGCAGTTTGCCATCAGAGACTCGCGCATCGGGCTCTTCGCGCCGGTCTTACAATTGGCGCGGGAAGAAATGGACTGCGCCGATCGCGGTCGCGCAGAGCCGTTAATCCGCATCGGAGGCATCTGCGGACAAACAGCGCAAGCCGTCGCGGAAGCCGAGTTGCTCACGAACTTTGGGTACAGTGCCGGGCTGTTGAGCTTGGCGGCCATGAAAGATGCGGATGATTCGGCGCTCCTAGCCCACTGCCGAAAAATAGCGGAAGTCATACCCTTGATCGGTTTTTACCTGCAGCCCTCCGTGGGCGGCCGCGTACTCTCTTATAGATTCTGGCGCGAGTTTGCCGAGATTGAAAATGCTGTGGCCATCAAAATTGCGCCTTTCAACCGCTACCAAACCCTGGATGTCATCCGCGCCGTGGCCGAATCCGGGCGAGACATCGTGCTATACACCGGAAATGATGACCATATCGCCCTGGATCTCGTCAGCCCCTATGTTTTCCAGGTCCACGGACGCGCGCAGGAATACCGCATTGTAGGAGGCCTCTTGGGCCACTGGGCGGTATGGACTCGCCGCGCCATCGATCTCTTAGAGGAATGCCATGCCGTCGTGTCCGGAACAGGAAGCGTTCCCAAGAACCTGCTCCAAAGGAGCGTCGAAATTACCGATGCCAATGCGGCCTTTTTCGACGTGCCGCACCACTTCGCCGGCTGCATCGCCGGCCTGCATGAGGTCCTGCGGCGACAAGGCCTGCTTGAAGGAATCTGGTGCTTGAATCCCCAGGAAACCCTAAGCCCCGGTCAGCAAGAAGAGATCGATCGCGTCTACGCCGCGTATCCCCATCTAAACGACGATGCCTTCGTCCTGGAAGGCCGTGACCACTGGCTGAAGCCCTGATTGCGCTTTCCGCCAACTCGGCCGCACGTGCTGACCACCGGCAACGGCCAGCCGGCAGTCGACGACTCGAAATCTTCTGTCCTGGGATAACGATCGCGAATAGCCGCAATCGAGCTTACCGCCGGCCACATGGAGTTCCAAGACAACTCCCCCTGGCCATGTTCGCTCGCGCGGGCACGAGTCACTAATCACCTCCCCTGCTACACTGATCCTCCCATGGCTCGTCAACGCCTCGGCCAACACTTCCTCGCCGATCTCCACTGGCGCGAAGAGATCGCTCGCGCCATCCGCGTTTCGCGTCATTCTACCGTTCCGCTCCCGCGCGACGATCAACATTGCTGGATCGAAATCGGTTCTGGTCATGGTGAGATGACCCAACACCTCCTCGCCGCTGGCGCTCCCGTTCACGCCATCGAAATCGACCCCATCTTCATCGCGGGCCTTCGCCACCTGGCGCAAGAATTCTCTAATCTCACGGTCATCCCTGGCGACATTCTCGAAGCCGACCTCGCTGCCATCGCTTCCGGCGGCCGCATCCGCCTCTACGGCAATCTTCCTTACTACATCACCTCGCCGATCCTTCATCACCTCTTCACGTTTGCCGATTTCATCGACGAAATACACGTCGTCATTCAGACCGAAGTCGCTCTACGCCTCGCCGCGCGACCGGGTACGCGCGATTACGGCTACCTTTCCGTCGTCACCCAGTTCTACGCTCGTCCCGAAATTGTCTTCGAAATTCCTCGGGAAGCATTCGCGCCGCGACCAGAAGTCACCTCGGCCCTCGTCACCCTCCGCCTGCCCGGCGAACGCGCAAAGCTGTCTCTCAGCGACGTATCTCGTTTCCTGAATTTTGTGAAATTGTGTTTCTCGAAGAAACGCAAGACGCTGGTCAATAATCTGCGGTCTTTTGCCAAACCCGATCGTGTGCGCGAAGCGCTCGCCACGCTAAACGTGCGTCCCGACTCTCGCGCCGAACAGCTCCCCGTCGCCCAACTCGCTGCGATTCATTCTCTGCTGGCTGGTTCGTGATGGACCCTCGATCGTCCTTCATCTCTTGGATGGAACTTCGCGACTTGGGTGTCTCGCTATCAGGGGATGCTCTCGGCTTCTTTTCTCACCGCCGCCACCAACCGGTCCGGATAATCGCTCATGATTCCGTCTACTCCCGCTGCGGCGAGCATCCGCATGTGCGCGGGATGATTCACCGTCCAGCACACCACTTGCAGATCTTTCCTGCGGGCTTCGGCAATCAGCGCTGGCGTCACCAGATCTCCTCGCACGGCCAGCTGCCGTGCGCCGATGGCGACGGCCTTCTCCAGTGGATTTTCGATCTGTCCGTCGTACAGCAGCCCGGTCATCAGCGTCGGCTCGATTTTCCGCAAACTCAGTACGATCGCGGCGTCAAAAGAAATCACCACCGCCCGCGGTATCTCTCCCGATTCGCGCAGCGCGCCAATCAATGCGTGTTCCCCGCCCCAGGATCCGCCCGGCTTGATCTCCAAATAAAACACCACATCATGTTTCTTGGAAAACGCTAGGATTTCTTCCAGTGTGGGGATGCGTTCTCCGGCGAACTCACTCCCGAACCACGACCCGGCATCCAGCCGCCGCAGCTCCGTGAGCGTCAGATCATGCACTGTCCCCTGCCCGTTGGTCGTTCGATTCACCGTCGCATCGTGAATGGCCAAGAAACGCGCATCGCGCGAAAGCTGCAAATCCGTCTCGATGAAATTGGCCCCCAGCGCAACAGCTTTCTTGAACGCCGCCATGGTATTTTCCGGCGCGTTCCCCGATGCCCCGCGATGCGCAATGACCAGCATCAAACTATTCTCCACGCCTCAAGCCACATCCGCTCAACACCGTTACTCTCACCAAGTCTCCCTTTCCGAAAATAATTCCACACTCCTTGCGGCCAAACATAGAGAGTATGCTAGCACCTGACCGTGGCACCGAACCGTGCATCCGTTTGACTTGCATCTTGAATCTAACTGGCGCAAGAGCTATAGAACTTCTGTCCGGGAGGCAATTATGAGAAAGGAACTCTGTGCCCTGCTTGTAGCCGCGCTGCTTGCAACGCCGATGGTAGCGTTGCCCTGTTCCGCCGCCCCCCGGCCACAGGATGAGAAAAAACAACGCAGCGAATCAAAGTATCGGGAAAAACTATACAAGGAAGTCCGTCACCAGCTGGTCATGCTGCCGTGGTATTCCGTGTTCGACAATCTCGCGTATCAGGTGGACGGCGACAAGGTCACTCTATCCGGCCAAGTGACCCGGCCGGTCTTGAAATCCGACGCCGAGGCCGCGGTGAAGGGCATCGAGGGAGTCGCTTCGGTCGTGAACAACATTGAGGTCCTTCCACCCTCGCCAATGGATGACCAGCTCCGTCGTGCCTTGTACCGCACCATTTATGGGGACGCCGGGCTCTCGCGCTACTCCATTCAGGCCGTACCTTCCATTCATATCGTCGTGAAGAATGGCAACGCTACGCTCGAGGGGGTTGTCGACAACGAGGCTGACAAGAATCTCGCCGGCCTGCGAGCCAATCAAGTTCCCAACGTTTTCTCTGTCAAGAACAATTTGGTCGTCGCGGGCTAGGCCAAGGTATCCTTCACGCGCACCGGGCCACTCGTTATGCGGCTCCTGGTACTCCGCCTTTGTATAGTTGCCGTGATATCCGCCGCGCTGTTTCCTTCAACGCCTCGATGATGCCCGGCATATTGGTCTGATCCGTTTGCGTCAGGGTCCCACTGGCGCCGAGCGCCGCCGTTACATTTCCCAGGGTGTCGAAGATGGGCACTCCCAGGCACCGCGCGCCCAAACTGTTTTCCTCGTCATCCACCGCGTATCCCGACTGCTTCACGTGCTCCAGGTCGGCGAGCAGTTTTGGCAGGCTGGTGAGGGTCTCCGGCGTTCTCTTCTTCAGACCGTGCTGCTTGGCGATGGCCTCCACGTCATGCTTCGGCAGCCAGGCCAGCAAGCATTTCCCGACGCTGGTGGAATGCAGAAACATCCGCCTCCCCACCCACGTGTTCACCTTGAAAAATCCGGGCGCCTCTACCTTCTCGATGTAAACCGCTTCGCTCTGGTCCAAGACCGCCAGGTGCACGGTCAGGTGAATTCGCTCCACCAGCGACCTCATAAACGGCAGCGCCACATCTGCGATGTCCAGGTTGGCTTGGGCATCTCCACCGAGACTCAATATTTTCAAGCCCAGCCGATACCTCCCGGTTTCCGCTTCACGCCGCAAGTAGCTGCGTTTTTCTAGAGTCCTCAGGATGTAACTCGCGGAGCTCTTCGGTATCCCGAGCTTGCGGCTGATCTCCGCGTTGGTCAGCCCCTCGCGCCGTTGCGCGGCTGCTTCCAGAATACTCAGTGCCCGCTCCACCGCTGTGGCCGGATTGGTCTCCGTGGCCGCCATGGCCGCCTCCCATAAAAAATAGTTATCGCCCAAGCATAGAATAATTGTTCAGGATACTGAACACCATCTTGTGGCTGCGGCGATGCTCCGGTAGAAGGAAAGGGGGGATGAACATGCGTTCAATATGTTGAACAGGTGGAAGGAACGCAGTCGCCGGTGGTGAGCAAATTTCTTGCTGGGATGGGGCTTTTCCCATGGTCTCGTTCGTCCCCCCCACCGGTCCTTCTATCTCCTTGAGCAAATAGGCCTTAGAAATTGCTCGTTTCTCCCGGTTGGCCTTCGAATTGCCTTTCTAGTTCGGCAACCGGCTTCCGTTCGAATTCGTACTGGAAAGGACTGACCTCGACCATGGCTACCACCGCTAGCAGCAAGCCGAATCCGGGGCTCGCTCCCTGGCCCTTTTCAAATCGCGTCGTGGCGGTCAATTCTGCTCCACCGGAGTTCGACGATGCTCGCGACCTCCCTGCGGGCTTTGTCGAATTTCTTGCGCCGCTACACGCCGCGCTCACGTTGCGGCAGCGCGCGTTGATCGCCCGCCGCGATTACGCCCTGGCCGAGGCCCACGGCGGCAAGGTTCCCGGATTCCTGCCGCCCGCCGTGGCGACAACAAATTCTTGGCGCATTGAGCTTCCCGCCTGGTGCGCGGATCAGCGGAACCAGATGACCGGGCCCGCCGATGACGCCGATCTTGTCGTGAAAATGCTGAATTCCGGCGCTCCCGGGGTGATGCTCGATCTGGAGGACTCCATCGCCAACGCCTGGGAGCACAATTCGCAAGGAATCAAGAATATTCTCGAAGCGCTCGCCGGCGGTCTCACCTACTTCGACCGCAAGCGCAACAAAGCCGTGGGCATCAATCCCAGCGCCACGGTAATTTTCACGCGGCCCCGTGGCTTGCACTTACACCAGGCTGGCATTCTGCCCGGGGAATTGCTTCCGGCTTCGCTCTTCGACGTCGCCATGGTCGCGTATCAAGTGGACTTCAGCGCGCTGAAGCATCCTCTTTGTATTTACATTCCCAAGTCCGAATCCGCCGACGAGGCTCTCTGGTGGCGCGATCTTTTCCAGATGATTGCCCGCCTCAAGGGCCTGCCAACGAACGCCATCAAGTGCATGGCCCTGGTCGAATCGCATCCGCTCGCTTTCCAGATGGAAGAATTTGCTTGGAATCTTCGTGACCACATCGTGGGACTCAATCTCGGCCGCTGGGACTACATGGCCAGCTTGATCCATTTCAATCTCGAAAATCCCGAGTGGGTACTTCCCGATCGCAACACCATTCCGCATAATGTTGCGTTCTTCCAGAATTTACGCAATCTGCTGCCGGAGATTTGCCACAAACACGGGATGCTCGCGATCGGTGGCATGACCGCATTCTTCCCCAGCCGCGAGGACCCGGAGCTGAACGCTCGCGCGTTGAAGGCCCTCGCGGAAGACAAGAAGAACGAAGCCAACTCGCTGATGGACGGCGCCTGGACCGGACATCCCGATCAAAACGAAATTGCGGTGAGCCAGTTCCCTGCCCCGAACCAGCTTCAAGCGCGGCCGGCGAACGCCGGCACACATCCCGATCTTCGCCCGATTCCCACGGGGGTTGGCAAACGCACGCTGGCCGGAACGCGCGCCGCGGTTCGCACCGTCATTCGCTACCGCCACGGCGTGCTCAACGGCAAAGGTGCGAGTCTCCTCGATGGCTATATGGAAGATCTCGCCACCGACCGCATCTACCGGTTGATGATCGCCCAGCGCATGAAGCATGCGGACAAAGTGGAAGTCCTCGATGAGGGAGGCACGCCGGTTCGTCACACGCCGGAACTCATCCGCGATCTTTTTGACGAAGAACTCGACCGGCTGTTGCGAGAGGACGCGAAAAGCAATGACGCCGAGCTGGCGACTACACTCCGCGAGGCCCGCGGCATCAGCGAAGAAATGATCCGCCGCGCGGAGTTCAATCCTGCGTGAGGCACGGTTTAGAGTGGCACAGCCTTCAGGCTATGCTCCGAGGAAAGAATCTTTCCTGGAAGAGTCGTGAGTCAGCCTATACAAGGAGCATACATGTCATCGAGCGGAACCAACGGGGCCAACGGGAACGGCAACAAACATTACCCAGTTTCTTATTGGACTACGGACCCCCGCTGGTCCGGCATCACGCGTCCCTATTCTTACTCGGATGTCGTGCGCCTACGCGGCTCCATCCAGATCGAGTACACCCTGGCGCGCCTCGGTGCGGAGCGCCTCTGGAATCTCATGCACACCGATCGCTACGTTCCCGCGCTCGGCGCCATCACCGGCAATCAGGCCATTGAAATGGTGCAGGGTGGTCTGAAAGCGATCTACGGCAGCGGCTGGCAGGTGGCCGCTGACGGCAATACTGCGGGCGACGTCTATCCCGACCAGAGCCTCTATCCCTGCGATTCCGCGCCGAATCTCGTGAAGCGCATCAATCGCGCGTTGCAGCGCGCGGACCAAATCGAATCCGCCGAAGGCCAGAAGACCGGCACGTATTGGTTCGCACCGATCGTCGCCGACGCCGAGGCCGGGTTTGGAGGGTCGCTGAACGCCTACGAACTGATGAAAGCGATGATCGAAGCCGGCGCCGCGGGCGTTCATTTCGAAGACCAGCTCTCTTCCGCAAAGAAGTGTGGCCACCTAGGTGGCAAAGTCGTCGTGCCCACGCGCGAGTTCATCGAAAAACTCGTTGCCGCGCGTCTTGCGGCCGACGTTTGCGGCGTGCCCACGATTCTCATCGCGCGCACGGACGCAAACTCCGCTGGTCTTTTGCTTTCTGACGCGGACCGGCGCGACCGGGCGTTCATCCACGGCGAACGCACCCCGGAAGGCTTCTACCAGTTCCGCGGCGGGATCGACGCGGCCATTGCCCGCGGCCTAGCTTACGCTCCCTACGCCGACATGCTGTGGTGCGAAACCTCCACGCCCGATCTCGCCGAAGCGAAAGCATTCGCCGACGCCATTCACGCGAAATTCCGGGCAAACTGCTGGCCTACAATTGCTCGCCGTCCTTCAACTGGAGAAAAAAACTCGATGACGTCACCATCGCCAACTTCCAGCAGGAACTTGGCAAGATGGGTTACAAGTTCCAGTTCGTCACGCTCGCTGGATTCCACGCCCTCAATATGTCCATGTTCCATCTTGCGCGCGGCTACTCGCACGCGGGCATGACCGCCTACTCCAAACTCCAGCAGGAGGAATTTGCCGCGCAGGAACTCGGCTATCGCGCCGTCACCCACCAGCGCTTCGTGGGCACGGGCTATTTCGACGAAATCGCTCAGGTCGTTTCCGGCGGAAATTCTTCGACCACCGCGCTGGCCGGCTCGACGGAGGAGGAACAGTTCCGCGTCAGCCTCCGACACGCGCTTTCGAATGAACATACACCGGAAGCGCGCGCCTGACGTATGGTCCCTTTGAAGAGAAAGTATGCGGGTTCTGATCGTCCGCATTTTTCTTTAGTTTGCGAAAACACCGCGGGAATCCCCGTGGCGGACAGTCAGTTTCGCACTTGCCCAACATGCCCTCAGTTGTTTTTGGCGCCTTGACCACCAACACAATCCAACCGTCTAGGTCCCTCGCGCGCAAACCACAACCAAGAACAGTGTTCGGACATATAATGACGCCGATGAGCAGCTCTCCCTCATCCTATGAGACGGACGGGGCCACGTTTCGGGCGAGTCGACCGGACCTATACCTTCGCCTGCATTGCGTTAACATTTTCGTGCGCGATCAAGATCGAAGTCTGCGTTTCTACCTCGATCAGCTGGGCTTCCATCTGGCCTTTGATACCAGGCTTCAATCCGGTGACCGCTGGGTGGCCGTCGCCCCTCCGGATGGGTCCGCGATCCTTTCGCTTGTTGTTCCCAAGCCCAATTCTCGTGAGTGCAATCTCATCGGCCGCTCCACGCAAGTTGTCTTTGTCACAGAAGATGTCGCTGCCAAGTTTCAGGAATGGTCCAAGCGCGGGGTGCGCTTTCAGCTTGCGCCTCGGCTGAAGCGCATCAAATATGAGCGCCCCGAGCAAGCCCCTGCTTCAACGCCATCATCGATGCTGCTCGGAGAGCAGGAACCCATTTGGGGTGGAGTGTTCGCACGCTTCAGAGATGTCGACGGGAATTCCTTTTCGCTAGTGAGCTTCGACGAGATGACCCAGGCTGTCGAAGCGCAGCGCCGCCGGACGACCGAGAAGCTGGAATCGGAGCGCCGCGCCGCCCAGGAACTGGAAATTGCAAAGCAGGTGCAGGCCAGGCTCTTCCCGCAAACACTGCCGCCGCTGAAAACGCTGGAATATGCGGGTACTTGCATCCAGGCGCACAAGGTTGGCGGTGACTATTACGACTACCTTGATCTAGGGCAAGGGCGGCTCGGTCTGGTGATCGGCGACATCTCGGGAAAAGGAATCGCCGCCGCTCTCTTGATGGCCAATCTGCAGGCGAATCTCCGCAGCCAGTGCGCCATCGCGTTGGATCAGCCGCAACGGCTGTTGCGCT
>WNGH01013373.1_pt1 | contig 12550 bp, 8 predicted proteins | sample 5400631 | NCBI WGS metagenome assembly WNGH01 (sample SAMN13153373, study PRJNA577476) | soil metagenome | isolation source: 115 cm soil or saprolite under Garry oak tree replicate 1 | place: USA:California | collected 2016-06-15
ATTACAAAGGGTCCCCAGCGGACCTAAGAAATTTGCACAAAACCTGCGGATTTTGCTTCCCTTCCACAAACCGGATGCGGTAGAGTCGGCGGCCTCAGGCAAAAATGGATAACATCATCGAGGCGAGAGAACTGCAAATTGAACGCAAGCATTTCTACGTGGAGCTGCGCGAAAATGATCGCGGGAAATTCTTGCGCATCACCGAGGAAGCTCACGGACGCCGGAACAGCATCATCGTCCCCAGCACCGGCGTTGATGACTTTACGGCGATGATTGCTGAAGTTCTGACCAACGGAAGCGAGCCGCTGTAAATCGACGGGCAAACTAATCCCAGCCGGTTTTGGCGGATGGTTTACGGTTTTGGGAAGGCATAACCCATCTTCTGACTACGGCGCACTTGCCAGGCGCCGGAGCGCCGTAGGCGCGACATGCATATAGTTACAGCAACACGAATCCAATAAGCTCCGTTAGGAGCGGCACGTGGAGGCGCACACGAAATGGCGAACACGAATGACGAATGAAGCACGAAGCACGAATGACCAAAACGCAGCGTCACAATTCCTTTGGTCATTTACTCATTCCTTCGAGCTTCGGCATTCGGATTTCGTCATTTTGTTGAACATGTCGCTCCCATGGAGCTTTCCTGTCGACTTCTGCGATAGACTATAAACATTACGCTACCAACGCAGCTCGATTTTCGAAAACGTCACGAGGATATTGTTTGATTTGCTCACGCGTTGACACCGCGACGCCCGAAACTACCTTGGCGCTTTCCTGCATTTGACGCTCTTCCGGGCTCCTGAATCATGGTCAGAAAAAGAGCAATTCGCCGTACGAGGACAAGGTCGACATCGAAGGCGCGCACCCGAGGTCGCGGAAAAACAACAAGAACGCCGCGCTACGTTTATTACTTCGGGGATGGCCACGCGGATGGATCAGGTAAGATGAAACCGCTCCTTGGCGGCAAGGGCGCGAACCTCCACGAAATGACCCGAATTGGTCTGCCCGTGCCGCCAGGATTCACGCTCACGACCGAGGTGTGCAGTTACTTTTACGATCATAACCGTATTTACCCGCCCCAATTGGAAGCTCAGGTAGCAAATGCGCTCGCTGGGGTTGAGAAATCGGTGGGAAAGAAGCTTGGCGACAAGGAGCGGCCTTTGCTCGTTTCTGTGCGCTCGGGCGCGCGGGATTCGATGCCGGGCATGATGGACACCATTCTCAACCTCGGGATGAACGACGAAGTCGTCGAGATCGTCACAAAGAAAACGAGCAACGCGCGTTTCGCTTGGGATTCGTATCGCCGTTTCCTGCAAATGTACGGCGACGTCGTGATGGGCGTTCAGAAACGGCCGGGCGAAGACCATGAGCCGTTCGAGACTGTAATCGAGTACTTGAAGGACGAGCGCTACGGCAAGCACGATTTCCCCGATGTCAGATTAACTGTCGCCGACCTCAAAAAACTCGTGGACCGGTTCAAGGGGCTGATCGAGGAGCGCACCGGAAAATCGTTTCCCCAAGATCCAAACGAACAGCTCTGGGGCGCAATCGGGGCGGTTTTCGGCTCGTGGATGAACGATCGCGCGATCGTGTACCGGCGAAGATATGGAATCCCGCACGATTGGGGCACTGCCGTGAATGTCCAGACGATGGTGTTCGGGAACATGGGTGAGACGAGCGCGACGGGGGTTGCATTTACACGGGATCCAGCGACCGGCGAAAAAGTTTTCTACGGCGAATATTTGATCAACGCCCAGGGTGAAGACGTCGTTGCCGGTGTCCGCACGCCGCATCCCATTGCCGATCTGGCAAAGGAAATGCCCGCCGCCCACAAAGAGCTGATGAAAGTCCGAGCGATTCTTGAGAAGCACTTTAAGGACATGCAGGACCTTGAGTTCACCGTGGAGGAAAACCGCCTCTACATTCTGCAAACGCGCAACGGCAAGCGCACCGGCCATGCCGCGGTCCGTATCGCGGTCGATATGGTCGATGAAAAATTGATCACGAAGAAAGACGCGGTCCGGCGTGTCCCGGCAGATTCGCTTGCGCATCTTTTGGCGCCGATTTTTGATCGGCAATCGGTTCGCGCCGCGAAGAAAATCGGCAGCGGTCTGGCCGCCGGCCCGGGCGCGGCCTGCGGTCGCGTCGTATTCAGCGCCGAAGAAGCCGTCATGCGCGCGGAAAGAGGAGAGAAAGTTGTTCTGGCCCGCATTGAAACGTCGCCCGAAGACTTGCGCGGCATGATCGCGGCCGAAGGAATTCTGACCGCGCGTGGCGGCGTTTCCTCGCATGCAGCCCTGGTCGCGCGGCAAATGGGTAAGGTTTGTGTGTGCGGCGCGACAGGAATTCACATCGATTACCAAAAGCGCACGCTCAGCGCGAACGGCACGACGTTAAACCGGGGCGATTATATTTCCATCGATGGAACCGCAGGAGAAGTGTTCGCCGGCGAAGTCGCTACTGCGCCGTCGGAGATTGTGCAAGTGCTGGTGGACAGGTCGCTCGATCCCAAGAAAAGCGTCACTTATCAGGAGTACGCGAAGTTGATGAAGTGGGCGGACGAATTTCGCGCGCTGGGCGTACGCGCAAACGCCGACACGCCCGAGCAAGTGACAAACGCAGTCGCATTTGGCGCAGAAGGAATCGGGCTCTGCCGCACCGAGCATATGTTTTTCGAAGGCGACCGGATTGACGCAATGCGCGAGATGATCCTCGCCGGAACGAAAGACGAGCGAGCGCGGGCGCTGGCCAAACTGCTTCCTTACCAGCGGGGCGATTTCATCGGCATCTTTACGGCGCTAAAAGGTCTGCCTGCGACGATTCGCTTCCTCGATCCGCCGCTTCACGAATTTTTGCCAAACGATCACACGCAGCAGAACGAACTGGCAAACAAACTTGGCGTGTCTGCGGACCAAATCGCACGGCGTGTGCACGAACTTCACGAGTTCAATCCGATGCTCGGCCATCGCGGTTGCCGGCTCGGGATCACGTTTCCGGAAATTTCCGAAATGCAGGCACGCGCAATTTTTGAAGCTGCGGTCGAAGTCCAGGCAAAGGGGATCAAGGTTCACCCCGAAATCATGATTCCGCTGGTGGGATTTCCGCGGGAACTGAAGCTTCAAATCGATATCGTCCGCCGTGTCGCAGGTGAGGTTGCAAAAGAAAGAGAAACCAAATTCAAATACCTAGTCGGCACAATGATCGAAATCCCGCGCGCCGCGCTCGTGGCCGACCGGATCGCGCGCGATGCCGAGTTCTTCAGTTTCGGCACGAACGATCTTACGCAAACGACGCTCGGAATGAGCCGCGACGATTCCGGCAGTTTTCTTCCAGCTTACGCCGAACTGGATATCGTCGACACAAATCCGTTCGCATCGATCGATCAGAAAGGTGTTGGGCGCTTAATGGAAATTACGCGCGATCTCGGTCGCAAAACGCGCCCCGACATCAAGCTGGGAATTTGCGGAGAGCATGGCGGCGAACCTGCGAGCGTCAAATTCTGTCACAGCCTCGGCCTGAATTACGTCAGTTGCAGCCCGTTTCGAATTCCAATCGCACGATTGGCAGCGGCGCAAGCGGCGCTGGAGAGTTGAAGCGCGTGCTCCCGAACCAACGCGCTAGCTAAAGCGGCGGCGTCAAGCCCCGCGCTGGAACATAGGCTTGCAGCCTGTGAGCCCAGCAGGTTTGCAACCCGCTGACCCTGAAGCGGACAACATGTCCGCTGGTCACACAGGGCACAGCCCTATGTTCCACTTGCAGCGCTTGCGTCAAATTTTCGATTCCATACCGTCAACCCATGCAAACGCGCGAGGAAATCATTGATGTCGATTCATTCGTGCGCCGCCACATCGGCCCGAACGAAGAAGAAGTTCGCGCAATGTTGGGCGAGGTGGGTTTTGAGAATCTTAATGCGTTGATCGACGCTGCTGTCCCGAAAAATATCAGGCTTAATCGGCAACTGAACTTGCCGGAGGCGAAATCGGAAACCGAAGCGCTCGCGGAGCTGCGGGCGATTGCAAACAAAAACAAAATCGTCCGTTCGTTCATCGGCGCCGGCTACCACGGCTGCACTGACCGCGGTCGACATCGCAAACGCCTCACTGCTGGACGAAGCGACAGCCGCCGCCGAAGCGATGTCACTCTGTCATGCGGTCGTTCCAAATCGGAAAACGTTCTTCGTCGCCGATAATTGTCACCCGCAGACGATTGCGGTTGTTGAGACGCGTGCGAAACCGCTCGGAATCGAGATCAAAATCGGCGAGTACTCGCGCTTCAAATTCGATCAGGCTGTTTTCGGTGCGCTTGTCCAATATCCAGCGACCGATGGCGCGATTCACGATTACGTCGGCTTCGTCAGGCGGGCGCACGACGCCGGTGCCCTCGTTGTCGTCGCAGCGGACATTCTCGCGCTGACATTACTAAAACCGCCGGGCGAATTCGGCGCTGACGTTGCCGTCGGGAATACGCAGCGCTTCGGCGTGCCTTTGGGATTCGGGGGGCCGCACGCAGCGTACTTCGCTACGCGCGACCAATTCAAGCGTCACATGCCAGGCCGGCTCGTTGGCTTGTCGCACGATGCTGAAGGCCGCCCCGCCTATCGCCTCGCATTGCAAACGCGGGAGCAGCATATCCGGCGTGACAAAGCGACAAGCAACATCTGCACGGCAGAGGTTCTTCTCGCCGTCATCGCGTCGATGTACGCAGTTTATCACGGTCCCAAAGGATTGCGCGCGATCGCCGAGCGTGTTCACCGGTTAACGAGTCGACTTGTGGATGGACTGCACGCGCTTGGCTGCACCATCACGCACGAAAATTTCTTCGACACCGTTCGCGTGGAAGTTGAATCCAGCGAAGTCATTCTGGAACACGCAGCGAAAGCGGACTGCAATCTGCGCGCGCTCGGCCCGCGGGCAGTTGGCATTTCATTCGACGAAACGACAACGCCGCGGGACATCGAGCTGCTGATGTCCGTCTTTCGCGGCACAACGGTGCGCGATTTCGCCGAAAGATAGCGGAGAACATCTCCGCTGGGCACACAGACAGAATGTCTATGTTCCGGCGCACTTCTGAGTTTCTCACTCATCCGATCTTCAACACGCATGACACCGAGACAGAAATGCTGCGCTATCTCAAAAAGCTCGAATCGCGCGATCTGTCGCTGACTACGTCAATGATTCCGCTCGGCTCATGCACGATGAAACTCAATGCGACCGCAGAAATGTTTCCGATCTCATGGCCGGAAATTTCCAAAGTGCATCCGTTCGCGCCCACAGAGCAGGCGGCAGGCTACATGGAAATCTGCCGGCAGCTGGAAGATTGGCTTGCCGAAATCACTGGGTTCGCTGCGGTTTCATTGCAGCCGAACGCCGGATCACAAGGTGAATTCGCAGGTCTGCTCGCGATTCGCGAGTATCACGCGTCGCGCGGTGAGGCGCATCGCAACGTCTGCCTGATACCGACCTCCGCACACGGAACCAACCCGGCCAGTGCGGTCATGGCCGGGTTCAAAGTCGTCTCGGTCGCTTGTTTGAAGGATGGCGACATCGACCTTGCCGATCTTCGCGCCAAAGCCGACGAGCACGCGCGCGATCTCGCTGCGCTGATGGTGACCTATCCCTCGACACACGGCGTGTTCGAACCAACGATCCGCGAAATCTGCGAGATCGTGCATGCGCACGGTGGCCAGGTTTTCATGGATGGTGCGAACATGAACGCCCAATGCGGTCTATGTCGTCCGGGCGATTATGGTGCCGACGTTTGTCATTTGAATTTACACAAGACGTTTTGCATTCCCCACGGCGGCGGCGGCCCGGGCGTGGGGCCGATCGGCGTGGCCAAACAGCTTGCGCCATATCTTCCGCGCGAATTCATTCTCGATCCCGAGACTGGCCGAATTCTCTTCGGAGAAGGAGAACGAGGAAAGGATCCGCCGAATGGAGGAGACATTTTCGATTACCGTCACGGTGGAGGGAAAGGCGGTAACGTTGCCGCGGCGCCTTGGGGAAGCGCCAGCATTCTGACCATCACCTGGATGTACATCCGCATGATGGGCGCCGAGGGATTGAAACGGGCGAGTGAGGTCGCAATTCTAAACGCAAATTACATGGCAAAGCGGCTCGACCCGCACTTTCCAGTTCTTTTCAAAGGCAAACACGGTCTCGTCGCGCACGAATGCATTATCGATCTTCGTCAGTGGAAAAACGCAGGCGTTGAGGTGGAGGACGTGGCCAAGCGTTTAATGGATTACGGATTTCACGCGCCGACGGTTTCCTGGCCGGTCGCCGGGACAATGATGATCGAGCCGACCGAGAGCGAACCGAAACACGAGCTCGATCGTTTTTGCAACGCGATGATCTCGATTCACGCGGAAATTGAAGCAATCGCCAGGGGCAGACAAGATCGACAAAACAACTTGCTCAAAAACGCGCCACACACCGCGCGGCAGATCGCATCTGACAAATGGGACCACCCTTACTCACGCGAACAAGCGGCTTTCCCCGCGCCCTGGACCCGCGAACACAAATTCTGGCCTGCGGTGGCGCGCATCGACAACGTTTACGGCGACCGCAATCTCTTTTGCTCCTGCCCGCCGGTTGAGGCGTTTCAAGGCTGAGTACGTGTGACCGATACAGTTAGCAGGGGCGCGACGACCGATCCTTTTACCACAGAGAGCACGGAGGTCACAGAGACAGAATTTTCCGAAATCCCTGCGGTCTCCGTGTTCTCGAGCGAAGCGGGCGGTGAAATTACGCCTCCGGCGCGAGCTCGGGGGCGGCGACCACGCGATTCGGGACAAGGCGTAGCGCGCTGCCGTTTGTTTCCTCGGCCGGGACGGGACCTTGTTCGTGATATTCGGCGTCGCTGTTCACCTGCCAGAGATCGTAAAGTTTGGCGTCGGCGAGAATATTTTCGACGCACAACATCGCGGTCATCATGGCGTGGTCCTGATTGTTGTATTTGTGCATGCCGTTGCGTCCGACGAGATGCAGGTTCGGATAGCGCGTCTCGAGTTCAAGCCGGATCGTGGCGACATGCCGCGCATAATCGTCGTCGTAAACCGGATACGCTTTCTTCTGACGAACGACACAGCCATCGATGAAATCTCCTTCTTTAGCCAGACCGATCTGCATGAGTTCGCGCCTTGCGAGGTCAATTAACTCGTGCTCAGTCGAGTCCCATAGGCCATCGCCTTCAAAGCAGAAATATTCGAGGCCGTAACAAACCTTGTCAGGTTCAGGCACCATCTCGGGCGACCAAGACCGGAAGTTCTGCACGCGGCCGACCTTCACGCTTGGGTCGTGAATGTAGATCCAGTTGTCATCGAACATCTGCCGATCTTTCAAGATCAACATCACGGTGATGAAGTCGCGATACTTCAAGCTTTCAGCCGCGCGCTTTGTTCGCTCACTCACGGCAGGCGACAAACCGCATGTCAGTTCCCGCATCGGCGCGGATGAAATGATGTGTTCGGCTTCGATTGTGTGCAGATCGCCTTGTCGATTCTTGTATTCGACCGTCCAATTGCCCGAGACTTCGTCATACGAACAGCGAGTTACCCTGTAGCCCATTTCCAGTTTGCCGCCCAGCGCCTTCATCTTTTCTGCGCACGCCTCCCACATCATGCCCGGGCCTCGCCGCGGATAGCGAAACGAATTGATGAGCGTCTTTATGACTTTGCTCCGGTCGCCGTTGTAACGCTGGGGAATAAGCGCATTCTTGATGGCGCTACCGAGTGAAAGTCCTTTGATGCGCTGTGCCGCCCAGTCAGCGGAAATTTCTTTGCAATTCATTCCCCAAACTTTTTCGGTGTAGCTCTTGAAGAATGTATTGAAGAGACGTTTGCCGAATTGGTTGCTGACCCACTCTTCGAAATTGCGCGGATTTCGCACCGGAAAGAGGCGCGCTTTCAGCCAGGAAACAATGCACAGGGCGGACCTGAAGATGCCGAGCTTTAGCAGCGCTTCGAATGGTCTCAACGGATAGGAGAAAAATTTGCCGTCGTAAAAAATGCGCGAGGAACGTGGTCGTACCAGCATGTCATTCGGCAAAATCTCCGTCCACAGATCTTCGACCCCCTTGGATTTGGAAAAGAAACGGTGGCCACCGATATCAAAGTGAAATCCCTTGTAAGTAACAGTGCGCGAAATGCCGCCGACGTAAACGGGATCGGCTTCGAGAACGACGACATCCACGTCTTCCTTCGAAAGAAGATAGCCAGCGGTTAAACCTGCTGGGCCGGCTCCGATGATGGCGACTTTTGTTTTCATCTTCTACTACGCGACCCAGTTGCCCCGAGTGAAATTCCACACGTACCAGCCCTGTACGCATAACCCAGCGGCGCTGAGAAGCGCTACCGCCGCGATGCCGAATGCCCGCACAAGCATCGGCGGCGTGCGAAATTGACGCAGAAAATTCAACAACGCCAGCACGATCAAGGCGTGCACGCAAAACTCGTAGCGGAGCATGCTTTCCATACTCACGCAGGCCACTCCGCTGACCGAGAGGTAATAGATCACGGCCGCGCAGAAATAGATGCCAGCGCGAACTGGCAGGTCCGCCCGCCATCGAATCGTTGGAAGCAGTTCGCAAAGCGCGATGCCGACCAGAAGTACGGCACCGAGCGTCATCGATATTTGGCTCGCTTCGGTCGGATTATTCAGTGCTGGAACGAGCCAGCGATAACTCGAGGGCTTAAACACCGCTAAATAATCGGGAATGATCCCCCAACCAGCCGCCTGCGTGAGCATGTAAATGTCCCAGTGGCCCCAGCGCAGTTGAGAGTAAACGAAAAATCCGATGGCACCGCACGCCGCCACAAATGTCATACCGATCGCCGGCCCGTGTTCGCGAAGCCACCTCCTCGGCTCAATCAAACCGCGCCATCCAGTTTGAAAAAGCGAGCGCACCACTGGAAAAGCCGTACATACGATTCCGACGATCCGCGTCGCGGACATGACGATGCCGTGCGCCGCCGCCAAGATTTTGGCAGACCGCCCTTCCGCCGTGCTCCAGTAGATGAAGCCAAGCAGCGCCATCAAAAACAGCGACTCCGAATAGCCGACGACCAGAAAGAATGCTGCCGGATGGGCAAGGATTAATAATGCGGCGCAAATCTGAAGCGCGGGCGAAACATTCCAGCGCTTGCAAAACAGAAAGAAATAACTCCAGAAACCCCAGGCAGCGAGCTGAGCGGTAATCAGCAGTGCCGCGCCGGTGTCAATGTTGAGTCCGTAGCGAAATAATGCAGCAATCGCAGGATACGCGGGGAAAAATGCAACATTCGACACTTCCATGACCTTGTGATCGATCGGCGGGACAATGGTCTGATAGCCGCGATCGACGATGTTTATGAACCAATAGCTGTCGTGCTGGATCAGACTCTGGTAGCGGTCCGAAAGTGGCCCTTCCGGCGCGAGCAGACCGACCGCCATCGCAAGTTGCACAGCGGTCAGAAGTAATCCGGCGGCCAAAGGCGTGAGGAGCGACCGCGAGCGAATCATGACGTCATGAGCGGGAAAGGTCGAGGAGACAAGAAAGCTCTCGAGATTGCAAGAACTGAAACTTTCGGCAGAGGCAATCTCGGATCGCATTGTTTACGACTGGTAATACGTTGATCTGGGTGGCAGGGTTTGACGGCAGTTGCAGTTCGTTTATTCGCGAGAAGTTGTGCTGTTCCGCTTCCTGCGCTGCGCGCGAAGCGAACTTCGCCACCTCACCGTCTGGCAAGTGGACAAACCGCTACGACCCGGAGATCACAAGCGCGATCTCACCTTTCGGTGGATGGGTCTGATAGTGCGCGAGGAGCTCGCCGGCAGTGCCGCGGCGGAACTCCTCGAATTTTTTTGTCAGCTCTCGGGCGACGCAAAGCTGCCGATCCGGCATCACACCAATGCAGGCGGCAAGTGTCTTGGTTAATCGATAAGGTGACTCGAAAAAGATTGTGGTCTCCTCGCGTTCAGCCGCTGCTCGCAACTCGCGCTCGCGCTGGCCACTTTTGACCGGAAGAAATCCATGGAAAGAAAATTTGTCTGTCGAGAATCCGGAACCAAGAAGTGCGGTCAGAATTGATGATGGCCCGGGGATGATCGTAAATGGGACTTCGCATTGAATGCATTCGCGAACCAGGCGTAATCCCGGATCGGACAGTCCGGGCGTGCCGGCGTCCGTAATCAGCGCAACGTTCTCGCCGCGCATGAGGCGTTCAACAAGTTCCGGCGTGCGCGTGGCTTCGTTATGCTCGTGATAACTGATGAAGGGCTTTTTGATTCCGAGATGCTTGAGTAACATCCCTGAGCGCCGGGTGTCTTCAGCCGCGATCAGATGGACCGATTTCAGTACGTCCAGCGCGCGCAAGGTGATATCGCCCAAGTTGCCAATCGGTGTGGCGACGACGTAAAGCATGTTCGATCATCGCTTCGGAATTCATTCTTCGCCATTCAATAGACGAGCAGACGGAGGTAAGTAATCCTCTTCAGCGCGCCAACACAGAACCGAAACTGCTTCACGAAGCGAATCCAAAGAGGAAAGGAGGCGCCATGAGAAGAAGCATTTATCTACCGGCGGTGGCCGCGCTAGCGTTGGCTGGCTGCGCCGAGGAACCGACGACTGTGACTACGACTACAACGACACAGCAAGTAACAACGACCGGACCAGCCCGAGAAGTCCTGGTAACCCAACCGCCGCCACCGATTCGCGTTGAAGCTCAGACGGTGGCCCCTGGACCAAGATACGTCTGGACGAGCGGCTATTGGCGATGGACCGGAACCAACTATGTGTGGGTGCAAGGGACTTGGGTAGTCCGCCCAACAACAACCGCGGTTTGGGTGGAAGGACATTGGGTGCGTCGCCCTGGCGGTTGGGCATATATTCCAGGCCACTGGCAATAAACAACCGGCAAATCGTTACCAGTGATTAGAAGTTCGTCAGGGTGTCTCACCAGCCGAGAACCTTCGCGAACATCAATGGCGCAACGATTGTGGCATCAGACTCGATAATGAAGCGCGGCGTATCGACGCTGAGTTTTCCCCACGTGATCTTTTCATTGGGCACTGCGCCCGAATACGATCCGAAGCTGGTCGTGGAGTCGCTGATCTGGCAAAAATAACCCCATTCCGGCACAGGCGTGCTGACCACGTCCTGATTTAGCATCGGCACCACGCAAATGGGGAAATCCCCTGCGATGCCGCCGCCAATCTGGAAAAAGCCAATGGACGAATCTTGCGATATCCGCCGATACCATTCGGCCAGTGCGATCATGTATTCGATTCCGGAGCGAACCGTATGAACCTCGGCGATTGCGCCTGTGACACAGCGCGCGGCATAAATATTTCCCAAAGTCGAATCTTCCCAGCCAGGCACGAAAATCGGAAGGTCCTTGTGCGCGGCGGCGATCATCCAACTGTCGCCCGGGTCGATCTCGTAAAATTTCTTGAGACGGCATTCTTTGAGGATCCTATAAAGAAATTCGTGCGGAAAACCGCGCTCTTTTTTCTTTGCCGCGGCCACCCATTCATCGATGACCACTCGCTCGATTCGGCGAATGGCTTCCTCTTCCGGGATACAAGTATCGGTGACCCGATTTAGATGACGTCCGAGAAGCTCTTCCTCCTGTCGCGGACTAAGCTCGCGATAATTCGGAAGGCGGACGTACTGACTGCGCGCGACCAGATTGAAAAGGTCTTCCTCCAAATTCGCACCGGTGCAGGTGATGGCGTGGACTTTGTCCCGGCGAATCATTTCCGCCAGAGAAACGCCGAGTTCCGCGGTGCTCATGGCGCCCGCGAGCGTGATCATCATTTTTCCGCCGCGATCCAGATGCGCGATATAAGCGTCGGCGGCATCTTTCAGCACCGCCGCGTTGAAATGCCGGAAATGGCGATCAATGAACTCGCTGATGCTGCCCATCTTTACATCATCGACTTTCGCAATCAGTGCTACCCGATTTGATGCAAAACTTCTAGCGTGGCCGTCAAGCCTTAATCGCGTTTTTTTTGCCGAAATTTCTCACGGTACCGCGGCGAGGATCTGCCCCGCCAAAATGTCCGGCATCACACCGAGCAGAAGAACTGCCGCGGCGAGCAGAGAGATTGTCACTTTCGCGAGGCCGTGATGGCTGAACAGCGATGAACGATCAACGCTAGCCTCGGCCCGTTTGTCCACAAAGACGAACTTGAGAACCATCAGGTAATAGTAAAGGGAGATGAAACTGCCAAGGAGCGCGAGTGCCACAAGCCAGAGCAAACCGTGATTTGGGCTAGCGCGTAACGCAACGCTGAACAGATAGAACTTTCCAAAAAATCCGGCGAGCGGCGGAATGCCCGCCAGAGAGAGCATAAAGATTGCCATGCATCCGGCCATGAGCGGCGAACGCGACCACAATCCGGAAAAGTTCGATAAATCGTCGCCGTCGGTTTCGCGCCGCACCAGTCCAACCACGCCGAATGCGCCGACGAGCGTGATGGCGTAAGTGGTAGTGTAAAACAATGCCGCGGAAAAACCGTCGCGCCCACCCGCCACAAGTCCGATCAATGTGTAACCACCGTGCGCGACC
>WNGH01005070.1_pt1 | contig 12549 bp, 12 predicted proteins | sample 5400631 | NCBI WGS metagenome assembly WNGH01 (sample SAMN13153373, study PRJNA577476) | soil metagenome | isolation source: 115 cm soil or saprolite under Garry oak tree replicate 1 | place: USA:California | collected 2016-06-15
ACCAGGTCCGGCCGCGGCGAATACAGCGGCTCGCGGTGCTGCGGGATGCCGTCCGGGAAGTTCCATACCACCGCGCGCGCCTTGGCGTTGCCGAACGGGTGGCAGCCGTGCTTCAGCGCAACGCGCTGGATGCCGCCCGAAAGGTCGTTCGCCCAGGTCTTGCCCTCGGCTTTGCTCTTCTCCTCGTCGGTGAGCTCGTCCCACCAGCCGAGCTTCTTCAGCAGCACATGGTCGAACTGCGGATAGCCGGTGGTGATGTCGCCGCCCTTCGGATACGAGCCGTCCTCGGCGAGCAGGTTGACGCCGTCCTTCTCGACGCCGAACAGCGCCCGGAAGCAGCCGCCGCCGTCCATGACGTGCTTCGAGTTGTCATAGAGGTTCGGCGAGCCGGGATGCTTGATCGCGGCGGTGCCGTAGCAGGGCCACGGCAGGCCGAAGTAATCGCCGGTCAGGTCGTAGCCGGTCTTGGCGTCCTTGCCGCCCTTCGCGCGCAGCGTCTTCACGTCGAAGACATGCATGTTGCGCATGTGGGCCTGCAGCCGCTCGGGCGATTGGCCGGTGTAGCCGATGGTCCACGCGCCCTTGTTGATCTCGTTGCGCAGCGTGTCTTCCATCGACGGCTCCTCGCCGCCCTTCCCCTTGACCAGGCGCAGGTTCTGTTTTCCGTCCCTCTTGCCGAGGAACTGGTCGCCGAAGCCGAGCTTGACCGCCATCTGGTACATGATCATCTGGTCGGTGCGCGACTCGAACAGCGGCTCGATCACGCGCTCGCGCCACTGCAGCGAGCGGTTCGAGGCCGTCACCGAGCCCTCGGTCTCGAGCTGGGTCGCGACCGGCAGCAGGTAAGCGCCGTCCTTGCGCACTTTGGCGAACATCGAAGCGCTCGCCGACGGATAGGGGTCCAGCACCACCATCAGGTCGAGCTTCTTCATCGCCTCCAGCATCTCGAGGCCGCGCGACTGCGAGTTCGGCGCATGGCCCCAGAAGAACAGCGCGCGCAGGTTCGAGTCCTGGTCGATCGCCTCGTTCTTCTCGAGCACGCCGTCGATCCAGCGCGACACCGTCATGCCGGGCTTGGCCATCATGGCCTCGGAGGCGAAGCGCTTCTTCAGCCAGTCGAGGTCGATGTTCCACACGTTCGCCCAATGCGCCCAGGAGCCGGGCACCGCGACCGGGTAGTAGCCGGGCAGCGTGTCGGGGTTGGGGCCGACGTCGGTCGCGCCCTGCACGTTGTCGTGGCCGCGGTAGATGTTGCAGCCGCCGCCCGAGCGGCCGACGTTGCCGAGCGCGAGCATCAGGATGTTCGAGGCGCGCACCACCGCATTGGCGTTGTTGTGCTGGGTCTGGCCCATCGCCCAGATGATGAAGCCCGGGCGGTTCTCGGCCAGCGTCTTCGCCACGGCGAATACTTCCGCCTCCGGAACGCCGGTCACCTCGGTCACCTTGTCCGGGGTCCACTTCGCCATCACTTCCTTCTTCACCTCGTCCATGCCGTAGACGCGGGTGCGGATGTATTCCTTGTCCTCCCAGCCGTGCTTGAAGACGTGGTGCAGGATGCCGAACAGGAACGCCACGTCGCCACCCGAGCGGGTGCGCACGTACATGTCCGCCTTCGCGGCGGTGCGCGTGAAGCGCGGGTCGGCGACGATCACCTTGCAGCCGTTCTCCTTGGCATGCAGCGTGTGGAGCATCGACACCGGGTGCGCCTCGGCCGCGTTCGAGCCGAGGAACAGCAGCGATTTCGAGTTCTGCTCGTCGTTGTAGGAGTTGGTCATGGCGCCGTAGCCCCAGGTCTGGGCGACGCCGGCGACGGTGGTCGAATGGCAGATGCGCGCCTGGTGGTCGGTGTTGTTGCTGCCCCAGAGCGACACCCATTTCCTGAGCAGCATCGCCTGCTCGTTGTTGTGCTTCGAGGAGCCGACCACGAACAACGCGTCCGGGCCGCTTTCCTTGCGGATGTCGGTGAGCTTCTTCGAGATCTCGTCGTACGCCTGGTCCCAGGTGATGCGCTTCCACTTGCCGCCCTCGAGCTTGACCGGATACTTCAGGCGGTGCGAGTCGTGCGTCATGCCGTGCTCGCGGATCGACGCGCCCTTGGCGCAGTGCGCGCCGAGATTGAGCGGCGAGTCGAACACCGGCTCCTGGCGGATCCAGACGCCGTTCTGCACCACGGCGTCGATGGCGCAGCCGACCGAGCAATGCGTGCAGACCGTGCGCTTGACCTCGATCTTGCCGCCCGCTTCCTCGTTCTTCGCCTCGGCGGCTCCGATCATGCTGAACGGCAGCTGCGACGCCACGGCGCCGGCGCCGACCGTGATGCCGGAGCGCTTGAGAAAGCTGCGCCGGTCCATGGTCTTCAGGACGCCAGGCAGCCCTCGCGACAGGCGTGCCTGGGGAACCGCTTGGCTCGCTGCTTTGCGGGTCAACAGCATGACGCTCTCCTCAAACCTTGGTGGTGCGGTAGTAGTTGTTCACGTGCTCGCTCGCCTGGTAGCCGCGTGAGGCACGCTTGTCTTTTTTCACAGATTCAGAACCCGGGGTCTTCGCCACGATCGCCGCCGCAGTGGCCGCGCCGCCGGCGCCGAGGGTGACCAGGAAATTGCGTCGTGACAGCCGCGTTGTACGGTTGCTCATGGCCTCCTCCGTATCGTCTAGTTATGTGCGCCCGATTCTAGAGCATTTCGAATGCCGATTGCTCCAGGGAAAAAAACTCGCGGGCGAAACGCGCGACCACGCGGTAGAAGGCAGTGCCGGGATGGGCTTCTATTGCGTCGCACAATCTAGCTCCGGGTGCCAGGAGCCAACGACTGAAGAACCGCTTTTGTTCCCCGAGCTCGAGCCGTTGCTCTGCAATAAGGTGGCGCATGCTGTCGCACAGCCCCGCGACGTGGTCTTCGGGCTCGGCGGCTTCGGCGCGCCGCGCGAGCCCGAGCGCAGCGAGCTCCGCGCGCAGCGTGGCGAGCGGTGTTTCGTTCGAAAAGCGCATGGTGTAGGCCGAGGTGTAAAGGGTGACCGGCGCTCTTCCGGTGCCGACGAAGACGGTTTCGTATTCATCGCGCACCGCCTCGGTGTCCGCGCTCGCCGCCGCGCGTGTGAGCTCGCGCCAAGCGGCGGCCAGAGCGCCTTCTTCTGCGGTCTTTTCGGCCGCCATCGCGGCGAGCAGCGCGGCGTCGGGCGGCGCGTAAAACAGGCGCGCGAGCAGCGCGTAGACGTTGGCGCGCGCCGCCTCTTCCGGCTCGATCATTTCTTGTAGTCGAAGATCGTCGCTTCGGTCTGGTTCCCCATCATGTCGATGACGCGGCAGTCGGCGCACATCTGCAGCCGGCGCAGCGCGCCCTCGGCGGCGAACATCGAATGCGCGCCGAGCTTGCCGAGCATGTTGTCGACCATCCTGCGCGTGCCGAAAGGCTTGCCGCAGCGCACGCAATTGAACGGCTCGGCCTCGTGGAGCGTCACGGCTTGTTTAGCTTTTCCTCCAAGAAATAATCTTGGAACAAGCGTCAGCGCGTTTTCCGGGCAAGTGTTGACGCACAGCCCGCATTGCACGCAGTTGCGCTCGATGAAGCGCAGGCGCGGCGCGTCGGGTGAATCGAGCAGCGCCGCTTCCGGGCAGGCGCCGATGCACGCCTTGCACAGCGTGCAGGTGTCCTGGTTGACGCTGATCGCGCCGAACGCGGCGCCTTGCGGCAGTTCTATGACTTCCTTTGCCTGAGAAGCGTGCCTGGCGAGATGCTCGATCGCGAAGTCAAGCGAAGTGCGCTTTTCCGGGGACAGGTTGAAGCTGGCCGGCTCTTCTACCGTGGCCGCCGGCTTCGCATCCCAGGTCTCGGCAATTTCCCTCATCAGGGAAAAATGCTTTCCTGCATACCCCAGCGCGCTGACGATGGCCTGCGCGATGCCGATCTCGCGCTCGAGCGCCGCGACATAAGTCTCGGCGGTTTTTTCGGTGATGAATATTGCCACCTGGCTTGCGCCATAGGCCATGGCGCCGAGCAGCAGGTCCATGCCGATCGAGGCGACATGGAAGCACTCGAGCGGGATGACGCGCGCGGGCAATCCCTTTTCGTGCCTGCCGGAGCCGAGCACCGCGGCGCGGCCTGCCTCGCCATCGTGGAGCAGGACGCAGGCATCGCGGCCGCCGGCCTCCCGGTAGGTGCGAAGCAGCGTCTTCAGGCGCATGCCCAGGTCGGGCACGCGCGGGTAGGCGTAGCTCATCGCCCCCGAGGGACATACCGTCGCGCAGCCGCCGCAGCCCGCGCACAGGTGCGGCTCGACCTTGACGTGATCGCCGTCGGCGCGAATTGCGCCGCTCGAGCACACGTCGATGCACTGGTTGCAGCCCTCCTGTCCCGAGCGGCTATGGGCACAAATGCGGGATGAATAAGAAAAAAATCTTGGCTTCTCGAACTCACCCACCAACGCCGTGAGCTGGTGCGCGGCAAGCGCCTGCTCGAGCGCATCGTCGCCGGGGGCCAGATAGCCTTGCGGCAGCTGGTGCGTGCCGATGAAGGGCTGGCGCGACAGGTCCAGCACCAGGTCGAAGGCTTCCTTGCGCTCGGTCGCGGCGCGCGAAAAATCGATCGCGCCGATCGCGCCGCAGGCCTTGACGCAGTCGCGGTGCGCCTTGCACTTCGCCAGGTCGATCTGGTAGGTGAAATCGATCGCCTGCTCCGGGCAGGCGCGCACGCAGGCGTTGCAACGCGTGCAGACTTCGAGATCGATCGGATTCTCCTGGCGCCATGCCACCGCGAAGGCGCCCAGCCAGCCCGAGAGCTGCGTCACCTGGCCCGACCAGACGGGGTATTTTCTTTCGAGCGGCAGCTCGCCGCCCTGCGCAGCCGTGATCAGGACCGAGACCTCGAGCTGACCCGCAAGCCGCTCGGCCCAATCGAGCGCCGCCGCCGACGGCCCGATGATCAGCACCTGGCCGGATGACTTGAACTCGACCGCGGGCGCGGGCTCGGGCTCGGGCAGCGCCGCCATCGCCACCAGCGCGGCGATCTTCGGCATCGCGCGCGCGCCTTCCGCCGACCACCCCGCCTGCTCGCGCAGGTTGACGAACTTGATGGCGGTGCTGGAACCCCCCGCAAGCTCGGCGAAGAGCGGCGCTTCCTGGGTGCAGGCGACAATCACGTCGGACTCGCCGAGCGCCGCCTGAAACGCCGCCGCGTCCTTCCTGCAGAGCTGGTGATGCACCTCGATCGGCGCATCGCTCTTCAGCGCCGCGGCGAGCGCCCTGGCGTCGAGCGCCACCGTGCGGTTGCAGCTGCAGACCTTAAGCGTCTTTCCTTCCAGGCTCATCTTCTTTGCGCTTTTCTTCGGCTTGCGCCTGAGCTTCTTCCGTCTGCGTTAGATCCTTTTTGTCGCTGAAAAGCAGCGTTCTCGCCTGGTTGAGCGTCGCCAGCATCGCGTCGGGAATCGGCTCGCCTCCGGTCCAGTCGCCCGAGTACGCCTCGAACGGATCCGGGATGTTGAAGCGCGGATCGCTGAACAGCTTCTTCAGCGCCGCGCGGCGCAGCGCGTCCTCGACCTTGGGCTGCATGAAGGCGGTGAAGTCGGAGTCCGGGGTCATCTTGTCGAGCGGCGGCAGCACCGGCGGCGCAGCTACTGGTTTCTTATCGTCTGCAATCTTTTCACGCTTCAGGCGGGCCCAGCGGCGCAGGAAATCCTCGGCCATCGCTACACCCGGTCTTTCGGGTGCTGGAACGAGCGCGGCTTGATGCGCTTCTTCGGCTCGGGGCGGTAGTGGCTTTCCACATAGCCGCCCACCCAGGCATAGATCTCGGGCGGCATCGCGACGCCGTCCACCGAATGGCCGCCGTCGAGCCAGCGGCCCGCCTCGTCGGCGCTCACCGTGACATCGAGCGGCAGCGCGAAGTCGGCTCCACTGCGGCCTTCCATGCGCCACAGCACGAAGACGCGCGGCTCGGGCGCCGAGACGTTCATGTAGTAGCCCTCGGTCTCATCGCGATGCAGCACCAGCGTGAAGCCGGGATGCAGCCATTGCGCGATGCCCGCCTCGTCGAGAAGCAAGCGCGGCGCACCGGGCGGATATTCAGGCAGCACGCTCCAGGGCTCCCAGACGTGATCGGTCCAGCGGCTTCGCGAGGCGCGGCGCTGCATCACCACGGCGACGGAAAATCGCGGTTTTGGAGAAGCATTAAAACTGTGTTTTTCCACGCCGCAACTATACCCCGTCTGCTATGATTTTCCTGGGAAAACACCATGATGAAGAAGGTCATTGGCATTCGGCCGGAATCCGGCGCGGCGCGTCCCGCGGCAGCCGCGTTCGCTGGCGGCCGGCTCGCCGATACGCTCGGGCGGCCGATGCGCGACCTGCGCATCTCGGTCACCGACCGCTGCAATTTCCGCTGCGTGTACTGCATGCCGCGCGAAGTGTTCGACGCGAACTACCGCTTCCTGCCGCACAGCGCGATCCTCAGCTTCGAGGAGATCGCGCGGCTGGCGCGCATCTTCGTCGGGCTCGGCGTGAGAAAGATCCGGCTTACCGGCGGCGAGCCGCTGGTGCGCAGGAACCTCGAGCGCCTGGTGGCAATGTTGTCAGAGCTGAAAACTGAAATAACTCTGACGACGAACGGCTCGCTTCTCGCCAGGCAAGCTGATGCCCTGAAAAAAGCCGGGCTGGACCGCGTCACGGTGAGCCTCGACTCGCTCGACGATGCCACCTTCCGCGCCATGAACGACGCCGATTTCCCCGTGGCGAAGGTGATCGAGGGCATCGAGGCCGCGGCGGCGGCCGGGCTCGCGCCGGTGAAGATCAACATGGTGGTGAAGCGCGGCGTCAACGACGGCGACATCGCCGCGATGGCCGGGCGCTGGCGCGGCAGCGGCCACATCGTGCGCTTCATCGAGTACATGGACGTCGGCGCGACCAACGGCTGGCGCATGGACGACGTGGTGCCTTCGGCGGAGGTGGTGCGGCGCATCGGCAGCCGCTGGCCGCTCGAGCCGATCGGCGCCAACTATCCGGGCGAGGTCGCGCAGCGCTGGCGCTACGCCGACGGCGCGGGCGAAATCGGCGTCATCTCCTCGGTGACGCAGGCGTTCTGCGCGAGCTGCAACCGCATGCGGCTTTCGACCGAGGGCTCGCTCTACACCTGTCTGTTCGCCGGCTCGGGCCACGACCTGAAGTCGCTGCTGCGCGGCGGCGCGAGCGACGAGCAGATGCGCGACGAGATCGCCGCGGTATGGCAGCGGCGCGCCGACCGCTATTCCGAAATCAGGACTGCCGAGACCGCCAAGCTGCGCAAAGTCGAGATGTCCTACATTGGCGGCTAGAGCGCACCGCCCGCAGCTCACCGACGCCGCGCGCCCGGCGACTTTCGAGGTCGAGGCCTATAACGAGCGCGGCGAGATGGTGCCGACCTCGGTGGCCGGCGAGCATCCGCTGACGCTCTACCTCGACAAGCGCGAGATCGTCACCCTGATGACGCTCGGCCACGCGCCCGAGGCGCTGGCGATCGGCTACCTGCGCAACCAGCGCCTGGTGGATTCGATCGAGGACATCGCGGCGGTGCAGGTCGACTGGGAGACGAACTCAGCCGCCGTCACGACGCGAAACAGGAAAAACATCGACCATAAATTCAAGAAAAGAACCGTTACCTCGGGCTGCGGCCAGGGCACCATGTTCGGCGACCTGATGGAAGAGATCGACCGGGTCAAGCTGCGCGAGGACGTGCGCCTGACCGACGCCAACCTGTTCCTGCTGCTCGAGAAGGTGCGCAAGCACGAGACCATCTACAAGCAGGCGGGCGCGGTGCACGGCTGCGCGCTCGCCACGCTGCAAGGCGAGATCCTGATGTTCGTCGAGGACGTGGGCCGGCACAACGCCGTCGATGCCATCGCCGGCTTCATGTGGCTCGACGCGATTGACGGCTCGGACAAGCTGTTCTACACCACCGGGCGCCTCACCTCCGAGATGGTGATCAAGTGCGCGCAGATGCGCATCCCGTTCCTCGTCTCGCGCTCGGGCCTGACGCAGATGGGGCATGAGATCGCGAAAAAGGTCGGCATCACCATGCTCGGCCGCGCCAGCGGCCGGCATTACCTCGCCTTCACCGGCAAAGAACGCCTCGTCAGAACCGTTCCGCAACCCACCGCGCTCGCCTAAAAAATGGGGACAGACCCTATTTTTCTCATTTAGAAAATCGGGGTCAGAGCCCGAGCTGCTCGTTTGGTTTGCTACCGAAACAAAATGGATTCAGTTATTTGGCAGACGCGCTTCCCCTGCGGAAATGTCCCCGGTGCGAGTAGTCCCTAAATGAGAAAAATAGGGTCTGTCCCCGATTTTCTTACGTGACGGGAAGAAGAGCGACGCCGCGAGCATCCCGGCGGCGAGCGCCGCGAGGACCAGGAACACGTTTCTGAAGCCGCCCTCGGTACGGTGCAGCACCGCGATCAGCGGCACCGCGACCGCCGCGACGCCGAGCGAAACCACGTAGCGCACCGCGAGCACGCGGGCGCGGTACTCGTCGGCGCAGTATCTGCCGACGATGGCGTCGTTGAGCGGGACCTGGCCGAACACCGCGAGCATCATGGCGAGCGCGGCGGCGAGCATCGCCCAGCCCTCGAGGTTCGCGGCGAGCGCGAGCAGCGGGATCTGCACCATGGCGATGCCGATCATCAGCCGCCGCAGCTCGAAGCGGTCGATGAGCGCGCCCATCGCGACCTGGGCGAAAGCCGCCAGCGTATAGACGAAAGCGACCAGCGCGCCGATGCCGAGGTTGGTGCTGGTCAGGGCGCTCAGCCGCTCGTCGAAGATCTTGGGCATCGCCACGGTGGTCGAATTGAAGATCACGCCGCCGCAGGCCGTGGCGATGAGCAGGATGGCGAAAATGCGCGCCATGGTGCGCGTATCGACCTGCAGGCCGATCGACTTGGAGTGCTTGCGCACCGGCCGCGGGTCCGGAACCAGCGCGACGAAGGCGATGCCGGCGGCGATTGCCGCGAGGCCCGGAACGAAGAACGCGGCGCGCCAGCCCCACAGGTCCATCAGCGCGCCCGAGACGATCGCGGCGACCGCCAGGCCGAGGTTGCCGAACAGGCCGTTCCAGCCGAGCGCGCGCCCCATGTTCTCGGGCACCGCCACCAGCATCGCGATGCCGACCGGGTGGTAGATCGCGGCGAACATGCCGGTGAGCGCGAGCCCCAGCCCGATCTGCCACGGCGCCTGCGCAAACCCGGTGAGAAACATGCACAGCCCGATGCCGAAGAAGAACACCACCATCATGCGGTAGCGGCTCCAGTGGTCGGCGAGCCAGCCCGCGGGCAGCGCAAACGCGCCGAAAGCGATGAAGCCGCCGAGGGTGAGCGGCAGCAGCTCGGAATACGGCCGGTCCCAGTCGCGCGCCAGCGCCACCACCACGGTCGGGAACACCAGCATCACGAGGTGATCGAGCAGGTGCCCGAGGTTGATGAAGGGCACCAGCCAGCGGCGTGCGTTCATGGCCCAAGCTTACCTCGTAAAATCAGCCCCCATGGCGGCTGTTTCAGGACTGGTGCTGGCGGGCGGGCTCGGCCGGCGCATGGGCGGCGTCGACAAGGGGCTGCAGCTGCTGCGCGGCAAGCCGATGGTTTCCTGGGTCATCGCGCGCCTTGCACCCCAGGTTTCCGAGATCATCGTCAACGCGAATCAAAATTTTAAAGATTATGAAAAGTACGGGCACCGCGTGGTCCCGGACGAGATCGGCGGCTACGCCGGGCCGCTCGCCGGCCTGCACGCCGGGCTGAAGGCGGCCTCGCATCCGCTCGTCGCGAGCGTGCCCTGCGATTCCCCGTTCCTGCCTGGCGACCTAGTCGCTCGCCTTTCATCTTCACTACAACAAAATGATCTTGCCGTAGCAAAAACCGGGGATCAGCCCCACCCCGTATTTGCCTTGGTCAGAAAATCCCTGTTGAAGAACCTGGAAGCATTCCTGGTCGGCGGCGGGAGGAAAATCGACGCCTGGTACGCCTCGCTCAAGGTGGTCGAGGTCGGGTTCGACGACGAGGCCGACGCATTCCGCAACATCAACACGCCCGAGGAGCTGAAAGGCGCATGAGCGGCATCGCCGAGACCGTCAGCTGCCTCGATGGCTATGACCCCGACGCGCTGCGCGTCGACAAGGCGCGCGAAGCGATCCTCGCCTGCCTCGCGCCCATCACGGAAACCGAAAAGATTGAAACCCGCGCAGCGCTGGGGCGCGTGCTCGCCGAGGAGATCGTGCCGCGCATCAACGTGCCGGCGCACGACAACTCGGCGATGGACGGCTATGCGGTTCGTTTTTCCGACCTTGAAAAACCATTGAAGGAAATCGGTACCGCTCTCGCGGGCAAACCCTTCCGCGGCACGGTCGGTGCTGGCGAATGCGTGCGGATCATGACCGGCGCGGTGATGCCCGAAGGCATGGACACGGTCGTCATCCAGGAAGTCGTGCAAACCTCCGCAGACCACAAAGTCCTCATACCCAAAGGACAAAAGCGCGGGCAGAACGTGCGCTATGCCGGCGAGGACCTCAAGATCGGGGTTGCCGTCCTGGCGAGCGGCAAGTATCTGCGGCCCGCGGAGATCGGGCTCATCGCCTCCCTCGGCCTGGGCGAGGTGCGCGTGAAGCGCAGGCTGCGGGTCGCGTTCTTCGCCACCGGCGACGAGCTCGCCTCGATCGGATCGGCGCTCAAGGAAGGCGAGGTCTACGACTCGAACCGCTACACAGTGCACGGCATGCTCTCGCGCCTCGGTGTCGAGGTCGTCGACCTGGGCGTGGTGCGCGACGATCCCGCCGCCCTCGAAAGAGCATTTATTCTGGCGTCAAAGCAAGATGCAATCATTACTACCGGCGGCGTATCGGTCGGCGAAGCCGACTTCGTGAAGCAGCTGATGGCCAAGCTCGGCGAGGTGCTGTTCTGGAAGATCGCCATGCGCCCGGGGCGGCCGATGGCTTTCGGCAAGATCAACAATTCTTATCTGTTCGGCTTGCCCGGCAATCCGGTAGCGGTGATGGTGACCTTCTACCAGTTGGTGCGCGACGCGCTGCTGCACCTCTCGGGCAGAACGGATGATTTTGCCCTGCCGCTTTTGAAGGTCAAATCTTCTGTTGCTCTGAGAAAAGTCCCGGGGCGGACTGAATTCCAGCGCGGTGTCGTGTATTACGAAGATACAGAGTGGAAGGTGCGCACCACCGGCCAGCAGGGCTCGGGGGTGCTGCGCTCGATGTCGGAGGCCAACTGCTTCATCGTGCTCGAGCACGGGCGCGGCGCCGTCGAGGCGGGCGAGCAGGTCGCGGTCCAGCTCTTCGAGGGGCTCGCTTGAATCCCATCCACCCGGCGCTTGCGCGCTTGGCGCGCGCCGCAAGACACCAGGACTTCGGCGAGCTGGAGGAGACGCTGCACGTCGCAATTCGCAAGCCCGCCTGGCTGCGTCCCGAGCACCGCGTCGGCGACCCGAACGGCTACATGCGGCACCTGCTCTACATCGACCCGCAAGATGCTTTCGTCATCACCGCGATCACCTGGCTGCCCGGGCAGGTGAGCGCGCTGCACGGGCACCGGGTGTGGTGCATGTACGGCGTCGCGGAAGGCGAGCTGACCGAGCAGCAGTTCAGCAGCTCCAAAAACCAGCTTGAAATCGTGAAAGAAAAGCTTTATCCGGCCGGCACCCTCGCCGACAGCGACCTCGAGCAGAGGATGATCCACCGCGTCTCGAACCGCGGTCGTTCGAGAGTAGTATCGCTGCATCTCTACGGCGTCAGCGCCGGGCGGCTGACGACCGGAATCAACCGCATCTACCCCGAGGAGGCCTGACCATGGAACCCGCGCTCAAATGCCTGAAGTTTCTCTCGCACGGCACGCTGGAATCGCGCGACCTGGAAAAGACGCGCGCTTTCTACGAGGAATGCCTCGGCATCGAGACCGTGCGCACCAGCCCGATCTCGCTCATGATCCGGCTCGGCGGCGACAACACCATCGCGATCGTGCAGAACCCGAAGAAGCCGCCGATGCCGCTCCTCAACCATAACGGGCTCGACGTCGAGACGCGCGCGGAGGTCGACGAGTGCCACCGCGTGCTGGAGGAAATGAAGCAGCGCTGGGACATCAAGAAGCTCACCAAGCCCGCCGACCAGCACGGCACCTACTCGTTCTACTTCTCCGACTGCGACGAGAACTGGTGGGAGATCCTGGTCAACCCCGCGGGGGGCTACAGCTGGATGTTCCAGGGGCACGACCTCGAGCGCTGGGGCGCCGGCAAGGACGAGTCGAACCCGAACGACTACCGGCCGACGACCAAGAAATGGGTCAATCCCGGCGGCTAGGGGTGAATCAGAGAGGATCGGATCTGGGAGGTGACAATTTGGCACCAACAGCTCATTCAAACCGCAAACTGACGACTCCCAAACCTGCCAGCCGCTACCAAACCCGAATGACACTCTCGAACGACGAACGCGGCCGGATCACGGCTAGGGTGCCGCAGAACGTGCAGGACACCCTCCAGCGCGCGGCTGAACTGCTGGGGGCGACGTTGAATCAGTTTGTCGTGCAGGCTGCGCTGAATGA
>WNGH01005072.1_pt1 | contig 12547 bp, 9 predicted proteins | sample 5400631 | NCBI WGS metagenome assembly WNGH01 (sample SAMN13153373, study PRJNA577476) | soil metagenome | isolation source: 115 cm soil or saprolite under Garry oak tree replicate 1 | place: USA:California | collected 2016-06-15
AGGCTCACAACGATTCGAGATCACCCGGCAGCAGTTGGCGGTGATCGGCAGCCACCTGATCGAAGTCTTCTGCGACCAGAGCCTGTGGCAGCAGGACGTGGGGTTCGGCGTGCACTACCAGAAGGACCCGACCCATGTGCTGGTGCTCGTCAGCCCTGGTCGCTCCGGTCTCACGGCCAAGCAGGTGCTCGACCGCCTGCTGGGTCGGGCGTAGCGAGCATAGGGTCGATACTGCTCAGAGCCTCAGGCGCGCCAGCGGATCGGACGCAGCCGCGGCGTCCCACCGAAGGGATCCACCTCGAACAGCTCGACCCGATTGCCGTCCTGCCGGAAGAGGAAGTCGGGCACCATCGCGGCGAACCTGCGGCCGGCGCCGCCATCGCGGAAGACCTCGGAGACGCCGCCGATGGTTCCGTTTACCGCCACCGCTATGGCCGGGTCGGGGACGCTCGTTGCGCCGTTGATTTCCCCGACCACCCCGACCTTGTAGAGCCCGATCGGGCCGTCCTGCGGCCGCAGCAGCCGGTCGGTCACGCCGCCCAGCGCGACCGCGAGATTGGACGGGCCGTCGAGCAGCACGCGGCCGGCCGCTCCGGGGCGGACGTAGAAGGTCTTCTTGGTCGTCGTGCGGGTCTGCGAGCCGAGCGCCGAAACGCCGTCGATCCGCCACGGCACCTGGATGCCGAGGGCGTCGGCGACGGTGGGGACCAGGTCGACATGTTCCCAGTTGCGGTCGTCCACGCGGCCCTTGGTCTGCTGGGGAGCCTTGATGAGCAGCGGCACCCAGGCCATCTCATGGGCGGTGCCCTTGGCGGGGATGCGGACGTGCTGGGCGGGCGTGAACGAGCCTCCGTGATCGGCGGTCACCACGACAAGCGCCTTGTCGTACAGGCCTACCTGTCGGAGCCGCTCGATCATCTGGCCGACGAGGCGGTCGGTGAACGCAAGCTGCAGCAGGTGGCGCTGATGGCTCACGGTGACCGGCCACGGTTGAGATCCCCAGATCGACGCCTTCGTCCGCCCGAAGCTCCTGGACGGATAGCCGTACTGCATCCCGGACGGCAGGTACCGCCACATGGTATGTGGCAGCAACAGGTGGACGAAGTGGAAGCTGGGTTGCTCGTCGGCCTTGAACGAGTCGAGGAACTCCCGGAACCGGGAAGGCTGGTTCACGTTGATCTGACCGAACCGGAACGACGGCTCCGGCTCGCCGGTCTTCCCGCTCGGCGCGGCCTGCTGGGGCTCGGCGTCGGTCTCCTCGGCGAACTCGGCGGAGAGGTCCGACTGCGGGTCGTGGGGTAGGTCGATCTGCTTCCAGGCTCTGGCCGTCTCCTTGGCCAGGGCCCGAAACCCGGTGTTCCGCCTTCCCGCGGCCGCCGTCGCGGCGCACAGCCGCGGCGGACACAGCTGGGTGACCGACTCGAACACCTTGAGGTCGTACGAGCGGGCCAGCAAGGTGAACAGGTTGTCCGGGTACTCGTGTGGATCGGCGCCACCACCTGGCCGGGTAGCGGCCGGTCAGCATGGCCGGCACCGCGTAGGGGTATACCAGTTGACCCCGGTGGCGTTGCGGTACCAGATGGCGTGGCCGGCGAGGCGGGCGAAGTTCGGGTACATGCGGGCGTCGATCCGCCCGCGGTGGTCCAGCAGCGATTCCATCGGGAACTCGTCGAAGAACACCATCACGACCGGCGGGGTGGGCTGACCGCGCGTCTCGCCGGAGGCTCCGGGGACCGCCTGGCCGTGCGCCCGCACCAAGCTGGCGACTGGGGAGACGAAGACGAACAGCAGCACAAAACCAGCGGCGCCGGCGCCAGGTAGCGCAGCCACAGCTGCAGCTCGGGGCGCTTGGCGAGTAGCCAGGTTGCCGTCAGCGCGGCGACCAGCGCCAGCGCGACCAGCGGGCCCCCGCGCAGCGGGAAGAGCTTCTTGCCCACCTCGACCGCGAGAACGGTGAGCAGCCCCGCCACCAGGCCCAGGTGCGCGGCCCGGCGAGCCTGGCGGCCGAGCAGTCCGACCGCCAGTTCGGCAGCGAGGGCCGCCGCTGCCGGCAGGAGCGTGACGCTGGCCAGCAGCAGGATGTCGCTTCAGCTGGCCCGATGGAACACGAAGAACTCGGAGCTGCGGCCGGTGACGTCGAGCACCGGCTGGGTGATCGCGAAGCCGCGCAGGACGAAGAACTCGAGGAAGACGCGAAGCTCGGCCCACAGTCGTGCCGCCAGTCGCGGCAGGCCGGGCGCACCCACATTGTGTCGCTGGTCCGGAACCCGCGCGGACGCGCCAGCCACAAGGCACCGGCGAAGTATTGGTCCTTCGACCCGGAGCGGATGGTTCTGCGGCGGGCCGAGCGCCGTCACATGACCGAGGCGGTGCGGTGGAGCAGGTCGGCGGCGGTGGCCAGGTCAGCGACGACCTCGGAGGCTGGGCGCGACCGCTGTACGAGCCCAACGCTCTGCCCGGCGTAGATACAAGCGGTGTCGAAGTCGTGCCGCTCCAGCGCTGCCAGCAGCTCGGCATGGGCGTGGTCGTCGCCGGCGAGCTCGGGCTCCCGGCCTTCCCAGCTCTCGAAGAAGCGGTTGCGGAGCGCGCGGCCTCCGTACTCAGGCGGCCAGGCCTGCCGCAGGCCGACGTCGAAGACGCGGCCGTAGCTGGTGTCGGTCTCGCCGGCGGAGACGATCCGTTCGCGAGCTGCAGGCACGACCGTCGCCTCGGGGCACGCCAGGAACGCGGTGCCGACCCAGGCGCCGGCGGCACCGGCGGCCAGGACCGCGGCCAGTCCCCGTGCGGTGGCGATCCCACCTGCGGCAAGCACTGGCACGCTGACCTGGTCGAGGACGGCCTGTAGCAGTGGCAGCGTGGCGACGTCGTTGCGGCCGTGGCCGCCGCCCTCGCCGCCGCGGGCGACGATCAGGTCGACGCCGGCCTGCTCGGCGGCGCGGGCCTCGGCAAGCGTGCCGACCTGGGTGGCGACGGCGCTGCCGGCCTGCTTGAGGATGGCGAGGTGTCGCTGGTACGGCCCATAGCTCACGGAGACCAGCGGCGGGGCCAGCTCAGCGACCGCGTCGACCTGGGCGGGATTTGCCTCCAGCACCCAGGCCAGCAGGCCGACGCCCCATGCACGGCCGCTGGCCCCGGCGATGCGGCCCTGCTCGGTGATCCAGGCGGTTGTGGCCCAACCGCCGGCGCCAACCATGCCGAGCCCGCCACTGGTCGAAATCGCGGCGGCGAGCCGGCCACTGGCGGCGCCGGCCATGGGGGCGCCGACGACGGGGACGGCCAGCCCGAAGCGGTCGGTCAGCGGGGTGCGCATGATCTTCTCCTTGTGCTCCTCGTACGCGTGCGCGGTCGGATGCTGGGCAGCGGACTCGCGCCGCCTGTCGGCTGGCTGTCGTGCCTTGGTGCGATGATCAGCCAGCGCCCCGGTCCGCTCACACGACACGCCAGACCGGGGCACGGGGCACGCCGGAACTGGACGAAGCGGCCGTCGCCGCCGAGCCTGTGAGGAGGCCGGTGATGTATTTCGCAGTGACGTGGGAACGTGGTCCGGCCTGGAACGGTTCGCGGTCACTGCCCGAGCAGGAGCAGTGGGCGGCCCACGCGGCCTTCATGAACGCATTGGTCGACGACGGCTTCGTTGTGCTCGGCGGTCCGCTGGGTGACGGTTCGAAGACCCTGCTGATCCTCAACGCCACCAGTGAGCAGGCCATCCACGCGCAGCTTGCCGCCGACCCTTGGACCAGGATGGGGCTGCTCGCAATCACCACGATCGAGCCTTGGAGGCTCCTGCTCGGGGAGGTTCCGGGCCTGCGCGACGCGCCAGGGCCGCGACGCCGCCGTGCCGGGACCGCGACGGCCGGGACGGTGGCGGACAACGCGCACCCCAAGGCCAGGGAGATCTACGCCGCCCTGCTCGCTGGTCTGGTGCCCATGGACGTCGCCACTGGGGAGTAGCCGCCGATCCGCGGCGCGCCGACGTCCCGCTTTGGGTTTGTGCACTTGGCCGATGCGCTGATCTGCCTCAAAATCGCTAACCAGCCGAAGGAACGTCGGAAGCATACTCGTACGCGGGTTGGCTCGACGGGTCGCCAGGAGAGCAGCGGCGCCGGACGGCCTCGGTCGCGCTGGAAGGGATGGATTTCGGTGGGCTGGACGGCGCTGGACGCTTGCGGCGCATCGTCGGGTTTTTCGGCCCGCTGCCACGGCCGAGGCGATGGGCTGACCAGTCGGGTGAGGTCCAACGACTGCGACGGAGGGCTGTGGTGGCAAAGATCGTGATCCTCGGTGCCGGGGTGTGCGGGCTGGCTGCGGGGATACTCCTGGCCCGCGACGGCCATGATGTCACTGTCTTGGAGGGTGACCCCGAGCCCGTCCCGGACGCTGCCGACCAGGCGTGGGCGACGTGGAGCCGGGGTGGCGTCGTGCAGTTCCGCCAGCCGCATTACCTGCAAACGCGCTGCCGCCACCTGCTGGACGTCGAGCTGCCGGACGTGCGTGATGCCCTGCTGGCGGCCGGCGCGGTCTTGTTCGACACGCTCAGCTTGACGCCGCCATCGCTTGCCGCCCTGGAGGCTCGGGCGGGCGATGAGCGGTTCGTCACCATCACGGCCCGCCGCTCCACCTTGGAGCAGGTGGTCGCGCGGGCGACGGAGGCGCAGCCGCGCCTGGAGGTCCGCCGCGGGGTGGCCGGCACCGGCCTGGTCACCCGCATCCTCGACGGGATCCCGCACGTGACGGGCGTGCGGACTGAGCCGGACGCGGAGCTGCGCGCCGAGCTGGTGGTGGACGCGATGGGCCGACGCTCGCCCCTGGCAGGGTGGCTTCGCGACGCCGGCGCCGGCCCGATGTACGAGGAGGCCGAGGACAGCGGGTTCACCTACTACACGCGCTTTTTCCGCTCCTCGGACCACGGCCAGCCTCAACCGCGCGGCCGGCTGCTCACGCCCATCGGGTCGTTCTCGATCCTCACCCTGCCCGGCGACAACGACACCTGGTCGGTCACGCTGTTCAGCTCCTCACGCGACCAGCCGCTGAAGCAGCTGCGTGACCCGGACCGGTGGACGTCAGTCGTCAAGGCCTGCCCGCTGCAGGCGCACTGGCTCGACGGGCAGCCGATCACCGGCGTGCTGCCGATGGCTGGCGTAATCGACCGCTGCCGCCGCCTGGTCGTCGACGGCCGGCCCGTGGCCACGGGCGTGGCTGCCGTCGCCGACGCGTGGGCGTGCACCAACCCATCGCTGGGGCGGGGCATAGCGCTCGGGTTCGCCCACGCAGTGTGCCTGCGGGATGTCGCCCGCACCGAGCTGGGGGACCCGCAGGGGTTCGCCGCGGCATGGGACGCCACCACCGAGGCCGAGCTGACGCCCTGGTACCGGGGTACCGTGGACCTCGATCGAGCGCGGCTGGCGGAGATCGACGCGCTACGGGCGGGGCTGGAGCCCCCGCGCCCGCAGGACCCGAGGGCGGTGCTGGGCGCGGCGCTGCCCCTGGCCATGGTCCACGACGCGGAGGTCTTCCGCGCGTTTTTGGAGATCATGGGTTGCCTGACGCTCCCGCAGGAGGTGTTCGCCCGGCCCGGTATGGTCGACCGGGTCCTCAAGGCCGCCGGCCAGGGCGACGTGCCGCCTCCGCCTGGTCCGACGCGGCAGGAGCTGCTCGGGCTGCTGGCCTGAGCAGCAACCGCGGATCACGCCGGTGGGCAAGGCGAGCAGCCAGAGCCGGTCGAAGGTCCGAGCGTGGTCTTAGCCGAGCGAGGCCCAGAACCGCTCGAGCATGTCGGCACCCCGGGCTGGGTCCTGCAGCATCCACCAGTGACCGAGCCCGGCCAGCTCGGTCACGCTTGCTCCGGCTTGGCGGGCAGCGTCGCGAGCGCTGCTGGCCGCCAGGAACGGGTCCTCGGAGGGCACCACCACCAACCCGGGCGCTGGCACGTCGCGGAAGTCCGGCGCCCACTCGCGGCCGACATCGACCGCCGACCGGTACAGCGCCAGGATGCAGCCAGCCATCGTTCGGTCCGCGCCGGCCATGGCGACGGCCTGGTCGTGGGGAACGCCGAACTGCTCGAACATGCCGGCGCGAGCCTCGACCGGCTGGGCGAGCTGCTGCTCAAAATAGTTCTCACCCGCCCCGGGCGTTTGCCAGATCTTCGCGAACTCGTGCCACTGGAAGTTGGCGTCACCAACGCCGGCTGCGTCGGTCACCCAGCAACGGACGAGCTCGGGACGAAGACTGACCAGTCGCACCACAAGGCCTCCGCCCCAGTCATGGCCCACCAGATCCACAGCGCCAGCCGCAGCCTTACGTCGTTCCAGCTCCCCGATCAGCCAGGCCACGTACTCCTCCTTGGTGGCAGCGAACCCCTCAGGCCGGGGACAGCCAAAGCCGGGAAGCTGGAGCGCGACGATGTCGGTGCGGCGCAGGTGAGATCGCAATGGCCCCCACACCGCGGGTGTCTCCGGGACACCGTGCACGAGGACGACGGGCATGAGCCGGGCACCTCCAGGCTTCCGTCGGGCAATTCGGCAGCCTGACATGGTGACCGGCGGTGGGCAAGCGTGCAGGCGGCCCAGGCCCGCAGGTCAGGTGCGAGGCACGACGACCAGGCCGTTGATGTAGTCGGCGGTCACCACGTCGGGTCGGCCGTCGCCGGTCACATCGCCGACCGCGAGGCCGCTGAAGTCGAGGTGCGTCGGGTACCCGGGCAGGTCGTAGCCGTGGTGGGCGCCGAGTCGCCCGTCGGGACGCTGCAACAGCACGGTGAAGGTGCCCCAGCCGCCGTGCACGAGGGTGACGTCGAGGAGCCCGTCGCCGTTGAGATCGGCGAGCGCCAGGGGCTCGGGGATGTTGTAGGCGGCATAGGTCACGGGATCCGCGAGGCCGCCCGTCGCCGTCTGCTCGTAGACCTGCAGCCGCGAGCCGGGGATGTTGCCGTCGACGGCGGCGACGATGTCGTCCCGTCCGTCGCCGGTCACGTCGCCAACGGCGATCGAATTGACCCCCCGCATGTACCCCGTGGGCACCTCCAGCTGCGACTGCTGGACAAAGGCGCCATCGGCTGTCTGCGCGTCCACGTAGAGCGTCCAGTTGCGGTCGCGGGTCACGATGTCCGGGCGACCGTCGCCGGTCACGTCGCCGACCTCGACCTGCTGGCGGGTGGCGGTCTCGACCACCACCGGGTCGCCGAAGGTGCCGCCCGGCCCGCTGTGGTAGACCGCCACGACCTCGAGGCCGGCGACCACCAGGTCGTCGCGGCCGTCCCTGTCGACGTCGGCGAGCGCGACGTCGCCGGTCCGCAGGTCGCCGCCGCCTTGGACAGGGACCAGGACCGGGTCGGCCAGCCCGCCGCCCGCCTGCAGGAACAGGTCGACGCCGTCGCGGACGGTGACGGCCACGTCCGCGTCGCCGTCGCCGTCGACGTCACCGGTGGCGATGCGCATGGTCGCGGCGGGCGCGCCGTGGGTCGCCAGGATCTTCGGCGGAGCCAGCGAGCCGTCGGCCTGCTGGGCGAACACCCAGAGGCGGAAATCGTCGCCGGATCCTGAGCCGAATACCTGAGTCGTCATGAGCGCGTCAGCTCTTCCGTCGCCGGTGACATCGGCGACCGCCGCGGCGACCGGCCAGGAGTCCAGCCCGTAGTGGTAGGCCCGGTACGGCCCGAAGGAGACCGGCGGGTTCGCGGCCGGCACGACGGTGTGGGGCACCGGGTCGGAGGTGCTCGACCCGAGCGGGACGGAGGTGTCGCCGCGGTACTCGGCGCGCAGGTCGCCGCTGGGGACGAGCGTCATGCGGTCGGCGACGCCGCGGTAGTCGACCGACGCCACGCCGAGCCAGGTGCCCCCCGAGTAGAAGACGACCTCGCCGCCATAGCTGCTCACCGTGGCGTCGGCCGGCCGGACGGTCGCCGAGAGCATCACCCACTGCTGGTCCTCGCTCGGCGTGGGGGAGGCCGACAGGGTCGTGGTGGTGCGCCGCCCGGTGAACACCGTGAGCGGCGAGGAGTCGCTGGTGGAGCCGGTCCAGACGCCCCGGATCCAGTAGGCGTACCCCGTGGCGGGCGCGACCGTCGTGTCGGTGTAGGAGGTCTGGGTGGTGGAGCCGACGACGGCGAGGTTGGTCCCGTCGCTGGCCGAGCGCACGATGTCGTAGCGGAGCACGCCCGCGACGGCGTCCCAGGTCAGGTCCACGCGGTCCAGGTCGGCGCTCGCCCTGGCGTTGGCGGGTGGCGCGAACAGGGTGGTGACCGCCACCTGCGCGGAGGGCTGCGACGTCCTGCTGCCTGAGGTGCTGCGCACGACGTAGTAGTAGGTGGTCGCCGGGACCAGGCCTCCGTCGCTGTACGACAGCGCCGTGGTGGTCTTGACCAGCGCGTAGGGCCCGCCGGAGCGGGCGCCGCGCAGCACCTGATAGCCGGTCGCGCCGCCGGCGGCGTTCCACGAGAGGCTCACCTGCGTGTCCGAGTCCGCGCGGCCGCTGAGCCCGGTCGGGGGGCGGAGCGGCCCGGCCAGCGCCGGCACCCACACGACGGCGCACAGGCTCGCCGCCACGGCAAGGACCACCAGAAGGCGACGAACCGTTCGCATCGCGACTCCGACGCAGGACCTGGGCACGGGCGCGAGATCATACAGCGACGGCCCGGCGGTTGGTGAGCTGTTGATCTATTTCGTTTCGCCGTAGGCGGGCACCTCGCCGGGACGACCCGCTCGTAGGCATCCTCCTGGACGAAGTGGCCGGCGTCGGGGACCCGCGTCACCACGGCATGGGGGAACGTGCCCAGGGCCTTGCGGTGATGGTCCAGTTGAACCATTCGGCCGGGCCGCCGGCCGAATGGTCCGCCCAGCCGATGTGGGCGGGTCTCTCCGGATGCCACCGTCTCGAGACGGCTTCGGCGCAGGACACAGGCGAGAAAGGGCATGGGCATCGACTCACGGCAGAACGATCCAAAGGAGCACACCGATGACCAACGACACGACCAGCCACCTGGACCTGACGTTGATGGTCGCCTTTCACGACGCCTTCCGGCGCGACCTTGCCCACCTGGCCTCCGCCACCAGCCGCCACCGCGCGCAACTTGACGAGCCGGACCGGCGCACCGCCGTGCTGGCCGGATGGGAGCTGTTCAAAACCGAGCTGCATCTGCACCACACCGCCGAGGACGCCGACTTGTGGCCGCGCATGCGCACCCACCTGGCCGACCGTCCCGACGACCTGGCCCTGCTGCAGGCGATGCAGGAGGAACACGCCCGCATCGACCCGCTGCTTGCCGGTGTCGACGGCGCCTTCGCCGACCACGACGGCGGTCACCAGCGCCTCGGGGACACCGTCGATGCCTTGGCCGGCGAGCTGCACGGGCATCTGCGCCACGAGGAGCGCGACGCGCTTCCGCTGATCGACCAGTCCCTTACCCAGGCCGAGTGGCAGGCGTTCGGCAACGACCAGCGCCGCCGCATTGGCCTCCGCGGCGCCGCCCAGCTATTTCCCTGGCTGCTGGATGAGGCCTCCTCCGAGCAGGTCAAGGCGGTCCTGGCAGGCCTCCCGCCGCCGCTGCGCGTGGTCTACCGGCGGATCTGGCAGCCCCGCTACGGCCGCCACGACCATTGGGAACTGTCCACGCAGGCGTGAGCACCCGGCCAACGCAGAGCCAATGCGAGGTGATCCTCAAATGTGAGCAAGCGTTTCCCAGGCCCCTTCCGTAGTCTGGACCGCGCCCAGCGCGGCCTCAGTGGGCTGCGGGCAGACTCGGGCCGGGGGATGTGCGGTGTTCCAGCAGCAGCTTCCATTGGTTGGCCGGGAGCCGGATCTTCGGCTGCTGGAGCTCGTCCTGGACCGCGCAGCGGCGGGCACGGGTGGCGTCGTGCTGATCTCCGGCGAGGCAGGGATCGGCAAGACGCGGCTGTGCCAGGAGCTCAGCCGCTCCCACCGGGAGCGAGGCGGCCAGGTCCTGCTCGGACGTGCCTTCCCCGAGGAGGCGGCGATCTCCTTTGGCGCCATCGCGGACGCGCTCAGGGCGGCCAGGCGGGGCGAGCCGCCGCTGTGGGAGGCGGCGTTGGCCCGGGCCTCGGTGTTGTGGGCGATCGCCCCCGAGCTGGCCGCAACGCCGGAGGTTGAGCGGCGGTCGTTCGATCATCCGGTGCTGTTCGAGGCGCTGCTGGACGCCGTGGATGAGGCCGCGGGTGATCGCGTGACGCTGTGGGTCTTAGAGGACCTCCACTGGGCGGACGAGGCGACCTGGGAGTTCGTGCGGTATGCGGCGCGGCGCGTTGCGGAGATGGGTCTGGTCCTGGCCGTCACCTACCGTGAGGAGGACCTCGGTGCGACCCACCCCTGGTGGGGGAACCTGGTCCGCCTGCAGCAGGATCCCGGCGTCGTGCGTGTCTCGCTCGAGCGGCTGTCGGCCGCGAACGGGGAGCGGCTCGTCCGCGCCCTGGCGCCGTCACTGCCGCAGGCGATGGTGGCGACAATCATCGAGCGAAGCGCCGGCACGCCGCTGCTGGTGCAGGAGCTGGCGAGCCTGGCCTCACGTTCGGGCGCGCTTCCGGACCTGCCGGATATCGTGCGGGCCACCGTCCGGGAGCGAGCGCAGCGTCTGGGCCCTGCCGCACGGGAGCTGCTGGAGGTGGCTGCGGTGGCCGGCGGGGAGGTGGACCAGGACCTGCTCGAGTCCCTGCGGCCAGACCCGCCAGCAGATGAGCTCGTATCGGCTGGTCTGCTGGAACGGGACGGTGCGCGCCTGCGCTTCCGGCATCCCCTGCTGCAGGAGGCGGCCTACCAGGACGTCCCTTCCGAGCGGCGGCGCGCCATCCATCAGGAGCTGGCCGAGGCGCTGGCCTGGAGCGGAGCGCACCCGGCAGAGCGCATCGCCGGCCACCTGGAGCGCGCCGGGCGACCCCAGACCGCGCTCTCAGTCCTGGAGAGCGACGCGGAGGAGGCGTCGAGCGCCGGGAACGTAGGTCGCAGCGCCACGCTACATCTTGCGGCACTAGGGCTTGCTGGCAGGCACGCATCGCTGGCTTCTCGCCGGGCCAGGCTGCAGGGAGCGGCGATCCGCGAGCTGTTCCTGGCCGGACGCTGGACAGAGCTTGATCCGCTGATCCAGGACGCCTGGTCACGGCGCGATCGTCTGCAACCCCGCGAGCGGGCATGGCTGGCCAACGTGCTGGCCCTGCAGCTGTTCTGGACGGGCGCGGTCGGCGAGGCGCGGGCCCTGATCGAGCAGGAGCTGGCGCACCTGGAACACCACGACGCGATCGATCAGGGAGCCATCCTGCTTGCCCAGGCCGGATTCGTCGCCGGGTTCCTCGGAGAGGACAAGCAGGCCCTGCTGCACAGCGAGCGGGCGTTGGAGATCGCCCGGCGCACCGGCGACGTGGAGGCTGAGTGGCGCGCGCGATATACCCAGATCTACGTCCTCTATGGCCTGGATCGCGACCGGCAGGCCGCCATCGCCCGATCCCGCGACAACGCTGCCTTCGCCCGCGCGCATGGCCTGGCCGCCAGCCAGGCGGCCGCGCTGTTCTCCGTGGCGCAGTACACGGCGACGATCGAGGACGCCAAGGCGGCCCAGCAGGCCGCGGAGCGCGCCGGGGCCTGGGACTACGCGAACCTGGCGCAACTGCTGCGGGGTGCCATCCTGCTACTTCAGGGACGGGCCGACCAGGCCGAGGCCATCCTCGTGCGCGTGGGTCCGGAGATCCAGCTCTCAAGGCCGGCCTCGCCCGTCCCCTGGGTCGACACCACTGTGGCGTTCCTGCGCCTGCACCGGGGCGATCTGGAGGAAGCCCGGCGGATCCTGCACCGACCCGGCGCCAGTCAGGCGGCCCGCCACACCGTTCGGGTTGCCGATCGCGCCGCGGCGCTGGGATGGCTGGCGTGGGAGGAAGGTCGGTGGGAGGAGGCCGCCGAGCAGCTGGCCGACTCTCTAGGGTCCTGGGTCGGCGGCTGGCATCTCATGGTCGGGGGGCCCATCTGCCTGCCATTGCACGTCGACGCGCTCCTGCGGCTCGGCCGGGCCGCAGACGCCACCGCCATCGTGGAGGCGGCGGCGTCCATGCAGCGCCAGCCGCCGCGCTTTTTCGCCGCGGCGCTGGCCGTGGCCCGGTTCCGGCTTGGGCCAACGCCCGAGCGGGCCGCCCAGGCCCAGTCGCTGTCGGCCGCGGCGCCTTGGCCGTGGCTTGGCGCGCTACTGGGCTGCTGGCGCGGTGAGCTGCTGGCAGACCAGCAGGCGGCGCAAGCCGCGCGTGGGCTGTTCGAGCGGATCGGTGCCGACCTTGGCGTCCAGCGGGCGGAGCGGGTCCTGCGACGCCTGGGCGCGTGGCCGCCCAGCGGCACTGGGGCGGCGAGTCCGCTGTCGCCGCGCGAGCTGGAGGTGGCCGCACTGGTGGCCGAAGGCCTGTCGAACCCCGCGATCGCGCGGCGGCTGTACCTGAGCCGCCCGACCATCGCCCATCACGTGGCGCACATCCTGACCAAGCTCGGCTTTGCGTCACGCGCACAGATCGCCGCGTGGGTGGTCCAGCAGCGCGGCATGGTCCAGCTGAACCATTCGCCCAACCCT
>WNGH01008597.1_pt1 | contig 12547 bp, 9 predicted proteins | sample 5400631 | NCBI WGS metagenome assembly WNGH01 (sample SAMN13153373, study PRJNA577476) | soil metagenome | isolation source: 115 cm soil or saprolite under Garry oak tree replicate 1 | place: USA:California | collected 2016-06-15
GGAGCAGCGCAAACAAGAATATCCCTTAGAGGAGATGCAACGTTTAGCCGCCTCTCAGCCAGCACCACGCGACCTGCTTACAGCCTTGTTACCTGTCCCCCAGACAGGGTCCCCTCAAGACTCAAAAGCGCAAGTGCGCCTGATCGCCGAGGTGAAACGAGCATCGCCATCGAAAGGCATGCTCGCTCCGCACCTCGATCCGGTAGCACTGGCACGCACCTATGAAGCGCACGGCGCAGCAGCCATCTCCGTGTTGACCGAGCCACATTTCTTTCTCGGCTCCCCAGCGTACCTAACTGCCATCAAACAGGCCGTCAGTGTACCCGTCTTGCGTAAAGATTTCATCATAGACGAGTACCAGGTCTACGAGGCACGCGCCTGGGGAGCCGATGCCATCCTGCTCATCTGTGCCATCCTTGATGATATGCAATTGCGCCACCTGCTCAGCATCGCTCATCAGCAACATATGCGCTGCCTCGTTGAAGTACACAACGTTGAAGAAGCTCAACAGGCTGTAGCAGCCGGGGCGAGAATTATTGGCGTCAACAGTCGCGATCTGGTAACCTTTCAGATGCATCCCTATCTTATTCGCGATCTACGTCAATTTATTCCAGCCGATCGCGTTGTGGTAGCTGAAAGTGGCATTCATAGCGCAGCCGATACCCGCAGGCTGACTCGCTATGATGTACAGGCCATGCTCGTTGGCGAATCACTGGTAAAGTCTGATAATGTAGCAGGACAGATGCAGAAGCTGCTCCAGGGAGCGAACGAAAGTAGGCAGGTGAAAATATGTGGCTTACGCACTCCTGAACATATACGTGTTGCCATAGATGCGGGTGCCGACATGCTTGGCCTCGTTTTCTACAAACCCAGCCATCGCTATGTCCAACCCCAGCAGATACGCCAGACACTGGAAGCATGTGGTTATTTTGCCCCAAACGATGGCTTCAGCCTTCCTGATCTGGTTGGCGTCTTTGTGAATGAAGAGGCCAGCTTTATCCATGATGTTGCGCAGCAGGTTGGGCTGCATTTTATACAACTCCATGGCACTGAATCGCCTGAGTTCTGTGCATCTATGCAGCAACCAGTGCTTAAAGCAGTGCATCTACGCAACGATGAAGACAGGGACAAGATTGAGGCATATCAAGAAGCAGTATGGCGCATTCTTCTTGACACACCTACCCCCTCGTGGGGCGGAACAGGGGAAACACATAACTGGCAGCTAGCACGTAGCGTGGCGCAGGAAATGCCCATACTCCTCGCCGGTGGACTGACCCCCGAAAATGTTGAGGAGGCCATTACTCAGGTTCGTCCGTGGGGAGTCGATGTCAGTAGTGGAGTTGAAACCAATAAAGTTAAAGATAGCGCAAAGATTCTTGCCTTTATCGAACATGTACGAAATGCGGATACGGTGTCGCCCTTGCTCGAACGCCAACGCATATTTTAGAAAGAAGCCATGCTCATGCAAATACAGCAGCAACAAACAGCCTACCAACACAATCTTTATCCTGATGAACGAGGTCGCTTTGGACCCTTCGGGGGAAAATTCGTTCCCGAAAGCCTGATGGCAGCTCTTACGGAGCTAGAAGGCGCCTACGAGCTGGCTTGTCACGATACGGCATTTCAAAGCGAACTGCAGGCCCAGCTTGCCAGCTTCGTCGGGAGACCCACTACCCTGCACTACGTGCCACGCTTCTCGCAAATGGTTGCTCCTGATGTCAAAGTCTACCTCAAGCGAGAGGATTTGGCCCATACTGGAGCGCATAAAATCAACAATGCGCTGGGGCAGGGGCTGTTAGCCAAGCGTATGGGCAAAAAACGCATCATCGCTGAAACGGGTGCAGGGCAACACGGCGTTGCTACAGCCACGGTCTGCGCTATGCTAGGTCTTGATTGTATCGTTTACATGGGCGAAACGGACATTCAACGCCAATCGCTCAACGTCTTCCGCATGAAACTGCTGGGAGCCGAGGTACGTTCGGTGACCAGTGGCAGCCGCACACTGAAAGATGCCATCAATGAAGCTATTCGGGACTGGGTCACCAATGTTGAGACGACCTTCTACCTGATCGGTTCAGCTGTGGGGCCCCATCCCTATCCACGCATCGTCCGTGACTTCCAATCAGTCATCGGCACTGAGGCACGCCAGCAGATCCTCGCGCAAGAGGGGCGTCTGCCCGATATGGTGATTGCCTGCGTTGGCGGTGGCAGCAACGCCATCGGCATATTCTACCCCTTCGCTGACGCCCCCGAAGTGCAACTTCTCGGTGTTGAAGCAGGTGGGACGGGTCTCACAAATGGCAAACACGCTGCTACACTTGTTGCCGGTAAGCCTGGTGTGCTGCACGGCGCACTAAGTTACTTGCTTCAGAATGAGGATGGACAGGTACTCGATACCCACAGCATCTCAGCTGGCCTTGACTATCCTGGTGTTGGCCCTGAACACAGCTATCTCAAAGAGACAGGCCGCGCCACCTACGTTTCTGCCGATGACGATACAGCCTTACGCGGCTTGCAAGCTCTGAGTAAGAGCGAAGGCATCATTCCCGCCCTTGAACCAGCCCATGCACTTGGCTATCTGCTAACCATGGGCGAACAAGGCCAAATTCCCGCAGGTTCTCTCATCGTGGTCAACCTCTCAGGGCGTGGAGATAAAGATATGCTCACAGTAGCACAAGCTTTGAACGTCACATTGTAGAGATAAGGCATACTTCATGAATATCTTCCAATATCATCCCGACATCCTGGTCCGTTATCCAGCGGTAGTTGGCGGAGCCATGCTCGTGCGGGATGTGACGAACGGCCCCACACCCGCTAGCTTGCTCGCAGCCTATCAGGCTGAGCAGCAGGCCACCTTGCAACGTATCGGGAATACACCGTTGAGCCAGATTGCCTCGCTAGCTGCATGGCGCAGTGCCTTGCGTGGCTTTGGAGTAGAACCAACACAGTACCACAGTGCTGCTGAGGCTCTCCTGCGTCGCCTGACCAAAACTTCAGGGAACCGTGACCGTCCATTTCGCCGATGGCACAGAACGCTATACCACGCTCGGTCAAAGTGAGGTGGACCATCCAGAGCCAGGAGAAGTGGTCTTCACTGATGAAACCGGCTTAGTTATTGCCCGGCGTTGGTGCTGGCGACAAAGTGAGCCGAGTGCCGCCCAGTTCGACACCACTAATGCTCTGATCACCGTGGAGGCCCACCACACCACAGGCCACCGGGATGTACAGGCGGCAATGAATGATTTACTGGAACTGTTGACGAAGTATGCAGGTGGCACCTTCGCGCCTGCTATTCTGGATGCTGAGCATCCAGCACTCTCAGATTAAGGTTAACTTACTATGCAACCTATCTCTACGCCGACTATACCGGCTACAAAAATTAGCGATGCCTTTGCACGCGCTAAACGGGAAAAGCGGGGAGTACTCATCCCCTACTTCATGTGTGGCTACCCAACCGCCACCCGTAGCGTCGAACTCGTACTGGCAGCTGCCGCAGGAGGAGCCGATATTATTGAACTGGGCATGCCTTTCAGCGATCCGCTCGCCGACGGTGCCACCATCCAGCACGCCGGTCATGTTGCCCTCGAACGGGGTATGACTATTGCGGGCTGCATGGAAGTAGCACGACAGGTAGCTGCTCAGAGTGAGGTCCCGCTTCTCTTTATGGGCTATTACAACCCTGTCATGGCCTACGGCATCGAACGTTTCTGCCAGCATGCCGCCGCCAGCGGAGTATGTGGCTTCATCATTCCCGACTTACCATACGAAGAGGCCACACCGTTGCAAGAGGCGGCCCAACGCTATGGTCTGGCCCTTATCTTCCTTGTGCCACCCACAACACCCGATGCACGTATTGCTCAGATTGTGCAGGTAGCCATGCGTAGTCCCGGAAGTTTTCTCTATTGCGTCTCCCTTAGTGGCACCACTGGCTCGCGTACCTCGCTGCCACCCCATCTGCACAGCTTTATTGCGAGAGTTCGGGGCTATACGAAAGAAAGTGGCTTGCCCCTGGCTGTCGGTTTCGGACTCTCCACGCCTGCACATATTGCCGAAGTTACCCGCTACGTCGAGGGTGCGGTAGTAGGCAGTGCGCTGGTGAATCTTATTGACCGACATGAGGATAACGAACAGGTAGAGGCGGTAAAGCGCTATATTGAGAGTCTATGCCAGAAGCTGTAAACGTAAGCGACAGGTCTTGCGCTTTCTTGCAACACAGCCTGAAAACAGTACCGGACCGCGCGTTCATAGAGAATCGTTCAGTCGATATCCGAGATGAGGTTCGGTGATGATGTATTGCGAATGAGCAGGATCAGGCTCTAGTTTGACACGCAGACGGCGTATAACACCCTTCACATAGTCGGTTGCATCGCTATATTGAGGACCCCAGACCCGCTGGAGGAGTAACTGGGTAGTCAACACCCTCCCGACATTGGCCGCCAGTTCAGCCAGCACGGCGTACTCGATCGGGGTAAGCGAGACGGCACGACCCGCTACAGTAACTTTGTGCTTCTCAATATCAACCTCGAGAGCGCCGCAGACGACCCTGGTTGCTGGGGGGTTGGACGTACGGCGCAGCACAGCACGCACGCGGGCGAGCAGTTCGGCCAGACGAAAAGGCTTGACCAGGTAATCATCAGCGCCCAGATCAAGTAAAGACACGATATCGGCCTCGCTTCCTTTGATGCTCAACACAATGATCGGAGTAGGAGAGTGTTCACGAATGGACCGGCAGACTTCCCGCCCATCGCATCTGGGTAGGAGCAGGTCCAGCAGAACCAGTGCAGGTGGCTTGTGCTCGAATGCAGCGAGAGCCTCTATGCCACTGGTGGCCGTCGTCACCTCATATCCGTGAGCGCCCAGGGCTTGTTTCACCGCTACCACGATGCCAGGGTCGTCATCCACCAGGAGTATGCGCTGTTGAGCATACCTCATAGCATCACCATCCTTCCATGCTTACACCACATCGTTCTGTCTTCTCCCGCGGCTCAGGTCCGGTGAGACTTACCATGGGCGGAGGCAGCTTGAAGCGAAAGACGCTGCCGCCTTCTGGTTGATCCTCTACCCAGATTCGTCCGCCATGAGCTTGCACAATGCCCTGGCAGATGGCTAGACCCAAGCCACTGCCCTGCGTGTGCGTCCCCTGGTCTCTCTTCAAACGATAGAAGTGGTGAAAAATCTTCTCGCGCTCTTCGGCAGGGATGCCTGGCCCACGATCGGCCACCCCGATGAGGACCCCGTTCCTTGTCCACCTGGCCTCCACCTTGATGGCAGTACACGATGAAGCATACTTCTGGGCATTTTCCAGCAGGTTCCATACTACCTGGGCAAAGCGGTCGGCATCAACATACTGCAAAGGCAAATCCGCTGCCAGATCCCGCTCCACACGCCAGCCACTATACAGCTCCTCGAACTTCGTTAACGTATCAGCAATCAGGACAGGCAGTTCAATCCAGTCACGGTCGAGTGAAAGGACACCGGCCTCGATGCGTGAGAGATCAAGCAGTTGGTCGATCAGCCGATCTAGTCTGCTTGCTTGACCTGCGATGTTATACAGCAGACACTCCTGCATCTGGGCGGATTGCACCCCTACCTGGTCGAGCAGGCTCTCAACGGATGCACGAATAGCGGTCAACGGTGATTGCAGGTCGTGTGAAACAGCCGCGATGAATTGACTCTTGAGTCGATCAGCTTCACGCAAGGCTTCCATTTCGCTCGCGGTACGCCGCAGCTGAGCGTTCATGAATGTCTGGCCAAGCTGTTGCCCGATGGTTGTGAACAAGGCAAGGTCTTCTGTCGTCAGGTTCCGGTGTGAGCGACTCCCGACGAGCAGAACGCCAAGGATCGTCTTGTCAGTAGCCAAGAGGACGGCCATCACATCACAAAAGCCCCCCGTCTCAAGAGGCTCATCCATGATGTGCTTCTCTCTGTCAATGGTGCAGATCAAGAGGGGTTTTCCTGTGGTCATGGCCAGGCAAGCAACCCCGTGAAGGGAGCGTGTGGGAAAATCGCGCAGGTCGGGAGGCATACCTTCAGGCAGTCCGTAATGCGCGGCAAGCGTTAAGCCGTCCGCGTGCTGATCGTGCAGCAGGATCATCCCCGCGTCCATGTCCACGATCTCCACAGCATACCTCAGAACAACCTCAAGATGCTGGCTGGGATCAGGCAAGGTACTCAGGAACTGTGTTAGGGCGTTGATCACTTCAATGCGATGAGTATGCCGTTGAAGGGCCGTAAAAAGCCTGGCATTCTCGATGGCCGTTGCTGCGTGAGCGGCAAGGGTGAGACCGAGCAGCACATCATCTACTATCCAATGGTAGCAGGTGCGTTTAGGGGCCAGGATGAAACCAATCGCTCCACGAGCTGTTGTCAGAGGGAGCAGCAGCAGCGAACGAATACCCAACTGCTCCACGAGAGCGGCAGGCAGGAGAACAGAGGTGAGAACATCATCGAGAACGATCGGCTCTCCGCGTTCTCGTATGAGAGAGAGCACTTTGGACTGCCCAAGCAACGCGTCTAGAGCATGACGGGACTTCGATCCCCATACATACTGTCTGGACCAGGTATGGAGTAATACTATCTCGTTGCTCTCACCGAGCAGACAGACAGAGGCACTTTCGAGTCGTAGGAGGTGAGCTGTTTGCTCGGCTACCTTTTCAAGCGTAATATCGACATCTAAGCTCGCACTGATAGCACTGAGTGCGGCTGCTAGCAACGTCGCAGTATGCACTCTCCGTTCCTGTATGCGGGGCAGCGAGTGCACGCCATCTCCTGTAGCAGTTCTGTGTGCATCCTCACCGGTTTGTTGTAGACCTGCGTTCATACTGAGCTGAGCAGAACTCGTTTCACTGGGAACACTGAGAGGGACGGTGGGGAATTTCGCCTGGCATTTTCCTTTCCGTGTAGGGGTGAGGAGCGAGCGCATCTCCTGCTGGACTTGCAGGGCCATAGCGGCAATGAAGCTGGAGAGAAATGGACGGATCAACCGATAGTCGCCTGTGACATCCAGGACCCCCATGATCTCGCCCGACAATGGATGGCGGATAGGTGCCGCAGTACAGGTGAGATCCTGCCATCCGACGCAGTAGTGTTCTGCACCTAAGAGTTGCACGGCGTGACCATCGGCGATAGCTGTGCCAAGGGCATTCGTGCCAGCCGCTGCTTCACTCCAATCTCCCCCAGGGGCAAAATCGATGCGTGCAAGGCGACGGCGCGTCCCTGTATCACCAATGACCTCCAGGAGGCAGCCGTCAGCATCGCTGAGCACAATCACATATCCCGAATCGCAGAGGAAGTCGGAGAGATAGCTCATGGCAGGGCCAGCTGCACGCATGAGCAACTGGCTGGCTTCACGCAGATGGGTGAGCTGGGCTTCATGGGTAATAGCGAGTGGGGCATAGCGCAACGAAGGGTTCACTTGCATCGTATGGCAGCGTTGCCAGGACTCCCGGATGATCGGACGTAGAGAATGTTGAGGCAGGACTCCTGTAGTCAGAAACTGCTCATGAGTCGTCTTCAACTGTCGAGCTGTATGCTCAATCTCTGATGATGAAGCGATGGATAGATGAACTGGATAGCGCTGGTTGATCATACCCCTCCCTGGATGTAGATGCGGTGCTGCAATGCCCGCCAACTTTCTTTTACGTGGACAAATAGCTTGATAGGAAGAACATCGATGTGCAAGTTTCCCATCACCATCCAGAAGTATGCAACACCGACCTCACAATCTTGTCACAGTCGTAACGTTTCATCTCACAAAATAGTCACAGTATCACTTCGACTCGTCGCAAGAACTGGGGTAGCCTTCTAAGCATTGTGTTGACTGAGCAATATAGGTCAGACGATGAAATATTTTCACCATTTTTTACCCTCGATCACCGCTATTTTCACCTTCCTTTCACCTGCCTCGTGCTACACTCTGAGGAGATGAAACGTCGTTCTGGAGTTTCTCTATGAGCCCAACGCAGATTGCTGAGGCAGCCAAACGCTTCTTCATGAAAGCGCTGCACTCTTCTGCTAGTACCGTTTCCCCTGCTCCTTTGCAAACGGCTTGTCAAGCCTGACATGGGCTTCTTTTCCTTGGAGACGACGTAGCAGGCTATGAAGTGATGAACATGCTGAGGCAGGGTCAGGTGCAAGGAGGTAGGACACGATGAGCCTGGCACCGATTCTAAAGAAGTATCGAGAGAAGTACGGCCTCACCCAGCTCCAACTGGCTGAAACCCTTCATATCGACGAGCGCACCCTCCGAAGATGGGAGCACCAGGAAACCAGACTGACCGATGTCAGGGAGTTGCGAAGACTAGCTAGTGCGCTCGGTGTTGCCGCAGAGCGGCTGGGCGTTACGGACCAAGCAGAAGGTCTCACCTCTGAGCAGGCAGACGAGACCCTCCACCACGTCTGGCAACTCATCGTTGCTGCCAGGCTCTTTGAAGCCAGAGCCGTTGCCGAACGCTTAGTGGCTGATCTGCAGACCAACGCCCTCCACTCAGGCAGTCAAGCACACCTCTTTCAGCTCACGCAAGCGCACCGGGTAACCGCATTCGTCCAGGCCGAGAACACACGCACGAGCGAGGTAGGCTATCCCCTGGCCAGCTACTGCGCCATGGCGAAGACAGCCCGTCTGCTCGGGAATACGACATTATTGGCCCTTGCCTTGGCCTTTGAAGGTGATATGTATAACCGTCGTGGAGAAGTGAACAAGGGCAATGAGTATCTAGAGACGGCACTGTCCATAGCACCTACTAAGGACAGTGCAGCAAAGGGATCGATCTTCCTCTTACTAGCAAGGGGGTACTTCAAGGCTGGCCAGCGAGAGGCATTTGAGCAGTACATGGCTGAGGCAGAAGCACAAGCCGAGCAAGTGACAGATGATAGTGTCACCAGGGAACCGTTTGGCCTCAAGGCGGTGTACCAAGAGTATGGGAAGAGTTACGCTCTGCTGGGCAACATGCATCGAGCGCTGGAATACATTGAGCGAGCCCAGCACCTGCCCCCTTTTGACACCTATTGGGACCTGGTGTTGAAGACGACTACGGTGATGGCCCTCATTCGCGGGGGAGAGATCCAACAGGGGGTGGATCTCGCGGTCGAGTGTACAGAGCTATGCAGGAAACATGGGGCTTTTCGTTTGCTCGAGCGCATCTACGGTATGCAGCAGTACCTGCAACACCTAACAACAAGCCTGGAGCGGACTACTGCGGTGCTCCGGGAAGCGCTTGATGGCCCGATTGAATACTAGCCCGGAGCTTCTATCGCTCTGGTGCCTCGTTAGTAGTTCTCCACCTCTGTTGGGCGCACCTTGCCCCAGAAGAGGCGGTAGGTGAATAAGAGCGTTGATGTGTCCATACCATACCTACTTCCTGCTTGGATAGCCGTCTCTCAAAACGAGAGCTTCACTCGTAAACGCTCAGCGAACGACGGCTAGGCGTCCAGGGTACTGATGTCGCCAACCGACTCACCTAGCTCTTGTGCCCGCACAACACGCCGCATAATTTTGCCGGAGCGGGTTTTGGGTAAGCCGGGCACGAACTCCAACTCATCTGGTGTAGCCAATGAACCAACGACGCTACGCACGTGCATTTTGAGTTCTTTTGCCAGGGCCTCCGACGGCTCAATACCGTGTTTAAGAATGACAAACACTTTGACCCGTTCGCCCTTCACCTCGTCAGGCTTGCCGATAGCAGCCGCCTCTGCCACAGAGGGATGGCTGACCAGGCTCGACTCGATCTCCATTGAACCGAGCCGATGACCACTTACCTTGATCACATCATCCACACGCCCCTGAATGCGCAGGTAGCCATCGTTGTCAATTGTCGCGGCATCACCAGCAAAGTACACATCCGGGATGGTATCCCAATAGGTTTGGTAACGAGTCGGCTCGCCAAAAATGGTACGCATCAGGCTAGGCCAGGGATGGCGCACGATCAGGAATCCTCCTTTACCAGCTCCAATGGAGGTGCCATTCTTGTCCACCACGTCGGCCTCAATCGTGGGCAGCGGGCGGCTGGCACTGCCCGGCTTGAGCGGGAGAATGGGCGTGGGACTGATCATGATGGTCCCTGTCTCTGTTTGCCACCACGTGTCCATGATGGGGAGCTCATTGCGTCCAATGTTCTTGCGATACCACATCCAGGCTTCAGGGTTGATTGGCTCACCCACCGTTCCAAGCAGGCGCAAGCTCGAAAGATCATGCCTAGCTGGCACCTCCTCGCCAAAGCGCATCAGGCTGCGGATAGCCGTCGGGGCTGTGTAAAGGATCGTCACTTTATACTTTTCGACAATACTCCACCAGCGGTCAGCAGCCGGATAAGTTGGAATGCCTTCGAAGAGCACACTGGTCGCCCCGTTCATGAGCGGGCCATAAATGCCGTACGTATGCCCGGTCACCCACCCTATGTCAGCGGTACACCAGAATACATCGCTCGGTTTGATGTCAAAGACAAACTTCGTCGTGGCATAAGTGCCTACAGCGTAGCCACCCTGAACATGGACGACTCCCTTGGGCTTGCCGGTACTGCCGCTAGTGTAGAGGATGTAGAGCATATCTTCACTCTCCATCGGTTCACAGGGCACCACAGTCTCGTTGGGAATGGTCGCGAGCAGGTCATCCAGGTAAACATCGCGTCCTGCCTGCATAGGCACTTCTTTTCCGCTTCGCCGGACAACGATCACCTTTTCAACGCCGGGGGTCTCAGCAATAGCCTCATCCGCAATGTTCTTGAGTTCGATCACCTTGCCTCCGCGATAGCTGCTATCGGCAGTAATAACCACCCTGGCATTGCAGTCATTGATACGTTCACGCAGTGCACTGGCCGCGAAGCCGCCAAACACTACCATATGCACGGCTCCTAGCCGGGCGGCAGCTAACACGGTCGCCACTAGTTCCGGGATGAGGGGCATATAAATGGCAACGCGGTCCCCTTTCTTGATGCCCAGGTTTTGCAGAGCCCTGGTGATGCGGTTGGTCAGAACATAGAGATCTTCATAGGTAAGCGTGCGTGCGGAGCCGTCGTCTCCTTCCCAGTAATACGCGACCTTGGAGCGGATAGGGGTTTGCATGTACCGATCCAGACAGTTGTAGACGATATTGCATTTTCCCCCCGAAAACCATTGAAAGAAAGGTTTGTCCGTCCACTCAAAAGTGCTTTGCCATGGTTCAAACCAGTGCAGTTCTTTCGCAAGGTCATCCCAATACTCCAAGCGATTTGCCAATGACCATTGATAAAACGCCTCGTAATTGTCAAAGCCCTTGGACTTCATGTAGGTGGTAATATTGGCATTGCTTACAGCATCACTGGACGGTGGGAACACTCGCTCCTCGATCAGGATACTATCGGTGTTCTCAAAGTTGAGATTGGTGCTCATACCGCGCTATTCTCCTTCCAAATCACTACTCATGTTAGTCCTTTACCATGGCCTGATGGTCAAATGTCCTTGCGCGACTGCATTGACGATATCAGCTCGGCTGACAATGCCCACTAGTTGCGTTCACCGTACTGATGCTTCTCTACGTTGGCTTGGTCGAGCAGAGCACGCAACTTCATCAAGGCCCCTCCTTCGAGTTGACGGACGCGCTCACGCGTAACCCCCAACTTTTTGCCTATCTGGGAAAGTGTGTGTCTATCACCATCGCCGATGCCGAACCGCAGCGCGATCACTGTTTGTTCCCGCGGGGTAAGCTGAGCAAATGCGTGCTGAAGCTCTTCATCAAGTAAGTCCTGAGAGATACTTTCGACTGGGATAGGCGTGGTGCTGTCTTCCAGAATATCGGCGAGAGAATAAACGGCCTTATCCTTTAGAAGAGCCTCGAAAGAAACTGGTTGCTCGACGATGCTCAGTAAATCTGCGACCTCGTTCACCTTCATGCGACATGCTGCCGCAATCTGTTCTGGCAGAGGCTCAATGCCATGCTCCTGCTCTAGTTGCGCTGCAATACGTCTTATCCTGCGTAAACGCACAACGACATGCTCAGGTACGTGAATCACATGGACTTGTTCTCCCACGCCACGGCATATAGCTTGCTGTATCCACCTCGTCGCATAGGTACTAAAGCGGTTGCCACGCTCGTAGTCGAACTTCTCAGCGGCACGCATCAATCCAAGATTGCCTTCTTGAATAAGATCCTCCAGGAGGACTCCTGCCCTCGCGTAGCGACGTGCAAGAGCAATCACAAGGCGCAGATTCGATTCGATCAGCTTACGTCGCGCTAGCTTATCGCCAGCGGCTGCTCGGCGTGCGAGATCGCTTTCTTCCTCACGCGTCAGCAAGTCCAGGCCGCGAATGTCTTGCAGATAGCTATGAAACGCATCTCTCATGTCTGCTGCTGGGCGGAGGATAGATGAACGAGAGTGGGTGTGAGCAGGAAACTCCTCCTGTACATCGGCCTCGCTCTCATCCTCTCCCTGCAGCTTATATAGGAACACATCAGATGGGTTGTCTTCGTCTAAGAAGAACTCCATTTCCATCAATGGTGCTGTTCTCATCTTGTATTGGATCCCGAAAATGCTTTTCAACCGAGAGGGTCCTCATGCGAAGCTACATATACACC
>WNGH01012145.1_pt1 | contig 12545 bp, 12 predicted proteins | sample 5400631 | NCBI WGS metagenome assembly WNGH01 (sample SAMN13153373, study PRJNA577476) | soil metagenome | isolation source: 115 cm soil or saprolite under Garry oak tree replicate 1 | place: USA:California | collected 2016-06-15
CACGGAATAGACCAGGCCGTCGGGCGCGGTCTTGGCGATCTCGTCGACGGTCTTCACCACGTTGTTCGCCACTTCGAGGGCGTTGGCGCCGGGCAGGAGGAAGATGCCGACCAGCGTCGCCTGCTGGCCGTTCATGCGGCCGATGAACTCGTAGTCCTTCGAGCCGAGCTCGACGCGCGCCACGTCCTTCAGGCGCAGCTTCGAGCCGTCGGGGTTCGAGCGCACGATGATGTCCTCGAACTCGGCGGGCTCGGAGAGCCGTCCCTTGGTGGTGATGTTGTAGACCAGCTCCTGCGGCCCGCCGCTCGGCGACTGGCCGATCTTGCCGGCGGCGAACTGCGCGTTCTGCTCGGTCAGCACGCGGATGATGTCGGTGGGCGTGAGGCGCAGCTGCGTCAGGCGGTCGGGCTTGACCCAGATCCGCATGGCGTAGTCCTTGGCGCCGAAGATCTGCACGTTGGTGGTGCCGGGCACGCGCTTCAGCGCATCGAGGACGTTCAGCGTGACGTAGTTGCTGATGTAGAGGTTGTCGTAGCGGCCGTCGGGCGAGTAGAAGGCGAGCACCTGCAGGAAGGCCGAGGAGCCCTTCTGCACCGTCACGCCCTGGCGCCGCACTTCCTCGGGCAGGCGCGGCTCGGCCTGCTTGACGCGGTTGTTGACGTTGAGCGCCGCCTGGTCGGCGTCGGCGCCGATGTCGAAGGTGACCTGGATCTGCGCCACGCCGTTGGAGCCCGAGGTCGAGCTCATGAAGATCATCTTCTCGACGCCGGTGATCTGGCTCTCGAGCGGCGCGGCGACGGTCTGCTCCAGCGTCTCGGCCGAGGCACCGGGATAGACCGCCTGGACCGTGACCACCGGCGGCGCGATCTCCGGGTACTGCGAGATCGGCAGCGTGCGGATCGCCGCCAGGCCGGCGAGCACGAAGAAGATCGAGAGGACGGCCGCGAAGATGGGCCGGTCGATGAAGAAGCGCGAGAACATGAATTACTTCTTGGCGGGCGGTTTTTGGCCGTTCTGTCCTGCGGCCGGCGGTTTCTGATTGGGGTCGGCTACGCGCACCGGCGCGCCGGGCCCGAGCTTCATCACGCCCTCGACGATCACCCGCTCGCCGGGCTTCAGCCCGCTGGTGACGATCCAGTCCTTGCCGGCCCAGTCGCCCAGCTCCACCGGGCGCGCCTCGGCTAGATTTTTTTCATTGACAATATAAACAAATTTTCCTTGAGGCCCTTCGAGGACCGCGCGCTGCGGCACGACGATCGCGCTGGGCCGCGCCGCGCCCTTCAGGATCACGCGCACGAACTCGCCCGGGCGCAGGCCGCCGTGCGGATTGGGCACCTCGGCACGCGCCTCGCGCGTGCCGGTGGTGGGCGAGACGCGCACGTCGGAGAAGTTGAGCTTGCCGGCCTGGGGATGGACGCTGCCGTCGGCACTGCGCAGCGACACTTCGAAGCCGTTCTTCGGCAGCGCGAGCCGCCCGGCTTCCACTTCCTTCTGCATCCGCGCCTGTTCGTTGTCCGGCATGCCGAACACCACCCAGATCGGATCGACCTGCATCACCGTGGTGAGCAGCATGTCGGGCCCGGATACCAGCGTGCCTTCGGAGCGCAGCGAGCGGCTGGCGACGCCCGAGATGGGCGATTCCACCTTGGTATAGCCGAGGTTCAGGCGCGCCTCGGCGAGCCGCGCGCGCGCCGCCTTGAGATCGGCGCCGCCGATCGTCTCGGCCGACACCGCGTCGTCGTATTCCTTCTGGCTTACCGCCTTCTCGGCGTAGAGGGGCTTCAGGCGCGCGGCGTTGCGCTGCGCCTGTTCGTAGCGCGCACCGGCCGCCGCCACGTCCGCCTCCGCGCGCGCCGCCACGGCCTCGAAAGGCGCCGGGTCGATGCTGTAGAGCGACTGGCCCTTCTTCACCCGCGCGCCCTCGGTAAAGTTTCTTTTCAACAGGATCCCGCCCACCCGGGCGCGAACTTCCGTTTCGCGCGAGCCCGCGGTCTGCCCGGTGTACTCGAACGCAACCGGCAGCGATTTCGCCTGGACCTCGACCACCACCACCTCGGCCGCCCCCATGCCCATGGGGCCACCGCCTTTCTTGCCCGGCGGGCCCTTCTCCTGGCCGCTGGACGAATCGCAGGCGGCGAGAGGTGCGATCAGCAAAAGCAAGAGGATGTGTTTGAAACTCATAGGTGTCTTCGGGGAGGGGTGCTGCGGCAGGACGCGGATTCTACGCCTGGATCATTTCACCAGGATGTATGAAACCGTGTTTCGTCATGCGGGTGTATCATCTCGTCCGGGAATTAACTTAACAGGATGATATCTTATCATCTAAGATTATCGCCATGTCAAGGACTCGATCGAAGCGCTCGGAGCTGATCGCCGCGCTCGGCATGGCCGGGCGCGAGCTGTCGGCGCACACCGTCATGTTCCATACCGCGGTGGCGGAGCGCATGCGGCTGGGGCTCACCGACCACAAGGCCTTCGACTTCATCCTGCGCCACGGCCCGGTCACCGCCGGCCAGCTCGCCGAGATTACCGGTCTGACCACGGGCGCCGTTACAGGTGTAATCGACCGGCTGGAGAAGACCGGCTACGTCGAGCGGGTGCGCGACGCCGCCGACCGGCGCAAGGTGCTGGTGCGCCCGGCGCTCACCCCGGCGCGCGAGCGCCAGTGCTGCCAGCTGTTCGACTCGCTCGGCAGGAGCGTCGACAAGGTCGCCGCCACCTACAGCGACCGCGAGCTGTCGGTGATCCTCGACTTCATGCGCCGCAGCGTGGCTGTGATGCACTCCGAGACCATGAAGCTGACCGGCGAGAAGGAGCCATGACGCGCAGGCGCTTTGCGCGCAGGGAGGACCTGGGCCTCACGCCGCAGGAGTTCGCGATCCTGCGCCGGCTCGATACGCCGCGGAAGATCCAGCACTTCGTCTATGCGCTGGGGCAGAACTTCGAGCTGAAGGGCGATACCTGCCGGCCGGTGCGCGAGATCCTGCGAACCAGGAGCGCACACTGCATCGAAGGCGCGATGCTGGCGGCCTGCGCGCTTTGGGTGCATGGCGAGCCGCCGCTGCTGATGGACATGCGCGCGGTGCGCGACTACGACCACGTGGTGGCCCTCTTCCGGCGCCACGGCCATTGGGGCGCGATCTCGAAGACCAACGGCTTTGCCCTGCGCTGCCGCGACCCGGTGTATCGCTCGCTGCGCGAGCTGGCGATCTCGTACCTCCACGAATACACCAACAAGCGGGAGATCAAGTCGCTGCGCGAGTATTCGCGCGCCTTCGACCTGCGCGCGTTCGATCCCGCGATCTGGGTGAGCGGCAAGAAAAACGCCTGGCAGGTGGCCGAGCGGCTCGATGAGCTGCCCCACTTTCCCTTGGTGCGGGGGCGGCAACTGAAGGCCATGCTGCCGCGCGATCCGTTCGAGCGCCGCGTCGGCGCCATGCTGCAATACCGCAGGCCGCGTGCGCTGGTCGAGAAGCTGGCCCGGGCTAAAGCGAAGAGAAAGAAGGATTAATCGGTGTCTGACACCGATTATTTCCGATTATTTTTCCTCGACCTTGCCGATCTTCTCCAGCGCGACTTTCAGCCGCGCCGCATCGCGCTCCCAGTACTTCTGGAACTCAGGCGCGTCGAGATAGGACACCGGCGTCGACACCTTTTCCATCGCCGCCTTGAAGTCCGCCGAGGTGGCGGCTTCGCGCACGGCGTTTCTCAACCTGGAGACTATGGGTAGAGGCGTCGCCGCCGGAGCGAACACGCCGGTCCAGATGTAGAACTCGGCGTCGTAGCCGAGCTCCTTGAAGGTCGGTATCTCCGGCAGCAGCGCGAGGCGCTCGGTGCTCCAGCTCGCGAGCGCGCGCATCTTGCCGCCCTTGACCTGGCCGATCGCGGCCGCCGGGCCCGAAGCGAGCGCCTCGACCTGGCCGCCGAGCAGCGCGGTCACCGCCGGCCCGCCGCCCTGGTAGGGAACATGGAACAGCTTGATATTGGCGGCGTTGGCAAAGATCTCCATCGACACGTGCAGGGTGCCGTACACGCCGGAGGAGGAATAGTTGATCTTGCCCGGGTTGGCCTTGGCGGCGTCGACGAAGTCCTTGAGGCTCTTGTACGGGCCGTCAGCGCGCACCACGAGTATCGTCGGGTCGGCGGTAACGAGCGCAATCGGCGCTAAGTCCTTCAGCTCGTAGGACGGCGTCTTGCCGTTGATGCGGTCCGCCACCGGGAAAATCGAGATCGACGAAAGCCCCATCAGAATGGTGTAACCGTCGGCGGGCGCTTTCGCGACCGACGCCATGCCGACCGCGCCGCCGGCGCCGGGGCGGTTGACCATAACCACCGGCTGCTTCAGCGACTTCTCCATGATCGCGGCGAGCGGCCGGCCGACGACGTCCGCCACGCCGCCCGGCGGGAACGGATTCACCATGGTGATCGGCTTCGAAGGATAAATTTCCTGCCCGGAAACTGCAGAGGCAGCCGCAAGAAGAACCGCAGCGAAAACTCCCCGTGTCATGTGTATCTCCTCCTCTACATAGTTTACACACCGTTACACACGTTGCGCCGGTATTCGCCGATCATGGCTGGCACGAAGGGCACGGCTGGCGTGGCGAGCACCGCTACTGGCATCACTACCGCCCTTACTACTATGCGCCGCCGCGGGTGATCTACGGGCCTCGCGTAGTGTATCCGGCCCCCGCCTACTACCCGCCGGCGCCCGTGTACTACCCGGCCCCCGTCTATTCGGCGCCTTTTGAGCCGAGCGTTTCGATCCGCTTCCGACTGCCGCTGTAAGATGTCAGGTAAGGGCCGCCCCTGCGACTAAGGGGCGGTTCTTATTTCCAAGGAGACGAGGATGCTCCGGCGCACCCTGCTCAAGGCCCTGGCCGCGGCGCCTTTCGCCGCCCGGGTTGCGTACGCAGCGCCCCCAGCAAGCATGAAAGAGATCGAAGCGTTGCAGAAGGACTGGAAGAATTTCCTCGCCGCGGATGCGAAGGTTCCGGCACCGACCGAGCCGCTGAAGCTTTCCAAGGATGAATGGCGGAAGCGCCTGCCGGCCGAGGCCTACAAGGTGCTGCGCGAGGAAGGCACCGAGCGCGCCGGCACCAGCCCGCTGAATGCCGAGAAGCGCCCGGGCGTGTTCGCCTGCGCCGGCTGCGGGCTGCCGCTGTTCACCTCGGAGATGAAATTCGAGTCGGGTACCGGCTGGCCGAGCTTCTTCACCAGCATTCCCGGCGCGTTCGAGCACAAGAAGGACTATTTCCTGATCTACCCGCGCGTCGAATACCACTGCATCCGCTGCGGCGGCCACCACGGCCATCTGTTCGACGACGGGCCGCCGCCGACCAATCAGCGCTGGTGCAACAACGGCGTCGCCTTGAAATTTATTCCGAAGTCTTCAGCCTGAGGTCTTCTTCGATCGGCGGGCCGGGGAAGTGGAAGGTCACCGGCCCGTCGGCCTGCGCGTTGAGGAACTGCTGCAGGTAGGGATCGGTCGAGGCCTTCAACTGCTTCGGCGTGCCTTTCGCCAGTACCACGCCGTCGCAGATCATGTAGGCATAGCCGGCGACTTTGAGGGCCTCCTTGACGTCGTAGGTCACCACGATCGAGGTCAGGCCCAGCGTCTGGTTGAGGGTGTGGATCAGCTCGCCGATGTGGCCGAGCGAGATCGGGTCCAGCCCGGCAAAGGGCTCATCGTACATCATGAGCTTCGGGTCGGTGGCGACCGCGCGGGCGAGCGCGACGCGCCGCGTCATTCCGCCCGACAGATCGGTGGGCTTCATGTCGCGCGCGCCGCGCAGGCCGACCGCGTGCAGCTTCATCAGCGCCAGGCGCCGCACGGCCTCCTCGGGCACTTCGAAGTTCTCGCGGATCGGGAACGCGATGTTCTCGTAGACGTCGAGATCGGTGAACAGGCCCGAATTCTGGAACATCATTCCCATCTCGAGCCGCAGCTTGTACAGGGCGTCGGCGTCGAGCGCATGAATGTTCTTGCCCTCGACCTTGATGCTGCCGCTCGCCGGCCGCAGCTGGCCGCCGATCAGCTTGAGCAGCGTCGATTTGCCGCAGCCGCTGGCGCCGAGAATGGCGACCACCCCGCCGCGCGGGATGGTGAGCGACAGGCCGCGGAAGATCTGCGCCTCGCCGTAGGCAAAGTGAAGGTCCTCGATTTCGACGATGCTTTCGGCCTCGCTCGCCATCGAGTTACTATACGCTGGATATTCCACACGCCCACCCCTTCACCGCGCTTACCCCGGAGGCAGTTCTCGACGCGGTCTCGGCGATCGGCCTGCGGCCCGACGGTCGCCTCCTCGGCCTGAACAGCTACGAGAACCGCGTCTACCAGGTCTGGCTGGAGGAAGGCTCGGCAGAGGCGACCTCCGTGGTGGTGAAGTTCTATCGTCCCGGCCGCTGGAGCGAGGCGCAGATTCGCGAAGAGCATGAATTCGCGGCAGAGCTGCTGGCGCGCGAAATACCCGTGGTCGCACCTATGGTTTTCAACAAAAGAACTCTTCAGAAAACCGGATCGGATACCGTATTTCACTTCGCCATCTACCCCCGTCGAGGCGGCAGAACGCCGAACCTCGAGGACCCGAAGGTGCTGGAGTGGATCGGCCGCTTCATCGGCCGCATCCACGCAGTCGGGGGTTTGTCGCCTTTCAAGGTTCGTCCGTCCCTTGACTTGAAAACCTTTGGAAAAGAACCGAGAGAGTGGTTGCTGAAGAACGCTTCGATCCCCTCGGACGTGCTCGATTCATGGAAGGCGGTCACCGAGCAGGCTCTTTCTGCCGTCGAAAGATCTTTTGGAAATGCAGGCAAGGTGCGCACGATCCGCCTGCACGGAGACTGCCATCCCGGCAATATCCTGTGGACCGATTATGGAGAAATGAGCGGCCCTCACTTCGTCGACCTGGACGACGCGCGCACGGGGCCGGCGCTGCAGGACCTGTGGATGCTGCTCTCCGGCGAGCGCGCCGCGCAGGGGCGGCAGCTGACCGATCTGCTCGCGGGTTACGAGCAATTCATGGACTTCGACCGACGAGAGCTCCACCTCGTCGAGGCGCTGCGCACGCTGCGTCTGCTCCACTATTCCTACTGGATCGCGCGGCGCTGGGACGATCCGGCCTTTCCCGCGGCGTTTCCGTGGTTCGGCACGCAGCGTTACTGGCAGGACCGGATTCTCGAGCTGAAAGAGCAGATCGCCCTCATGGAAGACGAGCCGCTGGAGGTCTAGCGGATAACGCTGCCGTTACGGGTTGATTACCCGGATCGGCTTGCCGGCGAGGAAAGCCTCGATGTTCTCGAGCGCGTCGCCGTAGAACATGCGCAGGTTCTCGTCGTTCACGTAGCCGAGATGCGGCGACAGCGTGACGTTGTCCATCCTGCGCAGCGGATGCTCGGCCGGCAGGGGCTCGCGGTCGTAGACGTCCAGCGCCGCGTGGGCGAGGCGGCCCTCCTTCAGCGCCGCGATCAGCGCCGCTTCGTCCACCAGCGGCCCGCGCGAGACATTCACCAGAATCGCCGTCGGTTTCATCATCGACAATTCTTTTTTTCCGAGAATCGCGCGCGTGCGGTCCGAGAGGACCAGGTGAATGCTGACGATATCGGAGGTCGTAAGCAGGTCCTCTTTCGACAGAGGGATCGCACCGCCTTCGGCCGCCTTCTCCGGCGTGAGGTTCTGGCTCCAGGCGACCACATCCATGCCGAAGGCCTTGCCGACCGCGGCGACGCGCGCGCCGATCTTTCCCAGGCCGATCACGCCGAGGCGCTTGCCCTGCAGGCCGATGCCGGGTGCCAGGCCTTCGTGCCAGCGGCCCGCGCGCATGTTGCGCTCGCCTTTCGCCATGTCGCGCGCCGCGCTGATGATGAGGCCCCAGGCGAGCTCGGACGTGAGGTAGGTGCTGTTGCCGGAGCGCGTGTTGCTCACCGGGACGCCGCGCTCGGCGAGCGTCTTGGAATCCAGGCTGCCGGCGCGGAGGCCGGTGAGGGCCACGAACTTGAGGTTCGGCAGCCGCTCGATGAGCGCGCGCGGGAACGCGGTGCGCTCGCGCAGCAGGCACAGCATCTCGAACGGTGCGAGCTTCTTCGCCGCGTCTTCCACCGACGCGAAAGCCTCGTGGAAGACCTTGATCTCGACGCCCTTCAGCCGATTCCAGTCGGCGGACTGGAGTGCGATCTTCTGATAGTCGTCGAGAATCGCGAGCTTCATTCGGCGCGGATGTTGTTGTCCCGCACGACCTTGCCCCAGCGCGCCATCTGGCCGAGGATGAATTTCTGCGTCGCTTCGGGGCCCAGGGCCACGACATCCATGCCGAGGGTCTCGACCAGGAACTTGTTGACGTCGGGAAGATCGATTGTCTTCTTTAATTCAAGAACAAGTTTTTCAACAACAGCTTTAGGCGTTCCCGCAGGCGCGAGAATGCCCCACCAGGCGTGCGCGGTTACCGGCGTACCGAGCTCGGTCAGGGTAGGCACATCCGGCATCGTCTGCGAGCGCTTGTCGCCGGTCAGGGCGAGCGCGCGCATCTTGCCGCCCTTCACGTGCTGCGCCTGGGCTGCGGTCGAGGCCATCGCGAAGTCCACCTGGCCGCCCATCACGTCGAGGGAGAGCGGACCGCCGCCCTTGTAAGGCACCGGCGCCAGCTTGATGCCGGCGGCCTGGTTGAGCAGGATCGTGGCGAGGTGCCCGAGCGAGCCGTTGCCGACGTTGCCGATGGTCAGGGTGTCGGGCTTCGCCTTCGCCGCGGCGATGACGTCGGCGAAGCTCTTATAAGGCTTCCCCGCCCCGGTGGTGATCGCCATCGGCGCCGTGCCGAAGATCATCACCGGCGCGAAGTCCTGCTCCGGGTTGAAAGGCAGCTTCGGATTGAGCGCCTGGTGCACCGAGTGCGTGTCGAAGATGAAGACGAAGGTATAGCCGTCGGGCGCGCTCTTCGCCACGTAATCCGTGCCGATGATGCCCGAGGCGCCGGTGCGGTTCTCGACGATGAACTGCTGCCTGAGCGAATCGGTCAGCTTGGCCGCCATCAGCCGCGCCAGCGGATCGACCGAGCCCCCGGGAGGATAGGGGGATACGAACTTGACGGGCCTGGTCGGCCAGTCCTGCGAAAAAACGGGAAATGAAAGAAATATCGAGAAAAAAAGCGCAATAATCCTAGAAGCCGACATTCCTTCCTCCTTTCAATTTCAGCATCTCGCGCGCTTCGTTCGGCGTCGCGACCGCGAATCCCAGCTCTTCCAGAATGCGCCTCGCCTTGCTCACCTGCTCGGCGTTCGATTTGGCGAGCTGGCCGCGGCCCAGCCACAGGCTGTCCTCCAGGCCGACGCGCACGTTGCCGCCCATCACCGCGGACATCGCGGCGACGAACATCTGGTTGCGGCCGGCGCCGAGCACCGACCAGTAGTAGGCGTCGCCGAAAAGCCGGTCGGCGGTGCGCTTCATGTGCAGCACGTCTTCGGGGTGCGGGCCGATGCCGCCGCGGATGCCGAACACCGACTGGATGAAAAGCGGCGGCTTCACCAGGCGCCGCTCGAGGAAATGCGCCGCGCTGTAGAGGTGGCCGATGTCGTAGCACTCGATCTCGAAGCGTGTTTCGTTGTCCGAACAGGACTGAAGGATGAAGGCGATGTCCTTGAAGCTGTTCTTGAAAATCCTGTCGTCCGAACCCGCCAGATAAGGCCGCTCCCACGCATGCTTGAACTCCTTGTAGCGCCCGAGCATCTCGTACAGGCCGAAGTTCATCGAGCCCATGTTGAGCGAGGCGACCTCGGGCTTGAGTCTGAGCGCGGGCTGCAGCCGCTCCTCGATCGACATGGTCGGCGCGCCGCCGGTGGTGAGATTGACCACCACGTCGCACGCGCTCTTCACCTTGGGCAGGAACTGCCTGAACAGCTCGGGGTCCTGCGTCGGGCTGCCGTCCTTCGGGTTGCGCGCGTGGAAATGCACGATCGCCGCGCCCGCCTTCGCCGCCCCGATCGCGGCTTCGGCGATCTCGTCCGGAGTGACTGGGAGATACGGCGACATGCTGGGCGTGTGGATGGAGCCCGTGACCGCGCAAGTGATGATGACTTTTCCTTGAGCGGCGCTCATACAAGATACCGTGTGCCGCCGCAGACCGAGATGGCTTGCCCGGAAATATGCTTTCCGGCAGCGGTGGCGAGAAACAGCGCCGTGTTCGCGATGTCCTGCTGGGTGACCGTCGTATGCATGCTCACGCCTTCGAGCATCTTTGATTTGACCTGGTCGAATGAAAGTCCAAGGCCTTGCGCCTTCGCGGCGATCACCCGCTCGATGCGCTCGCCCTCGACCACGCCAGGCTGGATGCAGTTGACCCGCACCTTGTCGGGCCCCGCTTCGGCGGCGAGGCTCTCGGTGAAGCCCACCACGGCGAATTTCGCCGCCGAGTACGGCGTGCGCATCGGGAAGGCGAGGCGCCCCGCGGCGGACGAAAGATTGATGATGCTGCCGCCGCCTGCGGCCTTGATCATCGGCATCGCCTTGCGCGTGCAGTAGAACATCCCGTTGAGATCGACCGCGATGCAGCGCTCCCAGTCCTCGGGCTTGATGTCCTCGACCTTGGCGGTCGGCCCGGCGATGCCGGCGTTGTTGACGAGCACGTCGAGCCCGCCGAGGTTCTTCTTCACCTCTTCGAACAGCCTGTCGACGTCCGAGAGGTTCGCCACATCCGCTTTCACCCGAAAAATTTCTTTCGGAAGGGCCGAAAGCGCCTTGTCATCCACGTCGCAGACCTGCACGCGCGCGCCATGCTCGAGAAAGGTCTTGGCGATGACGCGGCCGATGCCCGCAGCGCCCGCGGTGACGAGCACGCGCAGGCCTTTCGCTGATACGTCCATGAGACGGGGGTCTAGAGCTCGAGTTCCCAGTATTCTCCCACGACCCGGGGGCCGAAGGTCCGGTGCGCCTCCTGCCCGACGCGGACGAAGCCGACCGCACGGTAGATGTGGCGGGCCGCGGCGAGATGGGCGTGCGTCCACAGCACGAGCTTGCGATAGCCCTTCGCGCGGGCGAATGCTATGCACTCATCGACCAGCCGCCGGCCCAGCCCGGTGCCGCGCGCCCTGGGCTCCACCAGCAGCAGCCGCAGCTTTGCCGCAGTTCTATTTTTTCGCACCAGAAAAACACACCCTGCCCGCGCGCCGTCCATCTCCGCGATCCAGCAGCGCTCGCGCGCCGGGTCGAACCGCTCAAGGAATTCCCTGACGATCCCGGCGATCAGCGCCTCGAAGCGCGCGCCCCAGCCGTCCTGCTCGAAGTACAGCGCGGCGTGACGCTCGACCACCCAGCCCATGTCGCCGGGACGGTGGGAGCGGAGCGTGATTTCCGGCGCCTTTCTCCTTTCTTCGGAACCGTTCCTTTCTTGAGAAGACAGGAGCGACTGCACCGCTCCCATGGCGCCCACCAGGCGTGCGCGCTCCACGTCGGAAAGCGGCTGCAGCATCGTCACCGCCTTCTCGCGCGAGCGGGTGTTGAGAAGGATGCAGGCCTTGCGTCCCTTTTCCGTGAGCGATAGCGCGGCGCGCCGCGCGTCGTCCGGTGTGCGCCTGGCCTGGACGAAGCCGCGGCGCTTCAGGCCCTGCAGGACGCGGCTGAGGTAGCCGAGGTCGATGCCCAGGTCCTTGCCGAGCGTGCTGGCGGCCACGCCCGGAACGCGGCCGATCTCGAACACGAGCCGCGCCTCGGGCAGCCCGAAGGGGCTGCCAAGGTAGTCCTTGCGCAGGACGTCGATGCGGCGGGTATAGAACCGGTTGAACTCGCGCAGCGCTTCGACGTGGGCCATGCGCTATCGTCCGGCGAGATACTTGCTTTTGTCAAGTATTGCATAATCGGCGCATGACAAACTTCGACCGCAAGGCATTTGATCTCACGGGCAAGGCGGCGCTGGTGACCGGCGGCAACGGCGGCATCGGGCTGGGGATGGCGAAAGGCCTGGCGCAGGCAGGCGCGTCGCTTGCCGTCGCGGGACGCGATGACAAGAAAAATGCAGGCGCAGTCGCCGCATTGAAGTCTCTTGGCGTCACGGCGATTGCCGTGAAAGCCGATCTGAAGGATGAAAAATCGGCTCGCGCCATGGTCGACGAGGCGGCGCAAAAGCTCGGCAGGCTCGACATCCTCGTCAACAACGCCGGCATGAACATCCGCAAGCCGCCGCAGGAGCTCACGCTCGAGGATTGGAAGCAGGTGATGGACACCAACCTCACCAGCGCCTTCGTCGTTTCGCAGGCTGCCTATCCGCACCTGAAGCGCGCCGGCGCCGGGAAAATCATCAACACCGGCTCGATGATGTCGATCTTCGGCGCCGCCTATCTCGCGCCCTACGCCGCGAGCAAGGCGGGCATCGTGCAGCTCACCAAGGCGCTCGCCTGCGCCTGGGCGAAGGACGACATCCAGGTGAACGCGGTGCTGCCGGGCTGGATCGACACCGCGATGACGCAGAAGGCGCGGCTCGAGCTCACCGGGCTGAACGAGCGCGTGCTGTCGCGCACCCCGGCGGGCCGCTGGGGCGCGCCCGCCGACCTCGCCGGCATCGCCGTAT
>WNGH01005079.1_pt1 | contig 12541 bp, 13 predicted proteins | sample 5400631 | NCBI WGS metagenome assembly WNGH01 (sample SAMN13153373, study PRJNA577476) | soil metagenome | isolation source: 115 cm soil or saprolite under Garry oak tree replicate 1 | place: USA:California | collected 2016-06-15
AAGAGGCGTTATGCGCCCCAAGTCAGGGGCAGCTTCTTTGCGCCGAAGACGATAAAGCTCTTGATCATCTCCAGCGGCACATCAGCCACCTGCCAGCGCCCGGGCAGGCGGTCGAGCATGGCATTGAGCGCGACTTTCGCCTCCAGGCGCGCCAGGGGAGCGCCCAGGCAGAAATGGATGCCACGCCCGAAGGCTACGTGACGATTGGGCTCGCGCTCAATGTCGAAGCGATCGGGATCGGGGAACTCGGCCTCGTCGCGGTTCGCCGAGCCGATCCAGGCCACGATAAACTGATCCGGCCCGATGCGCTGGTCGCCGAGCATCGTTTCGGTTGCCGTCATACGCGGCATAGCCTTCACCGGCGAGTAATAGCGCAGGGTCTCCTCGATGGCCCCCGGCACCAGCGCGCGGTTCGTGCGCAGGCGCTCCACCACGGCGGGATTCTCGTCGAAGCAGAGGATCATGTTGCCGAGCAGGTTGGTCGTCGTCTCGTTGCCCGCAACCAGCAACAGGCCGCAGAAGCCGAGTAGCTCCATGTTGCTCAAGCGCTGCCCATCGACCTCAGCGGCCAACAGAGCGCTGACCAGGTCGTTCTGCGGATGCTGGCGGCGCTCCTCAAGCGCCTGCGTGAAGTAGCCATACATGCCCTGGACCTCCTGGAAGAGCGCCTTACGCTCCTCTTCCGACAGGCCCTCTTCGTCGGCAACGATGGCATCCGACCAGCGTTTGAAATCCTCGCGCAGCTCGGCAGGGATGCCCAGCAGTTCGGCGATGACGGTAACGGGCAGGGGATAGGCCAGGTCGCGCACCACGTCCATCTCACCCGCGGCGGCTACGTGGTCCAGCAGTTCGTTGGTGATGGCGGTGATGCGCGGCTCCAGTTGCGCCACCATGCGCGGCGTGAAGGCCTGCGAGACCACGTTGCGGAGCTGGCGATGGCGTGGCGGGTCCATGCGCAGGATGCTGCTGGACCCGATCGGGTCGGCCCCGCCCTCAAATTGCGCCATACGCTGGCCGTCGGACGAGAAGGTCGCATACTCGCTCAGCACGCGCGCCACGTCGGCGTAGCGAAAGACCTGCCAGCTGCCCCAGTCCGGGTGCTGGAAGACGGGCTGCGTGGCACGCATCGTGCGATACCAATCGAAGGGAGTGTGGAGTTGCTCTTTGTAGTTTTGTGTTTGCATATGTTCCATCTTTCTAGCTTGAACGGGTTGACTGCTCTATTTTCATTCTCTACGATTCAAAGTACGAAGGGTTGTAGCAAGAGCGTATACAAACGCAAGAGATAGAGGAGGAAAAGCGATGAATTCGTTGTTCATGCAAAAATCGTACGCACACCCTCTTGAGAGTTACCTCTTGCAATTTTCAGCGTTCTTATGCTATACTCCATATATACCCCTACCCAGGGGGTATGGATTTGACAGAAGTAATAATGGGTGAGTTGGTCAATACCGGAAGCAGGTAGAAGAGATGGATTGACCGACTCCTTCTATCAGTCTGCAAGAGAAGAACACCGTTATCCTCTCACAATCAGAGAGGAGGAGAAGGAGAACAGAGTATGGCACAGGCAATTGATCCAGTCTGCGACATGACTGTAGATACCGAAACTGCAAAGTTCACAACACAGTACCAGGGCGAAACGATCTACTTCTGCGCACCTGGATGTAAAAAAGCGTTTGAGCAAAATCCCTCCAGCTATCTCGCACATGGCCCAAAGGGGCAGGAGCAGCAGACGACGCAGAGCAGCAACCATCGCGGGGAATCATCAGCACGAGATGAATGAATGGGCTGGTTTACGTGTACAATCAAGTGGTGTCAGCCAGGGAACCCATTAAGACCAACAAGAGGGATCAAACAAGAGGAGGATTGAGTAGATGAATACAGTCACACTGCCAGTCAAAGGGCTCAACTTTGCCGGTTGTGCTCGCGAGATTGAGAAGAACCTTGGGAAACTCGAGCCGATCAAGCAGGTCGAAGCGAGCTATGTCTCTCAGACAGCCACGATTACCTATGACGAGAGCATGCTGAGCGAGACACAACTACGGGAGATGGTCAAGGATTGTGGCTTTGCCTGTGGAGAACCTCTCACCAGATTCACAGGACCAAGCGCCACTGTTTCACAGCTAACAGAAGCTGCTGAGATCCATCGAACTATGGTACATCCCGCAATGGAACATCGTGTGCCTGCTGAGGCCCCCGCGAAGATGGATATGGGTATAGTGGATCACAGCATGATGGGCCATGACATGAATGATCCAGCCATGGCCCGTGCTATGGAAGCTGACATGCGCAACCGCTTCTTCGTGTCGCTGGTGCTCACCATCCCTGTCATCCTGTACTCTCCACTAGGTGTCAATCTCTTCAAGTTGCACTTGCCGACTCCCTTTGGCATCAGCCCCAACTGGGTGTTGCTCGTACTTGCCACCCCCATTGTCTGGTGGGGCGGCTGGATCTTTCACTCCGGCGCATGGCGTGCATTGCGTAATCGCACACTCGATATGAATGTGCTGGTGAGCCTCGGCGTCCTGGTTGCCTACTTCTTCAGTGTTTTTGCCACGTTTTTCGCACCGCAAGTAGAGACGAGCTATGACGCCGCGGCCATGTTGGTGACCTTCGTGCTTTTTGGTCACTGGATGGAGATGCGCAGCCGCCGTGGTTCTTCCGACGCGCTCAATGCGCTGTTGCGCCTCGCGCCCTCGCAGGCCAATGTGATCGGGACAGATGGAGAGGTGCAGACCGTGCCAGTCGAGCAGGTGCAAGTGGGTGACAGGCTCCTGCTGCGTCCTGGAGAGAAAGTGCCTGTCGATGGCCTCGTAACCGAGGGCGAGAGTGCCATTGACGAGAGCATGGTGACAGGGGAAAGCCTCCCCGTCAGCAAGCAGCCCGGCGACGAGGTGATTGGCGGGACGGTCAACGGGTCGGGTTCGCTGCGTTTCAAAGCAACGAAAGTGGGCAGTGATACCGCGCTGGCCCAGATTGTACAACTGGTACAGACGGCACAGAACTCCAAAGCGCCTGCCCAGCGCCTGGCTGACCGGGCAGCAGAATGGTTAGTGCTGGCAGCAGTGAGCGCCGGGGTGCTGACCTTCCTGGTGTGGTATTTCGTCATCGGACAGACAGCATTGTTCGCCATGACCCTGGCCGTGACAGTGATCGTGATTGCCTGTCCCGATGCGCTGGGTCTGGCTACCCCAACAGCAGTCGCGGTAGGAACGGGTATCGGAGCGAGAAATGGCATCCTGATCAAAAACGCGACGGCCCTGGAGCAAACGTCAAAAATTCAGGCCATCATTTTCGACAAGACTGGAACCCTAACCGAGGGCAAACCGGCAGTGACCAATGTTGTCGCTTTCGCGGCAGGCAAACTGGCGGGACTGGACGAGGCCCGGCTGCTGCAAGTGGTGGCAACGGCGGAAGCGGACTCAGAGCATCCCCTGGCAAGTGCCATGGTGGAGGGAGCGAAGGATCGCCAGTTGGCGCTGTTGCCCTATAGCCAGTTCAAAGCGATTGCGGGAGGAGGCGTACAGGCACAAGTTGATGGCAACACCGTGTTAGTCGGTACGCCGAAACTGCTGGCAGAGAGCACGATCCAGTTGCAGCTTGCTGAACAGGAGGAACTGGCCGCGTTGCAAGCGGAAGGGAAAACGGCGATGCTCGTGGCGATGAACGGCCAGGCGGTCGGACTGATCGCGGTAGCTGATCGTGTGCGAGCAACTTCTCGCGAGACGATTGCCCAACTCAAGGCCTTGGGCATCCAGGTGGCGATGCTGACCGGAGATAACCGGCGCACAGGTGAGGCCGTCGGTCGCGAACTGGGCATTGACCGGGTGTTTGCCGAGGTCCTGCCCTCTGACAAAGCGAACTACGTGAAGCAACTCCAGGGCGAAGGGCTGTTCACCTCCATGGTGGGCGATGGTGTGAACGACGCCCCGGCTCTGGCCCAGGCAGACCTGGGCATAGCCATCGGCGCGGGAACTGGTGTCGCCATTGAGACCGCTGAAGTAGTGTTGATGCGCAGCGATCCGCTGGACGTACTGGCAGCAATTCGCCTCTCGAAAGCTACCGTTACGAAGATGAAGCAAAACCTGTTCTGGGCAGCTATCTACAACGTGATCGCCATTCCTGTTGCTGCTGGCGTGCTCTATCCCCTGGGCATCCTGCTCAGACCAGAAGTGGGGGCGCTGGCCATGAGTGCCAGTTCAATTACTGTTGCCACCAACGCTGTGCTGCTCAAGAGCGTAGAAAAGAAGTTGAGGCAGTAGAGGGAGGATTCATCCAGTGTTCTCGCCTGTGTGCAAAAGCCGCCATCATGCACAAAGGTATCCAGAACTGTATGATAGCAGGCCCAGGTCGGATGGTGCTGGGCGCGACCGGTAGCGTGGAGATACTCAACGAAATCTCCATCGGGATCAAACACGCATATCGCCGGAACATTCCCCACTGGAAGCCCTTTTTGCCGTCGCGCCTCGCGCAACAAATTCTCGGGCGTAAAGGTCGAAAGAGCCTCATAGTGTTTATGCGTCAGAATGGGCGCATCTCCAAAGCCAGGAACGAGGAAATTCATGTGTGTTGCTGCCTCCATTTCATAGGTGCCAATCTTTCTTAGCAGGTGACACGTTTCAGGATGCTTTTCTTTGCATTGTCGCTCCCTTTCATCCCCCTGCGTGTTCGATAGGATGATTTGGATCAGTTCCCCATTCCTCCCATGAGGCATCGTAGAGGGCCAGATTGCGGTAGCCAGCCAGATGCAAGGCAAAGAGCCCAAGCGAAGCCGAGATACCCACACCACAGTAGGTGATGACGCGGTGCGTCGGTTCGATGCCCCTGGTTCTCGCCAATTTGAAATCCATCGCTGCAACGCCGCTCTCGCGCCTACCTACGGTCAGCAGCGATGCAATGAAGTATTCGTGTATGGCTGCGGGGTCTCGAAAGGTCCAATCAACGGCGTTCAGGGTGCTAGACGCATGCAGATGGAGGGCACCAGGAATGTGTCCGCCTCGCATCACGCGTCCGTCGGCAAGTTCCAGCCAGTCCTGTCCAGGCGGAAACCAGCGGCTCCCCTCTGGCGTCCAGATCGCCCGCCCAGCGTACTGTTCGAGTGGAAGGGTATCAACGAGACGGACCATGCCATTCGACTCGCTCAATGCGTGCTCAATCTCGGCAGCGGTCGCAAGCCACTGGGGCTGCGGTCGAGGAGAGAAGCGGGTTGGAACAGGTTGTGGTCTCTCGGTACTCACAGGGCGTCCTTCCGCGACCCATTTGGTCCATCCCCCATTGAGCACCGCCACCTGTTCGTGCCCATAGAAGCGCAGCGCCCACCAGAGCCGCGCTGCCCGGAGTGATCCGTTTCGGTATACACGACCACGCGTGTCTGGTCACCGATCCCCACCGCTTCCATCACTGCCGCAAATGGCTCAGGTGGCAGGAGCAGATCCCGCACCCCTCGTTCATCCGTCCAACTCAAATCAGCGTGCCAATCGAGATGAATGGCTCCTGGAAGATGCCCACGCTGGTAGAGTTCGCGACTCGAGCCATCTCCTCGCCAGCGAGCATCCACAATGCGCACATTACTATCGGACAGATGTGCCGCCAGCCACGTTGTTTCCACCAAGGGGTGCGCTGAAAAATCGATCATCTCATCAGGGTTTCAGTCAAACGTTGAGGAGGGCGCATGAAGAATGAAAGGCTTCTCTTGAGAGACGCTTGAAGTGAGTGCCCTCTCTCACTTTTGACGCGCCTTCTTTCAAAATGGCTGAAACCCTGCTCATCTCCTTTGCTTGCTCTTCCATCTCCTCGCAGGCTCCGAGAATATGAAAGCCATCGCTGCAACGACGCCGCCTACGGTGGTCCCTCCGATAAATCGGGGGCAACGAAGCATCTCGAGACCCATCCAGACAGACCCTTCGCTGCGCTCAGGGTGACAAGGCAACCCTGTCATGCTGAGCGCAGCGAAGCATCTCGCTGCCCAGTGCGACAGACCCTTCGCTGCGCTCAGGGTGACAGTGGAGGACCCGCCGCAGGTGGAGGGATGTAAGGAAGTACCTGATGTCTCTCCTCACCTAGGTATGAGCGATATCACGCTTCTTTTGTTTCGGGTTGCCCCTGCCGTGTGTGTTGCAGACGTGGCAGCGTTTCAGCCATCACCGCCTGCGCCACGACCCCTGACAGCACGGTCAAGGCAGCGATCACCCCAATAGCCCAGGACACGCCAAACAGATCTGCCAGCACTCCGGCGAGCAAGGCTCCGAGCGCGTATCCACTATCGCGCCAGAGCCGGTAGACGCCCACTGCCGAGGCACGCCAGTCCGGGTGGGCAACATCAGAGACTGCCGCAAGCAAGGTCGGATAGACCAGGGCAGTACCCAACCCAAGCAGGCCCATCGTGAGTGCCCACCACCCAAACCCGTGGAGCAGCGGCAACAGGCCAATGGCGATCCCCTGGAGTATCATACCCCCGACGATCATGCCTTTGCGACCAAGGCGGTCGGAGAGCGCCCCTGTCAGCAGTTGCGCGGTCCCCCAGACGGCTGGATAGATGCCAGCCAGCAAGCCAATCTGCGCGATACCGAGTCCACCCGCCGCGAAAAAGAGGGGGAAGAGTCCCCAGGCGAGGCCATCATTCAAGTTGTTCACTAATCCCGCCTGGCTGACTCCGAAGAGCGTTCGATTCTTCCAGGACGTGAGTAGGAAGATTTCTTTGAAGGATGGGGCGTTGGGTCGATCAGCTACCAGACCCGGAGCCGGTGGTACGGAAGGCTCTGAGCCTTCCGTTTGGCCGGAGGCACGTGCGAGCAGTGCCGCCTCGTGACGGGCGTGTCCATGCGACTCGCGCACGAAGAGCAGCGAGAGCAAAAGCCCAGCCAGGGCAAATCCTATGCCGAGGAAGAACGGTTGGGGGCGCAGCGCATAGGTGGCGGCAAGATAGCCTGCCGCGATGGCTGCGAGAGAGACTGCGCCGTAGCCCGCCGCTTCATTGATGCCCATCGCCAATCCACGGCGAACTGGCCCCACCAGGTCGATCTTCATAATCACGGTGGTGGACCAGCATAAGCCCTGGTTGATGCCGAGCAAGACATTGGCGAAGACCACCCAGCCCCAGGACGGCGCGAAGATGATGATGAACGGCACGGGCAGCCCAATCAACCAGCCAACCACCAGCACTCTCTTGCGACCAATTCGATCACTGAGCCGCCCCGCAAAGAGGTTGGCCAGCGCCTTCACCACACCGAAGCTTATGATGAAGGAGAGCACCGCCGTGGTGGAAACCAGGCCGAACTCGCGCTGTCCAAGCAACGGCAGGATGCTGCGTTCGAGTCCCACCATGCCGCCAACGAACACATTGACGATGACCAGGAGGGTGAACTGTTGCCAATTCGCACGCAAACCAAGCTGAATCGCCGCCTGTGTCCCTTGAGGGGGACATGTTTTCACGTCAGGAGATGGCACAGCGGTTTGCTCCTGCTTCAAGATCGGTTATATTACGTTCTGGCAAAACACCTGTTTCATTGAGTGTGACAATCCTCTCGTAATTGGGCGGCGTTGGTGGTATGCGTGCCAGGATCTGCTGGACAAACGCCTCGCGTGGCGCGTGAATGACCCCAACCTGTTCCTCGATGTCAGCAAGGGTCGTTGCAATAGGCTCACCATCGAACGCTACGGGTGTGCTGGTATGCCCCGGCAAGACAATGGTATCCGGTGACAGAGCAAGCAGCGTGTGGAGGCTGGAGTACAGGGCGGACGCTCGCCGCCTCGCTTCATCGGCGTCTGCTGCCAGATCAGGGCGACCAACCCCCGTCGGAAAGAGGGTATCTCCTGTCAAGAGCACGCGCTGGTCGAGCAGGTAGCAGGTGCTCTCAGGGGTATGTCCTGGAGTGCGGAGAGCAGTCAGCGTGGCCATGCCGATCTCAAACGTGTCGCCGTTGTGGACCGGTGTGAAAGGAAACAACACACGGGTTTGATCTGGAAGTAGCAACGTGGCTCCGCACATCTGCGCCAATTGGCGCGAGCGGGATAGGTGGTCTGCATGGATATGTGTGTCTAAGACGCTGGTGATTTGCCAACCATACTTTGAAGCCAGGTCGAGATACACCTGTGGGTCAAGCGAGGCGTCGATAACTGCCGCCGTATTGCCATCGCTGATGAGGTAGGAGAGACAACCTTTTCCGGTGCGCCGCACCTGAAGCACGCGTATTGTGCTCCTGGGAATAGTTACCTCGGCAGTATTCCAGGCCAGGCTCCACGCCTTCATGCCGCCGTCGAGGGAGAGCGCTTGAAGCCCTCGTGCCTGCAGCTGCTCGGCGGCGATCAGGCTGGTTTTGCCAGCCGCACACACGGTCACGACCGGGACATCACTCGGAACGTTTACGTTGGCAAGCGCTACTGGATCGCTGGCTTTCAGTGCATCATAGGCATCGACGTGGATACTGCCAGGAATGGCCCATTCCGCCCATTCTACCATCGGGCGCACATCCAGGATCGTGACAGGGCGTCCCTCCTCCAGCCACATTCTCAATGTCTCGACATCAATCGTCTCCATCAATGTTCTCCTTTTCCGCTTGCGACTGGCAGCCCCAGAGCACGCCAGTCAGGAAGCCCTTGTTCAAGCCGACGCGCGTTGTACCCGTTATTACGTAACAGGGCGACAGCTTCATCCGCAAACACACAATAGGGGCCACGGCAATAGGCCACGATCTCCTTGTCCACAGGAAGTTCTGCGAAGCGTGCTTCCAGCTCCGTCACGGGAATGGAGCGGGCCTGGAGGAGGTGTCCAGCAACGTATTCTTCTGTGGGACGCACGTCGAGGAGGATGACCTGGTCGTCACTCAGACGATGGAGCAACTCTTGCGCGCCCATGGGCTGCAGTCGAGTGCGGTCCTGCAAAAATGTCTGCACGACCCGATCAATCTCGGCAAGTTGTGCCTCGCCCACCGTCCGCATGGCTTGCCACATGCTGAAGACGCTTTCGTCAGCCAGGCGGTAGTACATCGAGACGCCCTCGCGGCGAACCTCGACCAGGCGTGCCGCGCGCAGCACCTGCAAGTGCTGTGAGGCATTGGCGACCGACATGCCTGTCTCCTGTGCCAGTGCTTCCACCGTGCGTTCACATTGGGCCAGTACCTCAAGCAGTTCAAGGCGGTGAGGGCTCGACAACGCTTTGCCGATGCGAGCAAACTGCTCATAGAGCTGATTCTTAAACGTTCGTTTGTCTTGCTTGTTCATATGTTCAACCTCTTCCCCTGCACGATTGAGAACTTGTGTGCTCCAAATATTCTACTATTCAATAGAATACTTGAATATTTCAGGTTTGTCAATGTCCGAACGGAGGTCAAATTTTCTTGCCTGGTTATCCAGGTAATTTAAAGATGCTGGAGAGAATAAAACAAAAGGCCAGTGGAGAGCTTCGCATTGAACTTGCTGAAGCTCTCCACTGGCCGTTCCAGCGTTTCTGTGAGTGGTGGTTTTATGAAACGACGGTAACAGTTGCGACCATGTATGGATGGACCGTGCAGTAGTACTGATATGTACCAGGGGTATTGAATGTATAGCTGAACGATTGTCCTTGAGTGAGCAGACCGCTATCCTTCATACCATTCTTGAAGGTCACGGAATGCGGGACGCTGTCCTGGTTCGTCCAGGTCACCGTTGTGCCGACGCGCACTTGCATATTCGCGGGCTGGTACGTATAGTTCTGCATGGTTGGGTGAGTATTGCCAGTGACTGGAGTTCCCTGCTGAGAAGGATTTTGCTGGTATCCTCCCATCATATTGCCATGGTATTGCTGGTTACCCATCATCCCATTGCCATAGCCTCTCGTCATAAATCCACTCTGTGTCATCGCCATAGCTCCCACGGTGCCGCCAACAGCCAACAGGCCTAACAGCAGGAGTGCTATGATTAGCGCTATTGATCGATTACGCATTTCTATCTATCTCCTTTTTGCTTGAATATATATCTTCTTGATTGAATCTCTTTCTTCCTCGCGCCAGAATCGCCATTTCACACGTGCTGGTGCGCACTTTCGCTGGCGAACACCAGGAGTTAATCCCGGCGAAATTACTCGACCGGGATTTGCTCCAGCCTGGCTCTCGCCTGTTCATACTCAGCCGCGTTGATCTCGCCAGCGGCATAGCGCTGCCGTAGCGTCTCCAGCGCCTGGTCGCTCCCAGAGCGCACCTGACGGGGGAATAGACTGCGCACGACCCAGATCACCAGGAGAATAATGGCTACCCAAAAGATCGCCATCATCCCCATGCCCATGAGCCACCAACCGCCAATACCGTACATCATGTTCGTAAACTCCTATTCTTAGAATATGGTCTGTATATAAACCATGTTTCTTCTTACTCATTGTTACTCCGGGAGGCCAGTGCGTTGATTGCCCTGGTTTTCCCCGGCCTCTGATTAGAGTATAGGATACCTACTTCAAGAGCAGATGTGTGTTTTCATCAAGATTTGATCAAGAACAGAGGCCTGGAAAATTCACGAGTGGGATTGAGGAAGCGTGAGTGTAAAGCTGCTCCCCTGGCCCAAACCGGCGCTTTCTACGCGGATCTCACCGCCCATCGCCTGGGCCAGTGATTGGGCAATCGTCAGGCCAATACCGGAGCCTCCGAAGGCGCGCGAACGGGACTTGTCGACGCGATAGAAGCGTTCAAAGATATGGGCAATCTGCTCCGGGGAAAGGCCGACACCGGTATCGCTGATGCGGAAGGCAACCATGGTGTACTCGCAGTTCACAGCCAATACCACCTTCCCGGGCGCGGGTGTATAGCGCAGCGCATTGACCAGTACGTTGGTGAGAATCTGCACAGCGCGAGTAGGGTCGGCCATGACTTGGGGAAGGTCCTCCGGCACATGGATCTGAAGTTCCAGGCCCTTCTCAGCAAACTGCCCTTCAAGAGGCTCAAGCGCGTCCTGGACGAGGCGTTGTGGGGTTACCGGCTGCAAGGAGAGGGGAACCTGGCGCGCCTCGGCTCGCGACAATTCCTGCAAATCGTCCACCAATCGGCGGAGACGTCCCGCTTCGGTATGCAGCATGGCCCAGGTGAGCGGGGATGGTTCAATGACACCGTCCAGCAAGCCTTCGAGATAGCCTTCGAGCGTGGCAATCGGGGTGCGCAGCTCGTGCGCCACATTGCCGATAACCTCCAGGCGGCGGCGCTCCGTTTGTTCGAGAGCTACAGCGAGGGTATTGATGCTGGATGCCAGTTGCCCTAGCTCGTCGGTCGAATGCACTGGCGCGATCACAATACGCTCGGCATAGTTACCTGCGCTGATCCGCTGGGAGACCTGTGTCATCTGCCGTAGGGGAACAGTGATGCGCCGCGCAACGAAGAGACTGGTCGCCAGGGAGGTCACTGTGGCGACGATGGCGGCAACGGCCAATGCGATAAAGAGTGTGCCGAGAAAGTCCCCCAGGATGCGCTGGATCGCCTCGGTGGTCGTCATTGCCTCCGGATGTGTCTGGAGGATGGGCACAAGCTGGGCCTGGAACAATGTCGGCGCCAGCGCAAAGGTGACCACCAGCAAGGTAGCGACGCCGACAAGGACAATAAGCAGGTAGGACAGCAGGAATTTGCCGCTCAGGGATGTTCTGAATGAGATGCGCCAACGCATACTACTACTCCCGTCTGCGCCGGAAGCGATAGCCGACTCCGCGCACCGTTTCGAGGTAATGGGGATGCGCCGGGTCCGCCTCCAGCTTCTTGCGCAGGTTCGCGATATGAACATCGACAACATGCTCGTCGTAGTAGGCATCTCCCCACACGCGCTCCAGCAATTGCGGGCGCGTAAACACACGCCCGGGATGATGGGCAAGCGCGAGCAATAGGGCAAACTCACGCGCAGTCAATTCGATTGGCTGCCCATGCAGCGTCACCTCATGCTGTGCCTCATCAATCGCCAGGTCCTCCCAGCGCAGCAGGGCAGGAATTTCACCAGACGGTTCTGAGCTTGTACGGAGCGCGGTCGCAACCTGGCGTGGGCGACGCAGCAGCGCCTTGATGCGGGCCACCAGTTCACGTGGGCTGAAAGGCTTGGTGAGGTAGTCATCCGCGCCAACCGTCAGTCCGAGGATTTTGTCAATCTCTTCAGTTCGGGCGGTCAACATGATCACATAGGCATCGGAAAACTGCCGCAGTTGGCGACAGACTTCTATGCCATCCAGAACGGGAAGCATGACATCGAGTACGACAAGGTCGGGCTGAGCAGCGCGAGCGAGATCAAGCGCTGAGTGTCCATCCGCCGCCGTCAGCACTTCGTACTGCTCGCGTTCGAGATAGCTCCGCACCAGTTCCACCAGTGCCGATTCATCATCTACCACTAAAATGCGAGTCATAGCTGATATCCTGGTGAAGCTATTGCTTGCTTACGCCAGAGGCTTCGAGACGCTCGCGCATCTGTTCAAATGTCGCAGTATCGATCTCGCCGCGCGCGTAACGCTGACGCAGTATTTCCATGGCCGAAGGTCCACTTGCTGGCATACCTGACTGCTGTGTCGATGGTACAGTGTTCCTCCTGTCAATCCAGCGGATCAGAGCCC
>WNGH01007666.1_pt1 | contig 12541 bp, 11 predicted proteins | sample 5400631 | NCBI WGS metagenome assembly WNGH01 (sample SAMN13153373, study PRJNA577476) | soil metagenome | isolation source: 115 cm soil or saprolite under Garry oak tree replicate 1 | place: USA:California | collected 2016-06-15
TATACGCCTGGGGAAGGCACACTGGCTGCTTGGAGATGATACAATAGTCTCCTGCTCAGTTCTCTATACCACGTTCCAGGGCGAGAAGCAGCACCATGGAGACTGCATATGGCAAAACCCACCAAGATTGAGCGCGTCGAAACCATCCTATGGGACCACTGGCTGCTCGTGCGCATCGCTTGCGAAGACGGCACGGTCGGTATAGGTGAGGGCGGTGTCCACGGCTGGCAGCGTCCGACCAATTTTGACTCCAATGACAAAACTGTGTAGATGAGGTCATGATGATGTGGTACACGAGAATTCTGGTTCTGCTAGGTTTCGTACTGGTCCTTGGCAGTACAAGCCAGGCCCAGACGGATGAGGCCCTGTCACCTACCCCGCCTGCTGCGGCAACCCGTACGGAGACCCGGCTCGCGGTCTTTGACGAAATCTGGCAGACCGTACGCGATCATTTTTATGATCCGACCCTGCGCAGCCTCGACTGGACAGCAGTGGGGGAGAAGTACCGGCCCCTGGCGGCAGCCGCCTCTGACGAGGAACGCTCGGGAGTGTTCAATCGTATGCTCGCCGAACTCACCGCCTCGCATACCGTGCATTATACGCCAGCCGACCCGGCGTACTACCAGCTCCTCGACATTTTCTCAGGCGCGCTCCGGCGCGGGTTACGCCAGGTCTTTCCGAGTGGGCAGGTGACCTATCCAGGTATCGGGATGTTCACCCGGCGCCTAGGAGACAAGACCTTCATTAGCGGGGTTCTCGATGGGCTCCCAGCCGCCAAAGCGGGACTCCGGGTGGGCGATGAACTCCTGGCAGCCGACGGCGCTCCCTACCAGCCTATCAGCTCCTTCGCGACCAAAGTCGATCAGGAAGTGACGCTGCAGGTGCGGCGGAGTCCCGATGGTCCACCGCAAGACGTCGTGGTCGTGCCAGAGCAGATCAAACCCAATGCGGCGTTTCTGCAGGCCATGCAGGAGAGCGCTCGCATCATCAACGTCGACGGCGTCAAAGTCGGATACATCCACGTGTGGTCTTATGCTGGCACGCAGTACCAGCAATTACTGGAGCGCGAGATCTTCGCCGGGACGCTCAAGGAGGCTGAGGCCCTGGTAGTAGACCTGCGTGACGGCTGGGGTGGTGCGCAGGCCCAGTATCTGGACCTCTTTACCGCCCAGGGGCCAACGGTCACTATGGTGGACCGCGACGGCGAGGTTGCTGTCTCCAACGTCAAGTGGCGCAAGCCAGTCGTCATGCTGGTCAACGGTGGGACCCGGAGCGGCAAAGAGATTTTAGCTTATGGCTTCAAAAAGTATGGCCTGGGAGAGGTCATTGGCACGCGGACCGCAGGGGCCGTGCTGGCGGCGCGTGCTTTCCTCCTCAGCGACGGGAGTCTCCTGCTCCTGGCTGTCGACGATGTGCGCGTCGATGGTCAGCGCCTGGAAGGCGTGGGCGTGACCCCAACCATCGAGGTGCCTTTCGCCGTGGAGTACGCCCAGGGCAAAGATCCCCAGTTGCAGCGGGCCATAGAGCTCTTGTCACGCTCGGTGCGGGGATAGGGCGTGCACACGTCAAAAGCGGGTGGATGCTTGCGTGGACAGCCTCCTGGGTGTGATATACTGGCCTTTCAATCATGACCAGGCGTCCGTTGCGTCGTTTTGCGTGATGTTTCTACAGAAACAGCGAGGACCACCGTGACCACGAGCGAGTCGCTGCTCCAGTGGGCGCGCAAGCGCACAGAGACCATGTGTGGTTCTGAACGGTAGGCACGGAGACGCCGCACGTCCGGCACCGCCGCCGGGGTACGCGGAGGAAAAAGATGTTTCAACCTCCTCGACACTCACCTCTGTATGTTTTTCCTACGAGGCAGGGCGACAGACGATAGAGTGTCTTGCTGCAGAGGAGCAAGCGGCCGATACACTTTGCACAGACATGCGCAACCAGTACGATGACCGGATTCCAGTGTGCAAGTCAGCAACTGACGGTGTGCTGTTCCAAGCGCCGCGTACCGTGTGGCCCGTGGGGCATTCTTGATGAGACATTTTAGTTTATTTTATCCCATATTCGCAAATGAACATGACCGCCATGTGCTTGACACCGGCTTTCCCCATGCGTACTCTCAAAGGTATGGAAATGCACTTTACCCCCGACGTCGAAGCCAAATTGAACGCGCTGGCCACGGAAACCGGACGCACGGCGGAGGAGTTTGTGCAGGACGCGCTGGCTGGGTATGTCGAGGAACTCGCCCAGGTGCGTGGGATGCTCGACAGCCGCTACGACGACATCAAGAGCGGTCAGGTGCAGCCCATTGACGGCGAAGCCTTCCTTGAAAGCCTGCGTCAGCGCGAAGAAGCCTTGCTGAAGAAGCACGCGCCGCAATGAGCGAAGGCTAGGGTTTTGTCCTGCACCCTCTGGCGGCGCAGGACATCACCGACATCTGGGAATGCATCGCCGAGGACAATCCGCAGGCCGCCCGCCGTGTCCGCGAAGACATCCTGGCCGCCATCCGCGCGCTGGTGCCTTTTCCCCATCAAGGCCATCGGTGGCCTGACCTCACCTCCCGCCCTTTACGGTTCACGACGGTGCGTGATTACCTGATTGCATACGCGCCTGATGAATGTCCCTTACTGGTCATTGCCGTGCTGCATGGCCGCCGCAACCCTCGCGTCATGGCCGCCATGCTCAGGGCAAGGGAGTGATGCTTGTAAAGCAGCGTGTAATTGCACTCTGGACACTTGGGTTCATTTTGTCTAATGTCATAAAATGCACCCAGCGCCGTTTCTGATGTTGCGGGCTATTCTTCCCTCTAAACATGAGACAAAACGATGCGCGACCGCAGACACCTGGTTGCTACCGAGGTGGACAAGCTGTAAGCTGCCACCAAGGTCGCCGTAACCAGGCTGATGGAGGCACCGTGCTACCCCTGCCTGGGCCGTGCCCCTGGGAGGTACGGGATGAGCCCCTTCGCATAGGCCGCCTCTTGGAGGTCACGGGGCATGGACCGGGCATCCACGATAAACCCATTGACCATGATCATCCAGGCCATGGAATTGTCTTCCATTTTGCTGGGACGGTACCACCGCGGGTCCATCTGGCCCATGTCCAACGCGTCCCGCACGGCTTTCGCCTTCGCGGCCCCTGTGCTTTGACTGACGCCAAAGGCGGCACAGAGGTCGGTCGCACGCATCGAGGGGGTCTGACTTTTGTCAAACAGAAAATTCACAAACCCCACGGCATAGACAATCCCGCATGCCCAGGTCTGCACCCGCCCCGTCGCGAGCGGGGACGGACGTTGACGGCACAAGGCCGCCGTAGCTTGCCGCGCCAAGTGCGCATATTCCTCGTCCAGATGGGTGGTGCAGACCGTATCCGTCCGCGCCACGATCGCGTTAAAGATGTCCTGCATCTGTTTCGGCACTTTTTCTGATGGGCTGATTCTGGCCATGATGGCTTCCTGTTGAGTCGCGCTCGGTATTGTTACGGCCTGACGCCGTCTCGTATGCACCATAGTAGCATATTGCCGCCACATGTACGAAACGGGACGGTCTGCCCTAGGGCTGCCCCATCTGCGGCAACGCTCTCGTCGAGCGTGGTTCACCCGTCACGTGCCGACATGGATTCTGGACCAATTTTGACCATGATTTATGACACGGATAAGCTATTGTTTTTGCAGGGGTGAACATCTGCGTCATAATTCTTGAGTTGTGACACATTTCCCCCGTGACCATCTGTACTCCAGACTGGTGCTCGAAGAGCTGTTGCAGGGCGTCGTTTTTCCACCTACCTCGAGGCCGTAGTAGCCCGCTGCAGAGCGAATGGTGCCAGGTCGACGCTGTGGGCGTGCCCATCGACAATCAGCTCTGCCATGGCGAGGCCGCTGGCCGGGGCATTCAGAATACCCCAGCAACTATGGCCGGTGGCCAGATAGGCCCCAGTGACGCCAGGCACCTGGCCGAGGAATGGCAGGCCGTCCTCGGTCACTGGGCGATAACAGGCCTGCACGCGCTGTGGGGGCAGGCTCGCCAGGGATGACGAGAGAGTCGCGGCAATCCGTTGCAGCAAGGGGCCAGCGTCAGGACGTGGTTGCACGAGATCAGGGCTCTCGGGGAGAGCGACCTCCTCGGAGAGGCCACAGAGATACACTTCTCCGTCTGGGCGTGGATACACCTCGGGGGCGAGGCGCTCACCAGTCGCGGTGACATAGTCCACAAACAGGGCCTGGGCTGGGATTGGCGTAGGGGGCTGCAAGGTGATGCTGTGGCCTTTGAGGCCCCACACCGGCGGGAGTGACAGCCACTGCGTGAGCATCCCGGACCACGGTCCCATGGCGATCACCACCATGTCAGCTGGGAGAAGTTGGCCATCGACACGCACACCACGCACCTGCCCATGCACCACCTCCAGCCCCTCCACACAGCCTTGTCGCAGTTCGGCGCCACGTGTGCATGCAGCGTGCAGCAGAGCCTGGGTAAACCTGGCGGGATGCACCTGCGCCGTGGTCGCCGGTGTTCCCAGGACCGCGTAGGGGAGGCCATGGCTGTCTAACCAGGCCAACTCGTCAGGGACCTGGCGGGTTCCTGGACGGCCGTGGGCGCTGGCAGCCACGGCCAGCGTGGTCAGCCGCCTATAACCATAGTCCACCCCCAGGGTCTGCGCCAGCTCAGCGTGGAGTGCAAAACTCTTGCGGGCTAACGCTCCTAGCGGCGAGCCATCACACCAGTCCAGGGCGAGAAACCCGCCGGATTTTCCCGATGCGGCACACGCCACACCGCACCGTTCGAGGACGATAGCCGCCACGCCACGCAGCGAGAGGTAATACGCCACCGCGGCACCAATGACCCCAGCACCACAGATCACCACGCGAGCCCTTGCAGAATGCGGCATGGATAGCTTCTCCTCGACGCTTTAGGCAAAGGGGTCGTCCCCAGCGTCCTCGTGCCAGCGATACTCCATAAAGCGTGCAGACGCCAGGGCCAGGTCGCGGCCATGGAGCCGGGCAATCAGGCCCAGCGTCATGTCGATACCGGCTGAGACACCAGACGACGTGATAATATTGCCGTCATCCACCCAGCGGGCCTGGCGTATCCACTGCACCCGCGGTCCCTGCTGCAGCACCCAGTTCCAGGCGAGCTTGTTGGATGTGGCTGGCCTGTCGTCCAGCAGGCCAGTACGGGCGAGCAGGGCTGAACCCGTGCAGACCGTCGCCGTCACACTGGCGCGCTGGCTCGCCGTGGCTAGCTGGGTCAAAAACGGTGCGTTGTTGACCGCAGCACGGGTGCCAAAGCCGCCGGGAATCAACAGTATGTCAAATGCCGGGGCATTGGCGAAGCGGTATTCGGCGTAAGACGCAGGCCCCTCACCAGCTCTGACGACCCCGCTGTGCTCTGCCATACTAAAAATCTCAAACAGACGATGGAAGGTGCCATCCTCACGCGGGATGCGGCAGGAGGCAAAGGCCTGCACGGGTCCATACACATCGAGGACTGTAAACCCCTCGAACAGGGCCACAGCAACACGACGGACAGGCGGTGTCTCAGCCATATGCGTTTCTCCTTATGATGTCGACCCACCCCGCCAAACTGGCGGGGTGCTGCGCACGGCAGTAAGCCCTGCCAAACTGGCAATTTTGGCGTCGTGGAGGTCTGTCTGGGTCATAACCCGGCACGCCGTTGGGCTGGACTTACCTTTTATGATCTCCACTTCAGTAGGAAAAAACCAGCACATAAAAAGGTAAAAAGTACCCCCCCCACGAGGATGCCCCAGGCTTGCCAGGAAGAGGGGTGCCACGCTTGCGGTATGGGGTGGAAGAGTATAGACCATTTACGGCCAGCCACGTTGAATGTCGTCTCCCAGTGTAATCCTGCCCGAATGGCCTCTGGCTCAGCACTTTGACGCGGGAGAAAGGTCCAGGATGACATGTGTGACGCGTTGAGCTGGAGAGAGAGAAGAGATCTGCTCGCCGCATCCGTGACATCGGAGAGTTCGAGGCCGATATTCCCCAATTCCATGCCGTGCAGAGACTTTTCCACCAGTGTGCTAAGACGAAAAATTGCCATGGTAAAGCCCTGCAGGCTCGCTCGGCGCTCCTCAAACGTTCTGTGGGGCACGCCGCTTTGGTAGATCGGCAAGAACAGTAGAAAGCCGAATTGCTCCACAGTTTCCTGCGCCAGTGAGTGCCAGGCTGAGGCAACGGCCTCCTCTGTACTGAGGGCCTTTTGCATCGCTTCCATATACGAGGGGACTGAGCCAAGATTAAAGCCCAAAGCTGCCTTCTGACTCTCCAGAGGCTCAATGTAGAAGATGGGATAATAGACATCACGCCGTGCCGCACGCACCACTTGCCACCGTGGTGTCCACTCAATGATCTCAAAGTCGACCATCCCCTCCTTTTGTGCTACTGCCAGGTAGGCTTCGCGTTCTCCTCCCAAGACGCGCGGCACCCATCCGAGCCCTTGCACACCTGGATAGCGCTTCAGAGGGCCTTTCGTCAATTCCCGAAAGGCCTCTCGATTGAGAGGCTGAGAAGTAGCGGTATACAAGGCACCAAGACTGTAGAGCACCTCCAGGTGCCCCTGAATGTTGCGCTGTATCGCAGTGGCGCCAGCGGTGGCGCGTTGGCTGAACTCGACCTGCAGATTTTCCCGCTCGAACACCCGGACCCGGAAAAAAATGAGGAGACTCAACGTCATCCCTAGGATGACCACGAGTACTATAATCACAGTGCGCCATCGCGCCCCCGGAAGATGTGGTTCTCCAGATGTCATAAGAGCAACTTCCTTCTTACCGTCTCTGAGGCCGTGGTGATGGATTCGGCATCTGACGAAAGACGTTGCTCAACGCTTCGGCGGCAGTGCTGGAGAGTGGACGTGGGGTCACGACAATGCTGTAGAAGCCACGCCCAGGGGCTCGGACAACCTTGATAGGCACGCCAACGGACTGTCCTGCCTCTTGGAGTTCTCCAACTGTGGTAACACTGAGAGACCTGCTCACAAACCATCCCGCGGCAGCAAGTTCTTGGATGGTTTTTTGCGGGGCAGATTGCACAGAAAAACCTCTGATATGCGGAACATTTCTATAGCCAGCTACTTTCCTCTGTAGTCGCTGTGGCGTGACGACTCCTTCCAGGACTACAAAAGCGGATTGGTCGCTCGCAGTATCTGCTACACCAGACACCTCCCCTGGTACTGGTACTCTCTCGGAAGATTTGGGCAGCGTTGGGCCTGCCAGCGCCGGGGACTGGCTGACTGCTGCCACGGTTTTTCCCTTGAGTCGTACATCCTCCCACGCCGGGAAAGCATGCAAGGGGATCTCGTCAAGCGCATGCTCAGCAATCCGTGGTCCCAGTCCCACCAGAGCGCGATAGTCCATGATCGGAGCGAACATCACGCGCTCTACTGTGAGTTGTTGTAGACGATGCAAGAGCACTTCCCGTCGCGTGCGGTCGCGCTCAACAGCTTGCTGCTGGCATAGGGTATCAATATCAGGATAGCCCCCAGAGGCGAAGGCTCCCTGCGAACAGATAAACGCTTCGGCGCGGGTTGCCGCATTGCCCGAGGTCCCCGCCGCCACTACAAAGAGTCCCCGGAGCTTCTTCTCACGCCAGGCGGTGAGGAAGGTCGCCCGCTCCATCGTCCGCATGCGCACCCGAATGCCAATGGCCTGCAGGGAGTTCAACACCGCCTCACCAACCGTAAAAAAGGGCGGAATGGGTGTCAGCTCCCCAGCATCAAAACCATTGGGATAGCCGGCCTCGGCCAGGAGCTGCTTGGCTTTTTCGAGATTGTAGGGCAGCGGCTCAACTGGCAACGTATACTCCATCACACGCGGCACAATGACCCCAGCCGGCGGACAAAAACCGAGGCATGCCACCTCATTGATCGCTTGTCGATCGAGCGCATAGTTCACCGCCAAGCGCACGCGCTTATCCGCCCATACCGATTTGGGGTCCCATTGCTCAGGAAACTCCAGCCAAAAACAGGAGGCGTGCAGCGTGTAGACCAGGGTGAGGCGGGGATCACGCTGCACTTCTTCGGCTACCCGGCCTTCCACGGCAAAGGCAATGTCAGCTTCCCCGGTTTTGAGCATCGCCAGCCGCGTGGTATCCTCGGGCACTCCCTTGATGATCAGCTGTTTGATATTCGGCACCTTACGCCAGTAGCCCTCGTAGGCTTCGAGGACTAACTCGACCCCCGGCGTATAGCTCACGAACTTATACGGCCCCAGGCCAACCGGGTGTTTCTTGAAACCGTCCTCGCCGACCTGCTCCAAGTATTTTTTCGGTACGACGATACCTGCCGCCGTCGCCGTGGTGCCATAAAATGTCATAAAGTCCGGCCAGGGCTCACGCAGGTGAAAGCGTATGGTCAGAGGATCAAGCACCTCGACACGTTCGACCCTTGCTTGTAATTCCTTTGCACCGGTCCCTTTGTAGCGGGTAAAGCTATACTGGACATCCTCCGCGGTGCAGGGATCACCGTTGTGGAATCTCAGTCCCGGACGTAATTTGAATTCATACGTAAGCCCATCTGGGCTCTCAGTCCAGGAGGCAGCGAGTGCGGGTGCCATGCGCTCCCCCGGCAGGGGACGAACCACGGCATCATGGAGTGCATAGAGTATGCCAAAGGGGGTGATTTGTGCTGGGGTCTCGGCGGGGTCAAACCAGCTTGGAGGGATCGTAACATGCAGGGCAAAGACCAGTCTGTCCGGAGCTTGCGACTGCGCTGTGGTCCCCCGCACTAATCCTATGACTAACCCCATAACAATGAGCAGTAGGGCACTACGATTGTTGTGCTTCATGACTGAGTCCTCAAGCGCCAGAATAAACATTTTCCTTCCAAAGGAGTCAGGGATGGCCTTGCCCGGGCGCCGTCAGTGGTAAAGCCAGAGAAGGTCTTTTTTGTACTATAAGGGTTAAAGCGAGTTGTAAGGAGCTGGCCAGGCCATCGGCAGTTTGCGCACGCACTGTCAGATGATAGGTCTTGCCTATTTCTGTTGCTGGAGCCGTACCGCTGAGGGTCAATTTTTCTGGATCAAATTTGAGCCAAAGAGGCATGTTGTCCGACGCCTCCAGCGTGACTTTGACTGGTAAATGAGCTGGGGTGAGTTGCAGTTGTGGTAGAGGCACAGTCAAAGATTCTCCCGTCGGGAGTTGGTAGGAGAGCGTGGTTTCCGCCCACTGCACTCTCTTTGGCTGTGTGCGCAAGCCAGGGCTGTGCGGTAAGATGGGCTGGTCGCGCAAGCCAGGGCTGTGCGGTAAGATGGGCTGGTCGCGCAAGCCAGAGCTGTGCGGTACGACCGCCAGAGGACTGGATACTGGCCGCGTCGTATACTCTCTGAGCATTCTGCTCGCTAGCGAGCTTTGGAGTATGACCCCGACACCGAGCAGGCTGCAGGCGGCAATACCGGCCCCCAAGGCCAGACGACGAGGACGCATGACACCGTGAGCATGAGCCGCGTTTGTGACTCGCTTTTGGCGAGTGGGACGGCGCCTGGGTTTTTCTGGTCGGTATAAATTTAACTCCTTCAGTACCCGCTTAATTACAGTGCGCCCAATCTCACGCTCTTCGTCGCTAAAACCGAATAATAAGGCGAGATCACATACGATGTTTATTACTCTTGGAAGGCCTTTTGAGCACACAAATATTGCTCTAATTGCTTTAGACGTGAATAGAGGATAATTCACTCCAGCAACAGCCAATCTTCTTTCTATATAAAACTTTGTCTCATGATAATTCATAGGGAGGAGACGATAATTAAAACCTATGCGCTGACTTAATTGGGTAAGTTCTGGAAGCTTGAGTGTATCCTCGAGTTGCAGTTGTCCAACCAGTATGATTTGCAGTAATTTTTTCTCAGTATTCTCGAAATTTGTCAGCAATCTTAACTCTTCCAGAACATCAAGTGAGAGATTTTGGGCTTCATCTATTATAAGAATAACCTTTTCATTTTTCATTGCATATTGTAGTAGAAATTTTTTTAAATTGATCAATAATTCAGCCTTAGATTGACCAGTGATTTCTAACCTAAATTCTTGAGAGGCATATTGTAAGATATCGAAGGGGTCTAATTGAGAATGAACCAAAAAGGCCACGTGTGTTTTCTCGTCCAATCTTTTCACCAGGGTGTTTATTAAGAAGGTCTTGCCTGTGCCAATCTCACCGGTCAGGACGAGGAGCCCATGTTCTCGTTCAAGACCCTGTAGCAAATAAAACAAACAATCCTTATAGTTTTCACTGGGGTAGAGAAATTGTGGATCATGAGTAAGGGCAAAAGGATAGGTGGTGAAACCATAAAATTCTTTGTACATACTGAACCTTATTGTCCAGAATGGCCTAGACACTCTGCTTTATCGTCGCTGATCCCGACACGAGAATATGCGAAACCTCTCCTCCTGCCCGCGAAACCTCTCCTACGATGCAGCTCATAGCAGTGCGTCCCATCGTACACAGGATCGCCGGCACCGTCAACTGTGTATCCTTCCAGGCAGCAATGCCCGGCCAGCCGCCTGATGTGTCGCTCTGGCACATACCATGAAGCAGACGCACATGGGTGCAGACACCTCACCTATGCGTCCCGATAACCCATGACAAAGCCAAATCAACGTGTGAAGGTTTTTCCTCTTGCTTGCAGTGCAAAAGAGAGTAAAATGCTTGTCGATAATTGCAAGTTGCAATAACATCGTGTTGAGTATGGACGATGACAGTTGGCCTGTCCCATCGCAGAGTGGATGGAGCAAGCAGTAGCACATCCAGGAGTGGACCTGATGGCGCTCACGCCACGCAGGGCCATGGAGTCCAGAAAGCTTCCAGATACGGAGTAGACGACCATGGCACAGAGTGCGGGCAATCCGACAGCTTCGGCTGAGCCGACCACCGCGTCTGGGAAGATGCAGGACCAGTCCACCGCCCAGCAGGTGATCGAGATGTTTCGGGCGCTGAACAACCTGCTGGTCACCGATGATGCCGCCGCTATCGAAAGTGCGGCGCAGAAGCAGAACGCCCGGTGGCTGCGAGAGCAAACCTACGCAACGGATCCCGGTCTCCAAGTAAAGCCCTACGAATGGTTCAAGCACGTCCAGCTCTTGAAGGACCGACGCCAGGAGCTGTGCGAGATTGTGCAGGCATTCTTTGACCAACTTGCCAATACGGTCCTGGAGGGCGCGTGCAATGCTGGCGTACGCGAGCTCACCCCAGCGGTCTACGCGAGTTTGCGCACCATCGCCCGGGAACAATGCCGCCTGGATGACCGACTTGTGCAACGGTTTGTGGATGCCTACCTGGCGAAGCGACATCTGCAGGTCGGGGCGCCGCTGGTCGAGCCAAAGCTGGTGGAAGCTGTTACGGCGACCCCAGAACTCGGGCGCATCCGACTGCGCTGGAAGGTACCGGCGGAGCGCTGCGATGAGGTCATCCTGAAGCGACAGGACAGGGGTTCCGACACAGCTGGCATAGAGCTGTGCCGCGGTAATCGCACCGAGTATGAGGACACGCACGTCGCTCCTGGTCGTTGGTACATTTACAGTCTCTACTCGGTCTACCGTGGCGTGGAGAGCAAGCACAGCCAGTCAGCCGAGACTATGGCTATCGGAGAAATTGCCCAGGCCGGGGCGCGCTGGAATGGTCAGGCGATTGAGTTACGCTGGGTCAACCCCGGTGACCAATGCGCCGTGGTGGTCTTCCGCAGCGAGCTCACTCGGCCGATGATCCGTCAGGGGACCCACGGGCTGGAGCCAGCGGATGCCGCCACGCGTTTGCTGCATCGCGGTGGAGGGTCTGACTGTAAGGACACGCACATTGAAGCAGGTCGTACCTATCATTACCTGTTCCTGGCCGAATTTGCCCACCATGTCTAGGGGTCGAGGTCATCGTGGCAGTCCCAGCCTTCCCGCCGCCCGTTGCCGCCGCCCATGCCGTCTATCGTGATGCGGCAGTGGACATCTGGTGAACTCCCGCGCCGCAGCCGGCACACGAAGAATACGCTGTCGTGCGGCGCGAAGGCACGGTTCCGGCCGCTGCCCCCGACCCACAACCAGCTCGTCACCACCACCCGTCAAACCCGCTACCAAGATACCCGAATCGAGCCAGGTCGACGCTATATCTATACGGTGTTCACCAAACGGAACGGCTTATACAGCCGCGTTGGTAGCGCGACTGAAGTGGTCTTGACGCTTGCAGAAGTCCGTAATCTGACTACCGATGCGGGTGATAGGACCGTCGCGTTGCGCTGGCAGACACCGCCGAATGTCGCGCGCGTCCTCGTGCACCGGGGTTTGCAACCTCCAAAGGATAGCACCGATGGGACTGTCGTCCCGACAGTTGGGCCGGGTTATGCCCAAGATACTGACCTGCAAAACGGTCGTACCTATTACTATCTCGTCTGCTGCGTCTATCGGTTCTCTGATGGCCAAGAGGTCGCCTCAGCGGGTCTGTGTTGCTTGGTGACTCCCAGCGCCCCGCCACAGCCTGTGACTGATTTCCATGTCCAAGCCGAGGGCACCCGTGTCGTGTGTACGTGGTCACCCATGGCTCACGGACAGGTGGTGACGGTT
>WNGH01021601.1_pt1 | contig 12541 bp, 11 predicted proteins | sample 5400631 | NCBI WGS metagenome assembly WNGH01 (sample SAMN13153373, study PRJNA577476) | soil metagenome | isolation source: 115 cm soil or saprolite under Garry oak tree replicate 1 | place: USA:California | collected 2016-06-15
ATCTTACAACACGTCATCGAACAGCGGGGCAAGGCAATCTACTTGGCCCCGCTCCGCGCGCTCGCGAGCGAGAAGTTCAAGGAATTCCAAAGATACTCTGCAATCAAGAAACCCAACGGGGAACACGTTAGAGCGGGGATGTCCACAGGCGACTATGACAGCTCAGACCCGTGGCTAGGAAGATACGACATCATCCTATGCACGAACGAAAAAGCGGACTCTCTCTTGAGGCACAAGGCTCCTTGGATGAGCGAGCTTACACTGGTCGTTGCGGACGAGGTTCATCTCCTAACTGAACAGAACAGGGGTCCAACCCTCGAAGTGGTCCTCACTCGATTAATTGAGATCAATCCCCACATCCAGGTCTTGGCTCTCAGTGCAACAGTTAGGAATGCGGAAGAGGTAGGGTCCTGGTTGAAAGCAGGTTCTGTCGCAACCGACTGGCGTCCCGTCCCTCTGAAAGAGGGAATCTACCATGATAATCAAGTGCAGTTCCGCGATGGGGCAAGCCGAGCGATCGTAAGTGGAACTAAGACACCAAGCGTTGACATCGCTCTCGACATATTGAGCACGGGCGGACAAGCGCTGATCTTCACCGAGACACGACGATCTGCCGTCGAGATGGGCCGCAAAGCCTCGGTAGCGGTGAAAAGTCGACTGTCAAAACCTGAGGAGAGAGCACTAAGCGTTATTGCGGAGCGAATAATGTCTACTGGCGAGAAGACTCGGCTAAGCGAGGCTCTCGCGGTGCAAGTCGCGGCAGGCGCTGGTTTTCATCACGCGGGTTTAGCCGGAATTCATCGGGGAATTGTTGAGGACGCTTTTCGGGAAGGGAGGATCAAGGTCCTGGCAGCCACTCCGACACTCGCAGCTGGCGTTAACCTCCCGGCTAGGGCTGTGGTCATCAGTAGCTACGAACGCTACGAAGCAGGATACGGTAGATATCCGATAAGCGTACTCGAGTACAAGCAGTTCTGTGGACGAGCCGGAAGGCCAAAGTACGACAAATTCGGCGAAGCGTTGCTGATCGCGCGCAACCCGGACGAATCGGAATGGTTGATGGAGAATTATGTGCTTGCCCAACCCGAGAAACTCTGGTCCAAGCTGGCAGCAGAACGAGTTCTGCGCCCCCACGTGTTATCCACGGTAGCTGCTGGCTACGCTCATTCAGAGGATGGATTGTACAGCTTTTTCGCGAGAACTTTCTACGCGCATCAGTACGGGCCTCGGCTGATCAAAACCAAGATTGGCGACATTCTCCGGTTTCTCTTCAAAGAGGAGATGGTGCTAATGGAGGGCAAGGATCTGTCGGCTACAAAGTTCGGCAAGCGAGTCTCCGAGCTGTACATCGACCCGATGTCTGCGGTGATACTGCGGGACGGTCTGTACAACCGCGCAAAGAAGATGACTGATCTCAGCATCCTGCACCTAATCTCCAAGACTCCTGACTTAGCCCCGCGGCCCCGTCCCCGAGGAGGCGAAGTCGAGAAACTTGGCTTACTAGCAGAACAAAGAAGCGATGAATTCACTTATCCCATTCCAACTCAGTTCGAGGATCCTGTCGCCTACGAGGAATTCCTCGGCGAACTAAAAGCTGCTCAAGTTCTATCTGACTGGATCGATGAACGGACCGAGGATCAAATCCTCGAAACGAGGAAAGTTGAGCCAGGCGACCTCCTCAGACTTGTGCAAGGGTCCGAATGGCTGATCCTCGCTACTCAAGAACTTGGACGCTTATTCGGACACAAAGATCTGCTGGCCCCTCTAGAAATGCTCAAAGTGAGACTTGCAAAGGGTGTTCGGCCAGAGCTGGTCAAATTGACCACGCTTGAGGGCGTCGGACGGATCAGAGCCCGCATGCTGTACGACGCAGGATTGAAATCAATTGACGATATCAAAGAGAGAAGCCTCGAACAATTGATGAGCATTCGAACCATCGGTCCATCACTTGCGAAGAGGATTAAGGAACAAGCTGGTGGACTCATCAAAGCAGATGAGTGGGAAAAGGCGAAGAAAGCAAGACCGTCAGATGTAGAACAGCAAGTGGTCCTCACCGAGTACGAAGACTCCGAGTAAAGAGTCGGAGCTTTGGTATTTCTAGGCTTATAATGCGGGGCTTTGCTACGGTCTCCAAAGCCCAAGGAAACCTCGCAGATGGCAAAGATCAAAGCAGCACTTGCAGGCGTTGGGAATTGTGCCAGTGCACTAATACAAGGGATCCAATACTACCGGAAGAACCCGCCTAAAGAAGACAACCTCACCACGGGTTTGATGCATCCCATGTTTGGGGACTACAAAGTGGAAGACATTACAATCGTCGCCGCTTTTGAAGTCAACCGGAAGAAGATCGGAAGCGATCTCAGCAAGGCAATATTCACAGAACCAAACTGCGCTCCGAAAATTAGTGACGTACCCGACATGGGTGTTACCGTCAAAGCCGGCCCCATCCTTGATGGGGTCGCCCCTCACATGAGGGAGCCGTTCCATGTCTACAACAAGAACAGGACAAAGCCTGTGGACGTGGCAGCCGAATTGAAGGACTCTGGAGCAGAGATTCTCGTGAACTACCTGCCGGTTGGAAGCGAGAAAGGCGCAAGATTCTATGCTCAACAAGCATTGGATGCAGGCTGTGGCTTCGTAAACTGTATCCCAGAATTCATCGCGTCAAATGATGGATGGGCGAAAAAATTCGAAGACAGAAAGCTACCTATCGCCGGGGACGATATCAAGAGCCAGGTTGGAGCGACAATTGTTCACAGGGCGCTAGTGGACCTTTTCCTAAAGAGGGGCGTAAGAGTGGATGAGAGTTATCAACTGAACCTCGGTGGCGATACTGACTTTCTCAACATGACGGTAGAGGAGAGACTTCATTCAAAACGGATCAGCAAGACGACGGCGGTCGCAAGTCTCATCCCGTATGACGTCCCGACGAGAATCGGCCCATCGGATTACGTCCCCCATCTCAAGAACAAGAAAATTTGTTACATCTACCTGAAGGGAAGAAAGTGGGGAAATATTCCACTCCAAATCGATCTCAAACTCTCCGTAGAGGACTCGCCCAACAGCGCCGGAGTCGTGGCAGACGTAATTCGCGCGGTCAAAATCGGTCTGGACCGTGGAGTCGGAGGCGCACTCACCAGCATCTCCTCCTATTGTTTCAAGTACCCGCCGGTGAAGATTCCTGACGGTCAGGCATCTCAGTGGGTCGAAGAGTACATCCAAGGAAAAAGAGAGCACTAGGCGGAGACTTTTCGCGTTTTCCGCACTGCAGGAGCCTCTAGAGCTGCTCCCCAGTTATGATTCAATCGACCTCTTCCCTTCCATTCTTCGTAATGCTCCATTACGCCGGTGAACAGTAATGGGAGACCGATCGTGGCGTCGACATGCACAGTGCACTGTTCAGCCTTAGGGTCAAGCTTCCCCCAGGACTGACTTTCGGGGAGTTCGCACCCGGACAGACCCCCGAACTTCGGGTCATCCGTCGTTACTTGGATCGCATAGCTGTGCGGAGGAACAGGCATCCCAGCAATTTCTGCCATCGGGATGACTTGCTGGATGTAGTTCTTCGGGGTCCCGCCACCGATGAAAATGACGCCAGACTTTTGCCATCTTCTCTTGAGGCTCATGATCTCAAGATTGTCCAGCATGGGGTCGTAGACCATGGGGGGCCTGCCTTGGTCAAGTTGTTCATTTCTGTATACTGTTAATGCCATACCAATTGAGCTGTCAGCTAGTGCTGGACAGAAGATGGGGAGATTTTCCCTCGCGGCAGTGGCAAGAATGCCATATTCGTCATTGATTCGTTGTCCCATGAGCTGGAAAAACTCCCTACTGGAATATCCCCGGGGTTCGAGGGTTTCTGAGAATTTTTCCACAAACTCGTCAGCCTTCGTGAACATCACATCATCCGCATAGGTGTCGTAAACCCTGTCTATTCTCATACTCCTGAGAGTCGGGTCGTCGATGTGATGATGCGCCATATAGTGGCGGCCTCCAAGCGACTCATAGAGGTCATGACTGAGGTTAGCGCCCGTGGAAACCAGAACGTCTACCGCATGAAAGGCGATGAGGTCCCGGAGGAGGCGTCTCATTCCCCCGGCAATCATCGCGCCAGAAAGTCCAAAGAAGATTATTGGACGATCGGGATCACTCAACATGTGAAGCCAGATCTTGTAACACCTTCCAAGCATTCTGCTCTGGAATGAAGTAGCATTGAACGCTTCAAGAGCTTCGCTGACCGTGTGAACCTTCGCAACGTCAAAATGCTGCACAGGATGTTTGAACGCATCGCCGCGTGGCGAGAATTGAATACGAGAGGACGAAGCTGACGCAGATATTTTTTCGTGAGAGTTAGAATTCTTGTTAGACTTCATTTTATCCTTCTAACTTAACGGTTCAACGGACTTCCCGTTTCTATTAAAATGTTCCACAACTCGCGACCCGAGTCATTTGGACGATTTAAAAAAATTTCTTAGCAGCTCTCGCCGGAGCTGCTGTGAAGTCTTGATTTGAGCATGTGCGGTAGGGAAATCCCCCAACCATCGATGTCTAATATCGACGTCTGTGACGTTGGAATCTCGGCGGACGACGCGCTGGACGCCTTCCACGACCTCTCTGGTGTCTCTCCCCCCCTCTCCTCGGTCCATAAGGACGAGGCGGCAAGGAAAGCGTCGGGTACGATCTTCGACCCGGGGACGTCAATCTAATCATCTCTTGAATATTTGAGGAAGTTGTCCGTCTTATTCTCTCAAAGATGGAATCATCGCTTCGGCTTACAAGGGAGACTGCGATTCCAGCACTTCCGGCTCGTGCGGTTCTACCGATTCTATGGAAGTATGTGAGGGGTTCTTCCGGTAAGTCGAAGTTAATCACGTGGCTTACGTTCGTAATGTCGAGGCCCCTGGCCGCCACATCCGTAGCGACTAGGACCGCGACTGATCCGTCGCGAAAAGCCTGCATTGCCCTATCTCTTTGACCCTGGGAAAGATCTCCATGGATCGCCAACGCATTGTAGCCCTCTACTCTTAGGGCTTGAGCAAGCCGACCGGCTCTGATCTTGGTCGAACAGAATATGAGTCCTCTAGTTACCTTCTCCGCTTCTAGAAGGGAGCAGAGAGCGGGGAATTTTTCATTCTCTTCAGCCCATGTATATTTCTGCGAGACAGATTCAACAGAAATCTCGTCGCTATCAACAAAAATTCTCAGGGGATTCTTCATGTAGTGATGGGCGAGCCTGACGATCTCGTCAGGCATAGTCGCTGAGAACAAGGTTGTTTGACGGGGACCCGGGACTCGTTCGAGTATCAACCTTACATCATCGATGAACCCCATGTCTAACATTCGATCCGCTTCGTCCAGCACGACAAAGCGGACCCTATCTAGGTCCACTGTTCTTCTCTCCAGATGGTCGAGCAGCCTGCCTGGAGTGGCGACGATGACTTTCGTCGTAGGTCTTTCTAGCTTGTTGATCTGGACTCCAATGCTCTGGCCACCGTAGACTGGGACGGTTCTTATTGGGAGGTGGCGTGCGAGGCGCTCGAACTCTCCCGCAACTTGGACTGCGAGTTCGCGTGTTGGGACCAGCACGAGGGCTTGGAGCCCACGAACGTGGTTGTCGATCCTCTGGAGTATCGGAAGGGCATATGCAAGGGTCTTTCCCGACCCAGTGTGCGCCTGCCCTATGATGTCTCTTCCTTGGAGAATAGGGGCGATAGCTTCTGCTTGAATTGGGAACATCTCGTCGAAGCCCATATCCTTGATTCCCTGAAGAAGCCGGGGTTGGAAACCTAGGGCTTCGAACTGTTGAGCCAACTATTGTTCCAGAGGCTAGAAGCGTCGTCGGCGAGGCCCTCGTGACGATGCTCCCAAGCTTGATGTTTAGGCATATGATCTTCGCAAAAAGTCTTGCCGCAATACTCACACTTCTTGTTCTGTTGGGTTACACGTCCGCATTCGTCACATTTTTCCAAATCATACCAACTTCGAACGGAGACATTATTGACGATAATCGTGGGAGGTTTAAGCTTGAGCTTGGATAGGGCCTAATTCTTGGCTGTGATTCCATTTCAATATCAGCTCATGCAATAGCCTCGCGTGATCGTTAGTGAGGTTCAGCTTGAAAACTCTCACGCGTCCATAGTCTCTCTCCTCTACAATTCCTGCTTTTGATAGGTCGTCCAGATGCCTCTCGGTAGCGCTGTAGCTTTGGTCAGTTCTCTTTGCTATCTCTGTCAAGTGTAGTTGCTCGACTTCGGAGAGGAGGGTCAGTATTCGTATTCTGCCGACGCTCGAAAGGATCCTTTCTAGGGGTGGGCTTTTTTCTCCGGCCAAGGCTAAGCTCGGATTGAGAGGGTTGATTCGAGCCATCGGCGTATGGCTGAGGCGGGGGCAGAGGATATTCCGAGCAGGGTTGTTTTTCCTCTGAACCCAGTGGTGGAGAGCTGGGTGGAGAGGATGCCTGTAGCGTTCAGGTTCTGGACGTACTTCCATACTTGCGTGTGGGCCCGATACGTTTCTTTGTGCTCCTCGCAAGCCATACGGTAGGCTATCTCGACATCGCCCATAGTGGCGTATGTTGCATTGTTTCTCTCCAAAACCCGAGCCAGCGCTAGCAGTATGAGTTTCTCGTGAAGGTTGAGGTGCTGGGTCAGCGATGAAGTTCAAGACCTCTTCAGGGACAGTTGCTTCTTTGAACGCGAGCTCTGCCCTCTCTCTGAGAATATTTTCCAGTTGCGGAGTGGTGTAATGATCTAGACGGATGACATTTCGCTGGAGAGTGCTCTGAGTACTTCTATCGAGATCGTCGAGATTCTTGATCTCCCGTAGGATGATTATGAGGGACAATCTTACTGCTCGGCCAGGGCGCTCCTCTTGGATGCGTGTGAGATTGTAGAGACTTGTGGAGCCTTCTGCTTTGATGAGCGAGTCCGCCTCGTCGAGGGTGAGGATGACGTGGAGTTTCTTGTCCTCCAGCTGGTCTAGGAGGATGTGTAGTAGTTCCTCGCTAGAGAACCCTCGCTGGGGGAATTGCGGCGTGAAGGTCTGGAGGACTCGTTTGAGGATCATGAAGAGGCTTCCCCGGTACTCGCGGCAGTTGACGTGGATGTAGGCGAGGTTGAGCTTCAGGGTCTTGGCGGTGCGCTGCATATCGGTGCCAAATCGTTGCGTTAGAACGGTCTTACCAGTTCCAATGTCGCCGGTGATGAGGACCTTGGGGCTAGTTGTTCCGGGTTTGTCGATGACTGACCGGAAGAGTTCTGCGAGGAATCGTAGCTGGTTTTCCCGGTGGGGTAGGCGGGGTGGGAGCCATTCGAGGCTTAGGGGTCCCTCGTCTTTGAATATAGTAGGTTTGGAGAGGGCGTCCCGTACTATCTCGGAGGGGGCGGAGAGGCTGGTTTTCTCGATCATAACGAATACTTACACCTGAAAGCTCTCAAACTATACTGATGAACGTATAAAATGAGCAGAGATGGATAAAAGTAATCGGGCCACCAATCGTTCGTCGGTCAGAGGCAACTAGCAAGTCATCGTGCAAATCGGAGCCCTTCGGGTAAGATTCAGGTATTGTAGGGTCGGTAGGAAACATAATGCATGAAGTGGTCTTGGTGAACCCCCCCCAACCTACGAAAGGTGCCCGACGATTTGAGGGGATGTTTTCAGCTCTTAGGATTCCTGTTCTACAAAAGCAAGATTTACCCCAGTTTCGGAATCGTGCTCACCGGGCAATTCTCAAATATGGTTTGAAGTCCAGTTGAACTTGGATTTTTGGATTCACATGTGCAAGCTCTCAGACTTTGATTCCCTCTCGATGGGACCGATCCATCGTTCGTATATAGAGAATGAGTTGGAGATGTGGCATGCAGCCTATCTCCCGGTGGGCAAAACCGTGTTGGACTTGGGTGCTGGGTGCGGAGAAACAGCGTTCTTCTATTTGAACCACGGGGCTGATCATGTCATCTGCGTGGAATCCGATCCCGAAGCTGTCGTCCATTTGAGAAGGAATTTTGGGGGAGACTCACGGGTGACGATACTCCCCATCCACGTGGACTCCGTTAAGATAGACATAGAGGGGAGCGAAGATGGTATGGTCTTAGAGACCCACTTTCCTGTCAGGTTCAGATCCATTCGGCGATTAGGTCCGAATGTAAGATTGTGGAGGTTGGAGAAGAGATGGTTTTCTCTTCACAATTTCAGAATCGCAACAGCTCACAAGATAAGAACCATGGTACTTGACAAATTAGGTTTGTAAGAAGATGAATGTCAGCAATCTCACGCCTTGTCCATCACAACCTCCACGCCTTGTTCTAGTTCGGATGGGGTCGCATACCTGGATGGTAAGAGACAAACACTAACTGGAATAATATTCTGGGACTAAGGAAAGTTGTGAGCTGCTTCAAGAATAACCTAGCGCCGCTGCCTCTAGGAGGGGGCCTTCCTTGAGAGTTCTGATCGTGCATCCCCTCATGTCCGCTATGGGTGGTGGCGAAAGACTCTGTTGCGAAACCATGAGGGCGCTAATCGGCAGGGGCGATGAGCCTACACTCCTGTCTGGCGAGTTCAAGGTCGATCGTCTTGAGCGATTTTTTGGGTATGAGGGGCTCTTTAAGGACATATCAGTCAAATCCTACGCCGCTGATTCAGGAGACAGATTCGGGACTTACAAGCATCTTCTTTACCATGTCAAGGCGCAACGGAAGATTATCTCAGCGGACCCCAATTATGACCTCGTCTTCTCCACTCAAGACGCAGGTTACATTCCAGACATTTCAAGGCCGATCTTTCAATGGGGATACTTCCCAAACCCTCTAACGAGGGGAATCTACGGATGGCCGTTGCGAGTGCATTATTCGCGAAAAATCCGGCGTATTAACCTCGTTCTTGCAATAAGTGAATATTCCAAGTCACATTTTGATCAAGAGTGGAAGATTCCGACTGTTCTAGTCTACCCCGCATGTAACATGATACAACCAAGTCAGGTTAGGGATAGCGTTGTAGTCACCGTTGCAAGAGGTGTACCCGAGAAGAATCTTGAGCTATTCTGGGAAGTTGCGAAACGATTCCCAAGCCATGAGTTTGTTCTTCTCTTGACACGAGATCCGCGTTTCTTGGAATATTCTAGGGCTCTGGAAAGCACGGCCCCCGCGAACGGTCGGGTGATCATCAATCCCGACAAGGAAATATATCAAGAGACTTTGGCAAGGTCCAAAATCTACCTTCACCTCATGCGAGGAGAACATTTCGGAATAACTGTTGTCGAGTCGATGTCGGCCGGCTGCGTTCCAGTAGTTCATGACAGCGGCGGGCCAAAGGAGATAGTCGGGGGCTCAGGTCTTCTTTGGCAAAAAGAGAATGAGATTCCGAGACTTTTGACAATCGCAGATGCTTCTTATGAAGCCATGTCGAAGCTTTCTATGGAACGGGCCAAAGCCTTCAGCCGAGAAAAATTCGATAAATCGTTCGGCGAAGTGCTCGCAAGAACAGTCTCAAGAGTTCCATAGCACGACCTAAGTAAAGAAGAGGGACCAGGCTCAATTTTTAGTCCAACAATTTCGTTACATGGAATTTTTCAGTTGGTTGGCGCAGCAAGGACATTCTCTCGAATTGGTTCCGGTCCAAGGCGATGCATTTCACTGGCTCTACTGATTAAGGGCATTCTCACGCCAAGCCTCGTCCCCACCTTGAGCGTTGTACGAAGCCGATTGATCAAAGATCTATCTCTAATTTCCTTGGGAGTCTCACGAAGGACTCTCACATTGAGACTCACGTAACTTGAAATCCCCGGACACTGACATAGGTAGTTGACCTCGTTTCCTGCCTCCGGAAAAGGCTCTGGCACGCCATATCCACGTCGTTCCCATACCCACCTAGGATATACGGCGAATCCACCGCATCCTCGAACATTTTCCCACCCTTCGGGCAGTCCCTCGTGTCTCGGATAATAGTCAAACCTCTTGTCTTTCATTTCGGGGGTGGCCCATGTGTCCCAGTATCTCAACTTCAAAGGAATTCTTGAGAAGTCCGAGAACCAGTTTGTCGCACCAAGCACGCATTCTGCATTGTAGTTGGTGTACTCTCGGAGCAAATGCCGTATTTCGTGCGCGTAGCTCAGGTAGTAGCTGTCGATGCTTAGAAAGTGTTCCGTGTTTGGGTGTAGTTCAAGAGCTCGTTTGTGGGCTGCATTCCGGCGTTCGGCTAAGTATCGGATTCTTTCTCTGGTCTTTACAGGCGGATAGTGGGGGAAGTCTCTGTATCCTTCAGTATGACAATAGAATGGAATCTCTGGAATGCTCCAGGCTTCTTGTTTTCCACTGATACAAACTGCGACGATGTTCTCCTTCATCTAAGTCGTCTCTCAGAGAACTGAGCTGTGATTAGTAGTCGGAGAGTTTTCCGTGCCATTTCAATGGGATTCTGATTCTGGAAAAGAGGGCCACGATATATTTGGGCATAAGATGCCATTACTTTGCTCCTCGTCTTAGGAACTAAGGTCGAATAGCCCTAGGTTAGGTTGAAGATTCTTGGTGTCCTTCGTCACTATTCTGAACTTCGGCAATGGAACAATAAACTTGCCTCCGGAATGCAAATAATCACTCTCCTGTCGTCTGATCTCCTCGAGAAAGTGGTGCGGGAGCACAAGAAAATAGTCGGGCTTGTCCCTTCGGACCTCATCTTTTGACACAATCGGGATTCGGGTTCCAGGTGTCGTTCGTCCCCACTTCTCGGGGTTTGCATCTGTCGCCTTCTCGATCAGATCATGATCAAGTTTGCAATACTGCAGAATTGTGTTCCCCCTGGTCGAAGCACCATAAACATAGACCCTCTTGCCATCCTCGACCTCTTTCGCGACAAACCTCCGCAACTGCAAACTCACCCTTCGGACATTTTTTTCGAACTCCTTGTAGATTGAGGGTGTCCTCGAAAACAGCTTATTTTCATAGTCTTTCAATCTCGAGACGCTCATGTTTACGGGAAATCTATCCTTATGTGAAATGTAGGTGCGGAAACTACCCCCATTTACGTCGTTTGTCTCAACGTCAAAAATCTCAAGATCACTCTTCGCCAAGAGGAGGCTTAATGTCCGTAGAGAATAGTAAGTCAGGTGCTCATGTCCTATGTTATCGAATCCGTTCTGTTCTAGCATCATTGGCAAATAGTTTTGCTGTATGACCCAGATTCCATGGGGGTCAAGAATCTTTGAGACGTCGATTACAAATCCCGCAGGGTCGTCTAGGTCGTAGAACATGGCAATGCTGGTTACGATCTTAGCCTTTGAATGGGCGAATTTTTTTCTGAACAGGTCGAACGCGAAGTAGTCGTTAAAGACATAATCTGTTCCTTTCTTCGCGTCCTCGACGAGATTCGTGGCGGGTTCAAACCCAACCAGCTGTAACTTGGATGGTTTGTAAGCGCGTAGAAGCGTGCCATCGTTGCATCCGATGTCCACAACAAGGTCGCCCGCGCTGGGCTTCGCAATGCCGTAAGCCTTCAGAGCTATGTCCTCCAGAGCCACTCGCATCGTAGAGCTAATTCCTGAACGATACCAGTAATGACGATAGAGCGAGTCTCGGGGAAAAGTATGCTTCAGTTGAACCAAATTGCAGTTAGCGCATCGTACCAATTCAAGGGGCGATCGAGGACTGCCTCCTCTAGAAGTAACAAAATCAGAGACGTATTGGTTGCCAAGCGACAGTATTCGTACGAATTTTTCTGAGTGACACAGCCTGCATTTCTTGATTTGAACAGAGGTCGGGCTCAAGGATTCTCGTGTCTTCGGTGAAACCAAGTTCGTACTAGACTACCATTGCACTTCAGGCCGACTATAAACTACTTGACTGATGAATTTGGGCCGCCTGGGTGTTCTTCCTGATACTTTCGATGGAACCATCGTCGAGAGAACATGTTAAGGTTCCTTTCCTGGAGCAGACGTCAATAAGTTGACTGCAAGATTATTATCTCTTGCAGGGAAGGATTCCCAAAGGTACTATGTTGAGTCTAGAGGAGCTAGCGTCAAGGAAATCTGTTGAACGCAAAGGAGTGCCACCAATGTCTCAGCGAGAGGCCGAACAGTTCTTGCGGGTCCTTCAAGGTTGGACCCAGGCAAATGGGTCGATCGAAAAGGAGTTCCGTTTCAAGTCCTATCAAGATGGATTGGATTTTGCCTACTCGGTGGGAAAGATCGCAGAGGAACAAGATCATCACCCGGATATTCTGATAAAATGGAGGCACGTGAAGCTAACCCTGTCCACTCATTCTGTCAAAGGGTTGAGCGAAAATGACTTCATAGTGGCGGCGAAGTCCGAACTCAAGTACCGAGACTCTGGCTTCGGTTGAGTATACGCTCGCTCGAATATTCGGCGAAGAGGTCAGTCAGTCTGCTTTTCAATCGAGCTTGCTTCTGAAGATGCCCCTTTTCCACACTACTGCGCCAACTGCTAGGGCTCCGGTTAGGGCGATCGCGGTCGTTGTTAAGGCTGGGGCTTGTGCGCTTAACCACGTCGGTTTCACTTCGAATGTTGTGAGTGCCGATGCATCTTGGACATCT